>ERZ724516.801-NODE-801-length-19164-cov-4.633262_pt1 | contig 19164 bp, 19 predicted proteins | sample MGYA00376049_ERZ724516 | MGnify/ENA primary metagenome ERZ724516 (study PRJEB28724, sample SAMN07190886) | activated sludge metagenome | isolation source: activated sludge of sewage treatment plant in Hong Hong | place: USA: Christiansburg, Virginia | collected... | reverse complement strand
CGGGAGCAGCGCGGGTGAAAGCGACAGCCGGGCGGGAAGGCCGCAGCCGAGGGGACCGTGCCCGGTATTCCCGTCAGGCTGCCCTTTGCCATGCCGTCCTGCGGGATGCAGCCGATCAGCGCGGCTGTGTAGGGATGCGCCGGTGCCGCGAAGATCGGACCCGCCGGGCCTTCCTCGGCCAGCCGCCCGGCGTAAAGCACCGCCACCCTGTCGCAAACCTGGGCCACCACGCCCATGTCGTGAGTTATGAGAAGAAGCGCCACCCCACGGTCCCGCACAAGCGCGCCAAGGATCTGGATGATCTGGGCCTGGACCGTCACATCCAGCGCCGTGGTCGGTTCGTCCGCGATGATCATGTCGGGATCGCCAGCTAAGGCCATTGCGATGACGATACGCTGCTTCATTCCGCCGGAAAGCTGGTGAGGCCAGGCCTCGGCCACCGAGGCAGCGTCCGGGATGCGCAGCTGCGTCATCAAGTCCAGCGTCCGAGCCCGGGCCTTGGCGCGGGTCAGCCCCAGATGCAGGCGCGAAACCACGTCGATCTGTTCGCCGATCCGTTGCACCGGGTCGAGCGCGGTCATCGGGTTCTGGGTGACAAAGCCGATGCGCCGACCACGCAGCTTGCGCCGTTCTGCTTCGGTCATCGCGGCCATGTCCTGCCCGCCGAACCGCACCGCGCCATGGGTGACACGCCCGCCGATCAGCGGCAGCAGGCCCATTGCCGCCATCGCCGTCAGCGATTTGCCCGAGCCGCTTTCGCCCACCAGTCCCAGCACCTGCCCGCGTTCCACCGACAGGCTGATCCCCTCCAGGAGCGCAATCCGGCCGATCGCGACGCCGACGCCATCCAGTTCCAGAAGCGCGCTCATCCGTCCCTCCGCAGCCGCGAGCGGATGTCCAGTTCGGCAATCAGCGCATCGCCGTAAATGTTGATCGCGACCACGGTGATTGCGACTGCCAGACCGGGGTAGATGATCACCCAGGGCGCCTTGAACACCAGGGTCGAGCCTGCCGACATCATTCCGCCCCAGCTTGGCACTGGCGGCTGGGCGCCAAGGCCGAAGAAGCCCAGGGTTGCCTCCAGGATGATGGCATCGCCCGTCGCCAGCATCGCCGAGACGAGAACCGGAGCCAGCGCGTTGGGCAAAAGGTGGCGGAACAGGATATGGGCATTGCCCGCGCCCAGGCTGCGCGTGGCTTCGATGAACGTCTCGCCCTTCAGCGTCATGATCTGGGCGCGGGTCAGTCGGGTGAACTGCGCCAAGTAAGCCACGGCGATGGCGATCATCACTCCGGTGGTGCCGGGGCCGATGATGGCCACCAGGATCAGCGCGATCAGGATTTCCGGAAAGGACCAGGTCAGGTCCACGGTCATGGTCACCACCCGGTCCAGCCAGCCGCCGAACCAGGCGGCGGCGGCCCCCAGCACCATGCCGCACAGGACCGAGATGGAAATCGCGGTGGCGCTGACCGAAAGCGAGGTGCGCGCGCCGTGGATCAGCCGGGTCAGAAGGTCACGGCCGAATTCGTCGGTGCCAAGCCAATGCTGCGCCGATGTCGGCTGATAGGCGTTGGGCAGGTCCTGGACGTCATAGGCATAGGGCGTCAGCAGCGGGGCAAAAAGCGCGGCCAGGATCACCAGGATCAGCCACAGACCGGCCAGGCCGCCTTGCGGGCGGCGCAGGGCTCGAACAGGGGCGATCATGTTAGCGCCGCCCGCACCCGCGGGTCCATAAGTGCCTGCAGGATGTCGCCCAGAAAGGTGCCCAGCATCACGGCCATCGCCAGCATCAGAAGGCAGGCCTGCACCACCGGATAGTCGTGTTGGGACAACGACTTGATCAGCAGCGTACCCAGGCCGGGCCGGGCAAAGACCACCTCGACCGTGACCGCGCCGCCCAGGATCCAGCCGATCCGCAGCGCCAGGATCGTCACCACCGGGATCAGCGCGTGGCGCAGCACATGACGCAGCTGGATGCGAAGCGGCGACAGGCCCTTGGCATGCAGGAGCGTCACGAAATCGCGCCCCGATGCCTCGATCATCGAGACCCGGGTGATGCGCGCCACCAGCGCGGTTCCGCCAAGGCCGATGGTCAGCACCGGCAGCACCAGCGAGCTCCACCCCCGCGCGCCGGATACCGGAAACCACCCCAGGCTTACCGAGAAGATCAGCATCAGGATCAGCCCCAGCCAGAAGCTTGGCATGGTGGAGCCGACCAGCACGCCCCCCATGATGGCGTGGTCGGGCCAGCGGTCGCGGTTCAGCGCGGCCACCACCCCGAGCGTGATGCCGACGACGGTAGAGAACAGCAGCGCAAGCCCTCCGAGCCAAAGGGAATGTGGCAGCGCCTGCGCGATCAGGTCGGCCACCGGGCGACGGGCGACGATTGCGGTGCCCAGGTCGCCTTGCAGGACATGCCCCAGCCAGATGCCGTATTGCACCGGCAGGGGCTGGTCGAGGCCATAGCGGGCTTCCATCTCGGCCCGGGCACCAGGAGACGACCCGATCTTCAGAAGGTTGTCGATCGGGTCGCCGGGGATGAAGTGCAGGATCGAAAAAATGACGACAGAGACGGCCAGAAAGACCGGCACGAGCATCAGGACCCGCTTGATCAGCCAGGACAGCATGCCGGTCTTTCCAGGTTCAGTGCATCATTCCTTGACTTCCAGGTCCAGGAAGGCCGCCGCCCCGAAGGCCGGAGCGTTGATCGTTTCCGGCAGGGCGATGCGGTCGGCGTTGTAGGCCATCGCCTGCACCGGCTGGTAGATCGGTGCCATCGGGAACTGGGACAGGACGTATTCGTGGTAGACGGTGAAGTTCGCGATCCGCTCCTCCATGTTCTTGGCGCCCGTCATCGCCGCGGTGCGCAGTTCTTCGGCCTTGGGATCGTTGAACATGGACACGTTGGGATACCCCAGCCGGTCGCCGCCGAAGAACCAGTCGACGATGTCGGCGTTGTCCCAGTTGTAGGACCGCACCGCCAGCTGCTGTTCACCGGTCTTGTACTGGTCGCGGATAGTCGAGCTGTCGAAGGTGGTGATCTCGGCCTCGATCCCCACGGCCTTGAGCTGTGCCTGCATCACTTCGGACAGGCGGCGGAAGATGCTGTCGCTTTGCGTCCAGAGCGTGACCTTCAGCGGCTGGCCGTCCTTCATCCGCACGCCGCCTTCGCCCATCATCCAGCCGGCCTCGTCCAGGGCCGCATTGGCGCGGGCCGGGTCGTATTTGATCTTCACGCCGTCCGAGACCTGGCTTTCCGGCAGGGCGGAAATCAGGAACGTATCGGCCACCGCCCCGACCCCGCCAAACACCGAGGCCAGGATTTCTTCCTGGTTGATCGCTTTCGCCGCGGCTTCGCGCACGCGGATGTCGTCGAAGGGCGGCTTGGTGACGTTGATCGGCATATACCAGACATCCTGGCCGGCCATGGTCATCACGGCCAGATTGGCCTCTTTCTGCACCTCTCCCATCAGGTCGGCGGGCACCGACAGCAGGAAGTCCACCCCGCCGGTCTTGAGTTCAAGGAAGGCGGTCGAATCTTCGGGGATTTCGCGGAAGGTCAGGCGTTCCACCTTGGCCGGACCGGCATTCGCGGCCACCGCCGGGCCCCATTTGTAATCCTCATTGCGCACCAGAACGGTTTCCTGGCCGATGGAGAAGCTTTCCAGCTTGTACGGGCCGGTGCCGTAGACCTCTGCCACGCCGTAGTTGTCGCCCAGGGCGGCGAAGGACTTCGGCTCTACCACCGACATGAAGGTCGAGGACAGGTTGTACAGCAAGTTCGGCTCGGGCCGCGACATCACGAGTTTCACCGTATTCTCGTCCACCACCTCGACCGATGCGATGGCCTCGGCCATGTAGGTGTTCTCGCCCTCGGTGGTCTTGAACAGTTCGAGCCAGGCTTTGACAGTGTCGGCGTTGAAGGCTTCGCAGTCGTGGAACGTGACGCCCTGCTTCAGCTTGAAAGACCAGGACATGCCATCGGGCGCCTCTTCCCAGCTTTCGGCAAGCCACGGGTGATAGGACAGGTCGGCGGCCTGGCTGACGAGCCGGTCGAACAGAAGGCCAGTGGCCGTGTTCAGCATGGTGGCCTTGATCGGGTTGTAGGTCGGCGCGCCCACTTCGCTGGTGCCGATCACGAACACGGCTTCCTGCGCGGTGGCGGTCTGGGCAGCGATCAGTGCGGCCAGGCTGACGCTGGCGGCAAGAACGGATTTGCGGAACGAAATGGTCATGCGGTGTCCTCTCTGTTGGTCTTGGGGTCAGGGTTTGCCCGGGTTGCGCCCCGGGACGGTGTGTCCGATGAAGGTGTCGTAAAGCGCCGAAACGCGGGCCATGCGGCCTTCGACCTCGGTGCCGAGTTCGCGGAAGACTCCGTTGACCAGAAGCCCGATCAGCGATGACATGGCGCTGGTGGTGTCCCAGAAATGGTTGAGATCGGTCGGCACGGCGAAAAGCTCTGTCACCAGCCCAGGGGCCCAGTCGCAGTACGGATCGGTGATCAGCGTGACCGGGATGCCTTCGTCGCTGGCGGCAGCGGCAAGATCGCGCGTCAGTCGCGAATAGCGGACGCCATCAATCAGGACCAAGGTCGTCTCGTCCGGCTCTGACAGCAGGACTTCGGCGAAATGCCCGCCCGAGACGTCAGCCAGATGCACCCCGGCGCGCAAGTATTGCAGGTTGTGGACCAGTTCGGCGGCATGGCCGCGCTCGGTCTGGAAGCCCGCGACCCAGACAAAGCGGCGTCGCGCCAGCCGGGTCACGGCCTCGGCAAAGGCGGACGTGGCAGCCAGTTCGTAGACGCTGACCAGTGCAGCGATCTCGTGTTCCAGCGCGCGGGCCAGTTCGGCGTTACCCTCGCGGCTGCGGCGGTGGAAATCCTGCAGCCGGTCGCCGATCAGCCATGCTTTCTTGCCCAGGTCAACCTGAAGGCCGGATTTCAGGTCCTTCAGATGGCGGTAGCCTATGGACCGGCAGAACCGGCCGACTGAAGCTTCCGACACCCCGACCTTTGCGGCCACGCTGGCCGCTGTTTCAAACGGCAAAGAAGACAAGTTCGATGCCAGATAATGCGCAAGCGTGCGCTCTAACGGCGTGCCTGTTTCGGCGGCCAGGGTCAGGCGCCGGTGCAGGTCACCCGCAGGCGGCAGGGCCTTTTCGGCAGGTTTTTCCGGGATCAGGTCCACTCTCGCCCCCATCAGCACAGGAACCTTGTCAGGAAACTTTCAATCGGTCAATGATGCAAGTAATCTGCGGTTCATAGGCTTGAACGCGCATCGGACAGGAGGATCACAATGCCCAACGCTGTGCCCATGCTCTCGCCTCTGCGCATTGACGGGGCCACCTTGCGGCTGGTGCGCCTGCCGCTGGTCACGCCCTTCACGATCGCCACCGGCACGTTGACCGAAAAGGTCTTTCCGTTGCTGACATTGCGCGCCGGCGGGCTGGAAGGCCATGCCGAGGGCGTGATGGACCCATTGCCGGACTATCTTGAAGAAACCGTCGCAGGTGCGATGGACCTGCTTCAGACCGTTTTGCTGCCGCAGGTCCTGGGCCGGTCTTTCGCCCACCCCGATCATCTTGCGCGGCTGTTTGCGCCGTGGCGGGCGAACTTCATGGCCAGAGCCACGGTTGAAATGGCGTTCTGGGACCTTTGGGCCAAGTCGCTGGGTCTGCCCTTGCAGACCGCCCTTGGGGGCGCGGGAGATTTTATCGACGTTGGTGTGTCACTGGGCATCGGCCCCGTGTCCGGCACATTGGACCGCGTCGCGCAGCATCTGGAGCAGGGCTACAAGCGCATCAAGCTTAAGGTTATGCCCGGGCACGACATCGGCCTCTTGCAGGCCGTCCGCCAACAGTTCCCAGATGCCCACCTGACGGTTGACGCCAATTGCTGCTATACGCTGGCCGACAGCGCCCTTGTCGGTCGAATGGATGATTTCGGGTTGGACTATATCGAGCAGCCTCTGGCCTGGGACGACATCCACGATCACGCCACTTTACAACAGCGCATCCACACGCCGCTGTGTCTGGATGAATGCATCCGCACTGTCGATCACGCCCGCAAGGCACTTCAGACCGACGCGGCGCGCGTGATCAACATCAAGGTCGGGCGTGTCGGCGGGCACAGCGCGGCACGTCAGATTCATGACTTGTGCTAGGCCTTCCAGGTGCCGGTCTGGTGCGGGGGCATGCTGGAATCCGGCATAGGCCGTGCGCACAACATTCACATGTCAACCCTGCCGCAGTTTACCAAGCCCGGGGACACCTCCTCGGCCAGTCGGTACTTTGTCCGCGACATCATCGAGGAACGGCTGGAATGCGTGGAGGGCCGAATGCCGGTTCCTTCCGGCCCCGGCATTGGCGTCACGCTGGATCACGACTTTCTTGCCATCGCAACGCTTTCGGCCAAGGACTATGCAGCATGACCGACGTCACGTTCCGCGACCTGTCCGGGATGGCAGAGTTCCGCGCCGCAGAAGACCTGCAACGCGCTGTCTGGGGCGAAGGCGACTTGCCCGATCCTGCCGACCTTTTGATGGTGATTCAGGCCGAGGGTGGCCTTGTCGCCGGGGCGTTCGTGGACGGTCAACTGCTGGGTTATGTTTTCGGTTTTCCGACCCGCGATCCGCAAGTTCAGCACTCGCACCGGTTGGCGGTATTGCCGCAAGCACGCGGTTTGCACATTGGCCTGCGACTGAAGTTTTACCAGCGCGACTGGGGTTTGCGGCACAACATCGCCCGCATCCGCTGGACCTTCGATCCGCTGCGTGCGTTGAATGCCGCGCTGAACATACATCGGCTGGGCGCTACAGCCAGGTCCTACCTGCCCGAGTATTACGGAGCCATGGAGGGCATCAACAAGGGCCTTGCCTCTGACCGGCTGCTGGTGGACTGGGACCTTTGCTCTCCTGGCGTGACGGCTCTGGCCGAGGGGCTCGAACCTCCTGCCGTGGTGGGCATCCCCTTGCCATTGAGCATCCCCACCGATCTGGATGGGCTTATGCAGGAAGCCCCCAATCAAGCCCGCGACCTTCGCCTCGCGGTGCGTGAAGCGCTTCAGGCGGCATTTGCCAAGGGCCACCACGTCGTAGGTTTTGATCGCAGGCTTTCGCAGTACATTCTTAGCGCATGATCAGGGGTACAACGCCTTGTACGATGGCGTTGCATGGTGTGCTTGCCCCCTGATTGCAACTGGCCGACTCCTGTCCCGTCGATTTGAAGAATTCGACCAAGACCAGAGTCGGGTATGGGTGAAAGCCACCTATCGGTTAAAGCGCAGGTGTCAGCTAACGTTCGAAACACAAATCTTGCGCGCTCTCATCAGGATCGCAACCCAAACCCTTGGATCTGCAAGGTCTGGGGATGGACGTCCACACAGGCTCAGGAAGGCCCCGATACAGGGCTACGCGAGATATCCTTAGCAGGCCCGGGTCACGCGTCTGTCGAAAACCTGTTTCCGCCCAACCATCCGCTGAACCTGTTGGACTGGCCGGGCAAGGCGGGTTTTCTACTTTTCAGCCTCAAGCAGGAGAGCGACCATTTCGTCAAATCCCCGCGCCTCGGCATGTTGAAGCGGCGTGACCCCGTCGCGGTCAGCGATGGATGCGTCGGCACCCGCCTCGACCAGTGCGCGGACCGTCGCGATATGCGCTTGGCCCCCGTCGCCGAGGATCACCGCCTCGATCAGCGCTGTCCAGCCCAGGTTGTTGACGTGATCCAGCGGGGCACCGCCTGCGATCAGTTGCCGCACGACCTCGTCATGGCCAAGATGGGCCGCCGCGATCAAGGCCGTTCCGTCATAGACGCTGGTCACCAGATCGGCCCGGTTTCCAAGCTGGATCGCTAGCGAGACCATCTCGGGATCGTCCGCTACGGCGGCAATGGTCAGCACGTCATAGACCTGACGATCCAGGGCGTTCATGTCCGCCCCGCCTTCTGCCAGCGCACGAAGCGCTGCATCGTTCGAGGCGAAGGCCGCAACATGTGCTGGCGTCCGCCCTGCGTTGTCCCGTTGATCGGGGTCATCCCCTGCGGCAAGTGCCTTGCGGATTGCGGCCACGTCGCCAAGATGCGCGGCAAGAAAAAGCCCGTCATAGTGTGCAGCTTCGTCCGCCGAAGGTGCCGTCTGTGCGAAGGCACCGGGGGCTGCTGACATCAGGGCCAGTGCCAGAAGGATAGGCTTCATCGGTATCTCCCTTTGTGTGCCTGGCTGGCCGCTTGGACCGGCCAGACGCTGATGGATCACTCGGCGCCAATGGCGTCCAGACCGGCGCGCGCGCAGGCCGCATCGACATCGCCCGACGGAGCCCCGCCGACACCGATGCCGCCGACAAGCGCGCCAGCGATGCGGATCGGCAGGCCACCAGCCTGAAGCACCAGGCGGTCATCCATGTCGCGCAGGCCATCGTTTTGCGGGTTGGTCGCGATGAACTCTGCCAGCCCGGCGGTGTCACGCCCCAAAGCGGCCGAACCGAACGCCTTGCCGGTCGCGCTGGACCCGGTGTGCGGGCCCGAGCCGTCGGCCTTCAGCACGACCTTCGTTGCCCCGTCACGCGCGACGATCGCGACGCTGACAGCGTGCTTCTCTGCGGCGCAGGCCGTCAAGGCCGCCTGTGCCGCGGTCACCGCCATTTCAAGCGGCAGATAGGGTGCGGTCGGCAGGTCCTGCGCGGCCAGCGGAAGGGGGGCAAGCAGGACTGCAGCGAGGGTAAGGTTGCGGATCATGTCTTTTCTCCATCGGGTTACGGTGGTCCGGGTCTAATCCGGACCGATCCGCCCTCGCCATCCGTAGACCTTGCGACGCCCTCGGTAGTTCTACCTACGCGTCCGGCCATCCAGCCACAGCCGGGTCTGTTCCGCCGTCGAAGCTGTGCCGGTCTTGGCCGCAATCGCCGCGCGATGGCTGTCAACCGTCCGCGCCGAAAGCCCCAAGGCGTCCGATATCTGCCGGGTCGTCAGGCCCTTTGCCACCATCTCAAGCACCTCCGCCTCACGCGGGGTCAGCCGCGAGATCAGGTCGTGGGCCTCACTGGCCTCGGCCGTCTGGCGTTGCTGCCGTTCAAGTGCATCATGGCCCTTCTGGATCGCGTCGATAAGGTCCTGCTCGTCGACCGGTTTGCCAAGGAAGTCTATCGCGCCGTTGCGAAAGGCGCGACGGCAGGCCTCGATGTCGCCATGGCCGCTGATGACCACCGTGGGCCAGTTGATCCCCCGGTCGATCAGCGTCGTCTGCAATTTCAGGCCGGACATGGTGGGCATCCGGATATCCAGGACCAGACAGCCCGGTGCCAAGCCGCCGACACTGGCCAAAAGCCCTTCCGGCGATGAAAAGCCGCGCACCTGAAGGCCGACCGTCCGCAACAACAGCGACAGCGCCTCGCGCACCGCATCGTCGTCGTCGACCAGATAGACAGGCAGGCTCACCGGCTGACCTCATCCTTTCGGGCGGGTTGTCTGCGCAGGATGACCCGGAATGTGGTCGGAAGGCCATCCAGAAGCGCAACTTCGCCCCCCATCCGTTCGGCAAGACGCTGGCAGAGCGCAAGCCCAAGCCCGGTGCCATCAGGCTTGCCCGACACAAACGGCTCGAACACGCGGCTTCTCAGATCGGCGGGAACGCCAGGGCCGGTGTCGGAGACGTCGACCACGACCGGGTCTGCCACCGCGTCAAGGGAAACGCTGACCCGCGCCCCGGCCCCGCCCGACGCGGCGTCGATTGCGTTGTGGACAAGGTTGAAGACGATCTGCTCGATCTCGATCTGGTCGCCAACAATCCAGGTCGGGCCGACACCGGCCTTGAAGGTCAGGTCGACCTTCTGGGTCTGTGCCTTTGGCGAAAGCAAAAGCTGGACGCTTTGCAGCGCCCGGTTGACGTCGGCGGACTGCTTGATCGGGGGCACGGGCCTGGTCCAGTTGCGCAGGCTTTCCAGGATGGCCGAGGCCCGCTTTGCCTGTCCGGCAATCTGCGTCATGACCGGCTCCATGGCGGCGACCTCACCGCGCCGGGCCAGATGCAGGCCAGCCTGGGCCTGGCTCAGGATCGCAGTCAGGGGCTGCGTCAGCTCATGTGCCATCCCGCTGGCCATTTCGCCCAGCACATTCACCCGCGAGGCATGGGCCAGCCGCGCGTCCTGCGCGCTGAAATGGGCCTGCCGTTCCGCCCGCCGCGCGCGGGCGTATTGCCCCAGCCCAAGGACAAGGCCCAGATAGACCAGCGTTGTCAGGACGATAATGGTGACGGCCTGCCCGAACGTCAGAGTGTCCGCCAAGTCTGGCGCAAATCTTGCCTGCAAGATCAGGGGTTGCGACTGGCTGCCAAGCTCTTTTTCGAACCGGGGGATGTCGGCCTGCCGAACGCCAACCAAAGGCGTGCCATCTGGCAGAAAGAGCGTCAGGTCGATCGACGTCCCCCCGTCGAAAAGACCCGCCCCTTCGATCTCCAGCGCGATGCCATACCGCGCATCAGGGGTGTTGGGGCTGCGCTTGACCAGCCGATAGCTTCCGGGGGCGTTGGGGGCTGCAAGCAGGGCAAGCTGACCGTCCGATGACAATGCCGCCTTGCGGATGGCCTTGATCGTCGCTGCGTCAGCGCCGGGGCGCGTAGAGAGGAACTCGCCTTCGTCGTAAAGCGCCACCAGGTCAACCGCGGTGATCCGCGGGTAAAAGCGCACGATCGTATCGGCGACCTGCCGGAAGACCTCGGTTCGGCTTGTCCCTTCGGCGGTGGCGACAGCCGAAAGAGCGGTCAGATGCGCGTCGTGCTGATCAACCCGCTGCGACAGCTGCCGATGCAGGATGGTGACCTGAGCAGAGAATTCGCTCAGTAGACGGCTTTGCTCGATCTTTGCCGCAACACCCAGCGCCACAACCACAAGCGCGATCCACCCGGCCAGCACAAGATTGCGGGTTGCGCGAGGTCCGACGGGGGAGCCTGGTTTCAACATGCCTCGGCTTTCATCGACAGGGACACGCCTGCAATCTGGCCAACACAGCCCGGCGCAGGCGCTATGGCAAGGGACCTGGAGTCACCAAAGCCGCACGCCTGCAGGATAAAGCGGATCAGCACTGTGCAGTCCAGACAACAAAATCTGTGGAGGATCTTCAAGTATTTCGGAAAGCTCATGTCGTGGGAAGCCTCATGGTCTCTTGGCAACCCTGGTTCTAAGGTCCCGTAAGAAAACCTGAAGTCAGCGAGGAAGACCATGAGCAGGCAGTATTACGCCCCACAGGGCGGGCACCCCGGACAGGACCAGCTGCTGACGGATCGCGCAATCTTTACCAACGCCTATGCGGTCTTGCCGAAGGGCACCATGCGCGACATCGTGACCAGCTTTCTTCCGTTCTGGTCCGAAACCCGGCTTTGGGTGATTGCACGCCCCATGAGCGGTTTTGCCGAAACGTTCTCGCAGTACATCATGGAGGTTCAGCCGGGTGGTGGCTCTGATCGTCCGGAAGTCGATGCCGGGGCGCAGTCCGTGCTTTTTGTGGTCGAAGGTGCTGCCAGACTTGTCGTTGGCGGCGTCAGCCATGACCTGACACCCGGCGGCTATGCCTACCTTCCGCCGGGCACGCCCTGGACCTTGCACAACAAAGGATCGGCGGTGCTGCGGTTCCATTGGATCCGCAAGGCCTATGATGCCGTCGACGGCCTGGACGCCCCCGATGTTCTGGTCCTGAACGAAAATGACATCGCGCCGACGCCGATGGCGGGAACCGAAGGAAAATGGGCAACGACACGGTTTGTCGACCCGCTGGACCTGCGCCACGACATGCATGTCACGATTGTCACGCTGCAACCCGGCGCCGTCATCCCGTTTCTTGAAACGCATGTGATGGAGCACGGCCTTTACGTCCTTGAAGGCAAGGCCGCCTATCGTCTGAACAGTGACTGGGTTGAAGTCGAGGCCGGAGATTTCATGTGGCTTCGCGCCTTTTGCCCGCAAGCCTGCTATGCGGGCGGGCCGGGTCCGTTCCGCTATCTGCTTTACAAGGACGTGAACCGGCACATGCCGCTTAACCTGACCGCAGCCGCCCCTTCCCGGCGGTGACGTCAGTCAAGGTTCCGCAGCTCTCCTCCGATTGCCAGCGGCACCTTCCGCGCTGCTTCCATGACCGGCCTTTTCAGGTCCTTCTGCGCTGTCTGGCGCAGCCGACGTGTCGGGCCGGTCATGCTTGCGTGGGTCTTAACCTGACCAGGAAAAGCCCGGCATGGGGGATCATCGCCATTTTCGTTCTTTTTCATAAACTGCCTCAAGATCCTTCGGAAAGACCGCTTCACCGCATGAAAAATGCAACCCTCTGACAGATAATGGATTCTCCAAAGTTTTCCAAAACGAAATTCGATTTCAAAAAAATATCCTGCCACGCCGAATGCCACTAGTCTGACCCTACAAAATCAGGAGATCGACCATGAGCCAGCAGAACCCAGTCTTCATTCCCGGGCCGACCAACATGCCCGAAGAGGTTCGCAAAGCCTGCTATGTGCCGACCATCGACCACCGGTCGCCTGCATTCGCAAAGATCCTTCACCCCTGCCTTGCCAATGTTCGCAAGATCCTGAAGTCGGACAAGGCGCATGTCTTCATCTACCCGTCCACCGGAACCGGCGGCTGGGAAACCGCGATCAGCAACACGCTGTCGGCGGGCGACAAGGTGCTGGCCGCGCGCAACGGCATGTTCAGCCACCGCTGGATCGACATGTGCCAGCGCCACGGGCTGAACGTGGAAATCGTCGAGACCCCCTGGGGTCAGGGCCTGCCCGCCGACCGCTACGAAGAAATCCTCGCCGCCGACAAGGGCCACCAGATCAAGGTCGTGCTTGCCACGCACAACGAAACGGCGACCGGCGTGAAATCCGACATCGCCGCGGTGCGCCGGGCGCTTGATGCGGCCAAGCATCCCGCCCTTCTGTTCGTGGACGGCGTCTCGTCGATCGCGTCGATGGACTTCCGCTTTGACGAATGGGGCGTCGATATTGCCGTGACCGGTAGCCAGAAGGGCTTTATGCTGCCCGTCGGGCTTGCGATCCTTGGCTTCTCGGACAAGGCCATCGAGGCCTCGAAAACCGCGAAACTGCCGCGGACCTTCTTCGATATCGCCGACATGACCAAGGGTTATGCCGCCAATGCCTTCCCCTACACGCCGCCGGTCGGTCTGATGAACGGGCTGAAGCTGTCGTCCGAGATGATCCTGGAAGAGGGCCTGGAGAACGTCTTCGCCCGCCATCACCGGATTGCCGAAGGGGTGCGCCGCGCGGTGCATGCCTGGGGCCTGAACCTTTGTGCTGCCGGGCCGGAGGTCTATTCCGACACGATCAGCGCGATCCGCACCCCGGAAGGCGTCAACGCCACCCAGATCGTGACGCATGCCGCATCGAAATACGGCGTCGCTTTCGGCGTCGGGCTGGGCGAGGTTGCGGGCAAGGTGTTCCGGATCGGGCATCTTGGGATGCTGACCGACGTGCTTGCCCTGTCGGGCATTGCCACCGCCGAAATGTGCATGGTCGACCTGGGTCTGGACGTCAAGCTTGGTTCCGGCGTCGCTGCGGCGCAGGACTACTACCGCAACACGACAACCGCTTAAGCGAGGAGAGGGCATGTATATCCCGACCTATGACGACATGCTTGCCGCGCATGAGCGCATCAAGCCGCATATCCGCCTGACCCCGGTGCGGACCTCGGACTACCTTAACGACCTGACCGGCGCACAGCTGTTCTTCAAGTGTGAGAACTTTCAGGAACCCGGCGCCTTCAAGGTGCGCGGCGCGTCGAATGCGGTATTTGGCCTTTCCGAAGAACAGGCGAAAAAGGGCGTGGCCACCCATTCCTCGGGCAACCATGCCTCGTGCCTGTCGTATGCCGCCATGCTTCGGGGCATCCCCTGCAACGTGGTGATGCCGCGCACGGCACCTCAGGCCAAAAAGGACACGGTCCGTCGCTATGGCGGCGTGATCACCGAATGCGAACCCTCGACCACCAGCCGCGAGGCGACCTTCGCCAAGGTCCAGGAGGCATCGGGCGGCGATTTCGTGCATCCCTACAACGACCCCCGCGTGATCGCGGGTCAAGGCACCTGCTCGCGCGAGTTCATGGAGCAGACCGGAGGGCTTGACATGGTGGTGGCCCCCATCGGCGGCGGCGGGATGATCTCGGGCACCTGCCTGACGCTGGCGACGCTGGCGCCCGAAACCAAGGTCATCGCGGCCGAGCCGGAGCAGGCCGACGACGCCTATCGCAGCTTCAAGGCCGGGCACATCATCGCCGACGACGCGCCCAAGACCATCGCCGATGGCCTGCTGGTCCCGCTGAAGGATCTGACCTGGCACTTCGTCAAGAACCATGTCAGCGAAATCTGCACCGCTTCAGAGCAGGAAATCATCGACGCGATGAAACTGATCTGGAAGCATCTGCGCGTGGTCATGGAACCCTCAAGTGCTGTTCCCCTCGCCACGATCCTTAAAAACGCCGACGCCTTCCGCGGCAAGCGGGTTGGCATCATCATCACCGGCGGCAATGTCGATCTCGACAAGCTGCCCTGGATCCAAGGAACCTGAGCAATGAACGCACCCGTGAATTTCGACAAGATGGACGTGGGCTATGACATCCCCGCTGTTCCGGGCATGGCGGAAGGCGACATCCAGACGCCCTGTCTGGTTCTCGACCTTGATGCGCTGGAGCGGAACATCAAGAAGATGGGCGACTATGCAAAGGCCCACGGCATGCGCCACCGCGTGCATGGCAAGATGCACAAGTCGGTCGACGTGGCCCTGTTGCAGGAACGCCTTGGCGGGTCGGTCGGAGTCTGCTGCCAGAAGGTCTCCGAGGCCGAAGTCTTTGCCCGGGGCGGCATCAAGGACGTGCTGGTGTCGAACCAGGTCCGCGACCCGGCAAAGATCGACCGTCTGGCCCGTCTGCCCAAGCTGGGCGCCCGGACGATCTGCTGCGTGGACATGCTGGACAACGTGGCCGACCTGTCGGCGGCAGCGGTCAAGCATGGCACGACGATCGAGTGCCTGGTGGAAATCGACTGCGGCGCGGGCCGCTGCGGCGTGAAGACCACGCCCGAGGTTGTGGCCCTGGCCAAGGCGATCAACGCGGCACCCGGCCTGAAGTTTGCCGGCATCCAGGCCTATCAGGGCGCGATGCAGCACATGGACAGCTATGCCGACCGCAAGGCCAAGATCGACCTGGCCGTGGCACAGGTGAAGGACGCCGTGGACACGCTGAAGTCGGACGGCATTGCCTGCGACATCGTCGGCGGCGGCGGCACCGGAAGCTACTACTTTGAAAGCACTTCGGGCGTCTACAACGAGCTTCAGTGCGGCAGCTACGCCTTCATGGATGCCGACTATGGCCGCATCCTCGACCAGAACGGCCAGCGGATCGACCAGGGCGAATGGGAAAACGCGCTGTTCATCCTGACCTCGGTCATGTCCCACGCCAAGGCTGACAAGGCCATCGTCGATGCGGGCCTCAAGGCGCAGTCGGTCGATAGTGGCCTGCCGGTGGTCTTTGGCCGGACGGATGTGAAATACGTCAAGTGCAGCGATGAACATGGCGTGGTCGAAGACCCGGCTGGCGTGCTGAAGGTCAACGACAAGCTGAAGCTGGTCCCTGGCCACTGTGACCCGACCTGCAACGTGCATGACTGGTATGTTGGCGTCCGCAACGGGGTTGTGGAAACCGTCTGGCCGGTCTCGGCCCGCGGCAAGGCCTACTGATCCGTCACCTTTGCTCTGCGCCGCTTCCCGGCGCAGGACAAGCCCGCGCTTTGCAGACCCCAGAATGCAAGCGCGGGCATTTCACACTGTGAACCGAGGCAACCATGCTGATCGTCCCCGAACGCGACATTCCCAAGTTGATGACGCCCGAAGCGGCCTTTGATGCCGTGGAAAAGGTCTTTGCTGCCATGGCGGCGGGGCAGGCCTACAACTTCCCGGTCGTCCGCGAGGCGATTGGCCATGAAGATGCCCTTTACGGGTTCAAGGGCGGTTTTGACCGGGCCGGGCTGACTTTGGGCCTGAAGGCGGGCGGATACTGGCCGAACAACCTGGCCAAGCACGGGCTGATCAATCACCAGTCCACGATTTTCCTCTTCGACCCCGATACCGGCATGGTCTCGGCGATGGTCGGCGGCAACCTTCTGACCGCGTTGCGGACAGCGGCGGCGTCGTCGGTGTCGATCAGGCACCTGGCGCGCAAGGATGCCCGGGTGATCGGCATGGTTGGCGCTGGCCATCAGGCCAAGTTCCAGCTTCGGGCTGCCCTCAAGCACGGCACTTATGAAAAGGTCATCGGCTGGAACTTCCACCCCAACATGCTGCCGGGCCTTGGCGAAGTGGCGGCCGAGGCTGGCCTGCCGTTCGAGGCGGTCGATCTGCCGGGCATGCGCGAGGCCGACGTGATCATCACCATCGCCTCGTCCTTCCAGCCGATCCTGATGGCCGGGCATGTCAGCCCCGGCACCCATATCGCCTGCATGGGCACCGATACCAAAGGCAAGCAGGAGCTTGACCCCGCCTTGCTGGCCAAGGCCACCGTCTTTACCGACGAGATCGCGCAATCGGTCTCAATCGGCGAGGCGCAGCACGCGATTGCGGCAGGGCTGATCCGGGAAGCGGACATCACCCAGCTTGGTGAGGTGATCAACGGCACGCATCCCGGGCGCACGTCTGCCGATCAGATCACGCTTTTTGATGGCACGGGTGTCGGCCTGCAGGACCTGGCCGTCGCAGCGGCGGTCGTTGTCCTTGCGCAAAAGAACGGGCTGGCCATCAAGGTCGACGTCTGACCCCCCAAGCGACCGCCCTGCAGCAGCCCGGTTCTTCGGGCTGCAACCCCGGCAGGACGGGCATTCCCGAGGCTATTCTGCATGTTGCTGCCCCTGTCCTTGCTCTTTGTCGGTGCCGTGCTCGTTTCCAACGGCCTGTGGATGCTTGGCAAGATCGCCGACCGTGAGGTCGCGGTCATCAATTTCGTGGCGGCAGGAGTGACCGGAACCGTCGCCCTTCTGGGCATGATCCACGCAGTCGATTCAAGTGGCGTGCGCGACGCCGCGTTGACGCTTTTGTTCACCGTCACCTACCTTTGGGTCGGCGTAAACCGACTGACCGGCGCGGATGGACGCGGGCTGGGCTGGTTCAGCCTTTTCGTGTCGATCTCCGTTGTCCCCGAGGCCGTACGAACCCTGACCTCGGCAACAAATCCGATGGATCTGTGGTTGGGCCTGTGCTGGGTCGCCTGGTCCGGACTGTGGTTCCTGTTCTTCCTGACCCTCGCACTTGCCAAGCCGCTTGGGCGACAAACGGCGCTGGCGACGCTGGCAAGCGGCGTGCTGACCGCGTGGCTGCCGGCCCTTGTCATGCTTTACGCTTCGCCATCATGAGCCGAAAGCTGCGGGTGTTCATCAACGGCTTTGGCCGCATCGGTCGCACCCTGACACGCCAGATTCTATGCGGGCATGGTGGCGCGCGGGTCGAGATCGCCGGCATCAACGACATCGCGTCCTTCGACACCTGCGCCTACCTTCTGCGCTATGATTCCGTTTATGGAAACTTCCCTTTTCCGATTGAAGCCCAGTCCAACGGACTGCTGATCCGGGGGCGGCTGATCCCGGTGACCCATGCCCCCGATTTGCGCACACTGGACCTGAGGGATGTTGACGTGGTGCTTGACTGCACGGGAAAGGCCGGCGTGCGCGCCTTTGCCGAAGCCGGGATTGCGGCAGGGGCGTCCAAGGTGCTGATCTCGGGCCCGTCTGCGACGGCCGATCAGACCATCGTGATTGGTGCCAATGATCAGGATCTTCGCGATGCCCGGATCGTGTCCAACGCCTCGTGCACCACCAACGCCATCGCGCCCCTGCTGCGGATCCTGGATCTGGGCCTTGGGATCGAACGGGCACATGTGACGACCGTGCATTGCTATACGGGCAGCCAGCCCACGGTTGACCAGCCGAACGGGCCCCCGGAAAGAAGCCGCGCCGCCGCGGTTTCGATGGTCCCCACAACGACCAGCGCCGCCGAGCAGGTCACGCGTGTCCTGCCCGAATTCGCGGGCAGACTGACGGTATCGGCCTTGCGGGTGCCATGCCTTTCGGTTTCGGCCGTCGATGCTGTCGTGCAGCTTCTGGAAGATCCCGAAGAGCCGTTTCCCGATTTCCTGCGCGCGGCCTTTGCCGGTTCGTCGCTGGTCGGCCTGTGCGAGGACCCCTGCGTGTCATCGGACTACCGGGGACGCCCCGAGTCGCTGGTGATCGCGCTGCCAGAGACGCGGTCCATCGGGTGCAAGCAGCTTCGCATCCTTGGCTGGTACGACAACGAATGGGCCTTCTCGGCACGGATGCTGGAGACGGCGAAATTGATGGCAAGCCGGTGAGCATGAACGCCGGCAAGCATGAACGAAGGAGGACAACCAATGCAGGAACACTCGAAGCTGGAAACCGAACGACAGGCGGCACTGGACTACCACGAATTCCCCAAGCCGGGAAAACTGGAAATCCGGCCGACGAAACCGATGGCCACCGCCCGGGACCTGGCGCGCGCCTATTCCCCGGGTGTGGCCGAGGCCTGCACCTCCATTGCCGCCGACCCCTCCACCGCGACGCGCTATACCGCGAAACGCAACCTTGTAGCGGTGATCTCGAACGGGACGGCGGTCCTTGGGCTTGGCAATATCGGGGCATTGGCCTCGAAGCCGGTTATGAAAGGCAAGGCGGTTCTGTTCAAGAAGTTCGCCGGGATCGACTGCTTCGACATCGAGGTGGACGAGCCCGATCCCGAGCGTCTGGCCGACCTGATCTGCCGGCTTGAACCGACCTTCGGTGCCGTGAACCTTGAAGACATCAAGGCGCCCGAGTGTTTCATCGTCGAGCGGCTTTGCCGCGAGCGGATGAAGATCCCCGTTTTCCATGATGACCAGCACGGCACGGCGATCGTGGTGTCCGCCGCTGCCCAGAACGCCTTTCAGATCGCGGGCAAGCGTGTCGAAGACATCCACATCGTGGCTTTGGGCGCAGGTGCGGCCGGTGTCGCCTGTCTGACGATGCTGCACAAGATGGGGGTTCCGCTGGCCAACATCACCGTGTTCGACCGTTCGGGCGTGCTGCATGCCGGGCGCAATGACCTGGCACCAGAACAGATGCTGCTGGCCAACGCCCCGGAA
>ERZ724516.799-NODE-799-length-19181-cov-5.385496_pt1 | contig 19181 bp, 17 predicted proteins | sample MGYA00376049_ERZ724516 | MGnify/ENA primary metagenome ERZ724516 (study PRJEB28724, sample SAMN07190886) | activated sludge metagenome | isolation source: activated sludge of sewage treatment plant in Hong Hong | place: USA: Christiansburg, Virginia | collected... | reverse complement strand
TTTTCGTCGGTAAGGGCCGGCGAGTCCATGCCGACAAACGTTGCGTGCTCACCGTAACGAGGCGCACCGCAGGTACAATTGAAATTTGGCGTTAACTGGCCAGCACACATGACTGGACATCTCTACATCGTCACCGCCCCCTCCGGCGCCGGCAAGACGACCCTGGTGCGGTTGCTGCTCGAGAACGATCCCGGCATTCGCCTGTCAATTTCTCACACGACGCGCGCACCGCGCGCTGGCGAGAGGAACGGTATCGAGTACCACTTCACGGACGTGCCGGACTTTCTCGACAAGGTTCGTGAGGGCGAGTTCCTCGAATGGGCAGAAGTGCATGGCAACTACTATGGCACATCGAGAAGCGGCATCGAAGCGGCCCTGCACGCAGGCCAGGACGTTCTGCTGGAGATCGACTGGCAGGGTGCGCAGCAGGTGCGCAGATGGTTCCCGGCGGCGATTGGCGTGTTCGTCCTGCCGCCTTCGCTCGATGAACTGGCGCGTCGGCTGCGCCAGCGGGCGACCGACAGTGCCGAGACCATTGCTCGTCGAGTCACCGCGGCTCGTGAGGAGATGCGGCATGTCGGCGAATTCGACTATGTTATTATCAACGACGAATTGCCACGTGCGTTACACGATCTGTTGGCGGTCGTGGCGGCTTCGCGACTCCGCTATGCAGCGCAAAGCCAACGCCACGCTATCCTGTTCTCAACACTGCTTGCTTGACCCTCCAGGGAGATTTGCATGGCCAGAGTGACCGTAGACGACTGTCTGCACCGCATCCCGAACCGCTTTCAGATGACCCTGGCGGCTACCTATCGTGCCCGTCAGATTACCTCGGGCGCCACACCGTTGATCGATGCCGGTCGTGACAAGCCAACCGTGATTGCGCTGCGCGAAATCGGCGCCGGCAAGGTTGGCCTCGAGGTGCTCAACCGCGGCCAGGCCTGACCCTCGGCCAACGACCGGTTGCCCAGGGCGTAATCGTGAATACGCTTGCCGAGACCGCCAGGCCAGCCGAAGTCGCGGCGGCCGAAAACACCTGCCCGCATCCCGAGGATGATCCCGCTTACCATGTTTTCATCGACAGCCTGAGCTATCTTCCGCCGGAAGAACTGCAGATCGTTCGGGATGCCTATCTGTTCAGCGAACAAGCGCATCGCGGTCAGTTCCGCCTGTCTGGCGAAGCCTACATCACCCACCCGCTGGCGGTCGCCGGCGCGATCGCCGAATGGCAGATGGATGTCGAAGGCGTAGTCGCCGCCCTCCTGCACGACGTGATGGAGGATACGACGGTCGGCAAGAGCGAGATCGCCGAGCGCTTCGGCAAGCCGGTTGCGGATCTCGTCGACGGATTGTCGAAGCTCGACAAGATTGAGTTTCAGTCGCACGAGGAAGCACAGGCGGAAAATTTCCGCAAGATGTTGATGGCCATGGCGCGTGACCTGCGCGTGGTCTTGATCAAGCTGGCCGACCGCCACCACAATCTGCAGACGATGGCCGCCGTGCGCGCCGACAAACGGCGACGCATCGCCCGCGAGACCCTGGAGATTTACGCACCGATCGCCAGCCGGCTCGGCCTCAACAAACTGTTTCAGGAACTGCAGGATCTCTCCTTCCAGCTGATCTATCCGATGCGCGCGCGCGTGCTCGCGCGCGCGCTGAAGGCCGCGCGGGGCAACCGGCGGGAATTGCTGTCGCGAATACTCGAAGGCATCAAGGGCAAGCTGCGCGACACCGGCATCGACGCGCAGGTCTTCGGGCGCGAGAAAAGCCTCTACTCCATCTATCGCAAGATGCTGGAGAAGCGACTGTCGTTCTCGCAGGTGCTCGATGTCTACGGTTTCCGGGTCGTCGTCACCGATGTACCGACGGCCTACCTTGCCCTGGGTTCGCTGCACGCGCTTTACAAGCCGGTGCCGGGGAAGTTCAAGGACTACATCGCCATTCCCAAACCCAACGGATACCAGTCGTTGCACACCACCCTGATCGGTCCGCATGGAACGCCCTTCGAGTTGCAGATCCGCACCGCGGCGATGGACAACGTGGCGCAGGAGGGGATTGCTTCGCACTGGCTCTACAAGGACGGGGAATCCTTCGGCGCCGAACTGCAACAGAAGACCACCAAGTGGTTCCATTCGCTGCTCGACCTGCAGAGTACGGCCGGCGATACGTCCGAATTCTTCGAGCACGTCAAGGTGGACCTCTTTCCCCATGAGATTTACGTGTTTACGCCCAAAGGCAAGATCATCGCTCTGCCGCGCGGTGCAACGCCCATAGACCTGGCTTACGCGGTGCATACCGACATCGGCAATCACTCGGTGGCTGCCCAGATCAACTTCACCCTGATGCCCTTGGCGACGGAGTTGACGAACGGCGACCGGGTCGACGTTGTCACCGCCGCCGATGCGCATCCCAGCGTGGCCTGGCTCGCCCACGTCAAGACCGGGCGAGCGCGCAGCAAGATCCGCCACTACCTGAAGACCGCCCACAACGACGAGTCCACGGCACTCGGCGAGAAAATGCTCGACCAGGAGTTGCGCGCCCTCGGCGTTGTCGCCTCGGAGCTGCCGGTTTCGAGCTGGAAGAGCGTTCTGCGCGATTCCGGCAACAAGCTGATCAAGGAGGTCTACACCGACATCGGCCTGGGTTTCCGCATCGCGGGCGTTGTTGCCCGCCGCCTGCTGGCCCGCGAGGAAGCGCCACAGCCGACAGACAAGCGGCCCGCTTCGCTGATCATTCGCGGCACCGAAGGCATGGCCGTGCAGTTCGCGCCCTGCTGCCAGCCGATTCCCGGCGACCCGATCATCGGTTCGATCTGGAAGGGCAAAGGTCTGGTGATCCATACCCATGACTGCCCGGCGATCCGCAAAGCGCGCACTGCCAAACCGACGAAATGGATCGATGTCGAGTGGGAACCCGAGCCCGGCAAGCTGTTCAGCGTGCGCCTGCGGATCATGGTGCAGAATACGCTTGGCGTGCTGGGTAGAATCGCCACCGAGATATCGAACTCGGGCACCAACATCGAGCACGTCAACATGGACGAGAAGCATCCCGGGCTATACACGACCCTGCATTTCACCGTCCAGGTTGGCAGTCGCACGTCTCTCGCGCGCCTGATGCGCGGCCTGCGCCGCATCCCGGAGGTGGCACGCATTTCCCGGGACCAGGGGTTGACTGCTTGAAGGTTCTGGTCCTCGGGGCCGGTGTCGTTGGCGTCACCAGTGCCTGGTATCTGGCCAGAGCCGGACACCAGGTGACCGTGATCGATCGCCAGGCAGCGGCCGGGATGGAAACCAGTTTCGCCAATGGCGGCCAGATTTCGGTCTCGCATGCCGAACCGTGGGCCAACCCGCACACCCCGTTACGGGCTCTGGCGTGGATGCTGCGCGAAGACTCGCCCTTGCTGTTTCGCCCGCGGTGGGACGTCGCCCTGCTCAACTGGAGCCTGCGCTTCCTCGGCGAGTGCACGCCGCGCCGGACGCGCGACAACATCCGCCAGATCGTCACGCTCGCGCTCTACAGCCGCCGCCAGTTGCAGGCGCTGCGCGCCGAAACTGCACTCGCCTACGATCACCTCGAGCGTGGCATCCTGCACGTCTACACCGCTAGCGGCGAGTTCGCCGCGGCGACCAAGGCCGCCGCCGTGATGCGTCACTTCGGCTGCGACCGACGAACGATTGCCGTCGACGAGTGCATCGCCATCGAACCGGCGCTCGCCGGGGCGAAGGAACTGCTCGTCGGCGGCGACTACACGGCCGAAGACGAATCGGGTGACGCGCATCGTTTCACCCAAAGTCTCGCGACCCTCTGCGCGGAGCGCGGCGTCGTCTTCCGCTACGGCGTCACGATCGACAAGCTCGCCACGTCCGACGGGCGGGTGAGCGGGCTGCTTGCCGGCGGCGAGTTGCACCAGGCCGACGCCTACGTCGCCGCCCTGGGCAGCTACACACCATTATTGCTCCGTCCCGTCGCCGTCCGCCTGCCGATCTATCCTGCGAAGGGCTACTCGGCCACCGTGCCGCTCGCCGCGGACAGCGTGGCACCGACTGTCAGCCTGATCGACAATGGCCACAAGATCGTCTTTTCGCGCCTCGGCCAACGCCTGCGTATCGCCGGAACAGCCGAGTTCAACGGCTACGACACCGAGCTCAACGCGGTACGTTGCGGCGCCTTGATGAACCGGGCAAACGAATTGTTTCCGGCGCTGCAGCCGGCTGGCGAGCCGCAGTTCTGGTGTGGTCTGCGGCCGGCAACGCCTTCCAACGTGCCGCTGATCGGCCGTTCGGCGTTTCCCAACCTGTTCATCAACAGCGGTCACGGAACGCTTGGCTGGACAATGGCTTGCGGTTCCGCCGCGGCGCTGGCCGACATCGTCAGCGGCCGCGCGCCCGAGCCGGATTTCAAGTTCCTTTGACGGCGTTTTCTCAGCATGCTGATCGACACGCACTGCCACCTGGCGGCGGACGAGTTTGCCGATGATCGGGATGACGTCGCCGCCGCCGCCAGAGCGGCCGGCGTCTCGGCGCTGGTGGTTCCGGCCGTCGACGCGACGAGCTTTCCTGAGGTGCGCGCCTGTTGCGCGCGCTATCCCGGATGTGCGCCGGCCTACGGCATCCATCCACTCTACGTGCAGCGCGCCAGCCAGGCCGATCTGGACACCTTGCGCGACTGGCTACGGCCATCTGGCGACCACTCTCCCCGGCCGGTGGCCGTGGGCGAGATCGGCCTCGACCTGTTCAGCGTGGATCCCGATTTCCAGCGGCAAGAGTATTTCTTCGTTGAACAACTGAAGATCGCGCGCGCGGCGGATCTGCCCGTGCTGTTGCACGTTCGCCGGGCAATCGACCAGGTGCTCAAGAACCTGCGCCGCATCCGCGTCAGGGGGGGCATCGCGCACGCCTTCAATGGCAGCCGCCAACAGGCGGACGAGTTCATCAGCCTCGGCTTCAAGCTCGGTTTCGGCGGCGCGCTGACGCATGCCGGATCGACGCGCATCCACCGCCTGGCCGCGTCGCTGCCGCTCGATTCCCTGGTCCTCGAAACCGATGCTCCGGACATGCCGCCGGCCTGGCTGGCGGGCGGTCGAAACGCGCCGTCGCAGTTGCCGCGGATCACCGAAGCACTCGCGGAACTGCGCGCCATCGAGCCGGCCGAGTTGGCGCGGGCGACGTCAGCCAACGCGCTGGCCGTTCTGCCCGAGTTGCTTTCACTCGATTGATCGGGTAGGGTACGCCCTGTCGGCTTCGAGCTCCCTGGCTTCCAGGAGGGCGGGCAGCGTGCGGAGCCCTTGGCGGAGCGTGTGCCAAGGCATTCTCGGGCACACGCAAAATTACAGCGGGAACTTCAGCCAGGCTTATCGGTCCCAACGCGGCATTCAGCCGATCGTAAACCATAACATCTTCCCTATGAAAACTCGCATCGATCGACCTGGTGCCACCTGCGTGGCTGTCAAGAAAAGCCTGCCTGCCGTCCCGCAGTACCTGCAAGCGCACTACTGGTGGGCCTACGTCCATCCGCGGGCAGTGCATGTCTTCGAGCGCCAGTGGCTGGTGAATCTCATTCTCTGGGGCAACTACAAGCGTTTGTGCAACGCGGTTCTCCATGATTACGGCCATCACCTGCCCGGTCGGACGCTGCAGGTCGCCTGTGCCTACGGCGACCTGACGCCGCGCCTGGCCAACTGCGTGACACCGGACGGCTCGCTGGAAATCGTCGATATCCTGCCGATCCAGCTCGACAATCTGGCCAGCAAGCTACCGCGGGACGTGCCGATAAAGCTGCATTGCATGGATTCGGCGGCGCTGGGCTTTGCCGATGCGAGCTTCGACCGGGCGCTGCTGTTCTTCCTGCTGCACGAACAACCCCAGGCGGTGCGCGAGCGAACCCTGGCCGAGGCGCTGCGCGTGGTCCGTCCCGGCGGCACCCTGACCATCGTGGACTATGCGCCGCCGAACCGCTTCAACCCGTTGCGCTACTTCTGGAAACCCGTTCTCGACCGGCTGGAACCTTTTGCGCGTGACCTTTTCAGCGAGGAAGTCGCGGCCTGGTTACCGAAGAACGGCAGTTTCCTCACCGTCAGCAAGCAGCGCTTCTTTGGTGGCATGTATCAGATGTTGACGCTCAAGGTTGCCGAACCTGTCAAGGACAGGCAAACCGACGAGTAAGCAATCAGTCGGCCCCGGATCTTCCGGGGCTTGTCGTATGTTGTTCGCGGCTGGCCATGCCGGACGCGAGAAAGGATAAAGCGTGGAGACATACAAGGCAGATGTAGTGATCGTGGGCGGCGGTGGCGCCGGCCTGCGGGCGGCAATCGCCGTCGCGGAAACGGATCCGACGCTGCGCATCGCTCTGGTCTCGAAGGTCTATCCGATGCGCAGCCACACGGTGGCCGCAGAGGGTGGCTCAGCGGGAGTCAAGCAGGCGACGGACAGCCTCGAATATCACTTCAACGATACCGTGCATGGTGGCGACTGGCTGTGCGAGCAGGATGTGGTCGACTACTTCGTCGCTCACTGCACGGAAGAGTTGACCCAGCTCGAACACTGGGGTTGCCCGTGGAGCCGGACGCCGGACGGGCATGTCAACGTGCGCGCCTTCGGCGGCATGAAGATCGAGCGGACCTGGTTTGCGGCCGACAAGACCGGCTTTCACATGCTGCACACACTGTTCCAGACGTCGATCAAGTACCCGTCGATCAAACGCTTCGACGAGCATTTCTGCGTTGATCTCATCGTCGAGGAAGGGCGCGTCCAAGGCGTCGTGGCGATCGAGATCGCTTCCGGAGAACTGACGCTGGTCGAGGCCAGGTCGGTGGTCATCGCCACCGGCGGCGCCGGCCGGGTGTTCCGCGAGAACACCAATGGCGGCGTCGTCACCGGCGACGGCATGGCCCTCGCCTATCGGCACGGCGTGCCGCTGCGCGACATGGAATTCGTCCAGTATCACCCGACCTGCATGCCCGGTACCGGACTGCTGTTCACGGAAGCCTGCCGGGGCGAAGGCGGCTTCCTGGTCAACAAGGACGGCTACCGCTATCTGCAGGATTACGGTCTCGGTCCGGCCGAACCGACACCGCGCAACAAGGCGATGGAACTCGGCCCACGCGATCGCCTCAGTCAGGCCTTCTGGTACGAGCAGCAGAAAGGCCGAACGATTGAAGGCCTGCACGGTTCAGTCGTGCATCTGGACCTGCGCCATCTCGGCGAGGAAAAACTGCGCGAGCGCCTGCCGCAGATCTACGAGCTCGCCGAGCAGTTCATGGGCGTCGATCCGGCGCGCGCGCCGATCCCGGTTCGCCCCGCCGTGCACTACACGATGGGCGGTATCCTTGTCGATGGTCGCTGCGCCGCGCCACTACCGGGCCTCTATGCCGCCGGCGAATGCTCGAGTGTCGGCATCCATGGCGCCAATCGTCTGGGATCGAATTCCCTTTCCGAACTCCTCGTCTTCGGCAAAGTGGCGGGAGTCGAAGCCGCCCGCTTCGCCAAGTCGGTGGCGCCGGGGAATTCGGCGAGTCTGCTCAAGCAGGCACAGGCCGTCGAACAGCGGATTTCCGGGCTGAAGACGAAGACCGGCGGCAGCGAACGCATCGCCACGCTGCGCAAGGAAATGGCGCAGACGATGGAGGACGGCTGCGGCATCTATCGCCTGGCCGAGACGATGCAGAAAACCTGTGACAAGCTCGACGAACTCAAAGCGCGTTTCAAGAATGTCAATCTCGAGGACAAATCGAGCGTCTGGAATACCGAGTGGCTGCTGGCGATCGAACTCGAGTACCAGCTTGACGTCGCCCAGGCGATGGCGTATTCGGCGATCAACCGGCGCGAGTCGCGCGGTGCGCATCAGCGACTCGACGGTTTCGAAGCGCGCGACGATATCAACTTCCTGCAACACTCGCAGGCACACTATGTCGCCGGCGCCGCGCCACGCATCGACTACGGCCCTGTCAAGATCACCAAATCGCAGCCGGGCACGCGTGCCTACGGTGCCGCAGGCGAAAAGGCCGAGCAGGAAAGGAAGGCATCCAATGTCTGAGAATCAGAAAGTCATCGAAATCGAGGTTCTGCGCTATCACCCGGAGAAGGACAAGGAACCTCACAAGCAGGTCTTCGAAGTCCCCTTCACCGACGACATGTCGGTATTGCAGGGCGTGCAGTACATCAAGGACTACCTCGACGGCTCCTTGAGTTTTCGCTGGTCGTGCCGAATGGCGATCTGCGGCAGTTGCGGCATGATGATCAACGGCGAACCGAGTCTGTCCTGCCAGACCTTCCTGCGCGACTATTACCCGGCCCGGGTACGCGTGGAAGCACTATCGCATTTCCCGATCGAGCGCGACCTGGTGATCAACATGGAGGGCTTCATCGAGAAACTCGAAAGCATCCAGCCTTACATCATCCCCAAGGAACCGCGCACCCTGGCGCAGGGCGAATACCTGCAGACACCCGAGCAGCTCAACGCCTACGAGCAGTTCAGCTCGTGCATCAACTGCCTGCTGTGCTATGCCGCCTGCCCGCAATTCGGTCTCAATTCCAGCTTTATCGGACCGGCCGCGACCGCACTGCTGCATCGCTACAATGTCGATTCGCGCGACGGCGGCAAGGCCGAGCGCATGGAACTCATCAACTCCGAAGAAGGCGTCTTCAACTGCACGGCGGTGGGCTACTGTTCCGAAGTGTGTCCAAAACACGTTGACCCGGCCAACGCCGTCAACCAGAACAAGACCAACGCCGCGGCCGACTATTTTCTTCGTTTCCTCGCTCCGAAGGGAGGTGCCAAGTGAACAAGCGTCGACCCTATGTTCGCTCGATGGACGGCTGGTGGAAGAAGAATCCGTTCTTCGTCGAGTACATGATTCACGAGGCCACCGCTCTCTTCGTGGCGGCCTACGCAGGGATACTGCTGTTCGGCCTGCTGCGGCTGTCGCAGGGTGAGGCTGCCTGGAACGAGTGGCTGATGGCACTGAAGAACCCGTGGTACATCGGCTTCCACCTGCTGGCGCTGGTGGCGATCAGCTACCACACCTACACCTGGTTCAAGATCATGCCGAGGACCATGCCACCGGTGATCGTCGGCGGCCAGCGGCTCTCGGCCTGGGCAATCACCGGCAGTGGCCTTGCCGTCGCCGCGGCGGCGAGTGCTGCCCTGCTCGGTCTGGTATGGGGGATGGCACGATGAAACCAACGACACTGAAACGTTCCAACGCCCCGATCTTCTGGGCGCTGTTCGGCGCCGGTGGCATGCTTTCGGCGCTGCTCGGTCCGATGCTGGTGTTCATTACCGGCATCGCCGTGCCGCTCGGCGTGGTCCTGCCACCGGACACGATGAGCTACCCGCACATGCTCGCCTTCGCCAAGAACTTCATCGGCAAGGGTTTCATCTTCGCCATCATCGCCCTCTTCCTGTGGCATGCGGCGCACCGCATCTTCCACAGCCTGCACGACATCGGCATCCATGCTGGCACCGGAGCGAAACTGCTCTGTTATGGAACGGCGATGGTGGGGACGCTGATCGCGGCATACGCGCTGCTGGCGATCGGTTTCTAGGCGCAGCAGCCTTTCGTGACGCCTGTCGGCCGGGTGACGCCCGGCCGACTAGCCGAACCCACGGCGCGGCAGGCCAGCGATATCGCCGCGGCCCGCGCCAGAGCGTTCAGGCCATACCGCTGAGGCGTGCCTTGCGCTCGCGCTCGACGCGGGTGATGTAGCGCTGAACCATGCTCATCCTGGCCCCGGGCAGAGCGATGAACTCGCAACCGACGCGCACGTAGCGCGAGCCACCGCGGGTGGTAACGTCGAACTTGTTGCGCACGCACAAGTTGGCGACCAGCAAACCCTCGTCGGGAAGCGTCATCCTGCACTCGGTCAGCATGCCGCCGCGCGGCAGCAGCGCCGCCAGTGCCGGAGAAGCCATCAGGCCGACACCACCGCCGCTGATATCGAGCAGTGACGCCTCGACGACCAAGGCGCTGCCGTCCGGGCGCTTGAGGGTGGTGACGAACTTGACCGGTTTGGCGATCGGCGTCGACAGGCGGAAATACTCGCGCCGCTGCAGGCGCAAGACCTTGTCGGGAAGCGCCGCACTGAAGGCCGCACGACCCGCGCTCTGCGTCTCCGCGAGCTTGCTCAGCGTGAACTGAATCTTCACCTTGTCGACCATCGCCGTCAGGATCAGTTGGTCGGCGAGCAAGGCCTGGCGGTTGATCGCCTCTTCACGGCCGCAATCGAGAACCAGCTCGCCGGACTCCATGTTGACCTGCAGCACCGACGTCAGCAGAAACGAACTGCCGCGGTTGAAGTAGGCGCTGACCAGCGCCCTCTTCTGGACCAGTGAGCGAAGCACCGCGACGATCTCGGGCCTGGAACGCAACAGGTACTGTTCGTAGTCGTCGGGCTGTTCGATTTCGAACCGCAGCGGCGTCTCCTGCGGCTGGACGTCCGTTTCTTCCATTTACTTCCCCGGAGTCGGCTGGAACCGGCAGTTTAAAGCAAAAGCGCTGCCGCGGTAACCGGGAAGGACGCCGTCATGCTGTCGGCGTCTCTTGCGGGGGAGCGACGAAGACCGGTGCCGGCGACTCCGACTGGCCGCTTTCCAGTCGATAGAGCCAGGCCAGCAGTTCGGCGACAGCCAGATACAGTTGCGGCGGGATATGCTGATCCAGATCGACCTGCAGCAGCAGAGAGACCAGTTCTGCCGACTCGTGAACGTAGACCCCATGTTCGTGAGCGCGCGCTATGATCTGCTCGGCCACCAGGCCACGCCCCTTGGCGACCACACGTGGAGCCGCGTCGGTCTGGCTGTAGGCCAGCGCGACGGCGTTCTTCAGCGGGTTGGTCGGCGTTCTGGGCATGCTCCCCGCGCATTCATGATCGCCGTGGCCAGGATCCTGGCGGCAAACGATGGTTGGCCTTACTCATATGAGAGCATATTAACCGCGTCGGCCGCAATCCGGTAGGTCTGCACGATCCGACGCGCGGTCGAGTCGTTGGCGCATGGCGGCACGCACAAACCGGGCGGTGGCCTTAACCCCACCACGCGCAAACCGACGTTTACCTGCTTGTCGCATATCTGGTCACGAAAGGCCGATCATGAAAGTATCGAGCATCCTTCTCCTGGCGACGGCGCTCCTCACCGGACCTGCCGTTCTCGCCCAGCAACCGGCGATCAGCGAACCGCTTGCGCCGCCGCCGCGACCGCTCGTCCTGCGCGTCCCGGAAGCGGCGCAGCCGGTACGACTGACGCGCGTCAATGTCGACGTGATGGTCGTCGGCCGCCTGGCAAGAACCACTGTCGAGATGACCTTCCACAATCCCAACGCCCGCCTGCTCGAGGGCGAGTTGCAGTTTCCCTTGCTTGACGGACAGCAGGTCAGCGGCCTGGCCCTCGATTTCGATGGCAAGTGGCGGCCAGCAGTGCCGGTGGAGAAGGCGCGCGGCCAGGAAATCTTCGAAGAGGTGACGCGCGCGCGCATCGATCCGGCCTTGCTCGAAGCCACGCAAGGCAACAACTACAAGCTGCGTGTCTACCCGATTCCGGCGCATGGCGAACGCAGGGTGTCGCTGACCATCAGCGAACACCTGCGCGAAAAGCGCGATGGTTCGGCGCTCTTGCGCCTGCCACTGGCCTTCAGCGAACGACTGGACGTCTTCGATCTGCGGATTCAGGCGCCCGGACTCAAGGCGGAAGCGGTGAAAGCGGTGCGCGGCCTGGGCGGTGCGCGCTGGGAAAACCGCGCCGGTGGCGCGACGCTCGAAATGCGTCGCCGCGACTACCGACCGGAAGACCGGGTCGAAGCAAGCTTCTCCGCAGCAGGTGGCTCGCTGGTCACGGTCGAGGAATTCGACGGCAAGCGATACTTCTATGCCGAACTGCCAGCGCCGCGCACACTCCTCGCCCCCCGCCCGAGCCCGCGGCAACTGGCCCTGGTCTGGGATGCGTCGGGCTCGGGCGCCAAACGTGAGCACGGCCGCGAGTTTGCCCTGCTCGACGCCTATTTCAGGGCTCTCGGCAATACCCGGGTGCGCTTGACGCTGGCGCGCGACGCCAGCGAGGACGCGGGAACCTTCGTCATCAAGGGCGGCGACTGGTCGTCCTTGCGGGCAGTGCTGGAGAAAGTCAGCTATGACGGCGGCACGAACATGGCGGCGTTCCGCCCGCACGCGGCGGCCGATGCGGTCCTGCTCTTCTCGGATGGCCTGGGCAATTTCGCAGCGCCGACGATGCCCGATTTTGCCGTGCCCTTGTTCGCCGTGAGCGCCGCGGCAGCCGCCGACAACGACCGCCTGCGTCAGGCGGCGGAGAAGAGCGGCGGCGCCTTCGTCGATCTGCTCGCGAGTTCACCGGCGGAGGCGGTGACGGCACTCTTGAAGCAGGGTCCGCGTCTGACCGGCTTGCGCTCCAACGGTGCACGCGATCTGGTCGCGGCGCCTGCCGACGCGGAATCCGGGCGACTGGCCGTCGCCGGCATCCTGAGCGAAGCGAGCGCCATCCTCGACCTGGAATGGCGCCAACCTGGCGGCGCCGTCGAGCGCCAGCAGCTCAAGGTAGGCAGTGCGGGGACTCTCAGCGCCAGCTTTGCGGCGCAAGCCTGGGCAAACCTGCAACTCAGGCAGTTGTTGCCGGAGCGGAGCGTCAATCGGGCGGCGATCGAGCGTCTGGGCAAGGCGTTCGGGCTCGTCACCCCGGGGACTTCGCTGATCGTCCTCGATCGCGTCGAAGACTATGTGCGCTACGAAATCGTGCCGCCGACCGAACTGCGTGCCGAGTATGAGCGCTTGATGAGTACCCGTCGTCAGCAGAGCGAACGCGAGCGTGCCAGCCACAGCGACGACATCGCCCGCCGCTTCAAGGAAAAGCAGGCCTGGTGGGAACGTGATTTTCCCAAGGGCGATCGCCCGAAGGCCCGCGAGGAAGCCAAGGCAACCGCAGGTGCCGTCGGTTCTTCCGCCTCGTCGGCGGAGCGGAATCGCCCGGCGGCCGCCGCGCTGCCGGCCCCCATCGCTTCTCCCGCGCCCGCCCCCGCTGTCGCCGAGTCGCGCCAGTCGCTGGCCAAGGCGGCCCCTGCACAGCGCATGGCCGACGCCGCAGCGCCGGCCAAGGCGGATGCCGCCGCCACTCCGTCGCCGGTCGCCAGCATCCAGCTCAAGAAATGGGTTGCCAACGCACCCTATGCCGAGCGTCTGCGCAAGGCCGAGAACGATCAACTGTACCGCATCTATCTCGACGAACGTCGCGGCTACCTCAACAGCACGGCTTTCTTTCTCGATGTCGCCGATGTCTTCTTCGACCGCGACCGGCCCGAACTGGCGCTGCGCATCCTCTCCAATCTGGCCGAGATGGACCTCGAGAATCGCCATGTACTGCGCATCCTCGGCTATCGGCTGATGCAGGCCAAGCGCGCCGACCTGGCCGTTCCCGTCCTGCAGCGCGTCGCCGAACTGGCTCCCAACGAGCCTCAGTCCTGGCGCGATCTGGGACTGGCGCAGGCGGAAACCGGAGCGCGACAGCAGGCGCTGAAGTCGCTTTACGAAGTGGTGACCCGACCCTGGCACAACCGCTTCCCGGATATCGAACTGGTGGCCCTGGCGGAAATGAATGCCCTGATTGCCACGGCGCCGGAAAAACTCGATACCTCGGCGATCGATCCACGCTTCCTGCGCAATCTGCCGCTCGATCTGCGCGTGGTGCTGACCTGGGACGCCGACAACACCGACATCGATCTCTGGGTAACCGACCCCAACGGCGAGAAGAGCTTCTACGGCAACCGTCTGAGCTATCAGGGCGGCGCCATGTCGCGTGATTTCACCGGCGGTTACGGTCCCGAGGAGTTCTCGCTGAAAAAGGCCAGACCCGGCCGCTACCTGATCCAGGCGCAGTTCTATGGGCATCGCCAGCAGGTCGTGGCCGGCGCGACGACGCTCGGGCTGCGCCTGACCACCGGCTTCGGCACTGCCGCCCAGAAGGAGGAACGACTGACGCTGCGCCTGAAAGGGCAGAGCGAGGTAGTCACCGTCGGCGAGTTCGTGGTCGGCGAATGAACACCTGCAATCAGAACTGGCGCTGCCGTGGCAAGGTCGTAGAATCAGCACGACCCACTTGCGGACATCCAGACCATGCTCGAAGAAATCAATCACCTGGCACTGATCGGCAGCCTGATGCAGCAGATGTGCGTCTATCTGGTGATTGCCTATCTGCTGAGCAAGACGCCGCTGTTCGCGCCGCTGATGCAGGTCACCGTACGCCTGCCCGGCAAGCTGGTCTGCTACCTGGTGTTTTCCGGCTTCTGCGTCATGGGCACCTACCTCGGCTTCCAGATCGAAGGCGCGATCGCCAATACCCGGGCCATCGGCGCCGTGCTCGGCGGCCTTCTCGGCGGACCGATCGTCGGCCTCGCCGTCGGCCTCACCGGCGGCCTGCACCGCTACTCGCTCGGCGGCTTCACCGACGCCGCCTGTGCGGTATCGACGACCGTCGAAGGCTTGATCGGCGGCGGCCTGCATCTCTACCTGTTGCGCCGCCATCGCGCCGACCGCCTGCTCAGCCCGATGATCGCGCTCGGGACGACGCTCTGCGCCGAATTGATGCAGATGCTGATCATCCTGCTGATGGCCAGGCCCTTCGATCAGGCGGCCCGGCTGGTTGCGCATATCGCGCTGCCGATGATGCTGACCAACGCCGTCGGCGCGGCCCTCTTCATGCGTCTGATCCTCGACCGCCGCGAGACGCTCGAGAAGTATTCGATCGCCTTCTCGGCGAAGGCGCTGCGCATCGCCGAGCGCTCGGTCGGCGTGCTGATGCAGGGTTTCGACGAGCGCAACTGCAGCCGCATGGCGAAAGTCATTCAGGAAGAAACAGGCGTCGGCGCGGTGGCGATCACCGATTGCGAGAAGCTCCTTGGCTTCGTCGGTGTCGGCGCCGAGCACCACCTGCCGGGTACGCCGATTGCCTCGGCACACACCCGACACGCCATTGACCACAATGAAGTCGTCTATGCCGACGGCGCCACTGTCCCCTATTGCTGTTCGGTCACCAAAGACTGCAAGCTCGGCTCGTGCCTGGTCATCCCGCTGCGCGGCGAAGAAAACCGCGTCTTCGGGACGATCAAGCTCTATGAACCCAAACGGAAGTTGTTCTCCTCGCTCAATCGAACCCTCGGCGAAGGGATCGCCCGCCTGCTCTCGAATCAGGTCCTGGCCGGGCGGATCGAGGAGCAGAAGCGGCTGCTCGCGCAATCGGAAATCAAGCTCCTGCAGGCGCAGATCAACCCGCACTTCCTGTTCAATGCGCTGAATACGCTGGCAGCGGTCATCCGCCGCGACCCGGAAGCCGCGCGGCAGCTCGTGCAGTACCTGTCGACCTTCTTCCGCAAGAGCCTCAAGCGGATCGGCAACGAGGCCACGCTCGGCGATGAAATCGAACACGTCGATGCCTACCTGCACATCGAACTGGCGCGCTTCGCCGATCGCCTCGACGTCCAGTTCGCCGTTCCCGACGATCTGCTGCCGCTGCGTCTGCCGGCCTTCTCGCTGCAACCGATCGTCGAGAACGCGATCAAATACGGCATTTCGCAGATGCTCGATGCAGGAACGATCCGCATCAGCGCCCAACGCCAGGCGGGCGTGCTGACGATCGTCGTCGAGGACAGCGCCGGCCTCTATCGACCGACGCCGGGAGGCGACGGCCTGGGGATGAACCTGGTCGATCGGCGAATCAAGATTCGCTACGGCGCGGCCTACGGCATCGCGGTGAGCTGCGAACCCGATTGCTGGACGCGCGTCGCCATCCGTCTGCCGGTGGAAGAGGAGTTGGCGCCATGCTGACCGCCCTGATCATCGATGATGAGGCGCCTTCGCGCGAGGAACTCAAGGCGCTGCTGGCTGCCACTCCCGACGTCGAGGTGCTCGGCGAATGCGCCAACGCCATCGAGGGGCTGTCCGCCATCCACCGCCTGCGCCCCGACGTGGTTTTCCTCGACATCCAGATGCCGCGCCTCAGCGGTCTCGAAATGGTGAGCATGATCGACGCCTCGGCCCTGCCGCAGATCGTCTTCGTCACCGCCTATGACGAGCACGCCCTGCAGGCTTTCGAGGAGCACGCCGCCGACTATCTCCTCAAGCCGATCGATCCGCAACGTCTTGCCCGGACGCTCCACTGGTTGCGCTCGGGAGTACGCCACTCGCCCAGGGCTTTTCCGGGATCAACCGAAAAGCTGCGCCAGATTCCTTGTTTCGGCCGCAACCGCATCTTCCTGCTGGCGCTCGACGAAGTGGAATTCGTCCACACCGACATTGCCGGCGTGCAGGTGGTCGGCGACAAGCGGCAGGGAACCACCGAACTGAGCCTGAAGATCCTGCAGGAGCGTACCTCGTTGATACGCTGCCACCGCCAGTTCCTGGTCAACCTCGACCAGATCGCCGAGATCGAATTGCTCGACAACGGCGCCGCCGAGATCATCACCTGCAGCGGTAGAAGGGTGCCGGTCAGTCGCCGCCACCTGCGCGAGATGAAGGACCGCCTCCTGATTCCGTGAGCACTCTCGACACCGTCCGCCTGGCAACGAAGCGTGCTACCGCCTGTTCAACCCCTTGCTGCCAGGCACGACGTCTTGAATTCATGGCGCGAACCAGCCAAGGAGTTGTGCTCGCAATCGCTGGAACGTCTGGTCCGTGCAGTGTTGAAGACTGACGCGTCTGGTGATTCTCTCGTAGATGGCCGAAGACCGAGGCCGCTTTTGCGCACGACAGACGGCCTCCATGGCCTCCTTCGGCTGCAGCGGCTTGCCGGCAGCATCGAATTTGAACCCACGGTGGCGCAGCCAGTCACGAATCGATTCTTCCGCTGACCAGTGAAGAGCTTCGTGAAGCGCGCTATCGGTTCCCCACAGCCAGATATCGACTTCGGGCGCGATGACGATGCTTTTTGCGCGCGCCCCCCAGACGAGTTGTAGTTGGTCGTCCAGTTTTTCTTCGAGAGTCAGGGAGGTTTCGCGTTCCTCGTGCCCGCAGCCGTGAAAATCCAAGAGCATGAGCGCGTGCGAAAAGCGGCCAGCATCGCATGCCAGCACGTCGGCGCCGCTTGTCCGTACACCGCCGTCACGACCCATGTGCGGGCGGATTTCCCAAGTCAACGGTCGAGTTCCCAAGGACTGTGGCCGGCCCAGCGCACCCTGCAGAGCAAACTGCATGTTCTTGTCGGCAACCAGCACCACAAGGTCCTGCACGGCCGTCTCAGCTCAGAATGCCGGCAGCAAACAGCACACCGAGATCCGGCTGCCCTTGCTTCCAATGCCGCAAGGCGGGATGACGGTCGCCGACAACGATGTCCGTGGCGCCCGTGCTGTCCTTTGCAAAACAAAGGATCTGCGCCGGGTCGAGCATGTTCAGCGCAACCGGGCTGTGCGTGGCAATGAGCACCTGACCGTCATAGATCGACGATAGCGACTGGATGACTGTCTCAATGGCGCGCGGATGTATGCCGTTTTCGGGCTCTTCGATCAGGAAGACGCCGTCGAGATCCTTCAAGTAAGCCGTTATCGTCAAGGCCAACAGGCGCAGAGTGCCGTCGGAGGCTAGCCACGATGGCACGACGTCGCCGTATGCGTACTTGATGACCAGATAGCGGTGGCGATCGTCCTCCCGTTCGACCGTGTCGATATCGGTGATGTCTTCCAGTGCCGTTCGTACATGATCGAGCCAGTCTTCAAAGCGCTGCCCATCGCGCCGTAACTCGGCTATGACCCATGGCAAATTCGCGCCATTCGTCTGGAAGTCGAGACCCAACCCCGGAGGACTCGCTCGGCGAATGATCTGACTGTTCAGAACCACCTTCCGCACCCCCGTCTCGAGCAGATCGCGAAACCACGAACTGACCGGAAAGCTGGCCTCATCCGCAGGGATGTGAGCCAGGGCCAGCTTGCCTCGCCCGAGACGAAACGACGGGGAGTACGATTTCGCCCCCTCGGTGTAGTAGTTGTCGTTGCCACCGGGCGTCTTCTTCATGACCACCTTGAAACCCGGTCGTCCCTTGCCCACGAAGATTGACGGTGCATCTTGCCGTACCAACGGAAACAGGTCCCTTTGCGCGGGCAGCTCGTCCTCGTTGTCTGTGCGTAAGGACAGCGTTTCGTGGTTAAGACCAAGTTCATTGCTCGCCGCATCGAAACCGATTTCCAGTTCGTAGCGCACCAACGTGAAGCGACGTTTGTCCTCGGCCATGCGAGCGCGGACTGCCGTCGGTATGGGTGCTTCGACGGCAAGCTGGAACGAGTTTCTGGGGCCGGAGTCCCGCTCGGGTCCCTGCCAGATCAGTTTGTCAAAACTCGCGCTGCGTGACAGGATGGCCTCACGCACATCGCCCCGTTGACGTACCAGATCGCTCAACAAACCGATGACGTCAAGAAAGGTCGTCTTGCCACTCGCGTTTGGCCCGACCAGCGCCTGCATCGGTGCCAACACCTGGTCGACTGCCTTGAGGCTGCGGAAATAGCGCGTCTGAATACGGGAAAACATCGAAGCGAGGGCAAGGCCGATTGGTTTGACGATATCGGCGAGTATAGGTGCCTTTCGATTTGGAGAAAACAGAAGACGTCGCGTTCTCGGCGAGGAATTGGTCCTGGTCAATATTGGGCACGTTGCCGAGCGCGAATTGCTTCGGGATGGGAGGGCCGAGATCATCACCCACAACGGCCGGCGCCTGGCGGTCAGTCGCCAGCCTTGGCGCGGCATGAAGAATCGCCAACGAATTCCCTGAGGAATCATGACATGAGTAGCCGCGACTGTTCTGGGGCCGGCGCCTCTTCCGGGCAGGAAGAGCAGCGCCGTTCGCAGCGCCCAGAACGCCGCTCGGTCCGCGTGCCAACCGCTCGCCAGATAACACGCCATGCGGCCTTGATCGGATCTAGATTGCGTGGCGCACCACGTCAGGAGTCGCCACACCAAGGTCTCACCTCCTGCCGGTGCCTGGTCGATGGGCCATTGTTGAGGCCTCGACGACCGGTTTTCCGAGACGGCCGTGGCGACTTCGCGAGAAGCCGCGACAGGCCGCCATGACGCAACTCACCTCAGGAGGGGCCGTGAACATCGTTTCCAAACATGCCATCTAGTGGCTCTTGACGGCAGTCGGGGTATTCTCCCTTGGCACCGTGGCGCTATCGCGGGGCGAAACCATCAATGCCCTGTGGATAGTCA
>ERZ724516.798-NODE-798-length-19192-cov-6.289962_pt1 | contig 19192 bp, 13 predicted proteins | sample MGYA00376049_ERZ724516 | MGnify/ENA primary metagenome ERZ724516 (study PRJEB28724, sample SAMN07190886) | activated sludge metagenome | isolation source: activated sludge of sewage treatment plant in Hong Hong | place: USA: Christiansburg, Virginia | collected... | reverse complement strand
CTGATGTCGGCCCGCACCGGGCTGACCGAGGGCTTCCGCACCGGCGTGATGCTGGCCTTCGGCATCGCCAGCGGCGCGGTCATCTGGGCGCTGGCGGCGATGTTCGGGTTGCACCTGATCTTCGACGCCGCACCGTCGCTGCTCTGGGCGCTGAAGATCGGCGGGGCGGCCTATCTGATGTGGATGGCCTGGCATCTCTGGCGCGACGCGAAAGAACCTTTCATCGCCGAGGACGCCCGTCCCGTCCCGCGGTCGCCCTTCGCGGCCTACCGTCTGGGGCTCTGGACCAACCTGTCGAACCCGAAGGCCGTGGTGATGTATTCCTCGATCTTCCTTGGCACCATCGGCCCCGGCACGCCCACCTGGGTTCTGGCCTGCCTGATCCTGCTGATTCTTGTCGCCGAAACGGCCTGGAACAGCCTTGTCGCCCGCATCTTTTCGATGGACCGTACCCGCGCGGCCTACATCAGCCTGAAAACCGTGATCGACCGCTCGTTCGGGGCCGCGTTGGCCCTATTGGGCGTGAAGATCGTCGCCACATGAAGGAGGGACCCATGTCCGCCGACCGCCTGCCGCATGAAAAGGGATTTCACGTCAGCTGGGACCAGATCCACCGCGACGCCCGCGCGCTGGCCTGGCGGCTGGACGGCAAGGGGCCCGGCGAGGGCGGGACCTGGAAGGCGGTGGTGGGGATCACCCGCGGGGGGCTGGTGCCGGCGATGATCGTCAGCCGGGAACTCGACATCCGGGTGGTGGATTCCATTTCGGTGAAATCCTATCACTCCGGCGGCGGCAAGGCCGACCAGCGCCGCGAGGCCCAGGTGATCAAGGCGCCACAGGCCGACATCATGGGCGACGGATCGGGCATCCTGATCGTGGATGACCTGGTCGACAGCGGCAAGACGCTGGAACTGATCCGCGGCCTTTACCCCAAGGCGCATTTCGCCTGCGTCTATGCCAAGCCCGAGGGCGAGAAGCAGGCCGACACCTACATCACATCCGTCAGCCAGGACACCTGGATCTTCTTCCCCTGGGACATGGCGCTGCAATACGTCCAGCCGATGCGCGGGGCGGACTGATCAGTCGTGCAGGTGGCGCTCAATGTCCTGAGCGCTGTGCAGGATGCGGATGATCTCGATCCGATCATCCATCTCCTTGAACCAGATGACATGTGAGCCGCAGTTGTATTTCAGGGAAGCGGGTCGAACGCTCGATTTTCGCCCGTGCTTCCGGCCAGATGCAAGCCACTGGCAAGTATCCCGGATCATGTCGGTATAGTCGTCAGCCTGGTCCGGTCCCCAGTTCTTGGCACTGTAGTCCCAGATTGAGTCCATGTCTGCGTTAGCCCGGCGCGAGAAAGAGAGATCTTTCATCGACCCTCATACTCCGCCCGCTTTCTGGTTTTGAATGCTTCGAAATCGAACGGACCGGCCTGTCCAGACTCCTCGCCCTCGATCAGCGCGGCTTCCAGCGCCTTCACTTTCGCCTCATGCTCCTGCAACAGGCGCAGCCCGGCCCGGACGACTTCGCTGGCGGAACCGTAGCGCCCCGACCTGACCTCGGTGTCGATGAAATTGCTGAAGTGGTCGCCAAGGGAAACCGAGGTGTTGCGGGGCATCGCATTGGTCCTTCATCTGGAGAAGCGCAGGTTATGCCAACAGGTACCAAGAATCAATATTGCGCGGAAGACGAGGGGGCTTGCAACCGCCCGCCATCCGGGGACACTGCGCGGGACCCGCCACGGATGGACCGACCCGATGACCCTGCCCCTGAACCCCGCCTTTGCCGCGACCGAGCCGCCCCCGGTGATGGAGGCGCGGCGCTGGGTCGAGGGGGTCACTTTCCCCGCCGACCGCCCGCTGATCAACGTCAGCCAGGCGGCCCCGGTCGACAGCCCGCCGCTGGGCCTGCGGCAGGCGCTGGCGGATGCCGCGCTGAACGATCCGCAGGCGCATCTCTACGGCCCGGTGCTGGGCATGCCCGCCCTGCGGGAGGAAATCGCGGCGCAGTGGTCGGCGATCTACGGCGGGGCGATTCTGCCGTCGCAGGTGGCGATCACCCAGGGGTGCAACCAGGCCTTCTGCACGGTGATGGCGACGCTGGCGGGGCCGGGGGACGAGGTGATCCTGACCACGCCCTGGTACTTCAATCACAAGATGTGGCTCGACATGGCCGCCGTGACGACGGTGCCGCTGGAGACCGACGCGACGCTGATTCCTTCGGCGGAGGCTGCCGCGAAGCTGATCACCGACCGGACCCGCGCCATCGTGCTGGTCAGCCCGAACAACCCCGGCGGGGTGGAGTATCCGGCGGAAACGCTGACGGCTTTCCGCGACCTGTGCCGGGCCAAGGGTGTGGCGCTGATCGTGGACGAGACCTACCGCGACTTCGACAGCCGCACGGGGGCCCCGCATGACCTGTTTGCCGATCCCGACTGGGCCGACACGCTGATCCATCTTTACAGCTTCTCGAAAGCCTACCGGCTGACCGGGCATCGGGTGGGCGCAGTGATCGCCAGCCAGGCGCGGCTGGCGGAAGTGGAGAAATTCCTCGACACCGTCGCGATCTGCCCGAGCCAGCTTGGCCAGATCGGCGCGCTCTGGGGGATGCGGAACCTGCGGCAGTGGGTGGCAGGGGAACGCGACGAAATCCTCGCCCGCCGAAAGGCGATGATCGAGGGTTTCGCAACCCTGAAAGGGTGGAAGCTTCTGGGATGCGGCGCCTATTTCGCCTATGTCGAACACCCCTATGACATGGCGAGCGACGCCCTGTGCAAGCGGCTGGTCAGCGAGGCCTCGCTTCTGATGTTGCCGGGGACGATGTTCCAGCCCGAGGGGTCGGCGGCGGGCAAGCGGCAGATCCGCATCGCCTTTGCCAATGTCGATGCGAAGGGCATCGCCGAGGTGATCCGGCGGCTGGCGGCCTTCCGGGCCTGACAGCTGCGTGAGCGCTGCAGGGCGGGCGATCTTGATCTTGCCCCCCCGCGGCCTTCCCACTATTCACCGCAAGCGAACAACCCGAAGGCAGAGCCATGGCCAAGACCCCGACCGAAGAAGCGAAGCGCCCGCGCGGCAAGGCGCAGGAAGCCGCGGTCTGGACGCTGATGGGGATGCTGATCATCGGGCTTGGCGGGTTCGGCGTCACCAACTTCTCCGGCCGGATGACCAAGATCGCCTCGGTCGGTTCGGTCGAGATCACCACGGACGACTATGCGCGCGCATTGCGGACCCAAGTCAACGCCTTGTCGCAGCAGTTCGGCAAGCAGCTTTCGATGCAGGAGGCGTTGAGCTTCGGCATTGACAAGCAGGTGCTGCAAAGCGTGCTCACGCGGGCCGCGCTCGACAACGAGGCGCAGCTTGTCGGCCTTTCGGTCGGCGATGAAGTCGTCGCGGCCGAGATCATGAAGATGGACAGCTTCAAGAGCGCATCGGGCGGTTTCGACCGTGAGGCCTATCGGGCCACGCTGGACCGCAACCGGCTGTCCGAGGCGGAATTCGAGGGCAACCTGCGGCGCGACATCAGCCGCGAGCTGTTGCAGGGCGCGGTCGGCGGAGGGTTCGCCGCACCGAAGCCGCTGACCGATACGCTGTATGCCTGGGTCGCCGAGCGCCGGGGGTTTTCCATGCTGCGCCTGTCCGAGGCGGACCTGGCGACCCCGGTGGCCGAGCCGACCGATGCCGAGTTGAAGGCGCATTACGACGCCCATATCGACCGCTTCACCAGGCCGGAAGCCAAGCGTATCACCTATGCCTCGCTGTTGCCCGAGGCGATTGCCAAGGACCAGCCGGTGGACGAGGCGGCGTTGAAGAAGCTTTATGACGACCGGATTTCCGAGTTCGTGGTTCCCGAACGGCGGATCGTGGACCGGCTGGTGTTCCCCGATCAGGCCAGCGCCGATGCGGCCAGGGCCAAGCTTGATGCGGGCACGACCTTTGACGCGCTGGTGGCCGAACGCGGGCTGACGCTCGATGCGATCGACCAGGGCGATGTGTCGAAGGCCGACCTGGGCGCGGCTGGCGATGCGGTCTTTGCCGCGGCCGAAGGCGCGGTGGCCGGGCCGGTGGCCAGCGACCTTGGCCCGGCGCTCTACCGGGTGAACTCTGTTCTTGCGGCAGAGGAAACCAGCTTCGACGACGCGCGCGAGACGCTCGCCGCCGAGATGCAGGTCGAGGCCGCGCGCAAGGTCATCGGCGACCGGGTGGAGGAGATCGACGATCTTCTGGCCGGGGGCGCGACGCTGGAGGACCTTGGCAAGGATGCGGGTCTTGCGCTGGCCACGCTGGACTATGTTCCGGGCCAGCAGGGCGACACCACCATCGAGGGCTACCCGGCCTTCCGCGACGCGGCCGAGGCGGTGCAGGACGGCGATTTCCCCGAGGCGATCGTGCTGGACGACGGCGGCGTCGTCGCTTTGCGCCTGGACGAGATCGTGCCTGCCGCGCCGATCCCCTTCGAGGAGGCGAAGGAGAAGGTGGCCGAGGACTGGCGCAAGGAGGCGGTTGCCAAGGCGCTGTCCGCCCGCGCTGCCGAGATCAAGGCAGGCGTGGAAGGCGGCGCCCGGATCGGCAGCTTCGGCATCGTCGACGCGACGCCGGAAACTGCGCGCTCGGGTGCTGTCGCCGATGCGCCGGAAACCCTGCTTGCCGATATCTTCAAGATGGCCGAGGGCAGCGTGCAGGTGATCGAGGCGGATGGCTTCACTGCCGTGGTGCAGCTTGACAAGATCCTGCCCGCCGCCACCGAGGGTGAGGATGCGACGGCGCTCCGGGCCTCGCTGGACGCGCAGGCCCGGCAGGCGATCTCGCAGGATGCCTTCGCCGCCTTCACCGCCGCGCTGACCGCCGGGGCCGGGATCACGCTTGATCAGGCCGCGATCAACGCGGTCCATACGAGCCTGCCCTGATGCAGCTGTCCCCCGGTTTTGCCGAGTTCGAGGCGGGCTGGAACGCGGGCCGCAACCAGATCGTCTGGGCGCGGCTGGCGGCGGACCTCGATACCCCCGTCAGCCTGATGCTGAAGCTCGGGGATGCCCGGGCCGACACCTTCATGCTGGAATCGGTGACGGGCGGCGAGGTCCGGGGCCGCTATTCCATCGTGGGGATGAAGCCCGATCTTGTCTGGCAGTGTCATGGCGACAGAAGCCGGATCAACCGCGAGGCGCGGTTTGACCGGCAAAGCTTCACCGATCTGGCCGGGCACCCGCTGCAAACCCTGCGCGACCTTCTGGCCGAATGCCGGATCGAGATGCCCGAGGGGCTGCCTGCGGTCTCTGCCGGGCTCTTCGGCTATCTCGGCTATGACATGATCCGCCTGGTGGAACACCTGCCGGAGGTGAACCCCGATCCCTTGGGCCTGCCCGATGCCGAACTGATCCGCCCCTCGGTCGTGGCCGTGCTCGACGGGGTGAAGGGCGATGTCACGGTGGTGGCCCCGGCCTGGGTTGCCTCTGGCCTATCGGCGCGGGCGGCCTATGCGCAGGCCGCCGAGCGGGTGATGGACGCGCTGCGCGACCTTGACCGGGCCCCTTCGGCGGCGCGCGACCTGGGCGAGGAGGCCCCGGTCGGCCCGGCGCAGTCGAACTTCAGCCATGCGGGCTACAAGGCCGCGGTCGAGAGGGCCAAGGAGTACATCCGCGCCGGCGACATCTTCCAGGTGGTGCCGAGCCAGCGCTGGTCGCAGCGCTTCACCCTGCCGCCCTTCGCGCTCTACCGCAGCTTGCGGCGCACTAACCCCTCGCCCTTCATGTTCTTCTTCAACTTCGGCGGCTTCCAGGTCATCGGTGCCTCGCCCGAAATCCTGGTGCGGCTGCGCGACGGCGAGGTGACGATCCGCCCCATCGCCGGGACGCGCAAGCGGGGCGCGACGCCGGAAGAGGACCGCGCGCTGGAGGCCGACCTCTTGGCCGACCCCAAGGAACGCGCCGAGCATCTGATGCTCCTCGATCTTGGCCGGAACGACGTGGGCCGGGTGGCGAAGGTCGGCACGGTGCGACCGACCGAAACCTTCATCATCGAACGCTACAGCCACGTCATGCATATCGTGTCGAACGTGGTCGGCGAGATCGGCGAGGGGCAGGACGCGCTGTCGGCGCTGCTGGCGGGCCTTCCCGCAGGCACCGTCTCGGGGGCGCCGAAGGTCCGGGCGATGGAGATCATCGACGAGCTGGAGCCGGAAAAGCGCGGCGTCTATGGCGGGGGCGTGGGTTACTTCGCTGCCAACGGCGAGATGGACTTCTGCATCGCGCTGCGCACGGCGGTCCTGAAGGACGAGACGCTGTATATCCAGGCCGGGGGCGGCGTCGTCTTCGACAGCGACCCTGAAGCCGAGTACCAGGAAACCGTCAACAAATCCAACGCCCTGCGTCGCGCGGCCGAGGATGCGGGCCGTTTCGCCGGGCGCGGAAACAGCTAAGACCGCACCGTCAGTCCACCTTCAGCACCGCCGTCAGCGGCGCCAGCGCCACCGTGGCGGCCTTGCCTTCGACCGTCCATTCCAGAAGGGCGGCAACCGTAGCGGGATCGGCGGTACCAACCACGGTCACACGGCCATTCTGGTCGGCCTTGAACACCGCCCGGTCGAGGAGCCGTCGCACCGCGACCTTGTCGCCGCTGCCCTGGTCAAGGTTGCGGAACACGACGGCGGCCTCAAGATCTTCGCGCCGGGCCACCTGGTCGGCGGCGTTCAACCCTTCATCCCAGGTCAGGAGACCGCGGCCCTCCGCCTTCAGGATCGGGACCACGGCGCTTGCGAGCCCGCGGTTGTTCTGGAACACCGGGCTGGCGAGGTCCATCACCGCGACCGCTTCGGGCAATCCCTGTTCCATCGACTGGAAGGCCACCTCGACGTCCGACGCCTGGGCACCCTCGGCGATGCCCGTCACCAGCATCACGACTTCCTTTCCCGCGGCGCGGTAGATCGCGGCGCGGTCGGGCGTGGCGGGGTCCAGCGGGTCCAGCGCGAAGCTGACCGGGAAGGGCAGGGTGGCCAGCCCCGCGCGGTCGAGATCGGGGCTGCCGTCATCAATCAGAACGATGGCGAAGGGCGGCTTCGCTGCCGGGTTCTCGAAGGTCGCGGCAAATTGCGCGATGGGGCGCGGATCGACCGGGGCGCTGCCGTTGTCCGCAGCCGGGTCCACGGCGGTTTCGGTGCCGCGACCGATGATCACGCCTTCCCCCGCGCGGATCAGGCCGGGCGCGGGCTTGAAGGTCGAGCCGTTCTCCTCGGTCACGGCCGTCGCGGTGCTGTCGTCAGCCGCGCCGGGCAGTGCTGCGGGCTTGGTGCCCGGCATCTCGGCGACTTCGGCGCCCGGCGCGGTTTCGGTCTCCGGCAGGGGCGCGGTCTCCGGCAGCGGCGCAGTCTCGGCGAGTTCGGTTGCAGGCTCTTCGGTTGCGGGTTGTTCGGTTGCGGGTTGTTCGGTGGCCGGTTGATCGGCCGGGGGGATCTCGGTTGTCGCGGCCTCCGCTGCGGAGGCCTCGGCAACCGGAGTTTCGGTTGCCGGGACTTCGGCAACCGGGCTTTCCGTTGCGGCCGTCGCCGGTGCCTCCGCTGCGGGGGCGGTGCCAGCCTCGGTGACTGGTGTCTCCTCGACCGCCGCCTCGGCCGGCGCTTCGGCTGCGGGTTCGGTCACGACCGGAGCAGGTTCGGCTGCGGGGGCGGGCTCCGGTTCCGGCGCCGGCACGACGGCGGGGCTTTCCTCCACCTGCGCGAGTTCCACCGGAGCCGGTTCGACCGGTGCAGGCTCGACGGGGGCGGCGTCGGCGGGTTGGGCGTCGACAGTCGTCGCGACCTCGACCGGTGCGGGTTCAGCGGGGGCCGTTTCGACGGCTACCACGTCGGGCGCAGGCTCGACAACCGCGGTCTCGGTCGCGGGCGTCGCGGCCTCGACCGCTTCCTCCACGGTGGCAGGCTCTGCTGCCGGTGCCGGGTCAGGCGTTGCCGTTCCGGCCTCCGCGACCACGGTTCCGGCCGGTACGGCAGCTTCGACCGGGGCCGCCGGTTCTGGCGTCTCTGCCGCGGCATCGGCGGTGGTCTCGGCCGGTTTCGACGGCGCGGCCTCGGTCGATGGTTTCGCCACATCGCCCGCGACCGCGGTGGCCGCTTCGTTTGCCGCAGTGCCTTCGCCCTCCGCCGGGGCAGGCGCCGCCGGTTCCTCCGGTTGCGCCGCGGCCACAGCGGGAGCAGGATCTGCCGCAGGCTCGGCCGGAGTGGCGACGACCGCTTCGGGCTCGACCGGGGTCGCGATCTCGACCGGATCGGCCTTGGCTTCGGCTTCCGGGGCGGTCGCTTCGGGTGCCGCAATCGGCGCTTCCGCCGCTGCGACCGGCGCGTTGTCGTTCGCGGGCCTGGTCGGGAACAGGAGCGATCCGACGACCAGACCCCCCGTGACCACCAAGCCGCCCGTAACCATGCCGAGAAGGAATTTGCCGACCACTGCTGCCTCCAGCCTTGCGCCGTTGCAAGCGATCCGCAGCAGGATGATCGTCTCCGCCTGCCCTGGATTGCCGGTTTCTTTCGGCGCCATTCTTCTGTCCGGGCGCAGTATAGCCTGCGCCAAGGCCGCCTTCACCCCTTTTTCTTCCCGACGTCAACAAGTTGCCGCTACCGTGGCCGACGGGCAATGGCTGCAAGGCTGTCCGTGAGGGGAGTGGAGGCGGGTACCGGAATCGAACCGGTCTTCACGGATTTGCAATCCGCTGCGTAACCTCTCCGCCAACCCGCCGCGAAGGTGGGGGTGGGATAGCCGAAGCGGGAGGGCGCTGCAAGGGCTTCCTCCGGGGGACATCCGGGCGGGCGCGGCTTGACTTGACCTCGCCGCCCGCAGATTGTCCGCCGCAACCTGGCGCGGGGCAAGAGAGGCGACGTGCAGAAGATCCTCATCACCGGCTCTGCAGGCTTCATCGGCTTTCACCTGGCCCGCCACCTGCTTGCCGCCGGACATCGCGTGCACGGCTATGACGGGATGACCCCCTACTACGATGTGACGCTGAAAGAGAAGCGACACGCGATCCTGCTGCAGATGCCCGGTTTTTCCGCAACCGAGGCGATGCTCGAGGACACGGCGGTGCTGGACCGGGTGGCGGAAGACTTCGCGCCGGATGTGATCATCCACCTCGCCGCGCAGGCGGGCGTGCGCTACAGCCTCACGCATCCCCGCTCCTATATCGAGACGAATTTCACCGGCAGTTTCAACGTGCTGGAGGCCGCGAAGCGGCTGGCGGTCAAGCATCTCCTGATCGCCTCCACCTCCTCGGTCTATGGCGCGAACCCGGACATGCCGTTCCGCGAGACCGACCGGACCGACCATCCGCTGACCGTCTATGCGGCGACCAAGAAGGCGGTCGAAGGGCTGGCGCATTCCTACGCCCATCTCTGGGGCCTGCCCGTGACGCTCTTCCGGTTCTTCACCGTCTACGGCAGCTGGGGCCGCCCCGACCTCGCCTATTTCAAGTTTACCGACGCGATCCTTCACGACCGCCCCATCGACGTCTACAACCACGGCGATCTCTGGCGCGACTTCACCGATGTCGAGGATCTGGTCGAGGGCGTCACCCGGCTGATCCCGCTGGCGCCGCCCTTGCCCGCAGCCCGCAGTATCGCGGTCGAGGGCGACAGCCTCAGCCCGGTCGCGCCATGGCGGATCGTGAACGTCGGCAATTCCGACAAGGTGCACCTGATGGACTTCATCCGGACCCTTGAGACGCTCCTCGCGCGGAAGGCGATCTGCACCTTCCTGCCGATGCAGCCCGGCGACGTCCCCGCCACCTGGGCCGACTGCTCGCTTCTGGAGCGCCTGACCGGCTTCCGGCCGCAAACCGACCTCGCCACGGGGTTGTCCCGCTTCGTCGACTGGTATCGCGACTATTACCGGGCCTGACTGGCTATAGTGGCGGCCTCTGTCTGGTCCTAAGCATTCCCGGTCATTTCCCCGATGATGCCGCGCGAAACGCCATCGAAAGGACCCTGCCATGGAAGGCATCAGCGGAATGAACGACATGAGCCGCGTGGTCGAAGCCGACCGTGCCCATGTCTGGCACCACCTCGTCCAGCACAAGCAGTTCGAGACCGCCGATCCCCGCGTCATCGTCGAAGGCAAGGGGATGCGGGTCTGGGATGCCCGCGGCAAGGAATACATCGACGCCGTCTCGGGCGCCGTCTGGACGGTGAACGTCGGCTACGGGCGGGAGAGCATCGCCAATGCGGTCCGCGACCAGCTGGTCAAGATGAACTATTTCGCCGGCGTCGGCGGCTCGATCCCCGGCGCGCTCTTCGCCGAGAAGCTGATCTCGAAGATGCCGGGCCTGAGCCGGGTCTACTATTCCAACTCGGGCTCGGAAGCGAACGAGAAGGTCTACAAGATGGTGCGCCAGATCGCGCACAAGCACCACGGCGGCAAGAAGTGGAAGATCCTCTACCGTGAGCGGGACTATCACGGCACCACCATCGGCGCGCTGGCGACCTCGGGTCAGGCCGAACGCGCGGTGCAGTACGGGCCCTACCCGGACGGCTTCGTCATGGTCCCGCACTGCCTGGAATACCGCAAGCAGTGGGACGTGGAGAACTACGGCCAGCGCGCGGCGGATGCCATCGAGGAGGTGATCCTGCGCGAAGGCCCCGATACCGTCGGCGCCATCGTCCTTGAACCCGTGACTGCGGGCGGCGGCGTCATCGTCCCGCCGAAGGGCTATTGGGAGCGGGTGCAGGAAATCTGCAAGAAATACAACATCCTCTTGCACATCGACGAAGTGGTCTGCGGCGTCGGCCGCACCGGGGTCTGGTTCGGCTACCAGAATTACGGCATCAAGCCCGATTTCGTGACCATGGCCAAGGGCGTCGCCTCCGGCTATGCCGCGATCTCCTGCACCGTGACCACGGAAGCCGTCTTCCAGATGTTCAAGGACGACGCGGGCGATCCCCTGAGCTATTTCCGCGACATCTCCACCTTCGGCGGCTGCGCCTCTGGCCCGGCGGCGGCGCTGGAGAACATGCGGATCATCGAGGACGAGGGGCTTCTCGACAACACGCTGCGGATGGGGGAACGGACGCTCGCCAACCTCAACGCGCTGATGGAAAAGCACAAGGTGATCGGCGACGTCCGCGGCGCGGGCCTCTTCTGCGGCGCCGAACTGGTGGCCGACCGCAAGACCAAGGAGCCGATGGACGAGAAGAAGGTCGCCGCCGTGGTCGCCGACTGCAATGCGCAGGGCGTGATCATCGGCATGACCAACCGCAGCGTGCCGGGGCTGAACAACACTTTGTGCCTCTCGCCCGCGCTGATCGCGACGCCGGATGACATCGACGCGATCACCGGGGCGATCGACAAGGCGCTGACGAAGGTGTTTGGGTAGGTAGTTCTAAAAAAACGGAGGGGGCGTCCTAAGCGGCGCCCTCTTCATTTAAGCGAACAAGAGTACAATTGCCTAAACTCTTGGTACAGAATACACGAGGCCTCTCGGCATGCGCGCCCCGCCATCTACTTCAATGTAGCAGAAAGCTTCGAATCTTGCTCCAATTAGCGACTGTTTGGTTTCATCGGGCATCTCTGCTTCAACCCAGCTGCGAATTTCATCATCTGGCGCAATGCACGATGACCAAGACTCTTGGAACCATGCGGGAACGTCTAGCGGAATTCCCAAGTACTTCCGGTCCGGGTTTGCGTTGGAAATTCTCCTAAACAACCAATGACTCTCTGCGTAAGAGGAGTCAGATACGTTTGCATCTAGTAGAATGCCTCGCAGACCATTCTTAAACGATATTGGATAAGCTCCATTCGGCAGGTCTGGCAAACTGAAAAAGCCTCCCCGATAGAGGTCATAGGTTGCATATCCGACATAGCCGATAACGCCCAATGCCAAGATTCGTGATTTCCAACCCATTCGAACTCTCACCAGCTTGTGAATGGTTCATCTTGTGACGAAGCATAGTCTAAGCGCAAGATGCATCAATCAGCAGTGTGTTGTTTGCCCGGAAGCAAGGGCCAAGCCCGTCGGGCAGTGCCCGCCCCACGCCCGATTCGCCCCACAAGGTTATCGCCTCACCATCCAGACGCGCGTATGGCCGGTTTCCATACGCATTCCATACGGAATCCAGACGCCGGATTTTCCCCGAACCCCTGCCGTTACCCCAACGTTCTCAAGACCTTGCCCGCCGAACGATCCCCCGTTGCGCCCAACCGCAAACTTCTCCATGCAACCCTTCCCTGACCCCCCGACAACGCTTGACTCCCGCCCCCGTCCCGCGCCCTCATCTGGACTCATCGACCAGCCCGAGGCGCCATGTCCATCCCGCCGGAATCCTTCTACCTGACCCCCGGTGCGCAGGGTTCGTTGCAACAGCAGATCCGCGCCATGGTCACGCAGGGCATCCTTGCCGGCCGTTTCCGCCCCGGCGCGCGGATGCCGTCCTCGCGGGGGCTGGCCGAACACCTTGGCGTCAGCCGGATCACCGTGACGCTGGCCTATGCCGACCTCGTCTCGTCGGATTACCTCACCTCCGCCGGGCGGTCGGGCTATTTCGTCTCGGACACCGCCCCCCGCGCGCCGGAGTTTCCCGAAGGCCCGCCCCGCGCCGAAGCGATTGATTTCAACGCCTTGACCGGCGGGCGCTTCACCCTGACCCCCAAGGTCGACCGGCCCGAGGACTGGGACCGCTATCCCTATCCCTTCATCTATGGCCAGGCTGATCCCACCCTTTTCGACCACCAGAACTGGCGGCAATGCGCCCTTCGCGCCCTTGGCAAGCGCGACTTCGCGGCGCTGACCAGCGACTATTACGAACGCGACGATCCCCTCCTGGTGCAGGAACTTCTGCGCACCATCCTCCCCCGCCGGGGCATCGCGGCGCGCGAGGATGAGGTCCTGCTGACCCTCGGCGCGCAGAACGCGCTCTGGATCGCGGCGACGGCGCTCCTCGGGCCAGGGCGGAGGGCGGTGGTGGAGAATCCGGGCTATCCAGCATGGCGCGCCATCGTCGCGGCGACAGGAGCAAGCGCGGTGCCGGTTGATGTCGATGCCTTGGGGCTTCCCGTGCAAGGCCTTGACGCGGATGTGATTTTCACCACCCCCTCGCATCAGTGCCCGACCAACGCCACCATGCCGGTGGAGCGGCGGGTTGCCCTGCTGGACGCAGCGGAGGCGAGGGGCTTCGTCATCGTCGAGGATGACTATGAGTTCGAGATGTCCTTCCTGAAGCCGGTGGCCCCGGCCCTGAAGTCGCTGGATCAGGGCGGGCGGGTGATCTATGCCGGGTCGTTCTCGAAATCTGTCTTCCCCGGCCTTCGCCTTGGGTATCTCGTCGGCCCCCCGGGCTTCATCGCCGAAGCGCGGGCGCTGAGGGGCCTGATGCTGAAGCACCCGCCCGGCCATATCCAGCGGACGATGGCCTATTTCCTCGGCCTCGGGCACTACGACGCGCTGGTCAACCGGATGAAGGGCGCCTACCGGCGCCGCCGACAGATCATGGCCGAGGCGATTGCCGCCGAGGGGCTGGAGGTTGCAGGCCAGGGCGGTTTCGGTGGTTCCAGCTTCTGGATGCGCGCGGCGGAGGGGATGGATACCGAGGCACTGGCCATGACGCTGCGAGCGGACGGCGTGCTGATCGAACCCGGAAGGGCGTTCTTTGCGGGCGAGGGGCCGCGGAACTACTATCGGCTGGCCTATTCGTCGATTGCCCCCCAGAAGATCGCCGAGGGTGTAGCCCGGATTGCGCGGGCCTTGCGCTAGCTGGACTTAAGGTGGGGCAAGGTCTGGCCCTAAGCCCGCGTCGGGCGGGGCAGTAGTGTGGCGGGCAACTGGCCTTATCGGGCCGCTTGGGACATGGAGACACGCGATGAAGATGACGACCGAGGAAGCCTTCGTTAAGGTCCTGCAACTGCACGGCATCGAACATGCCTTCGGGATCATCGGGTCGGCCTTCATGCCGATCTCCGATCTCTTCCCGAAGGCCGGCATCACCTTCTGGGACTGCGCCCACGAAGGCTCGGGCGGGATGATGGCCGACGGCTTCACCCGCGCTTCGGGAAAGATGTCGATGATGATCGCGCAGAACGGGCCGGGGATCACCAACTTCGTGACGGCGGTGAAGACAGCCTATTGGAATCACACGCCTTTGCTCCTCGTCACGCCGCAGGCGGCGAACAAGACCATCGGCATGGGGGGGTTCCAGGAAGTCGAGCAGATGGCGCTCTTCAAGGACATGGTCTGCTACCAGGAGGAGGTGCGCGACGCGTCCCGCGTGGCCGAAGTGCTGAACCGGGTGATCCTGCAGGCGAAACGCCAGTCGGCCCCGGCGCAGATCAACATGCCGCGGGATTACTGGACCCAGGTGATCGATATCGACCTGCCGGCGGTGGTGGAGTTCGAGCGCCCGGCCGGCGGCGAGGCGGCGATTGCCGAAGCGGCGGCGCTGTTGTCGAAGGCCAGGTTCCCGGTGATCCTGAATGGCGCGGGCGTGGTGATCGGCGGGGCAATCCCGGCCTCGATGGCGCTGGCCGAGCGGCTGGATGCCCCGGTTTGTGTCGGCTACCAGCACAATGATGCCTTCCCGGGCTCGCACCCGCTGTTTGCCGGGCCCTTGGGCTACAATGGCTCGAAAGCGGCGATGGAATTGATTTCCGGCGCGGATGTGGTACTCTGTCTGGGTACCCGGCTGAACCCGTTTTCAACGCTTCCCGGATACGCGCTGGACTACTGGCCGAAGACGGCCAAAATCATCCAAGTTGACATCAACCCGGATCGGATCGGGCTGACCAAGAAGGTCACAGTTGGCATTGTCGGCGACGCAAGGAAGGTCGCCGAGGCGGTTTTGGCGCGCTTGGCCTCTACCGCAGGTGACCATGCGCGGGCGGAACGCAAGGCGAAAATCGCACAGGTGAAATCGGCATGGGCGCAGGCCCTGTCGTCGATGGATCACGAGGAAGATGATCCGGGCACGTCGTGGAACAAACGCGCCCGGGACGCGAAACCGGATTGGATGAGCCCCCGGATGGCCTGGCGCGCGATCCAGGCAGGCTTGCCGAAAGAGGCGATCATTTCCAGCGACATCGGCAACAACTGCGCCATCGGCAATGCCTATCCCACCTTCGAGGCCGGGCGGAAATACCTGGCGCCGGGCCTGTTCGGACCCTGCGGCTATGGCCTGCCGTCGATCATCGGCGCCAAGATCGGCTGCCCGGATGTGCCGGTGGTGGGCTTTGCCGGCGACGGGGCCTTCGGCATCGCGGTGACGGAACTGACCGCCATCGGCCGCAAGGAATGGCCGGCGATCACCATGGTCGTCTTCCGCAACTACCAGTGGGGGGCCGAGAAGCGGAACTCGACGCTCTGGTATGACGACAATTTCGTCGGGACCGAGCTGGATACCGATGTGAGCTATGCCGGGATCGCCAAGGCCTGCGGCTTGCAGGGTGTGCAGGCGCGGACGATGGACGAGCTGACTTCCAGCTTGCGGAAGGCCATCGACGACCAGATGGCGGGCAAGACCACGCTGATCGAGGCGCTGATCAACCAGGAACTGGGCGAGCCCTTCCGCCGCGATGCGATGAAGAAGCCGGTCGAGGTGGCGGGGATTTCCAAGGCCGACATGCGGCCGCAGGTGGTCTGATGCCCTATGACCTTGGCCCCGGCGCGCTGGCCTGGCTGGCGGTGGCCTGCCTCGTGGCGGGCTTCGTCCGGGGCTATTCCGGGTTCGGCTTTTCGGCTCTACTGATCGCGGCCTCCAGTCTTGTGACCAATCCGCTGAATTTCGTTGCGGTTGTAGTCATTCTGGAAACGACCATGTCGCTTCAGGCGGCCAAGGGTGCCGGGCCGAATGTCGACTGGAAGCGGGTTCTCTGGCTGCTGGGCGGGGCGGCGATTGGCTTGCCGCTGGGCCTCTGGGTGCTGACGGGGATATCCGAGAATACGGCCCGGGCGGTGATTTCGGCCTATGTGCTGATCATGTGTGTGGTTCTGCTGGCCGGCTGGCGTCTGTCCTCCGAAGTCCGGGGCGGCCCGCAGAACGGCATCGCCGGGGTGATCTCCGGCCTTGCCAATGCGCCCGGCATGGGCGGGCTGCCGCTGGCCGCCTTCTTTGCTGCGCAGCCGATGCCTGCGGCGGTGTTCCGCGCCACGCTGATCGCCTACTTTCCGCTCCTCGACCTCTACTCCGCGCCGCTTTACTGGATCGCGGGGCTTGTGACATGGGACACGCTTTGGGCGGCGCTTCTGGCCCTGCCGGTTACACTGTTCGCCAACTGGCTGGGCGGACGGCATTTCTTCGGCACCGATCCGCAGGACTTCCGCCGCTTTGCCATCGTGCTTCTGGCCGGGCTGGCGGCGCTGGGGCTGGGTAAGGCGCTCATCTGATGTGGCTGATTGTGAACGCCGGTTCGTCTTCGTTGAAGCTGAAGGTCATCGACGGGAAGCGGGAGGTCGCCAAGGCCTTCGTTGGCGAGATCGGTCCCGACGGCCACGGGACGGCCATGCGCGAAGGGCTGGCGCAAGCGGGCGTACCGCTGCACCGCCTGACCGCCGCTGCGCACCGGGTCGTGCATGGCGGGGCAAGCCTGACCGCCACCTGCCGGGTGACGCCCGAGGTCCTGCGGCAGATCGAGGCCTGCGTGCCGCTGGCTCCGCTGCACAATCCGGGAAATCTGGTGGGGATTCAGGCGGTTGAGGAACTGGCGCCGCACCTGCCTCAATATGCCGCCTTCGACACCGCCTTTCACGCGACCAACCCCGAAGTGGCCACAACCTATGCCTTGCCTCAGTCGGCACGGGACCTGGGCCTGCGCCGCTATGGTTTCCACGGCATCAGTTTCGCGGCGCTGGTCCGCATCCTGCGCCAGCGTGGCCAGCTTCCCGGGCGGTTGCTCGCCTGCCATCTGGGCAACGGCTGCTCTCTGGCCGCGATTGTGAACGGGCGTTCTGTTGCGACGACGATGGGCTATTCACCGCTCGACGGCTTGACGATGGGCACCCGCACCGGGGCCATTGACGGCAATGCCGTGCTGCGGTTGGCCGAGTTGCATGGGGTCGAGGAGGCAGGACGCATCCTGAACCGGCAGAGCGGGCTTCTGGGTCTGGGCGGGGCCAGCGACATGCGGGCGCTGCATGCCGCAGGGACGCCCGAAGCACGTTTCGCGCTGGGGCATTTCGCCTATTGGGCGGTGCGGCATGCCGGCAGCATGGCGGCCGCGATGGGGGGCCTTGACGCCGTGGTCTTCACCGGCGGGATCGGCGAGAATGACGCCTGGGCGCGGGAGAAAATCCTGTCCGGCCTTGGCTTTCTGGGAGTATCGTCCGACCCTGAGGCCAACCGGCGGAACGAAAGCCAGCTGCATGATGCGACAAGCCGTGTCGCAATCTGGATTGTCCCGGCCGACGAGGAGCGTCAGATTGCGCTGGAGGCGCAGGCCGTGCGGGCGGGGGAGGGCGTGTGAACCAGCCAAGGGTGGAGACCCAGCGGGAAGTCTCGGACGAGGTCAGGCAGACCACCTGCTACATGTGCGCCTGTCGCTGCGGGATCAACGTGCACCTGAAGTCGGGGCGTGTCGCCTATATCGAGGGCAACCGCGACCATCCGATCAACAAGGGGGTCCTCTGCGCCAAGGGGGCCTCGGGGATCATGCAGGTCACGGCACCCTCGCGGCTGAAGGCACCGCTCAGGCGGGTGGGGCCGCGCGGATCGGGGGCGTTCGAGGAGATCAGCTGGGAGGAGGCGCTGTCGACGGCGGTGTCCTGGCTGAAGCCGCTGCGCGAGACGGCGCCGGAAAAGCTGGCCTTCTTCACCGGGCGCGACCAGAGCCAGTCTCTGACCGGCTGGTGGGCGCAGAACTTCGGCACGCCGAACTATGCCGCGCACGGGGGCTTCTGTTCGGTCAACATGGCGGCGGGGGGCATCTACACCATCGGGGGCGCCTTCTGGGAATTCGGCCAGCCGGACTGGGAGCGGACGCAGCTTTTCGTGATGTTCGGGGTGGCCGAGGATCATGACTCGAACCCCATCAAGATCGGCATCGGCAGGCTGAAGGCGCGCGGCGCGCGGGTGATTTCGGTGAACCCGGTGCGGACGGGCTATTCGGCGGTGGCGGACGACTGGATCGGGATCACGCCGGGGACGGACGGGCTGCTGATCCTGTCGCTGGTGCATTGCCTCCTGGAAGCGGGGAAGATCGACCTCGACTACCTGGCGCAATGGACCAACGCCCCGCTTCTGCTGAATGAGACCGAGGGGCCGGAGAAGGGCCTCTTCACCCGGAACGCCGAAAGCCAGCCCTTCGTGATCGACCGCCGGACGGGGCATCCGGCCCCCTGGGATGGCAAGGGGGTGGAGCCCGACCTTGGGGCGGAATGGCTGGGCGACCGGACGGTGTTCCGCCACATGGCCGAGGAATACCTGAAGCCCGACTATGCGCCCGAGGCGGTCGCGGAGCGCTGCGGCGTTACGGCAGCGCGGATCCGGGCCTTGGCGGCGGAACTGGCGCAGGTGGCCTTCGAGCAGGCGATCACGCTGCCGCGCCAATGGACGGATTTCCGGGGCAATGAACACCCGGACATGCCGGGCCGCCCGGTCAGCTTCCATGCGATGCGGGGAATTTCCGCGCATTCCAACGGCTTCCAGACCGCCCGCGCGCTGCATCTGTTGCAAATCCTGCTCGGGTCGCTGGAAACCCCGGGCGGCTACCGGCTGAAACCACCTTACCCCAAGCCCATCGAGGCACATCCGACCCCGCATTTCGTGACCACGCCCGGCAAGCCCCTGACCGGCCCGCATCTGGGCTATGTCCGCTCCCCCGACGACCTTTGCCTGCTTCCCGATGGCAGCCCGGCCCGGATCGACAAGGGCTTCAGCTGGGAGAACCCGTTCTCGGCCCATGGGCTGATGCATATGGTGATCCCGAACGCCCATGCTGGCGACCCGTACAAGATCGACACGCTCTTCCTCTACATGGCGAACATGTCGTGGAACTCCTCGATGAACTCCGCCCGCGTGATGGAGATGCTGACCGAGACGGGCGAGGACGGCGAATACCTGATCCCCCGGATCATCTATTCGGATGCCTATGCCAGCGAGATGGTGGCCTATGCCGACCTGATCCTGCCCGACACCACCTATCTGGAACGCCACGACTGCATCAGCCTGCTCGACCGCCCGATATCCGAGCCCGACGCGGCGGGCGATGCGATCCGCTGGCCCGTGCTGCTGCCCGACCGCG
>ERZ724516.793-NODE-793-length-19247-cov-4.810598_pt1 | contig 19247 bp, 20 predicted proteins | sample MGYA00376049_ERZ724516 | MGnify/ENA primary metagenome ERZ724516 (study PRJEB28724, sample SAMN07190886) | activated sludge metagenome | isolation source: activated sludge of sewage treatment plant in Hong Hong | place: USA: Christiansburg, Virginia | collected... | reverse complement strand
CGATCAAGGTGCGGTACGCACTCACTGTACTGAACATCCGTGCTCCTTTAATTTGTGTTCCAATCGCTGTTGCATGTCGGTCATGACCTCAGCAGAGGGCTCCGAGTCGGTCCAACCGAACAGGCGGGAACCACCTCTGAATGCCCATCGTTGCCGTTCTTCTATGAAGCCAATTTTGGTGACATCCTCCAGTCGTTTGACTGTGACGTGCAGCCGGGACCGATCTCTGCTATCCCCCAAGTCTCGTTGAAGGGCACCAAAGGTCCGTCCTGGCATGGAGATTTCAAGCCACGCGGTGTCGATTTCGCCAGCGGTCTTATCCTGCCGGGCAATCGCCCGATCTTTGACCGCATCAAGCGCAGCGTCCCAGGCAAGGTCGTAACTGCAGACGGCGAATCGTTCTTGCATGCCGCCCATCGCTGCGCAAGCGGTCAAGAGCGAGGAAAGCAGAATGAAGCTGAGTCTGCGGCGGCGTTGTGTCATACCATCTCATTCAGTTCAGCCAGGCCGTCCCGATCGGGACAGCCTGGCCGAGAATCCGGTTAGAAGTACGTGGCTGCTTGGATCAAGAACCCGTTTCCATTCATGGGGCTGCCGGCATTGCCGAGATCTCCGGCAGCGACAAGTCCCTTCGCGTCCCTCTGAGTATTGAATTGCCAGTCAAACTTGATCACGGTGTCTTCGATCGGCCGGAAGTTGAGACCGAGCGTCAGCCGCTCGAGTTTGCGTTGACCTCCAAGCGCGTTTTGCTGGGTGCGATCGTCGGTGTCGGTGTTGACCTGTTCCCAGCGGACGACTGCCGTAAATGTCGAGGCGTCGGTGAAATGGCTGGGGGCCCATTTTTTCAGGAATTCGGGCATGAAGTGATAATTGCCCTGGACGTAGTAGCCTTGCATGCCGGCCGGTCCAATGCCCCGGTTGGCGACACCGGTCGCATTGTTGTTGCTGATTCTGGTCCAGGCTGACTCACCGATGATTTCAAATGGCCCTCTTTGGAGAGTCCAGTCCAATGCGAACATATCAATGTAGCCAGCGCCCACGGCGCCGGCTGCAGGCTTGTACGCCCCATGGTAGCCGGATCCGGCGATTTCAATGCCCAGCATCGGACTGAATGCGATGCGGCCCACGACGGCTTTGTTATCATCCCGGTCGCGAGAGACGCTGCCGCGTGCGCTTCGTATTCCGAGATCCGTGATGCTTCCGGCTGTCTGGCTCATTCCATTGACAGCGTAGACTTCGTAGTCCAGCTTCGATCGAGAGGAAGGATACAACGTTCCGTAAATACCGGCACCGGCTTCAAACCAGGTGCTGGGTATTACGATCCGAGACACCATCGGCCGATCGACCAGGTCGTTTAAGGGTGAATCGTGAAGCAGGTTAAATTTGCCCACCGGCATCAGGAGAATACCCGCCCGAAGATTGATGGCCTCGTTGATCAGGTAGTCTAACTGAGCAAACTCGATTTGCATGGAACCGTCCGTACCTTGCGGTGCGTTCGGCCCACCACGCTCTATCTCGATTTCTGTCGCGAACTTGATATGGTCGGTGATATCCGCATAGATAAAAGGAACCAGTCTCTGCTGTCCGAATGAATTGCGGCTTGGATTGTCCAGGTTCTGACGGGACAGTGAGTTGTACATGACATCGGCATATCCACCAACCGTGGCCTTGGGAGCACTCAAGAACGGCTTGGCGTAGATCAGTTTGCCGGATCCGGTCGATCCGAACCCCAGTGGAATTTTTTCTTCACCCTTTCTCTCTACGCGGATATCGGTCATGGGCCCGGACGCTACCGGGTACTGTGGAGCCGAGGCTGCATCACCTTGACCCTGAGGTATGCCGCCTTCACGCCGTTCGTGTTCTTGCAGCCGCTTCTCGACCGCTTCATCAACCAGCTTTTTGATCTCCTCCGGGGTCATGTTTTCTGCCATCGCCGACATTGCCGGTAGACTGGCGAGGACCAGAGCCCCGAGGATTGCCCGGACTTTCATGGGTATCCTCCATCCGCGAGTAAGGTGGTGGTATGACTCGGGACTCAATGGTCTCTGGTCGGTACTGAAAGCATGTGGGTGCAACTGAACCCCTAGAGATCTAGCAATGACGAGGCCTCCTTCCGTGAATCGACTCATACTGGCACTGTGCCCCATCCTTCAATTGAGGTGAAAGGGATGACGACAATGCGTTTGCAGCGCTTGCATTTGAGCTCAAGCCCCTGTCCGCGAACTTTGGCGATCAATTGGCCGCACTCGCAGCGTGTTTCGGTGTCCTGGCATGAAGCTGACGATGAATGGTTATGTGTTGGCATAGGGAAATGAGAAATATTGCGCAATCAAATTGAGAACGATTATTAATATCCTGATCAGCAAGGGAATGTCAAGCTCGGATTGGAAGTTCAGTTGGGCTCCAATTGCGCATAGTGATCAGTTCGTTTACGCTAATCGCATAAACGGCACGAAATCACTCGCATGCAAATCGACGGCCGTTTAGGCAAAATGGTAAGCGGGTGCCTTCGTTTCTAGATGTGAACAGTTTGATGGCTATGCTGTCACTTGACGTTTCAGGCTGCAGGTAACCCGTGATGGACGGATCGTCATTGTATCGACGATGGCCGAAACTGAGGCGTGATAAAAAGCCGAGTACACCATTTGAATGAGGCTCCCTGTTTCGTGAGTACAAGACATTAGTCACAGTCGCGCCCTCGATTGCGGAAACGGAGACCCGGCACTATGAAGTCCTTCCCTACCTTCGCTCCTAACAATGTTTTGACGGTCAGACTTGGTACAGGTGTGAGTGGTTGGCTGCGGGGCTGTGTTGGCGCCACAGGCTGGCTGGTTGTGCTGCTCTGGCTTGTATCGGGATGCGCAAGTGTTGCACCAGCTCCTGTGGTTGTGAAGCGGGTGCAGATGCAAATGGGAACGCTGGTGACAATTACCTCTGTGGCGCCGGACCGTCAGATAGCTCAGGATGCGGCGTCGGCAGGCTTTCAGGAGATCCATCGATTGGAGAATTTGCTCAGTACATGGATCGGAACGAGTGAACTGTCGCACGTAAATTCAGCGGCTGGCAAAGCGCCGGTCACGGTCAATCCCGATACGATGCATATCCTGAAAGCGTCGATCGAAATGGCTCGTCTGACTGAAGGCGGGTTCAATATTCTCATAGGTCCCGCTGTTGAAGCTTGGAGCGTCTTAGATCGACAACAAGTTCCCTCGGATGCGGTGTTGGAAGCGGTCCGGCCGCTTATGGATTTGCGAGGACTGCGACTCGATGATGCCCAAAATACTGCCTACCTCGCGAAGGTTGGCATGCGTGTAGATGTGGGGGGGATCGGGAAAGGATACGCTGCGGACATGGCTGCCGCAGCCATGCAAAAGGCCGGGGCGATGGCCGGAGTTGTCGCGCTTTCGGGCGATATCAAAACATTTGGTCGATTTCCAGGTGGTAACAAATTTCCATTTGGAATTCGGCATCCACGGCGAGAAGATGCTGTATTAGCGTTTATTGATCTTCAGGATGAAGCAATCTCCACGGCCGGAGACTATGAGCGATATTTTGAACGAGATGGCGTTCGGTACCATCATATCCTCGATCCGCTTACGTTACAGCCGGCACGTGATTGTCAAAGTGTGACAGTAGTAGCCAGAGATGGAGCGACGGCAGATGGATTGGATACCGGAATTTTTGTCATGGGACGGGAGCGAGGGCTTGCATTGGTTGAGCAGTTACCAGGGGTTGGTGCTGTCATTGTAGATCGTGACGGCAAAGTCTGGGTCTCTTCGCAACTGCAGGGGAGGGTTAGGATGAGCGATGGTGTGGAATAATTCGTTCCAAGGTGCGGGATCGAAAAGAGGGCCGGCTCATAGGTGGCGCAGGAACAGTATTCTGGATGTGACAGTAATCGGACTGCTCGTTTTGACTGCGTGCAGTGGAGGTTCCAAATATTTTCAAGATGCACTCAACGAGGCAACGCAGGAGATGGTGATGCAGCGATATGGATCGCCGCATAAGTCACAGTCCGGCTCAGAGGGAGGAGATGTCTGGACGTATTTCGAACGTGGCAGCGGGACAGCGGGGTTTGGAGGCCACGTCAGGGGAGTGTGCCGAGCCTACATCTTGACGTTTGACAAACAGGCGGTCTTGCGACATTGGGAACAGCAAACCTGCCAGGGATAATTCCTGGCCTCACTTGGCCAGGTTGAAGCTAAGGGGAATCTGCATCGTGACCGAGGCTTTTTCGAGAGGCTGTGACAAGGTTAGGGGAGAAGCTCTGCGGATGGTTTCCAGTGCAGCCTGGTCGAGAATCTCATGTCCGGAGCTTTTTGCGATCGTCGCGGACACGATCTGCCCATCTTCCTGAATGACAATTCGTACCACCACTCGCCCTTCAATATGCTTAAGCCGTGCATCTACAGGATACTCTTTCAGCGCTTCAATGCGCGGCAAGAGGATGCCCGCGAGCCAGCCATAGTCGGCCTTTCTGGCTGGGGCCGATATGGTGCTCAGCGCGGGGGCGAGTGCGGCGGTTGAGGCAGGAGCAGAAGTCTGTTCAGAGGATTGCTGGACAGTCGGCATCGGCGACGATAATTGTGTCGCGGGTTCGGAGGCTTGGGGAAGGGGAGCTGTCGGTGCTGGCTGTTGCTGAATCTCCGCGGGAGCGTGGGCCGCTGGTGTAGGGGGAGGTTCCGTTGCCGGCTGTGCTCCTGGGGCGTCCAATGCCTCGGGTAGAGGGGGGCGAGGTGCCGGCTTGATGTCTTGGGCGGGCGGGGGAAGAACCGGTGTGGAAGTTTGCGGTTCTTGAATAGCGGGGTTTGAGGTCGAGGTCGATTTCGTTGGATGTTGTAACTCAGGAGCCGTGGCGCGCTTAGGGGGTATGGGAGTGCTTGGTGCTGTCACGCGAGCAGGGCTTGGGCCGACTTGCGGTTGTTCGATCGTGGGAGATGGCGTCGAGGGTGGAACTGATGGGCTGACGACAGTCACATCCCAATGGAACAACGATGACGGCGGAGCAAGTCCGATCCTGGAGGCGAACAGTGTCGCTAAGAAGACGGCTGTGCCATGCAGGCAGAGAGAGACGATCCACCCGCTTGCACGCAGGCGGACGAAGGCGTCCGGCGTGCCGGGATGGGAGTCGGTCACAGGCGCACAACCTCCAGGCTGACGGATTGGAACCCCAGGCCACGGATCTCATCCACAACCGAGACAAAACGCTCCAGCAGTGTGACCTTGTCGGCCCGTACAACAACCAGAGACTCGCGTGGGTGAGCTACGAGCATGCTTTTGAGGCCATCGGCCTGAACAGGGCGGTCGTTTATAAATAGCTCCCCATTGGCAGTCAACGTGACAACGACGGGCACATCCTTATGATCCCCGGCCTCCTTCGCCTTGGCGAGGTTGACGGGAATTTGGCCCGTGCTAATGAAGGTTGCGGTCGTCAGGACGATGACGAGCAGCACTAACATCACATCGACCAACGGAATGACGTTGATCTGATTAACCTCTCGTTCCATGTTCCACCTTATAGGTCGTCAGCAGTTCAGCGACGCGTCGGCGAAGAATATTGTTCATGACGACGCAGGGGATTGCGACGAGCAGGCCGACGGCCGTCGCTTTGAGCGCGAGGCTCAGGCCGATCATGATGGTGTTTACAGCCATGGTTCCGGAGGTGCCCATCGTATGAAAGGTCATCATAATGCCTAATACTGTGCCCAGCAATCCGATATACGGTGCATTGGCTGCAACGGTTCCAATGATGACGAGCCGCTTAGTGAGCGCCATTTCAAAGGTCTGAACATCGCTAAATTGCGCCAGATTCACGCGTCGATAGTAGAGCCATCGCTCGACCGCAACCGCGACCGACCACACGCTTAACGCGATCAACAGACCAATGATTCCATACTCAACCGCATTTTTCAGGATGTCCATTCGTTGCTCCTCCAGCTGTCGCTATTATTGCCGGGCGGGGGCAGCCCGCATACCATCGCTACGGATATCTTCCGCCATTGTGTGTGGTCTCGCGTGAGGAAATTGGTCTGCTGTCATGCCACCACTGGCGATGAGCCGGGCGGTTGCGGAAACAAGACCGTATGAGTCGCCACCACGCGAAGGGCGATGGCGGTCCCAACCTGATAGATGCTCAGTGACGATTCGCTACTATGCACGATTTGTCCCGATGGCAGTTGGATTGTATAGACATTCTCCGATCCCTTGAATTGTCGTGCAAGAATGCGGGCCGCGGCTCCTTTGGTCGGGACGATGTGAATGTCGTCGGGGCGAATCATCACGACGACATGGGTGCCCGTTGCGAGGTGTTGGGTATTTGGAAACTCCCCGATTTCGGTCGTCACGAGGTGGTGCGTCACGACTCCGGCGATAAAGTCCGCCTGTCCGACAAAATCGGCAACGAACGGGGTCGTCGGCAGGTGATAAATGGCTTCGGGCGTATCGAACTGCTCTAGGCGCCCCTTGTTTAACACCGCCACACGATCAGCCATGGAAAACGCCTCATCATGATCATGGGTGACAAGAATGGCCGTGGTCTTCGTTTGCCTCAGCAGGGCGTGAAGATCCTGACGCATGCGACTTGCCATATCGGGATCCAGATTGCTGAATGGTTCGTCGAGGAGGAGGAGCACCGGGCGAAGAGCGAGGGCCCTGGCGAGAGCGACGCGTTGCTGTTGACCGCCGGAGAGTTCATGCGGATACCGATGCTCCAAGCCGCGCAGGCCGGTTAACGTGAGCAGATCATCAACGATCGCCTGTTGCTCGGTTCGAGGAAGGTGCCGTAACCCGAACGCGATGTTCTTTTCGACCCGCAAATGCGGAAACAGCGCGTATTCCTGGAACACCATGCCGATATGCCGCTGTTCGGTCGGAATCATGGTATCCCGGGAGGAGACCAGCTGGCCGGACAGGGCGATACTCCCCGCGGTCACCCGCTCAAAACCTGCAATGGCACGAAGGATGGTCGTTTTGCCGCAGCCGGACGGTCCGAGCAGGCAGAGAATCTCCCCTTGGTGGACGGTGAGGGTAATGCCCTCAATTGCCGGTCGAGTGGGCTCATACGCGCACGATATGTCGCGCAATTCGAGGACAGCCGATCGTTCAGCGGTTGTTTCCAGGGCGTTCGGCATCATCCCGCCGGTAGTGGTGTCGTGCTCGCCTAGTGTGAATTCGTTCACGGGGTTCACTTGATGCCCTCTTGCGCATCCCCACGCCAGTCCTTGGAAACCAGCAACATCAACGCTGGAAGGCTTAAGAGGACGATGAGCAATGCGGCAGGCGCCGCCAGTTGGTAATATTCTTCGCTGGCTTCCAGCCAGACGCGGATGGCCAGTGTATCAAATCCCACTGGTCGTAACAGCAATGTGGCCGGAAGTTCCTTCATGGTTTGGAGAAACATCAACACCCACGCGGCAACAAATCCATTGCGGACGAGCGGAAGAGTCACGCGCCACAGGCTCTGGTGGGTCGTGCACCCCAGCGTTCGGGCCACTTCTTCGACATTCGGCGTCACTTGCTGCAGAGCCGGCTCCATGGATTGGAGGCCAACCGGGAGGAAATGCAGAATGTACGCAATGATCAGCACGATGACTGTTCCATACAATGCCGGGGCGAAGTGGGTGAAAAGTACGAGCACTGCCAGGGCGGCGACTGGTCCCGGCAACGCGTAGCCGGCATAGGCGGCTTGAAGGCAGGCGATGTTCAGTCGGGAGGGGCGGCGACTGGCAAGGTAGGCCAACGGGAGTCCGATGATAACAGCGCCGCAGGCCGCCAGTGCCGCGAGAAAGCTACTGTTCCAAATGAACCCCAGGAAGCGCGTATCCAGCGCGCCTTGCGAAATCGCCTCCACGCTCCATTGAATGAGCATGGCGGCGGGTATGCCGAACGCGGCTCCGAAGACCAGGATGACGTAGCCGGTGATAAGCGCTGTTCCCAGCGGGCCAGCGTGTTGTCGTGTCGAGCGTCGATACCGGCCAGATGTCTGATAGAACCGACTGCGTTGGCGAAACCATCGTTCGGTCACGAGAAACACGATGGCCATGACGACCAGCAGAAGGCTCAGGATGCTGGCGGCAGTGTGGTCGTACCGGCTGGTCATTTGTTGGTAGACCGCGTAGGTCAGCGTCTGGTAGCGGAGTAAGGACACCGCGCCGAAGTCTGAGATGACATACAGGATGACCAGCGCCAGGCCTGCTGCAATGGCAGGGCGAATAAGGGGCAGCGTGACCCGCCTGAGCGTGGCCCACGGAGAGACGCCGCAGGCGCGGGCCACTTCTTCAAACGAAACATTGAGGTTCTGGAGGGCGCTGCGTACGAGGAGGTAGACGAAAGGAAAGGTGTCCAGGGCCATGATCAGAGTGACACCGGCAAAGCTTTGTGGCGATGGCAGTGAGGCGTCAGGGCCAAGGAATCGGTGCCACCACTGTTCGGCCGGGCCGCCCATTCCTAAGAGGTGTGCGTACACATAGGCCAGCACATAGGTCGGCATGGCGAGGGGGAGCGCAAGCGCCCATTCCCAAACACGGCGTCCGGGGAAATCGTACCGAACGGTGATCCAGGCCAGCGACACACCGAGTACCAATGTGATGAGCGCGACGCCGACGGCCAAGGACAGCGTATTTCCCAAGAGTTCCGGAATGCGCGTGGACCAGAGGCGGGTCCACACTGCTGGCGCGGCCGTCGCCGCCACATAGACAATGTATGCGGTGGGGAGGACTAGAAACGCGGCGGTGAATAAACTAATCCACTGGAGTGAAGAGGGCGCCTGGATTCTCGTCACGGTAAGCATGCTCGGCCACACAGCTCAGCGAAGGCCGACCTGCTCGATCAGCGTGAGCGTGGGCTCGCGCAATTCAGCGAGTCTGGCCAGAGGAACGAGTGCCGCGCGGAAGCTGTGTCGGTCGACGAGAGCCGGATCGGCCTTCACGTCCGGATGCAGCGGATATTCTTTGTCTAAGTCTGCAAACAGTTTTTGGCCGGCCTGTGCCACCAGAAACTCGATGAGCAATTTGGCGCTGTCGACGCGTTTCGAGGCCCGGGTGACTCCAATGCCGGTGACATTCATGATGGCTCCCATGCCGCCTTCCTGTTGATCGGTCATGATTGCGGCGATGGGGGCTGTCGGTTGTGCTGCCAGGTGACGATAAATATAGTAGTGATTCACGATTCCTACTGCGACCTGGCCTTTTGCGACTGCGTCCACAATTTGTGAACTTTTCTGGTAGACCTGCGACCCCGCATTGGTCTTCAGCCCTTGGAGGAATTGTTTGGTGCGCTCGTCCCCAAAGGTGGTCTTAATAACCGACACGCCGGCTTGAAGGTATTCGCTGCCGGAATTCGGGATCGCGATTTTGTCTTTCCATTGCGGCTGGCCCAAGTCGAGCAGCGATTTGATCTGTTCGGGTTTCACCATTGTCGTATTGTAGACGACAACCCAGAATCGGCCGGACAGCCCGATCCAGCTATTGTCCGACGCGCGGAATTGTGCCGGGATGGCCCGCTCAATTTCTCGCATATTCATCGGACGAAGGAGTTTGAGTTCTCTGGCATGTTCGAGGCTCCCGGCATCGTTGGTCAAAAAGACATCGGCAGGGGTGTGGTCCCCCTCCGCCTGAAGCCGGTTGACCAACTCGGTCGTTCCTGAGGATAAGAGCTCGATCTGAATACCGCTTTTCGCTTGGAATTCGTCAAGCACCGGCTTGATCAACCGCTCAGCGCGACCTGAATAGACGACCAGTTTATCGGCCGCTTCCGCGCTCCCTACGAGCCACGAAGGCAGGATGAAGGCTGAGAGTACCAGCGTGAGGGCGAACAGGGTGCGAGGGAATAGAGCCATGCGGCGGGCCTCCACGTGTGAGGACACCCCCGAGGGCGTCCTAGTTGAAATTGATAAGCCGTATCAAGATGATACCGGATGTGACGGGAATCCGTCAATGGCGGCAGTGCGCGCAGAGGCCGTACAGTTCTAAGCGATGGGTTTGAATGACGAAGCCGTTCTTGGTGGCGACTTCCTCTTGGAGTCGTTCGATTTCGCAGTTCTCGAACTCCACGATGGTGCCGCACCCCGTACAGATCAAATGGTCGTGATGGCCTTTGTGGGAGATGTTGTCGTATTGCGTCTGAGTCCCGAAGTGTCGTGCCTGGGCAATTCCCGCCTCGCAAAACAAGTTCAGGGTGCGATAGATGGTGGCGAGGCCAAGATGAGGATCTTTCTTCGCGAGTTGATGGTACATGGTTTCAGCCGTCACGTGTTCCTGTCGCAGGAACGCCGTCAGGATCAGTTCCCGTTGACGAGTCAGCTTCAACTGATGCTTGGCCAGATGCTGGCGAAGCACATCCATCTCTTTGAGAGTTTTGCTCATGGCGCGTGACGCGGCGTGAAAGAGGCTCATTAAAGACGAAAGTGCCTCGATGGGTCAAGAGGGTTTATGGAGGAGAGCATCTCGATTGACGAATCGGAAGCGGCCTGTTTATAGTCCACCCCGTTACCGCTAATTCTGAGGAGATGTGACTCGTGCGAAAGTCCCACGAAATGACCGTTGACCGGGCCCTACTGCTGTACGTGCTTTCGCTGGCCGAGCCCTATGGGCTATTGAGCGACGTGAAGCTTCAACAGCTGTGCTTTCTCTGTGAGCTTCAGCTGTTCGGAAAGGGGCTGAAGGGGTTGCATTTTGAGTTTGTTCGGTTTGCCTATGGAGCCTTCAGTCGGGATCTGGATAATGACCTGACATCGCTTCGGCGCAAGGAGCGGGTTGAAAACTTCAGCCCGTCTGATCAGGTTCGCGATGAGACCCTTCCGCTGCTGCTGAAAGGGATTGAGGCAAATGAAACGAATGAAAAGGTGCGAGATATCCTGCAAGCCGTCATTGCCACGTATGGGCCGCAGGACGTTACCGCCATTATGCAATCCGTGGAATCTGTGGAATTGAGTACGCCGCAGCAACCCGAGCTAAAAATCCCCATCCGCGATATCGTGTTTCACACCACGCTTCTGGTGCCTTCGCGCATCGAGGCGTCGGCAGAATTTTTGTTGCCCGCCAGTCATCTCGCGAAGCTCAACGTCTCGATGGGGTACTGATTCCGAGTCCACTCGCGCAAGAAGGCGCGTCTCGTATGGAAGGGTACGAGGGGTACAAATTCCGCCCTGAAGGCGCAAAAGTTCCGCTCATCTGCCAGCAGCGGCGTGTCGGGAAACAGTCGGTCTTAGTGGCGTCGAGGAAGTGCGAGGGCAGCCTGTATCGTATGCAACATGGTTCCCGTCTCGATCGGCTCCAACAAACAATATTCGATTTGTAACTCCCGAACGACGCGCTGAAACTTCTCTCCCTCCAAGGCAGGTTCGTGCAGGGCCGCTGTTACAACGATTCGGGCGTTTGGAAAAGATTTTCGGAGATCTATCAGATCTTCTGGCCCCTGATCATCGTCGGCGACGAGGCGGGCAATGACCAGATCTAGCTTGGATGTGGGGGATTGAGCGGAGGCATTGTGTAAGGTGGCGCTGTACTGAATAAAGTGCTCCATTCCAGGCAGCGCCAGCTTGATGAGGCGTTTCAGATTCGAGTCGGCGTTGATAATCAGGATATTGGCCATAGTTCCCCGACGCGAAGTGATGATGGACAGCGACTGATCACCGTGCGACTGCTGGAAAGCACTTCGCAGGTGTGTGTCCGTTCTGGTGGAGGTGATGTGGTGAAGGTGTGCCTCCTCTCGACAAACAAGTGGTGTCAAACCAACTGCTGATCCAGGGCATACCGAATGAGCTCTGCGGTCGTTTTCATTCCCAGTTTAATGAGTAATCGAGCACGATAGGTGCTCACGGTTTTAATACTCAGGTTGAGGTGTTCGGCAATTTCGGTCAGGCGTCGGCCTTGCGCAATCCATTGGAGGACTTCAATCTCCCGGTCTGATAGCACCGCCGGAAGGTCGTGGGCGCTCGATGCACTGCGGTCCACAACCGTGTCGGAAACCTGTTCCGGTTGAGGTGGCGGGAAATAGTTGCCGCCGTGCAAAATTCGGGACACGGCTGCGCGCAGTTGTTCCGGGCCGGTGTCTTTGGTCAAGTATCCGAGAGCGCCTGCTCGAATGGCCCGAGCGGCATAGTGCTGTTCCGCGTAAATGCTCACAATGAGAATCGGTAGGCTGGGTTGAAGAGACTTCAGAATGCGCAAGACTTCAAGCCCGGGCATGTCTGGTAGATTCAGGTCGAGGACTACAAGGTCCCATGCCCCGGCCCGAATTTGATCAATCGCACTCTGGGCCGAGGCCGTTTCAGTGATGTGAGGCGTCAATCCATCTTCAGTGAGAAAATCCTGCAAGAATTCTTTGAGGCCGCGCCGAAGAAGGGCATGGTCGTCGGCGAGCAGGATGTTGAGATCGGTTTTGACGGAGGGCAGCATATCAACAGCATTCACGACCGTAAGTTCCCCCATGGTTAACGGCTGAGGCATGGTGGGCCCGTGTGTAGTGACGCAGGCAGCGCGTAGAGCGACCGCCATGCCTCGGCGCGGCACGGATTGAGCGGTGTCCGTGTTGAGTACAGGAACATCACAGTGAACATAGCTCTTGATGCCGCCTCGTCGTGGAGAGGTTGCCGTGGCCATCGACAGCCCTGACCGTGTCACGTGTGAATTTGCTGCTTGCGGGGTAGATCCCGGTTCTTTGCGCCACTGGTCTACGTGCTGGGCCGATATCATTCCCCCCGAAGCAGGGTAACAAATTAGGAAATATTCCTATTTTTAAGTGGTTGAGAAATACCACGCCGGCGAAATTGCACGCCAGAGCTGAAGGGCCCTGTTATGGCCCTAGATAAATCTCGTGGACCTAAAATGCTTGCATAAGCAGGAAAGCGCTGCGGAGTCGAGGAGGAGGATAGTGCTGTTGTAGAACCCGAGAAAGTTAGAGCCGGTACAGCTCTCCGTATTTCGTTTCGAGATAGCGTAAGAACGGTTCCGGGCTTACCCCGTTACCGGTGACACGTCGAGCTAAATGGTCTGGAGTAAACATCCGTCCCCACCGGTGAATTTTTTGTTCCAGCCACTGCCGAAGAGGAATCAACTGCCCGGCCGCAATGTTTTCTTCTAATTGCGGAACCTCCAGCTTCGCCTGCTCGAAGAATTGTACCGAATAGAGGTTGCCCAAGGTATAGGTGGGAAAATACCCGAAGGCTCCCATCGACCAATGGACATCCTGTAGGACCCCCTCGGCGTCCTGTGGCGGGGTAATGCCCAGGTAGGCCTGCATGCTGTCATTCCAGAGGCTTGGCAAATCTTCCGGATGCGCCCGCCCTTCGATGAGCGCCTGTTCAATTTCCACGCGGAGCATGATATGCAGGTTGTAGGTGAGTTCATCCGCCTCCACGCGGATGAGCGAGGGCGTGACGCGGTTGATGGCGGCATAGAATTGATCGACGGACACGCCGGCCAATTGCTGGGGAAATGTCTGTTGCAAAAGAGGGTAAAAGCAGTGCCAGAACGCTCGCGACCGGCCCACACAGTTCTCCCACAGCCGGGATTGGCTTTCATGAAACCCGAGTGAGACAGACTCGCCGAGCGGCGATCCGTAATAGCGTGGGTCCAGGCCCTGATCGTACAGGCCGTGACCGCCTTCATGGATGCAACTGAAGAGGCACGACGGTAAATCCTTCTCGAAGACCCGCGTCGTCACCCGCACATCCGTCGGGTGAAACGAGGTGGTAAACGGATGAGCCGAAAGATCAAGTCGGCCCCGCTCGAAATCGTATCCCATGGCGACCAGGACGAGACGCCCGAACTCGATCTGCTTCGTGTGATCAAAGGCGTAGTGCAAGCAGCTGTCGTCGATGCTCACCGTGCTGGCCTGTACGCGCTTCAGAAGGGGCACGAGTCGCGCACGAAGTTGTGCGAAGAGTGGGGTGAGTTGCCCCACCGTGGCTCCGGGCTCATAGGTATCCAACAGGGCGTCATAGGGTGAGTTCTGGTATCCCAGATACTGCGCTTCTTCACATTTGAGGCCGAGGATCGTTTTCAGCGAGGGAAGGAACTTCGCGAATCGACTTTCCGCCCGCGCAGTCACCCAAGCCTGTTGCGCCAACGAACATTCACGGCTCAGACGGATAACAAAATCGGATGGAAGTTTTTTTGCGCGCCGGAAATCGCGCCAGATTTCACGCAATAGCGACCGCGATGGTTCATCCCAGGTGTCTGCCGCCTGTCCGGTCGTAGGATCGACCCATTCAGTCAAGAAGGATTCAATCTGAGGCGACACGAGTCTCTCATGTGCCAGACCTTCCAGCGTCGCGATTTGTTCGGCGCGGGCCGCCCCGCCGCCTGCCGGCATGTATGTTTCTTGATCCCATGACAGAACGGAAGCCGCGCTCTGAATACGCTTAATTTCCAGCAGGCGGGTCGTCAACGGTTCCAATGTCTTCAAGGTCTTCACGTGTGCGCTCTTTCTCCACGATGTCCGTGGTATGATCGCGGCCGAGGCGAATTGTCGCATAACTGTCTGCTGGAGTGAAACAGATGACCGATCTCGTGTCGCCGACTATCGACGCCTATGCTGCGGCCTGCTCTCTCCCGGAAACGCCGGTTCGTCGGGCGCTCCGCGAGGAAACCGACCGCACGATGGAGTATGCGCGGATGTTGGTGGGCCCGCTGGAAGGGGCGTTTCTGCATCTGATGACCCGTCTTGTTCGAGCTGAGCGAGTCCTGGAAATCGGCATGTTCACGGGCTATAGCGCCCTCTGTTTTGCCGAAGCCTTGCCTGCGCAGGGCCGGGTGATCACGTGTGAGGTGGATGAGGAATCTGCCGCGGTGGCGCGCAGATTCTTTGCGCAGTCGCCGCACGGTCGTCAAATTGAGATCCGAATGGGGCCGGCCTTGGAGACAATGGCGGAATTGACGGGACCTTTCGATCTGATTTTTATCGATGCCGACAAGCTGAATTATGTGAATTATTATCGGCGCGCAATGGAATTGTTGTCGCCGCGCGGAGTCATTCTGGTCGACAACGTGTTGTGGGGTGGGGACGTCCTCACCGATCCGCCGCCGGATGACCGGACGGCGGCAATTCAGGACCTCAACCGGATCGTGGCGGCTGATGAGCGTGTCACAGCCGTGTTAGCAACCATCCGGGACGGCATCTGGGTGATCACTCCCAAGTCGTCGCACTAACTAGCGCTCGTTGCGCGGTCTCGATCGTGCAGTTGGTATAGTCGTCAGGAATCGATTGAATGGAAAAACCGTCCGCATCCGCCGCCTACGCGGCACTGACGATTTCGGCCTTGGTCTGGGGCGGGTCGATTGTCGGGCAAAAGCTGGCACTCGGGGCGTTTTCGGCCGTGGAAACCTCGCTCATTCGCGGCATCGGCGCGCTGGCGATTCTGATCCCGTTGTGGTGGTGGACTGAAGGGAGCCGTACGACCTTGACGGCCCGCGACCTCAGGGTCCTCTCCTTACTAGGATTGGGTGTGCTCGGTAATCATCTGCTGACGTTGTTCGGTCTTCGCTATATCGGGGCTTCCACCGCTGGCGTGCTGATTGGCGCCAGCCCGGCCATTACGGCGCTCCTGTCTTCACTCCTGGTGCGCGATATTCCGTTCAGCAAAGTGGCCGGCGGTTGCGCAGTCTCTTTTGCTGGAGTCGCACTCGTTTCAGGAATCGGAGGGGACGCCCCCATGGGCGATCATCCCTGGTTGGGTGGGGCGTTGGTGTTGTTGGGCTTGGTGAGCTGGGCCTTGTATTCCATCGGCGGCCGTCAGGTGATGGAGCGACTGTCTCCATTGACCGTCAATTGGACTACACTCTCCCTCTCGCTGTTGTTGCAGATTCCTCTCCTCTGGACCGATCAGAAAATGCTACTCACCGGTACAAGCGCAGTGCCGGTTGCCGGTTGGTTGGCCGTAGGATATCTCATTGTGTTCGCCACAGCCTTAGGTCAACAAGCGTGGTTGTTTGGTGTTCAAGGAGTGGGCCCCTCCCGGGCAGGTGTGTTTGTGAATCTCATTCCCGTGTCGGCGTTGTTACTCTCTGCTGTGATCTTGGGCGAAGCGATTGGGGCACGGGAGATTGCCGGCATTGTCCTTATTCTCACGGGCGTGTGGTTGGTGGGCCGACAAACTGAGCCTCACCAGAGTCGTCGCTAGATCGCTGCCCCGCCTGTTGGTTGCATCCATCCGCTCCTTTATTCTGCGTGATCCTTTCGTTCCAGCTGTCGCGTGAATGCTCGCGCTATAGTATGATTGCCGCCAGGTGCGCGCCTATACACACGTATGGACGTTGGCCACCAAGGGTGCGCCTGTATTCTGTCAGGGCTTGTTGGGATTGGCCCGCGCGAGAAGCCACATGCTTGAACCCCATGATAGCGGCCTGAGCAGAGTCCTCATCATCTCGACCAGGCCGGACGGAATCATTACCGGCTTCAATAGCGCCGCTGAGCGATTGCTCGGAGTCGGCGCGGATGCGGTTGTCGGTAAGGTGACTCCGGCTGCCTTCCATGATCCGGCTGAACTACGCCGTCACAAAGAAACCCTTGCGGCCGAGTTGGGACGCCACATTCAAGATCCCTTCGGCGTCATTGTCGCCCGTGCCGGCGTTGGCCGGATGGTCGAAGGCGAGTGGACGTATCTTGATCGCAGCGGCTGTCGGTTTCCGGTATTTCTCTCTGTCAGTGCCATTCCTGATGAGGCTGGAAACATTCTCGGATATTGCTTCGTTGCCAAGGATCGCCGCGGACAACTACAGGCCGAGGCACTGCTTCGCCGTCAGGCGAAGTTGCTCGACTTAGCCAACGATGCCATTCTGGTTCGCGATCTGCAGGACGAGACGATTACGTACTGGAATGAAGGGGCCGTGCGTCTGTACGGGTGGTCGGCGGAGGAAGCGCTGGGGGCGTATATTCATGACTTTTTGAGCACCAGGTTTCCGCTGCCGTTAGAGGAGATCAAACAAAAATTTCTGGAGCAAGGTCTGTGGCGGGGTGAACTCGTGCATAAGACGCGCGCCGGGAGGGAGATCACCGTATCCAGTCGTTGGACCTTGCTGCGCGATGCTGCCGGGATGCCGAGCGGCAGTCTGGAATTGAACACGGATATTACGGAGCAAAAACGAGCGCAGAAAGCCTTGAAGGATGCGCACGAAGAATTGGAGGTGAGGGTCACGGAGCGCACGGCCGACCTGCGGGAGGCCAACGAGCGGTTACGGGTCCTTTCTCGACGCCTTATGGAGATTCAGGAATTAGAGCGTCGTGCGATTGCGCGCGACCTGCATGACGAGATCGGGCAAGCGTTGACGGCCATTAAGCTGAATCTACGAGAGCTACGGACCCATCCCAATTGCGAGCCGGTCGAGGACCAGATTGCGGACAGTTTGGAAATATTGGCGCAGGTTCTGCACCGCGTTCGCAGTCTGGCGTTGGATCTGCGGCCGTCTTTGCTGGATGAATTGGGCCTGGTGCCGGCTCTGAGATGGTACGTTGGCAGACAAGCGGAGCGGGCTGGTTGGCAATTGAGGTTTTCCGCTGAGGGAGTGACCGGCAGGCCCTCGCCTGAAATCGAGATTGCCTGCTTCCGGCTTGCACAAGAGGCATTGACGAATGTCGTACGCCACTCCCAAGCGAAAGAGGTTGACGTGCTGCTCGAGCGCTCTTCCCATGCGTTGACGCTGGTGATTCGCGACAATGGAATCGGGTTTGATCAAGACGCAGTCCGATCCGGGGCCAGAGTCGGCACTAGCGTCGGATTGTCAGGTATGGAAGAGAGGGTTCGACTGGTTGGGGGAACATTCAAGATTGAATCGACGCCGTCCGCGGGCACGGAAATTCGTGCGTCCTTTCCGCACGGTGTGGTGTTCAAAGGCCCTGAGGAATCATTGGCATGAACAAGATCAGAGTCTTGCTGGCTGAGGATCATACATTGGTGCGGGCGGGATTCCGGGCTCTACTGGAGAAGCTGGAGGGAATTCAGGTCATTGGGGAAGTGAGCGATGGCCGCGATGCGCTACGTGTATGCAAAGAACTGGAGCCTGAAGTGGTTTTAATGGACATTGCCATGTCCGGCATGAATGGTCTGGAGGCAACGAGCCGGATGCGCCAGGAGTGCCCGAGAACAAAGGTGCTTATGCTGACCATGTACACCAACGAGGAGTATCTCAAGGAAGCCCTGCGCGCCGGGGCCTCGGGGTATTTGCTCAAGGATGCGGATCGTCCCGAACTGGAACTGGCTATTAAGGCCGTCTGTCGGGGAGAGACCTATCTAACTCCGGCTATGGCCAAGTTCACTCTCGATGCCTACTGTCGGCAGGATGATGTATCGACCAGCCCACTAAGTAAACTCACCGGACGCCAACGCGAAATTCTTCAATTGATTGCCGAGGGCTGTTCGACAAAACAAATCGCCCACCGTCTTGACTTGAGCGTCAAAACGGTGGAAACCCATCGCGCCCAGCTGATGGAACGTCTCGAAATCCACGATGTGCCAGGCCTTGTCAGGCTGGCAATCAGGACGGGCCTTGTTCGGTCGGATACGTGAGATAACAAAGAGTTAGCGTTGATAATCCTGCCAGGACCTTTTCCCGCCATCTCCTGGATCAGGAATATTCCTCCCGCATATCGGGGAATCCCTTATTACACCCTCGAGTGTGGGTATGCCATAGTCGCCCTACTCTACAGGGCTTCGTTTCTTGGTTATTATGGCTGACCATTCGCCATTCCACATTCAGCTGTCGGTCCTTCCTCATCAGGTCATTCTATGAAAAAACTGCGCGTGGGTGTCCTTGGCACAGGGGCATTTGCTGAAGCCTGTCACGTGCCGGGATTGCAATCGCATCCCGACGTCGACGTGGTTGTCCTCTGTGGGCGAAATGCGGCGCGTACTCGAGCCATGGCCGACCGGCTCGGGGTGCCGGAAACGTCGCTCGATTACGAAGAGGTCTGCGCACGGAAGGACATCGACGCGGTGACTATTGCGACTCCGAACGTCGCTCATGCCATGCAGGCGAGGGCGGCTTTCGCAGCAGGCAAACATGTCTTTTGTGAAAAACCGCTGGGCATGAATGTGCTTGAAGCCAGTGAAATGGTTCGTGACGCGGAGCGAAGCCGTGCGATACACCAAGTCGCATTCACGTACCGGTATTTGTATGGTGTTCAGGCGCTGAAACGACGGCTGCTGCAAGGCGATATCGGCGAACCGTATCATGTGCGTGTACAGTATGCCTCCTGGGAAGGCGTGAGGCCGGATTCCAAAATCGGCTTTCGCGAGAAACGCGACTGCGCGG
>ERZ724516.789-NODE-789-length-19296-cov-6.442649_pt1 | contig 19296 bp, 15 predicted proteins | sample MGYA00376049_ERZ724516 | MGnify/ENA primary metagenome ERZ724516 (study PRJEB28724, sample SAMN07190886) | activated sludge metagenome | isolation source: activated sludge of sewage treatment plant in Hong Hong | place: USA: Christiansburg, Virginia | collected... | reverse complement strand
CGGCGATCAAAGCCGCCGGCTGGCCGGTGCTGATGGTCGATGGCGTCGAAGCCGATGACGTAATCGGCACGCTGGCGACAAATGCTGCGGTCGACGGCCTGGAAACGCTGATTTCTACCGGTGACAAGGATTTGACCCAACTAGTCAGCCCCTTGGTCCGCTGGTACAACACCATGAGTAACGAGCTGCTCGACGAAGCCGGCGTTGAAGCCAAGTTCGGCGTGCCGCCCAACCAGATCGTCGATTATCTGGCGCTGGTTGGCGATACCGTCGATGGCGTGCCCGGCGTTGCCAAATGCGGCCCGAAGACCGCACTTAAATGGCTGGCGCAATATGGCTCACTCGATGAAATTGTCGCCCATGCCGATGAAATTGGCGGCGTCGTCGGCCAGAATCTGCGCGACCATCTGGCGTTTTTGCCGCTGGGTAAAAGACTGGTCACGATCGCCTGCGACCTCTCAAATTTACCCGCCCCCAAGGCGTTGACCGTAACAGTTCGCGATACCGAAACCCTGCGCGATCTTTACACCCGCTACGAATTCAGAACCTGGCTGCGCGAACTCGATGCCCCTGAAGCCAGCACCCTGCCAACACCTGAGTCCGCATTCCCAAGCGCGGATGAACCCAGCACGCCCCGGGAAGCCATCGCCGTCAGCTACGAAACCGTCCTCAGCTGGCCGCAGTTCGATGCCTGGCTGGCCAAGATCGAAGCGGCCGAACTCACTGCGCTCGATACCGAAACCACCAGCCTTGATTCGTTCGATGCCCGCATCGTCGGTATTTCCTTGTCCGTTGAAGTCGGCGAAGCCTGTTACATCCCGCTCGCCCACAGCGGCCCCGGCGTCGTCGACCAGCTACCGCGCGAGGAAGTGCTGGCCAGACTGAAACCCTGGCTGGAAGCAGGCGAACGCAAAAAGGTGCTGCAAAACGCCAAGTACGACCAGCACATTTTCGCCAACCACGGCATCACGCTGGCTGGCATAGCCCACGACACCATGCTGCAAAGCTATGTCATCGAGTCCGACAAAGGCCACGATCTCGGCCAGTTGTGCAGCCGCCACCTCGGGCTGGAAACCATCGCCTATACCGACCTCTGCGGCAAGGGGGCGAAGCAGATCGGTTTCGATCAGGTCGATCTTGAACGGGCCGCCACTTATGCCGCCGAAGATGCCGACGTCACCCTGCGCGTTCATCAGGCCTTGCACCCGCGCTTTGCCGGCGAAAAGGGCTTGTCCTACATTTATCACGACATCGAAATGCCGGCCCGCCAGGTCATCTGGCAGATCGAGCGCAACGGCATCCTGATTGACAGCGCCGTTCTCAGCCGGCAAAGCCACGAGATGGGCCAGAAGATCATGGCCCTCGAAGCTCAAGCCTACGAACTGGCCGGCCAGCCTTTCAACCTCGCCTCGCCCAAGCAACTGGCCGAGATCCTGTTCGAAAAGCAGGGCCTGCCAATCAAGAAGAAAACCCCGTCCGGCGGCCCGTCCACCGACGAGGAAGTGCTCTCCGAACTGGCCCTCGATTACCCGCTGCCCAAGCTGCTGCTCGAACACCGCAGCCTCTCCAAACTCAAGGGCACCTACACCGACAAGCTGCCGCGCCAGGTCAACCCGCAAACCGGGAGAGTGCATACTCACTTCTCTCAGGCATCCGTTGTCACGGGGCGCCTTGCCTCGACCGACCCCAACCTGCAGAACATCCCGGTGCGCAGCGAGGAAGGTCGGAAGATTCGCACCGCCTTCATTGCGCCGCCGGGCAGCAGCATCGTCTCGGCCGACTATTCGCAGATCGAGTTGCGCATCATGGCCCACCTCTCGGGCGACGAAGGCTTGCTCCATGCCTTCTCGCACGGCGAGGATGTGCACCGTGCGACAGCCGGAGAAATCTTCGGCGTCACGCCGCTCGAAGTCGGCCCCGACCAGCGTCGCGTCGCCAAGAGCATCAACTTCGGCCTGATCTACGGCATGAGCGCCTTCGGCCTGGCCCGCCAGCTCGGGCTGGAACGCAGCGCGGCGCAAACCTACATCGACCGCTATTTCGCCCGTTATCCCGGCGTCGCCGCCTACATGGAAGAAGCGCGGGAAATGGCGCGGCAGAAAGGCTACGTCGAAACCGCCTTCGGCCGTCGCCTGTGGTTCCCGGAAATACGCTCAAGCAATGGCAACCGCCGCCAAGGCGCCGAGCGCGCCGCGATCAACGCGCCGATGCAAGGCACGGCCGCCGACCTGATCAAGCTGGCGATGATTGCGGTACAGAACTGGCTGGAAAAATCAGCCTTGAAATCGCGACTCGTACTGCAAGTGCACGACGAGCTGGTGCTCGAAGTGCCGGATGGCGAACTGATGGAAATCCGCAGCCACCTGCAGCGCCTGATGTGTCAGGTGGCGCAGTTGAAGGTGCCGCTGATCGTTGAAGTGGGTGTCGGGCCGAACTGGGAAGCCGCACACTAGCGCCGGTGCATCATCCGGGCGAAAGCGTCGACGGCTTCGTCGACGCTGATCTCGGCGACCTCACGCGACGGCTTCTGCAGCAATTCGTGGGGCACACCCCACGGGTGCCAGCGTTCGGCAGAGGAATTGCCGAAGAAGCAGACCAGTGGTTTGCCCAGCCCGGCCGCCACGTGCATGGCGCCACCATCGGAAAGCACCGCCGCATCGCACAGTGAGAGGCCGGCAATCAGTTCGGATAGCTGCTCGGTACGCAGCAGTGCCGCCGGCAAATCAGCCAGAGCGGCCAGCAAATGCGCCGCCTTGCCGTCATCACCGGGATGGAAAGGATTGTTTTCGTCGCCGGGCGACCAGAAGACCAGAAAACGCGCCGCGTGCTGCGCATGCAGGCGCTGCGCCAGTTCGGCAAAACGCTCGACCGGCCAGCGCTGCTTTTCCTTGCGCGCGCTGATGTGCAGGGCAACCAGCGGGCCGCTGCCGTGGGCGACGTTGGCCGGCAACGGCTGGCGCAGGCGGGCAGCCAGCGCGCTATCGGCGACCACGGTCAAGCCAGGAATTTCGTTCAAGATAGCTAGCGGTTCAAGCAGGCGGTACATGTCGGCGGTTTCGTGCAGCTTGCTGCCGGTGCCATGCGGAATCGCCAGGTCAATTTTCGCCGAGCTTGCCTGCTCGGTTACGAAGCCGACGATGTGTTGCGGCGCCAGCAGCTTTGCCAGTTTCAAAGCACGTCCGGCAAAGCCGCTGCTGGCTAGAAGGACGAAATCAAATTTCATCTGGCGCAGTTGCCAGAGCAGTTTCATCCGCCGCCAATAAGCTTGCCAGACCGACTCGCCAGCCGCATGTTTGCCCTTGGTATAGGCGAAGATGGCGTCGAGATGGGGATTCCCGTGAATCGCCGGTGCGTTGTAGCTATTCACCAGGGCGGCGATGTAAGCCTGCGGATATTGCCGGCGAATGGCTTCGAACAAGGGCGTCGTGCAGATCAGATCGCCGATGTTGTCGCGACGGATGATGAGGATTTTCATGCGGTTTTCTCACTGCGGCGGACGGTTTCGAGCAGGGCAATCAAGGCCAGGGACGGACCGAGGCCGATCCACAGGCCATTGGCCAGCCCCAGCGTGATGTGGTCGACCAGATAGGCCAGCGCTACCGCGGCAATGATACGGTGCTCACCCTTGGCCCGCCACGAAAGACGGAAGGCCTGCCAGAAGAGGACGAGCAGCATGAGCAAATACGCCGCCAGACCAAGCAAGCCACTCTCGAAATAAATTTGCAGATAAAGGTTGTGCGGGTTCACCTTGGAGGGCGGCAGGGAAAAATACCAGGCCTGTTCCTGGGCGAAGGCATCGTTTTTTCTGGCTGCCCAGCGCGCCACGTAGCCATCATCGACTGCCGTCCGACCCAGCTTTTTCCAGCCAAAGCCATAGCCGGTCAGCGAACGGCTGGCGGTAATTTCCAGCACGCCAAACCAGATCGGCATGCGTGCCACAAAGCCATCAGTCGGCCGGTAGTGCGTCGTATCGAGAGCCTGAGCATAGGTTTGCGGGCTCAAGGTCAAAGCAAAGCGCTCGCCGATCTCCGGCTTGCTGATCATCAGGTAGCTCCCGGCGAAGAGCACGCCAGCCGCAGAAAACAACAGGATGCGCCACTTGCGCAGGACGAACAGCATCACGACCAGCGCCAGCAAGGCAGCCACCACCGGCGTCCGGCTCTGTACCAGCAGCATGACCATCAACACCGCCAGCAGGCCCAGCGGCGCCAGCCAGCGCCAGCGACCGCCGAGCAGCAACAACCCCATCAAGGCCGGCAGATAAAACCCGGCATCGAGGCTGAAGCCCTTGATGAAATTGCCCTCGCTACGCCCAGTATCGAGATCAGGAAAATATTCAGCCAGTTCGATCAAGGTCAAGCCGGCGCGCAGCATGAACGATAAGGCGATGACTGAAAGCAGCACGCGCATCAAGCGCTCGCCCTGAAATACCTGCGGAATTAGCAGCAGCAAGAGAATGCCGGGCAGGAAGTGCTTGCGCAGTTCGCCGAGGTTGTCGAGCGGAACGCTGCCCAGAGCCGCAGTCACCGCCAGAACCGCCAGCAGTGCCGCCAGCGCCCGTAAAATCGGCGAATACCAGTCAATATCCAGCCGCCTTTGCGCTGTCAGCCAAAGTGTTGCGGTCAACAGGCCAAGCAGGGCAAAATTTTTCAGTGCTGCATTGTGCGAAAAAGGCAGAACGGCAAGTAAGAACAGGGTCGAAATACGTGCCAGAGAAGCAGCGGCATCAAAAATCCCGGCCTGGTCAGCCGCCAGAAAACGCAGACGTTGCGGCAGGCGATCAATCATCAAGCGCCTTCCCGAGGCCACGCGCCAAGTCATAAACATTTTCCAGTTGCCCGGTCACCACCGGCGGGAAGAATGCGGCAACGCGTTCACCGGCGCGCTTGAGTTTTTCCTGCAGGAGGTCCGGCATCTTGAGCAGTTCGAGCGCCTCGGCCAGCCCCTGATGCAAGGAGGCCACATTCTTCGGTTCGATGATCAGAGCGCAGTCGGGGCCGGTAAATTCAGCCAGACCACCGCTCCCGGAGAGCACCAGCAGCTTGCGCAGCAACATCGCCTCCTGGGCGATCAAGCCGAAGGGCTCGTCGTAGGACGGCATGGTGACAATATCGGCAGCCAGCATCAGGTCGAAGAAGCGTGCAGCCGGCACTTCGCCGAGCACTTCGATCCCCGGACAAGGCAGGCCGGCCAGTTTTTCGACATTGCGCCCGGCGAGAATCATGCGGGCACTTCCCGCCGGCAAGGCCGAGAAAGCTGCAATCAACTCCTGGCCACCCTTGATCGGATTGCCGCCGCCACCAAACAGAATCACCGGCAAGGTGTTGGCCGGCCGGGCGCTGGACGCCGGCTCGGCGCGCCCCAGGACTTCCAGCGACAGCGGGTTGAAGACGATGCTGTAAGGCACTGTGCTACCGGTCTTGCCGAGAATATCGTCGGTTGTCCGCTGGCTGATAAAGAGTAGCCGGTCGACCATTTTCGGCACCACCGGCTGGGCAAAATGGCGGTGGTAATGGACGACCACCGCCGGCCGGTAATTCAGTCGCGAAACCACCGCATCGACCAGTTCCTGACGATTGTGGAAATGCAGTACATCAGGACGCAGGCGATTGATCTGCCGCACCAGATCGCCGTAAGTGAAGGCCTTGAGGCCGAACATCTTGTTGAGTACCCGATTGACGAAACGGCTTTCGCGGAAGGGATGAACCATCACCCCCTGATGCTCGAACGGCGCCTCGCTTTTTCCGTCGCCCGGGCAGCAGGCGATCAGATGCCGGTAACGCTGGCCATGACCGGCAAAGGCCGTAATGACCTTCTCCACCGACCCCGCTGAATTGCGAATGTCGGCCCAGAAGTGGATATGCAGGACGCTCGCTGGCTCAGCACTCATCAATTTTTTCCTTGTCCGCCAACAGGCGGGCGATCTCTTCCGCAATGCCAGCAAGCGGCGCCTTGGCAATGCAGGCCCGGGTACCCAGATGGCAGCGATAAGGGGCATCGAAGGCATGCGAACAGGGGGCACAGGGTTCACTGCTCTGAATCACCATGGCCCGCCGGCCGATTGGCCGCTGGTCGCCGGCATCGGCCGGGCCCATGAAGTCGACGACGGCGACGCCCAGCGCATCGGCCATGTAAGTCGCGCCGGAATCGACGCCGGCAAAGCAGTCGAGCCCGGCGAGCAAGGCGGGCAATTCGGCCAAGCTCCATTGGCCGGTACTGTCGATGACACGCCCGGCGGGCAAGACGGCGAGCAAGGCAGCCGCGGCCGGTTGGTCGGCCGCTGTCCCGATCAAGACCAGGGTTGCCGGAGTACGGTTAATGATCTGTGCTGCCAGTTCGATGAGTTGTGCCGGCGCCAGGGCTTTCATCCGGTTGCCGGCGCCCAGGCCGAGGCCGACGAAAGGCCCGCAGCGGCCAGCCAACAGTGCCGTGCGCTTGGCTGCCCCAGTGTTGCAAGGCACGACTTCGTTGGGCAAGGCGAGCAATTTTTCGTCGATGGCGACGCCCAGCCCGGCCAGGGCTCGCAAGGCGGTTTCACGGAACAGGCGGCCGCGGCGATGGGCTTCGCCGTGCGTCAGAAACGGCCAGGCCAGGCGGGCGCTGCCCTGGCGGCGGTCAGGCAGGACCGAAACCCGTTGCGGCACACCGGCCCAGAATGGCGCCAGCAAGGTGCTCAGATTGGGACTCAGGACGACTACGGCGTCGTAGCCTGCGGCCATCTGCCCGAGCAACCAGCGCTTGCCGGCCCAGCCTTTGAAGCCGGCTTTCGGCAATTCAATGATCCGGTCAATACTGTCCAGACTTTGCGCCAGCGGCAGGTTGACCGGGTGCAGCAAAGCAACAATTTCGGCCCGCGGCAAGCGCAGGCGCAGGGCACGAAAAACCGGCGTCGTCGCCACGAAATCGCCAATCTTGGCGGTCTGGATGACCAGAATGCGACGCGGTTCATCCACCCTGCGCCGGGAGACGCGCCACCACAACCACGGTGCCGCGAGCCAGGTCAGCAGCAGATAGATCATCGTCCGGCTTCCGCCAGCACCTTGGACACGCCGGCAACATAAGCATCGATCGAAAAGCGTTCGATCACCCGCCGCCGCCCGGCCTCACCCATTGCCCGGCGCAGCAAGGAATCGCCAAGCAGGCGGCGCAGCGCGGCAGTCAACGCCGGCACATCGCCGTAGCCATAGAGCAGGCCAGTTTCCTCGTTGACGATCAATTCGCGGGTACCGGTGACATCGGAACCGACCACTGCCTTGGTTGCCAGCATGGCTTCGAGCAACACACGCGGCAGGCCTTCCTTGCTCGAACAGAGCACACAAACATCCATCGCCTGGACCCAAGCCAGCGGTAGCGGCTGGAAGCCGACGAAGCTGACCTGCCCGGTAATCGACAAGCGCTTGGCCGCCGCTTCCAGTTCAGCGCGTTGCGGGCCTTCGCCAAGAATCAGGCAACTGACGGCCAGACCTTCCGCCTTTAAATTAGCGACGGCCTGCAACAGGTGCAGCACGCCCTTGCGCGCCGTCAACTGGCCGACTGTGCCAATCACCAGTCCATTCAGCGTTGCCGGCAATTCAACCGCTGGCGGCAAGGGGGCACGGCTGTCGATGGCGTTATAGACCACGCGCAAACGGCTGTCGGCCACATGCTGGGCCGCCAGCACATCGGCGACGCCTTGCGAAACGCAGATGATGCGCGTCGCGACACGATTGACCACGGCCACCTCATTGGCCTGCAGGGTCGGTTCGATGCGGCAATGCTGAACCACCGGCAAGCCGGCCGCTTCGCCAGCCAGATAGCCTTCCAGATTGGAGGACGGCTGGTTGTTCATGTAAAGCAGCTCGAAAGCGCCGTCACCCAAGGCCTGGCGCAAGGCGACAACGCGCGGCTTGATGCGCCACTGGACGTCAACGCCGAGGACGCCCATCTTCTTGAGGCGGGGCGACCAGGCGAAGATGCCGCGGATCACTTCCTTGGCCAGCTTGGCCCACAAGGGCTGCTTGCCAGGGTGCAGAAGGACCAGCGGAATACCGATATCCGCCAGCTCCTCGGAGAGCAGCCGGCCGTCGCGACCCTTGCGATAATCCTTGTAGAAGCAACAAGTCACGGCAAAGCGCTCACGGTCGAGGCGTTTCAGCAGCTCGAACATGCTGTTGGTGCCACCGCCCCATTCGTTGCCGGTATCAAGGAGCAGGATGCGTTTGGGCTGGCTCATAGCATTTTCCGGCGCAAAATCGTGTCGACCGCAACAACCACTTCATCAACGGCAATGTTGTCCATACAGATCGGCTCGGCATAAGGGCAATTTTTGGAAAAACAGGGATCGCAGGTCCGCCATTTACGAATGACAATATGTTTTTCGGTATCGTAGCCCGGCCCGGAACGCGCCGGGTCGGAAACAGCGAACAACGCAACGACCGGCGTGTCGACCGTCACCGCCAGATGCATTGGCCCGGTATCGCCGGTGACCAGCAGGCTGCTGCGCTTGAGCAGCGCCGGCAGGGCAATCAGCGGCAAAGCCCCGGCTGAAGCCCAGGCCCGCGTGCCATTGGCAAAAGGTGCCGCCGCTTCGATAGCGCCTGCCACTTCCTGGCAGAGCGCCGCTTCGACCGGCGAACCGGTGACGACAAAGCGCAATTCAGGATGCGCCTGTACCAGTTGCAGCGCCGCCGCAATGAAGCGCGAACGCGGCCAGCGCCGGCTCATGGTCGACGCGCCGGGCTGCAGGGCAACAATGCGCGCCTCCTGCCAGCCCCGCTCGCCCAACGCCTGAGCAACGGCCGCCTCGCCGGCAGCGTGCAGCGGCACCGTCATGCGTCGCGAAAGCTCACCGCTGGTGCCGGCCAGCTGTGCCACGGCCAGGCGCTGGTCAAGACCATGACCGAGATCATCCCAACTGAGCAGCGGCTGGCGATTGCTGAGCAGGAAGTTCCAGCGATTGTTGTTGGGCAGCTTGAAAACATGGCGGGCGCCGGAGAGGTAAGCCAGCGGCGTTGCCTGCGGCTCGTTGCCATGGAAGATGGTAGCGAGGTCATAGCTCCTCTTCAGGCGCCGCACGGTGCGGCTGAAGCCGCGCCATTTCCCGTCATAGGGAATCAGTTCATCAACCTCGGCAAACCCGGTGAACAAGGCTTGCAAGGCAGGATGCACCAGCAGCGTGATGTGAGCCTGTGGATAGGTTTGGCGCAGTGCGCGCAAGCCAGGCGTGGACAGCAATGTGTCGCCAAGCGCCGTGCAGGAGATGGCGAGAATGCGCTGGATGGCCGGCGTGCCGAGTTCGCTGGCCGGCCGCGCGCGTTTGTCGAGGGCGCGCTTGATGCGCAGCCAGCGGTAAAGCAAGGGTTCGCGCAGACGCAGGCGCATCTCAGTATTCCTTTCCGCCGGACTTCAGGCCGAGATAGAGGGCGGAAAGAAGGGGTCGGCCGTAGATGCCCATACGCTGGGCAAACCAGGCTGCCGGCTTGTCCTTGACGACGAGGCGCGGGAGGCGTGCGAGATCGACATCAGCGCGCACGACACCGGGTTCGGTAGTGTAGAGATGGGTGAATCCGGCAGCTTTTGCAACACGCTGGTAGGCGGCGTCGAAATAGCCTTGTGGCCAGCATAGATGCGGGCTGCTTTCACCAAGGCGGCTGGCCAGGGTTTGCCGTGAAAGCTTGAGATCGTCAGCCAGCGCGGCATCGCGCTCGCCCTGATCGGCAATCGTCCGGTCCCAGCGTGTGTGGCTATGAGTGTGCGAGTGAAAATCGACCGTCCCGGCGGCACGCATCGCCTCAACTTCGGACCAGCGCAGGAAGGCGTTGTCGAACTGGCCGTCGGCAGCAGCCGCCATCGCCTGCTTGTGCGTCGGCAGCTCGGGCACGCCGGCCTGGCCGGCATGCGGACGTCGCGCGCCATCGCCAATCCAGCCGCTAATCAGAAAAATCGTCGCGCGCAGGCCGAACTCCTCAAGCACTGGATGGGCATGGACCCAGTTGTCGAGATAACCGTCGTCAAAGGTAATCAGCACGCTTTTTTTAGGCAGCACGCCGGATTCAAGCGCCGCAGCGAATGTTGCGGTCGACAGCGTTTTCCAGCCATTTTTTGCCAGCCAGGTCATTTGTTCACGGAAGTTCTCCGGAGAGCAAGTGACCAGACCCGGCTGCGGGCTGATGTGGTGGTACATGAGCACAGGCAGCGGTTGCCCGAAACTCATCTGGCCTCCAGCAGCCGCTGGTACAAGCGCTCCATGCCGTGCGCCATGACCTCGCGGGAGTATTTGCGGCGCACAAACTCGGCAGCATTGGCGCCCATACCCTGGCGATAAACCGCATCGGCGAGCAGACGACTGAGCGGTTCGATCAGCGCCTTGCCGTCCTGCGCCGGGACCAGCAGACCGGTCTCGCCGTCGATGATCACTTCCGGCACGCCATCGACCCGGCTGGCGACTGCCGGCAGGCCCATGGCGGCGGCTTCGATGAAGGCGGTGCCCAGCGCTTCCTGGTGTGTCGGCAGGACGAAAACGTCCAGCGAAGCCAGCACATTGGTCACATCGCGGCGCAGGCCGAGCAGATGGACGCGCCCTTCAAGACCGTCGGCGGCAATGCGTGCCTTGAGGTTGTCGGTTTGCGGACCATCGCCGGCAAAGACGAAATGCGCCTTGGGAAAGCTTTTCAGAATGCTTGGCGCGGCGTCGAGGATCTCGGCATGGCCCTTCTTGGCACGCAAGATGGCAACAGTGCCGATGAGCAGCGTATCCGGCGCCAGCCCCAGTTCTTCGCGCAGATTACCTTGCACCGTCGAGCGGTCGTAGCGCGAGAAATCGACGCCGGTGGTCACCGTGGTGATTTGTTCGCGCGGTACGCCGGCTTCGACCAAGTAGTTTTCGACAAATTTGCTGACTGTCACGACATGGTCGGGCAACACGCTATAGCTGAATTTTGAAGTAATCGGCAGCGCCAGGTGGCGGGTACGCACGATGCGCGGCCGCTGGCCGAAAATGCTGCGCGCCGCCATGCCGGCCAGCTGGGTATCGCGACCGCTGTGCGTATTGACGATATCAGCCTTGAAGCGCTTCATCACGCTGCGCAGCTTGAAAATGGCCGGGAAATCGATGGCGCCGCGCATGTCGACAGCAAAGGTCTCAAAACCGGCCTCTTTGGCGCGCTCGAGAATGCGTGCCCCGGGCCGGCTGACTACGGCCAGCTCATGGCCGCGCTCGCGCATTGTCACCAGCTCGTTCATCGTGCGGTTTTCCTGGCCGCCCCAGCCGGTCGATGACTCGCTGTGCAAAATCCGCATCAGGAGACGCCTTCTTCGGCCTTCTGCATCCGGTAGAGACGGGCGTAGAGGCCGTCGTGGCCGAGCAGCTCGGCGTGTGAGCCCTCTTCCTGCTTCTCGCCGTGAGCCAGCGCCACGATGCGGTCGGCGCGTTCGATGGTGGACAAGCGGTGGGCGATGACCAAGGTCGTGCGACCGCGCATCAGCTCATCCAGGGCCGCCTGGACGTGGCGCTCGGATTCGGTATCGAGGGCCGAAGTCGCCTCGTCGAGAATCAGGATCGGCGCATTTTTCAACAAGGCGCGGGCAATCGCCAGACGCTGGCGCTGGCCGCCAGAGAGCTTGACGCCGTTTTCGCCGATCATCGTATCCAGGCCATCCGGCAAGGCGTCGATGAATTCCAGGGCGTGCGCGGCCTTGGCGGCGGCGCGGATTTCATCCTTGGTTGCAGCGCGCTTGCTGCCGTAGGCAATGTTAGCGCCAAGGGTATCGTTGAACAGCACGACATCCTGGCTGACCAGCGCAATGTTGTCGCGCAGGCTGGCGAGCTGGATATTTTGCAGGGCATGTCCATCGACGCGGATTTCGCCACCATCGATTTGATAAAAACGCGGCAACAGGTTGGCGGCGGTGGTTTTGCCGCTACCGGAGGGGCCGACCAGCGCCACACATTCGCCCGGGCGCACGGTCAGCGAAACGCTGTTGAGCGCCGGACGATCAGCGCCGGGATAAGTGAAGCTGACCTTGTCGAACTCGACCAGACCCTGCGCACGGCCCAGTTTTTCCGTACCGGTGTCGGTCTCGGTCTCGGCGTCGATCAACGAGAAAACACTTTCGGCTGCGGCCAGGCCGCGCTGGATAGGTGCATTGACATCGGTCAGTCGTTTTAGCGGTGCCATGATCATCAACATCGCCGTGACAAAAGAAACGAAACTGCCAACGGTGGCCTGATCGGTATTGGCCTGTTTAAGGGCAACGCCCATGATGATGGCAACACCCGTTGCCGAGAAAAACTGCACGATGGGTGTTTGTGCCGACGAAGCCAGGGTGGCCCGCATTGCCAGGCGACGTTGCTCGCGGACCGACTTGTAGAAACGCGCTTCCTCGTAAGCCTGGCCGCCAAAAATCTTGACCACCTTGTTGCCTTCAATGGCTTCCTGCAAAACTTGCGTGATCTGCCCCATCGACTCCTGCTGCCCCTTGGCGACACTGCGCAGGCGCTTGCTGAACGTGCGCACGACAACGGCAATGAAAGGCACGACGGAGAGGGTAATCAGCGTCAATTGCCAGTTCAGATAGATCAGCCAGGCCAGCAAACCGACCATCGACAGCGAATCCTTGATCAGTGAGGTCAGCGCATTGGTCGCTGCACCGGCAACCCCCGTCACATCATAGGCAACGCGCGACATCAGGCGACCGGAGAGATTGTCGCTGTAATAGCGGGTTGGCAGACGGATCATACGGACGAACATGGCCTGCCGCATTTCGGTGATAACGTTGTTCGACACCCAGCTCATCGCGTAGTCGCCGATAAAGCCAAAGATCGCCCGCGCCAGGAAAATGCCCATGATGGCCAGCGGGTAGAACAGCCAGTCCCACTCCCCACTTGCTTTGGAAAAACCTTTATCCAGCAGCTGTTTCATCATGGCCGGGAAGACCGGCTCAGCGAGCGATGAGAGCGCCATGGCACCCAACGCGACAAGAAACACTTTCCAGTAGGGGCGAACGTAGGTTAGCAGCCGGAGATACAGCTCACGACTGGTCATGTCATTCGACATGCAAATCCTTGAAACGAAAATGGAAGCCGCGATTATACCCGTGCGTCAGACGCCTGACCGAGCGAACGGTAGAGTGCCAGCAGGCGGTCGGCCATGGCCGCCAGGGTCAGCGCCTCGACACTAACGCGCGAGGCAGCGCGGGCTGCGGCATTGCCGGCCAGTGCGGCGAGATCATCGAGACGGATGGCGAGAGCCTGTTCATCGACGGCATCGACCACCCAGCCGTTGGCACCGGCGCTGACCCATTCCTGGGCACCGCAGGTGGTCGAGGTGACAATCGGCAGACCACAAGCCAGAGCTTCCAGCGCCGCGTTCGGGCAAGGGTCGTAGAGCGTCGGCAGGACAAACCCATCGGCCGCGCCATACCAGGGACGAACGTCCTTGAGCGGCCCGGTGAAATGGACACGCTCCCCTAAACCAAGCCTGGCTGCCAGCGCCTGCATGGCTTTCAGCTTGCGGTCGGCACCGACGACAACGAGATGCATGGCCTGGTTCTGCGCCATGGCGAAGGCGCGCAGCAGTTGCGGCACGCCCTTCCGCTCGAAGCCGCTGCCAACGAAGAGCAACAGCGGCACCTGCTCGGCAATGCCCAGCGCCGCCCGCGTCGGTGTACGGAACTGAGCAGCCAGATTGGGGTGAAAAGCGGTGGTATCGACACCGTTGTAGATCACCTGCAATTTGTTGCGGTCGACGCCGTAAAAGCGCCAAATTTCTTCAGCCACCATCTGCGAATTGCAGATCACCGCCTTGAGCGACGGGTGTTCGAACATCGCCTTTTCAGCAGCGATCACGTAGCGGTGATACGGCGACCACTGCTGGCTCAGTCGTTGCAGCGGACTCAGTACGCGCGCCCGATGTTCCAGCCAGGCGGCGTGCACGCCGTCACCGGCACGGAAAATCATGCAGCCGGAAATGCGCTCGTGCGACTGGGTAATGTCGAAACCGCCGCTAGCCATCTCGCCCTGCGCAGCGGCGGCAAAGCTGCGGTCGCGTGCCGCCCGGCCGCCGAATAATCGGGAATAGGCCGGGTCGCAGGTGATCTGCTTGAAGCCGGCGCGCGGCGCACCATCCCAGTTGCGGGTAATCAGCGTCACTTCGGCACCCTCGCCGGCCAGCGCGCCAAGCGCCCGCTCGACAAAACGCTCGGCACCGCCGAACGGGTTGTACCGCTGGCGGATGATGGCAATTTTCAAGGCGCCAGCAGTTCGTGCGCTGCAGCCAATACCTGATCGACGCTCAACGAAGTCAGGCAATCGCTGACCTTGCCGCCACCGCAACCGTCGATACCACAAGGCCGGCATGGGTGTTGAGTGCTGCTGATGACACGGAAAGGCACGCCCCACGGCCCCCACTGCTTGTCGCCGGAAGGTCCGAAGAGGGCGACGGTCGGCGTACCAACCGCCGCCGCAATGTGCATCGGTGCCGAATCGACGCCGATGAACAGCTTGGACGCCTGGGTCAGCGCCGCCAGTTCCTTGAGCGACAACTGCCCGGAGAGACTGAAGGCTGGCTGGCTTAGGCGCGCTTGGATCGCCGCCAGCATGGCTTTTTCGTCATTGCTCGGCGCCGCCGTCAAGACCACAGCATGACCCTCGCCCTGCAAGCGTTCAACCAGCGCCGCCATGCGCTCGACCGACCAGCACTTGAAGAACCAGCGCGAGGCCGGGTGAATATGAATGAAATCGCCCCGGGCCAGGCCGAAACCTGCCAGATGCCCGGCTACCGTCGCCGCGGCCGTCGCCCCCGGCATCAGCGTCATGCGCCGCTCGTCGGGCGCTGGCTGGATACCGATCCGGCGCAAGGCATCAAGATTGGCCTCAACCATGTGGCGCAGCGCATTGCCGGGCGCCGACTGAATGTGGGTAAAACTCTGCTTCCAGCGCTTGCTGCGCCCCTTGACTGCCGGCCCGACCGACCAGCGCGGCTTGAGCAAGCGGCACAACCAGGCACCGCGCCAATGTTCGGTAAGGTGAATGATCAGGTCGTAGCCGCGCGCCTGCAAGCTGTTGTAAAGCGCCAGTTCGGCCTTGATCTGGCCGAAGGCACCCAACTGTTTCCACTTGCGGTCGATGCTATGCACCTGGGCAATGGCCGGATGCAAAGTCAGCATTTCGGCCGTATCGGCATAGACCAGCGCGTCGATCTCGACGTGCGGCGCATGTGCCTTGAGCACCGAAAATACCGGTGAGCTGACCAGCACATCGCCGTGATGGCGTAACTTGATGACCAGCACGCGCTTGATTTCGCCGAGCGGCACTGCGTCACGCAAAGGATTGAAGGTTTCCATGCCCAGCATTCTAGTGCCAGCTTCTGTTTTTATGGCATTACCGGGGCACGACCACCCGCGTGCAGGAACCGTAGGCGAAGACCAGTTCTGTCCATCGCGCAGGCGGCAAACCCTGCCAATGCGCCAGCAAGGTACGGATCACCCCGGCATGGGTGACGATCACCGCCTCTGCTACATCCAGCGTCGCCACGAAGTCCAGCGCCCGGCGCTGCAAAGCCAATGGCGACTCACCCCCCGGTGGCGCATAACCGGCAACATCCGCCGCCCATGCATCGAGCTCCTGACGCGAAATGGCGTCCCACGCCTGGCCCTCCCAGGCACCGAAATCCATCTCAACCAAACGTTCATCGAAAATCGGGCTTGGGCTTAACAGTTCAGCCAAGGCCCGACAACGCCGCAACGGACTGCTCCACAGCGGCAGACCTCTCGGCAGATCGGCGCGTAGACCTGCGGCCACAGCCTCAATATTTTTAGCCGAAATATCGAGTCGACCGTAACAGATGCCCGGCGCTACCAGTGGCTTGGGATGGCGAATCAGATGAAGAATCATGCGCCGCCTACGCCCAAAGATGCCGCCATCAGCGAGCGATATGGCTGCCGAGCAGCGCCACCGTAATAGTCAATGCAGCGAGAAACAAATTGCTCATGACCAACAGGCGAATACGGTTCATTGCCGCCCCGGCCAAAGGCCAGTCCAGCATCGCCACCCCCGCCTGCAATCGCGGGAAATACAAAAAATAGATAAGCCCGAAGATCACCGACATCAGCAAACCAAGCCCGGCCATTACGTGCCAGTGCAAGGGCGCCTGCGCGAATCCCGTCGCCGCCAGGCTGGCAAATCCCGTCAGTAAAATGACGACTATGCTCAGCGCCACCGCCTTGAAAAATCGCCCGAGCACTGCTGCAAGAAAAGGCAGGCGCTGGGGTGGTGGCAACTGTGCAACAGCCACCGGACGCAGGCAGAAATGTGCGAAAAACATGCCGCCGACCCAGATTATTACGCCAGCGAGATGAAGCAGAGTCAGGAGCGAGCGCATGGACTGGATTGCCTTAAATGATCGGAAAATGCGCCATCATACCGCCAGCTGCGTCTGACAACTCCGAACAGGCGCGCTCCCCCCTCCATCGCCAGTTACTTGGTCAGAATGAACGTCACTTTTGCGGTAGCTGACATTGCAGCTTAACGTTTCAATACGTGCTTTCGGCCCAGACTGTGTAAAAACGCCGAGGAATTTAGCGACTGGCGTTTTTACGCGTCGCGTCGTTGGTTTAATTTCGGAAACATGTCCTTGAAATCGCGACGAGCAGGTAAAAAGCCCTACTCAGGCTCTCATCGCAGCAATCAGCGCATTGTTTCCCAGTATTTTCATCATTCGTTTCAGATTGTAGGCAAGCACATGCAGCCCCATTTCCGTACTCACTCGATCCAGAGTCTTGGTCAGGAAATGCGCGCTACCCATCCATAGCTTGATCGTCCCGAAGGGATGCTCCACGGTTTGACGCCGGATGCGCATACTGTCCGGAGCATGATCAAGTTGGGCCTGCATATCGTCAAGCACCGACTGGTGCTCCCAACGACTGACACGTCGATAGTCGCTGGGCGTGCACTTCTCCTTAATGGTGCATCTCGGGCAATGCGAACTCCAGTAACGACTCATCGTCATTCCTTTCTCAATGCCGGAGTATCGCCAAATCAGGCGCTGCCCGGCAGGGCGCTGGAATTCATCGGTAGATGGATCGTAAATAAAATCCGCCTTGTCGAATCGCCCCTCTGCCTTGGCCCCCGATGTCATGGTTTTGGGAACGATCGCCTTAATGCCGGCTTCACGGCAGGCCAGAATTTCTTCACCCTTGAAATAGCCCCGGTCGGCAATCGCAGTGAGGTTTTGGGTTCCCATGGCGGCACGGGCAAGCTTGGCCATCGAGCTCAGTTGGTCACGGTCGATGCCGACGTTAGTGACCTCTTGGGCTACGATCAGGTGGTACTTGGCATCGACCGCCGTCTGGACGTTATAGCCGACAATGCCAGTACCGCGCGTCTTCATCGACCGGGCATCGGGATCGGTCAGGGAAATCTGCTTGTCGGGAGTCTCATTGAGTTGGACTTCAATCTCCTTGAGCGCCTTCATCTGCGCTTTCAACGCGGCGATCTTGTCTTGTAGCCGTTCGCTCCTGGCATGAGCAACGGCAGGTTCTTGCCGATCGGCCGTGTCGAGCGCGGCCAAATAGCGATTGATGCTCGATTCGATTTCTTCCATCCGCCGTTGCAGTTTGGCGCTGGTGAAATTCCGATCCCGGTTATTGACCGCCTTGAACTTACTGCCGTCGATGGCGACAAGGGCTTCCGAGAACAGACCGAGCTGCTGGCACAGCATCACGAACTGACGGCAGACGCTGCGGATCGCTTTGCCGTTGTCTTTGCGGAAGTTGGCGATGGTCTTGAAGTCGGGCATCAAGCGACTGGTCAGCCACATCAGCTCGACGTTACGTTGCGCTTCTCGTTCAAGACGTCGGCTCGATTGAATGCGATTCAGGTAGCCATAGATATATATCTTCAGGAGAACGGCCGGGTGATAGGCCGGGCGACCGGTGGCCGCTGGATTTACACCTTCAAATCCCAGCTTGCCTAAATCAAGCTCATCAACATACACGTCGACGACACGCACCGGATTGGCTTCGGCAATGTAGTCGTCGAGTAGCTCAGGCAGCAACGTGCTTTGTGTTCTGTCCTCACCCTGTATGAATCGTTTCACCGAAACACCCCCGCTTGGCGTATGCCTAAAGCATACACCAACAGGGCGTTTTTACACAGTCTGGGCCAGAAGCGGTCTTTCAAGAAGCCACTCCGTAGCGGACATCGGCTCTGTCCGTATGATTGCTCATTGATAAGGAGACCCGCAAGGGATAATCTCTATGACATTCAAAACCTTACGAGCGAGTCAATCGTGTCCGTATTTTTCCCAATGGCGCGGACGTTGCTGCTCGTGAATAACTGTTAGGAATCTCATGGCTCATTTTGCACACTACGTCAAACGCACAATCTCGGTGTCTGGTGAGCGATCTGACGCCGACCTCCCCTACACTGAAAATCAACCTGACGATCAAGGATTCGAAAGGCCAATCTATCATTCCATTCCGAAATCATGTGGCGCGGCTGGGCGGGCGAAAGCCGGAGACACCTTCTGGTTGTTTTCGCAGCTAAACACGCCGTGGGGAAGACTCTCCCCATCTTTGGACGCGCGGATAGTAGTGAAAGATATCTCAGTCACAGGCCAAGGCACTTCCACAAGAATCAGATTCGATGCCGATGAGTCATCTGAGTGGTTTCCTATATTTAATGCATCCACGTTAGTCGCCTCTCTATTTGCTCGCGACAAACTGGGCGAAACTCAGCCTATATTGTCAACCAAGGCTATAAGCGTTGGTCAAGCTCTCCGCTTTCCGAGGGAGATTGCCAACGCGGAGGATCTAGTTACCCACAGCCAGATCGTGAGTTCTACTCCAATAGACTTTGTCAGCTACAGGATGGCCGATGGGACTCAAACTGCTTTCGAGTTGGCATCTAGGCTGACAAAATCAGATAGAGCAGTCTTCTGGGATCGATGGTCTCTTCCACGCCGGATGTCCGAAAGAGGAGAACGCCTCGCTCACTTCGCTCTTGATACTCACATTCAGCAAATGATCGTGGTTAGCAGACGCGTGTGGGGTGTCCAGTCTCCAACGTATGCGGCCGATGGCTCCTACTCCCTACTCGAGAAGGAATTGGCAACAAGATTGCAGAAGTTCGAACGCTATCCTCCGTGGAATGATGACTAACCCCACGCTCCAGCCGACCGTCAAAAAGCTGCGCTTTTTGCCGTCGGTTGAGCTACCACTACAAGGGCTTCCCCATTCTCCGCAAGCGTTCTGAAGTTTTATCGTTTCATGCCTGATCCTTTTTTCCTGCTACTCATCAATTCCCTGCCATGTCGGTGC
>ERZ724516.788-NODE-788-length-19299-cov-7.174964_pt1 | contig 19299 bp, 21 predicted proteins | sample MGYA00376049_ERZ724516 | MGnify/ENA primary metagenome ERZ724516 (study PRJEB28724, sample SAMN07190886) | activated sludge metagenome | isolation source: activated sludge of sewage treatment plant in Hong Hong | place: USA: Christiansburg, Virginia | collected... | reverse complement strand
AACGCAGCCGCTATGCCCGCTGTTCAGGATCAAACCTAATTTGGAAAAGACTATTTTGCTGGACTGCCTCTCGCGGCGGCGGACGGCGTGGCTTTCGTTCTCCGGCTCGCGTCGCGGGCGGACCGGGTTGGTTTGCGGACTCTGTTGCGTCAACCCCTTGGTTTGTGCGCACACTCTGTGGCCGCCGCGAGTACGGCCTGCGCCCGCAAGCCCCACCGCCCGCCTTGGATGTAGGGTTTGATTGCGATGCAGGCAATACCCGGTATTGGGTACCGCTGCCAGTCATCTTCATCGGTAGCGAGTTCGCCGCCGTTTTCCCGCACCATAGCAAGCCGATAGGACTTGGGAAGGCTTGCTCCAAGCTCACGCTCTGCATCTAGCAAGAATGATTCAGCGAGGTCAAAGGCATGGTTTGCGTCTTAACGTCGGCGATGAACAGGCGACAACGGCGCACTTCGTTCCGAAAAATGGCGAATATGCTGACCGCCGTTGACGATCCGATCAATCGAATACGAAGCCTTACTTCTTTCATCCGCTCTACCTGCTGTTGACCGCCGCGCCAAGCACCGCAAAAACAACAAACGCCAAAACCAGGAAAACGGCACAACAGATATATGCGAAGAACAATGACACTTTGCCTTTCGCCATGTACAGCCAACACGCAAGCGACAGACCAACAAGTAAAAGTAGACCGCCAGTCAACTGGAACAACAGACCGCCAAGCCACATGCTCAATAGGCCAAGAATGATCGCAATGATCTTACGTTTGGTAATGGGTTGTGGCTCAGGAAGTCCAATCGCGGCTATTTCCGGTGACAAGGGCAGAGGGGCGCCACAGACAGTGCAGACGGTCGCATTGTCATCGCCTGTCGTGGCGCACTTTGGGCAGAACGGCATAAGGTTTTTGATGTATCCGGCAGTTTTGCCGGATAACATGTACACCAGTCGGATAACACTGGGGGGAAATTCTAAGAATCTTCTTGAGAATCATGTACTTACATCTGGCAGCTGGTTAAATGTACAGGTATATTGGAAATGACAAAGTCGCCAGGAAGCTTACCGGATTTTTGTCGTGCCCCCAACGAATTGGAAGCCCAATCTGTATGACCGGTTACGCCCCTTTGGAGCCGCTGGCTGAGCCTCCAGAAACCGCCAACTTAACATCACGTCCTGTCGTCTCAAGCGCCATTGCCACCGGAAAAACCCGCTTTGTAGGAGGCAGATCGCCATCTGCAATGACTACAGTGCGTCTGAACAGGTAATTGTCTCCATCGCAGCAAACCCCACGCCCAAGGCGGGCGGTGGGGCTTGCGGGCGCAGGCCGCACTCGCGGCTGCCACAGGGTGGCCGCACAATCCAAGGGGTTGACGCAACAGAGTCCGCAAACCAACCCGGACCGCCCGCGACGCGCGCCGGAGAACGAAAGCCACGCCGTGCGCCGCCGCAACAGCCTTTCCACCAAAATCCCTAAGCGTTTTGAGCCTCCAACCCTCGTAGAATATAGATATATCGCTACGTATATAGTAGCAAACTCGTGTTTCAGGCGGTCGTCTACTCCCCATGAAGAACGCCGACTATGCGTCTAATACAGTCACTCAATCATCGTAATGCCGCCGACAGGCGATCACATCCAGATCGGCATCGTTTACGGCATACACCAGTCGGTGGGTTTCATCAATTCGGCGTGACCAATAACCGGCCAAGTTGCCCAGCAAAGGCTCGGGCTTGCCAATGCCGATAAACGGCTCGCGCACCGGCGCGTCGATCAGGGCGTTGATGCGTTTGAGAGTCTTTTTGTCTTGGCCCTGCCAGTACAGGCAGTCTTCCCATGCGGCAAGCGTAAAGCGGATGGCACGCGCCGTGCTTCGGCCGATCCAGTCAGGTCGGTAACAATCGCGCCGCAGCACCTTGCCTACCTTGTGCTGCGCGATCGACTTGGCAAGATGTGCCGCATTGGCGGGGGTACCAAGCAGATGCATGGTTTCCATGATGCTTTGGTAGTGATCTAGTGACATGACAACGGCATCAGCCCCGTCGCGGCGGCTGATCACCATAACGTCTGCATCGTCATGCACCCGATCAAGCAAGGTTTTTAGTGCGCTGCGGGCTTCAGAATAGGTTACGACCTTCACCTCAGACTCCTTTCAACTTGTACAGAATGTAATGCAAGTAGAAGGGGGTGCCCGCCACCGCCACTGCGGTTTTAACCGTTCAACTCATCCGCCAGGTCCTGGGCCGCTTCAAAGTCCAGGTCGCCGCTGTAAATGGCGCGGCCGCAGATTACGCCTTCCACGCCGTCGTCTTCGACCGCACACAGGGCTTCGATGTCGGCCATGTTGGACAGGCCGCCCGATGCAATCACCGGAATGGTTAGGGCCTGGGCCAGTTTGACAGTGGCTTCGATGTTGATGCCGCTGAGCATGCCGTCGCGGCCGATGTCGGTGTAGATGATGGATTCGACGCCGTAGTCTTCGAACTTCTTGGCCAGGTCGATGACATCGTGGCGGGTCAGCTTGCTCCAGCCGTCGGTGGCGACTTTGCCGTCGCGCGCATCCAGGCCGACGATGATGTGGCCGCCAAAGGCGGTGCAGGCGTCCTGCAGGAAACCGGGGTTCTTGACCGCTGCGGTGCCGATGATGACGTAGCGCAGGCCGGCGTCCAGGTAACGCTCGATGGTGTCCAGGTCACGGATACCGCCGCCCAGTTGCACATCGACTTCGCTGCCCACGGACTTGAGAATCTTGCGAATCGCTATTTCGTTTTTTGGGTGGCCGGCAAACGCGCCGTTCAGGTCCACCAGATGCAGACGCCGCGCGCCCTTGTCGACCCAGCTACGTGCCATTTCGCCCGGGTCTTCGCTGAAGATCGTGGATTGGTTCATATCGCCCTGTTTCAGGCGCACACAGTGACCGTCTTTTAAGTCAATAGCAGGAATTAAAAGCATGATGCTTCAAAGTTGGAGGGAAGGGGATAGCGACGAGAAGCCCGAAAGGAGCAGAGGTGTCAGGGTTTCCAGTGAAGGAAGTTGCGGTAGAGCGAGAGACCGTGGTCGGCACTTTTTTCAGGGTGAAACTGGGTAGCGAAAATATTATCGCGCGCTATTGCAGCCGAAAAGCGCTGACCGTAGTCGGTTTCACCTGCGCTGTGGCGTGCATCCGACGGTCGTGCGTAGTAACTGTGCACAAAATAGAAGTAACTGCCATCTGGCACGTCGCCCCATACGGGGTGTGGCCGGGGATGGCCCAAATTGCTGTGCCAGACCTGGTTCCAACCCATTTGCGGTACCTTGTAGCGGCTGCCATCGGGTTGGATCTGACCGGCCAACTCAAACTTGACGACCTCGCCGGATATCAGACCCAGGCAGGGCGTGTCCAGCTCTTCACTGTGGTCCAGCAGCATCTGCATGCCCACACACACGCCCATCAGCGGCTTGTGCTGCGCGGCGTGCATGACGGCGCCATACATGCCGCTCTGGTGCAGCTCACGCATGCAGTCACGCATGCCGCCTTGACCCGGCAACACCACGCGGTCGGCGGCCATGACCTCGGCCGGGGTGCGGGCCCAGACCACTTCGACACCGGCGTCGGCCGCCACATGCATGACAGCCTGCGTGACCGAACGCAAATTGCCCATGCCGTAATCCACCACCGCAACTTTTTTCTTCATGCTATCTTTTCAGTAGCTGCCTGCGCAGCTTCTACGAGGGCTGCAGCCCTATTTACCTTACAAAACTAGAGCGAACCCTTGGTCGACGGGATGATACCTGCTGCCCGCGGGTCGCGTTCCAGCGCGGCGCGCAGTGCGCGGGCAAAGGCCTTGAACACGGTTTCAGCCTGGTGGTGGGCGTTTTCGCCCTTGAGATTGTCGATGTGCAGGGTCACCAAAGCATGGTTGACAAAGCCCTGGAAGAACTCGTGCGTCAGTTGGGTGTCGAAGGAGCCGATCATGCCGCTCTTGAACGGCACATCCATGACCAGACCCGGGCGGCCGGAAAAATCGATGACGACGCGGCTCAAGGCTTCGTCCAGTGGCACATAGGCGTGGCCGTAGCGGCGGATGCCTTTTTTGTCGCCCACGGCCTGGTGAAAGGCCTGGCCCAGTGTGATGCCCACGTCTTCGACTGTGTGATGACCGTCGATATGCAAATCACCATCGGCCTCGATGTCCAGGTCAATCAGACCGTGGCGGGCAATCTGGTCCAGCATGTGGTCGAAGAAACCAATGCCGGTGGAGAGCCGCGCTTGACCGGTGCCGTCCAGGTTCACTTTGACGCGCACACGGGTCTCGGCGGTGTTGCGGGTGACCTCGGCAATGCGGTCTGGGGTTCCCGTTTGGGGGATTTCAATCAGCGAGTTCATAGAGATTCCAAAAGGGCGGCCAACAGGCGGGTATTCTCGTCGGCCGTGCCGACGGTGAGACGCAAACATTGGGCCAACAATGGGTGCATTTTAGAAACGTTCTTGACCAGCACGCCGCGCGCCTTCAACCCGTCAAAGGCTTTTTGCGCGTCGGGCACACGCACCAGAATCATGTTGGCGTCGCTGTCCCAGGCTTTCACGCCCGGCATGGCACGCAAGGCAGCGAGTAAGCGGGTGCGCTGGGCGCGCAATTCGGTGGCTTGTGCGGCAAACACGTCGGCATGTTCCAGCGCAAACAGCGCACATTCGTAGTTCAGCACGCTGATGTTGTAGGGCGGGCGCACCTTGTCGATCTGGGCGATCAGGGCCTTGGGTCCCATCATGTAGCCCAGGCGTACGCCCGCCAGGCCGAACTTGCTCAGGGTGCGCATCAGCAGCACGTGGGTATGTTGTTCGGGTTGGGCGCGGATGGTGTCCAGGTAGGTGCGGCTGGAGAATGGCTGGTAGGCCTCGTCAATCACTGCCAGCCCCCCCACCGCGCCGGTAGCGTCAATGATGCGGGCCATGGCGTCGGCTTTCCACAGGTTGGCCGTCGGGTTGTTGGGGTAGGCCAGATAGACGATGGCGGGCTGGTGTTGGGTGATGGCCGCCAGCATGGCCGCTTCGTCCAACTCAAAGTCGGCGGTCAGAGTCACACCGACAAAATCCAGCCCCTGCAAGGTAGCGCTCATCGCGTACATCACGAAGCCGGGCAGTGGCGCCAGGATCACCGGCTTTTTGCCGGTCACCGGGTCGCAAGGAACATCGCAGGCCATGGCAAGGAGCGAAATCAGTTCGTCCGAGCCGTTGCCCAGCATGATGTCGCAGCCGTCGGGCATTTGGGCATAAGCAGCCAGCGCGTGGCGCAGGTCATTGACGCGGCCATCCGGGTAGCGGTTCAGCGACAGCGCGCCGAGGCGTTTGCCCAGCGCGTCCTGCAATTCTGCGGGCAGGCGGTGCGGGTTCTCCATGGCGTCGAGCTTAACCATACCCATCGAGTCTTGGATGGCGTAGGCGTGCATGGATAACACGTCCTGGCGGATGCGGCGCTGGATGATGGCATCCAAATCGGGGGGGGCAGTGCTGGCTGGTGCGGTCATGCGTAGAAGTTTCCTGTCGGTTGGACGGTTATCGCTTTGGGGTCCGTTTTTTTGATGGTTTTTCGATGGCAGTCGATTAGCCCAAGCCCAACTCGGCGGGCGTGGCGAGGAATGGATTGAGGATGGTGACGCCGTCAATATGCTGCTGGTGCGCCAGCGTGGTCGACACCACATGGTTGGCACCCGACTGCGCGGCCGATGCCACGATCAGTGCGTCCCAGTAGCGCAGGCCAAAACGGGCTTCCACACCCCAGGCGGTCTCCACCGTCTGGTGGTCGATTTGCCAGGGCTGCCAGAGCTGCAAGCGTCGCAGCTTGGCCCGCGCATCACCTGCGGGCATGGCGAAGGTTTGGGTGACGGTGACGTAATAGTCGTTCAACACCTGGGTGCTGACCCGGCCCGCCCGGCGCAACCAAAGGGCCTGCAACCAGGCGCGGGCCTGGGCTTGACAGTCTGGATCGAACGCATCGTCGGCCGCCAGCAACACGCTGGTGTCAACAAAAACGATGGCGCCGGGTGCCCTGCCTGCGTTAACCATGCTGCGCCTCGCGCCCGGGGTACGGCACGCCGTCCGAGCTGAAGGACGAGGTGTCCGCCACCCACTCGCGCAGCGCACGGGCATAGGCATCATCAAACTGCATCTTGTCGGTCAACATTTCACCCACCAGGCGCGACACGCTGGTATTGCGCTTGGCGGCCTCGATACGCACCCACTCCAGCGTGGCGTCTTCGACCGTAACGGTGACATTCTTCATGGAACCAATAATACACGAAGTTCGTGCTGCACGAAGTTCGTGTGAAATACGCGAAAAAGGCTGGAAATTGGCTTCCAGGTATTTCTTATGATAAAAATAGGCCTCTAGCCCACGTGGAACCTGCCTATATAGCTATCAATTTTATAGTAACCTGGTTGACATAAATGGAAAACCGCGCCGCTGCCGGGTCAGGCTCTTGTGTCAGCAACGATAGACCGTGGACAAGGCATTGACCATGACCAGTGAAACCGGCAAGTCCGCTTCGTACAGATCCGCATTGCGCTTGAGCTCGGCGTCGTACAAGGGTTTTGCCATGTGTGGCTCCAGCCGGCGGCCGTTAAGGCAAATGCTGGGCGTCGCACCTGCGCGCACCGCATGGGCATGGGCCTCCAGCGCTCCCTCCATGGTGCCCACCAGGTAATAGTTGACGTAGTCTGGCCCCTGCTTGCCGGCCTTTGCCAAACCGCGCAGTTCACGCAGGGACATGGCTGAAGCAGCGGTTGCAACACCGAGGCTGGTCACCACCAGTAGGGCGGCGCGTGCCAAGCGGGAAGACAAAAAATGGAAGTGCATGGGTGGTAGTCGGGCGGTGGTACCCATTCTTACACCAATGCCGCCCCTATTCCCTGCTGAGCGCCCGCCCCCTGAGTCTGGTTGGCAGAGCGTTCTGCTCCGCATCAGGAGGAGCCCGCATAGCGGGCGGGGCAAGGTGTGGAAACCGGGGAGCAGAATGCTCTGCCGCCCAGACTCAGCGCTTCAGCCGCATTTCGGCGGCGCGGGCATGGCCTTGCAGGCCTTCGCCATACGCCAGTTCGGCGGCGATAGGCCCCAGCACCTGGGCACCGGCTTCGCTGACCTCAATCAGGCTGGAGCGTTTTTGGAAATCGTAGACGCCCAGCGGGCTAGAGAAACGCGCGGTGCCGCTGGTGGGCAACACGTGGTTGGGGCCGGCGCAGTAGTCGCCCAGGGATTCACTGGTGAAAGCTCCCAGAAAGATGGCCCCGGCGTGCCTGAGCAGCGGTTCCCAACGGTGGGGGTCACGGCTGGACACTTCCAGGTGCTCGGGCGCGATGCGGTTGCTGATCTCGCAGGCCTCTTCCATGCTGCGGGTGAGGATCAGCGCGCCACGGTCGTTCAGCGACTTGGCGATGATCTCGGCGCGGGGCATCTCGGGCAGCAGGCGGTTGATGGCGGCCTGCACAGCGGCGATGTAAGTGGCATCAGGGCACAACAAAATGCTTTGCGCCAGTTCGTCGTGTTCGGCCTGGCTGAACAGGTCCATGGCCACCCAGTCGGGCGGTGTGGTGCCATCCGCCAGCACCAGAATTTCGCTCGGCCCGGCGATCATGTCGATGCCCACCTTGCCAAACACGCTGCGCTTGGCCGCAGCCACATAGGCATTGCCGGGGCCGGTGATCTTGTGTACCGCAGGAATGGTGGCCGTGCCGTAGGCCAATGCCGCCACGGCCTGCGCGCCACCAATCGTGAAAGCACGGGTCACGCCGGCCACATAGGCGGCGGCGAGCACCATGGCGTTTTTCTCGCCACGCGGGGTGGGCACGACCATGATGATCTCGCCCACGCCCGCCACATGGGCCGGGATGGCGTTCATCAGCACCGACGATGGATAAGTGGCCTTGCCGCCGGGCACGTAGATGCCGACTCGGTCCAATGGTGTGACCTTTTGGCCCAGCAGGCTGCCCTGTTCGTCGCGGTAGCTCCAGCTTTCGCCACAGGCTTTTTTTTGCGCTTCGTGGTAGCTGCGAACCCGCTTTGCCGCGGCCTCCAGGGCCTCACGTTGTTTGGCGGGAATGCTGTCAAAGGCGGCCTTCAGTTCGGCCTGGGTCAGCTCCAGTTCGGCCACCGTTTGGGCTTGGACATGGTCCCAGCGCGCGGTGTACTCCAGCACGGCGGCATCGCCACGCTGCTGCACGTCGCGCAGGATGGCGGCCACACTGGTCTCGATCGCCGCGTCGGTGTCGTCCGCCCAATGCAGGCGCGCCTGGAAGACGGCCTCAAAGTGGCTGTCAACGGTAGAAAGGCGCAGGGGCGTAGCGGTCAAGGGCATGGCGGTTCAAGCAAAGCAGGTCAGGCGGGCACAGCTATCGCGCTGGCAAAGGCATCAATGATTTTGCGAATGGGTTCGCGCTTAAGTTTGAGCGCAGCCTGGTTGACAACCAGGCGGGAGCTGATGTCCATGATCTGCTCGACTTCGACCAGGTGGTTGGCTTTGAGCGTGTTGCCGGTGGACACCAGGTCCACAATGGCATCGGCCATGCCGACCAGCGGCGCCAACTCCATGCTGCCGTAGAGCTTGATCAGATCCACGTGGACCCCTTTGGAGGCAAAAAACTCACGTGCTATCGCCACGTATTTGGTCGCCACGGTGAGGCGCGACCCCTGTTTGACGGCCGTCGCGTAGTCAAAGTCGGCACGCACCGCCACACTGATACGGCATTTGGCGATTTGTAAATCCAGCGGCAGGTACAGGCCCTGGCTACCATGCTCCAACAACGTGTCTTTGCCGGTGATACCCATATCGGCACCCCCATACTGCACATAGGTCGGCACGTCTGTAGCGCGCACCACCAGCACCCGCACATCCGGCAAGTTGGTATCCAGGATCAATTTGCGGGATTTCTCAGGGTCATCCAACACCTCAATACCCGCCGCCTTGAGCAGGGGCAGGGTTTCTTCAAAGATCCGGCCTTTGGACAGGGCGAGAGTAATCATGTTTTGGACTTTCATGGCGTGAGCGCCGCCGGGCCGCCCCAAGGCGCGAGGGCCCCCTCGGGGCTGAGGCCCGCGGCTCCCAGCCTGCCTGCGCAGGGTGGGACGGGCCGAAGAGTCGTTGCCTCTGGCATCGGCACGTACAGCGAAGTACACGCAGTGACAAGCGTGGGGGCCACTACTTGAATCTCTCGATATCCGCGCCAATGCCGCGCAATTTTGCTTCCATCTGGTCGTAACCCCGGTCGAGGTGGTAGATCCGATCCACCACGGTTTCGCCATCGGCCACCAGGCCAGCAATGACCAGGCTGGCCGATGCGCGCAAATCGGTCGCCATGACGGTCGCACCAGACAGTTTTTCCACACCCTCCAGCACCGCCACCTTGCCGTCGATCTGGATATTCGCGCCCAGGCGCACCATTTCGTTGACGTGCATGAAACGGTTCTCAAAAATGGTCTCGGTCACCATGCTGTGACCATGCGAGATGCTGTTGAGCGCCATAAACTGGGCCTGCATGTCGGTCGGAAAGCCCGGGTACTCGGTGGTGCGAAAACTCTGGGCCTTCAAACGGCCTTGTGATTGCACCCGCACACCTCCATCGACGGCGGTTACCTTGGCCCCGGCATCGCGCAACTTCTCAACCACTGCCTCAAGATGGTCCATGCGTCCGTGCTTGAGCACCACGTCGCCGCCCGCCGCGGCAACCGCGCACAAAAAAGTACCCGCTTCGATGCGGTCCGCCACCACCTGGTGGGTGCAACCATGCAAGGCCTCCACACCCTGGATACGGATCCGGCTGCTGCCGTGGCCCTCAATCTTCGCGCCCATCTGAATCAGCATTTCGGCCAGATCGGGAATTTCGGGCTCCTGGGCGGCGTTTTCCAGAATGGTTTCGCCTTCGGCCAAAGCCGCAGCCATCAAAAAATTCTCGGTGCCGGTAACGGTCACCATATCGGTCGCAATGCGAGCACCTTGCAGGCGTGTGCGGCCTTTGGGCAAACGGGCAATCATGTAGCCGTGTTCGACCTTGATCTCGGCACCCATAGCGGTTAAGCCCTTGAGATGCTGGTCGACCGGGCGCGACCCGATGGCACAGCCTCCGGGCAAGGATACCGTGGCCTCACCAAAACGCGCCAACAAGGGCCCCAGGGCCAGCACCGAAGCCCGCATGGTTTTGACCAGCTCATAGGGGGCTTCGGGGGAGCTCAGACCGCGGGCGTCAATACGCACCGTTCCGTCCTCCTGATGGTCCACCAACACACCCATATTGCGGATGAGCTTGAGCATGGTGGACACGTCTTGCAGGCGTGGCACGTTGCGCAGGGTCACCGGCTCGGCGCTCAACAGCGTGGCACACAACTCAGGCAGGGCCGCATTTTTGGCGCCGGAAATCAGCACTTCGCCGTGCAAGGAGCGGCCACCGCGAATCAGTAATTTGTCCATTGTTTTCTTTGATCTGTCTGGATCAGGCGCTGAGAGCGGCCCATTCTGCGGGCGTAAAGGCCTTGATCGACAAGGCGTGTACCTCGTCGGTTTTCATGCGCTGACCCATGGCGGCATAAACGCGCTGGTGGCGTGTGATGGCGCGAAGGCCTTCAAATGCACTGGAAACCACGGTGGCATACCAATGGCGACCATCACCCTCGACTTCGCAGAGTTCACAGGCAATGTGGTTGGCAATCAGGGTTTGAATCTCTTCGGAGGTCATATCGGTGGCTTAAAAAAGAATGGGGTGTACGGGGTCAACTGCGAATCTTGTAACCCGTGCGCAGCAACTGCATGGCAATCAGACTGACACCGGCCAGTGCGCCGCCAACAATAGACAAACTCAACCAGGGCGACGCGTCACTGACCCCAAAAAAGCCATAACGAAAGCCGTCAATCATGTAGAAAAAGGGGTTGAGGTGACTCGCCGTTTGCCAAAAGGATGGCAAAGACTGAATGGAATAAAACACGCCACTCAGAAACGTCATGGGCATGATCACGAAGTTCTGGAATGCTGCCAACTGGTCGAACTTTTCAGCCCACAGTCCGGCAATCAAGCCCAGGGCTCCCATCAGTGCCGCACCCAGAATAGCAAACACCAAGATCCACCAGGGTGCAACAAACCCCAGCGGAGCAAACCACAGGGCCACCAACAGCACCCCCGCACCGACCACCAGCCCGCGCACGATGGATGAACCCACGTAGGCGATAAACCAGCTCCAGTGCGACAACGGTGTCAGCAGCAGAAACACCAGATTGCCCATGATTTTGCTCTGGATCAGCGACGAGGAGCTGTTGGCAAACGCGTTCTGTAAAACACTCATCATCACCAGGCCAGGCACCAAAAAAGCGGTGTACCCAATGGTGTCGTAGACCTTGACGTGGTCTTCCAGCACATGACCAAAAATCAGCAGGTACATCATGGCCGTCAGCACGGGAGCGGCCACGGTCTGAAAACCAACCTTCCAGAAGCGCAACACTTCTTTGTAAAACAGCATTTGCCAACCGCTCATAGGGATGGTGCCCCCACGCTTGTCGCTGCGCGTACTGCGCTGCCCCCCGAGGGGGCTGTTTCAGCTTGGGGCGGCCCGGCGCTGAAACTGGCCCCCACGCTGGTCTCTGGGCGTGCAGCGCTGCGGTTCATGATCTCGATGAACACGTCTTCCAGGTCGGCCTTGCGCATTTCCACGTCTTCCACCAGCAGTCCGGACTCACGAACGGCGGCCAAATATTGTTCAATTTCCAGCGCACTGTTGGCGGGCAGTTGAACCACCGACCCGGTGACGCGCGCACGGGCGGCGAGTGCCGCCGGCAATACACCGGTAGTCTTGAATCGCAGCACATTACCGGAGGCAGCTTGCAGCAGCGCACTGGTGCGGTCCAGCGCAACGATACGGCCCGACTGCAACATGGCAATGCGCCCGCACAGGGCTTCAGCTTCTTCCAGGTAATGCGTGGTCAACAGCACGGTCGTACCCTGTTTGTTGAGACCGGAAATGAATTGCCACAGGGTTTGGCGCAGTTCCACATCCACTCCCGCCGTGGGTTCGTCCAAAACGATGACGGGCGGCTTGTGAACCAGCGCCTGGGCCACCAGCATGCGCCGTTTCATGCCCCCCGAGAGCTGGCGCATATTGGCGCCCGCCTTGTCGGCGAGTCCCAGGCTGTGCAGCAACTCGTCAATCCAGGCATCGTTTTTCTTGATTCCGAAATAGCCGGACTGAAAGCGCAGCGCCTCGCGCACATTAAAAAAGGGGTCAAACACCAGCTCTTGTGGCACCACCCCCAATTTGCGCCGGGCCTGCGCAAAGTCGCGCTGCACATCACTGCCCAAAACGGAAACGCTGCCGCTGGTGGCTCGGGTCAGACCCGCCAGAATGCTGATCATCGTGGTTTTGCCGGCCCCATTGGGGCCCAACAAGCCGAAAAACTCGCCCTCTTCAATATCAAGTTGCACGCCATCCAAGGCCTTGAACGTGCCACCTTGCGGCGCGCGCGGCGATGGATAGGATTTGGAGACGGACTGAAAGGAGATGGCGGACATGAAGAGCCGCCATTTTAGGCGGTCAGAACTCAGGAACGGGGCAGCAGCCCCTCAATTCCGTACAGGGCAGCCAAATCGCCCAGATGGGCGGGAAAACCTTGAACGACCAGCGTTTTGCCGTCGCGCAAACAACGGCGGCGCAACTCCAGCAGAACGGCCAGTGCCGACGAGTCAAAACGCTGCAAGCCAGCGGCGTTCACCACAACCGGTGAGCGCTCGGATGCTACACCTGCCGCCAATTGGGCCAGACAGGCGGTCGCCTGGTTGTGGGTCAATTCCGCCGGGAGACTCAGCACGTCAGGCCTTTTTGCCGTTGTTCTTGTTGCGCTCTGCCAGGGTTGCAATCAGGCCGTCCACGCCCTTGGCATTGATTTCGGTGGCAAACTGGCTGCGGTAGGTTTCGACCAGCCAGACGCCCAACACGTTGAGGTTGTAGATCCGCCAACCTGCCCCTTGCCCTGGTGTCTTTTCCAGCCGGTAGTCCAACTGAATGGCCTCGCCACCACCCTTGATTTCGGAGCGCACCAAAACCTCTTTGTCTTCTGCCGCCATGCGCAAGGGTTTCATGGAAATGGTTTGTTCGGTGACCTGGGCCAGCGCACCGGCATAGGTGCGAACCAACAGGATCTTGAACTCTTCCTGCAAGCGTTTTTGCTGCTCCGGGGTCGCCTGGCGCCAGGCAGGCCCCACGGCAGACGCCGTCATGCGCTGAAAGTTGACGTTGGGCATGATGCGGGTGTCCACCAGCGCAATCACCTTGGCCATATCGCCAGCGCGTATGGCCTTGTCATTCTTGATGGTTTCCAGAATGTCGACCGAGAGCCGCTTGATCAGCGCGTCCGGCGCTTCGTCTGCCGCGTGGACGCTTGGCGCCACCAGTGCGGCCAACAGCAATACCGACGCGGACACCAGTTGGCGTAAAAAAACTCGCTTCATATTCATTTTTCCAATCTCAAAGCCATATTGCTCAATTTTGCCGGGCACTCTGGACCACACAACGGCGCTTCAGGTGCGACGGTTGTCAGGGTTTTGATTCGGCGCTGGGATCCAACGCCATTTCCTCGTCCGGCGGGTTGCCGTCGTACACCTGGTTGCGCCGACGCTGCAAATACGCATCACGGGTGAAACTGTATTTGTCCAACGCCGCCCCTTCCACGACTTCACCCGCCTTCAAATAGGTTGCCCGGGTATCCACCAAGTTCACCAACGTCAACGCGGTTCGGGCGCCTTCATCGGGGACACTGCGTACCAAATTGCCAGTCATATCCACAGGCATCGCCACCGTGTCACGCAACGTCGATGAACCCAGGAAAGGGATGACAACAAATGGGCCGGACCCAACACCCCAGCGACCCAGGGTCAGCCCGAAGTTGGCCGGGTGGCGTTCAATATCCATTTCACTGGCGAGGTCGAACAAACCGCCCAGCCCGAAAGTGCTGTTGATCGCAAAACGGCCCAGGCTGTCAGCGGTATCCTGCCCACGCAACTGCAGGGCGTTGTTGATGCCCGACCACAAGTCCTCCAGATTGCCGAAGAAATTGCCGACGCCCGTACGAACCCAGTGGGGCAATACATCGCGGTAGACCACAGCCACCGGTTTGACCACCGCCCCATCGACCGCATCATTGAAGGCAAACACGCTACGGTTCAAGGACTCCATGGGGTCACGTGGGTCCGGATTGGCCACCGTGGCACACGCCTGCAACAGCACCAACAAGCCCAACACGCTCCAGCGTGTTACGAAGGCCGGCCAGATCCATTGGCGCAAGGAAAGGCTTGTCAAGCCAGGGGCCACCGCATTCATTTCTTCTCGGCCCCTGTAGTTGGCGTAGTACCCTCGGCCGCCTTGCTATACAAGAACTGGCTAATCAGGTTCTCCAATACCACTGCAGATTGAGTTGCGCCAATGACATCACCGGCCACCAGATTGGTATCGGCTGCACCCGCCTCGATTCCGATGTACTGTTCACCCAGCAGGCCACTGGTCAGAATTTTCAGCGAGCTGTCTTTCGGAAATGCATAACGGCTTTCCAAGGCCAAGGTCACACGGGCCTGAAAGGTCTTGTCGTCAAACGTCAACGACTCGACACGCCCCACCACCACACCACCACTGCGCACGGCCGCCTTGGGCTTGAGACCGCCCACATTTTCAAACTTGGCAGACACCGCGTACGTGGACTGAAAACTCAGCGTCATCAAATTGGCTGACTGCAATGCCAGGAACAGGATGGCAACTGCACCAATCAGTACAAACAACCCCACCCAGACGTCGTTCTTGGAACGCTGCATAAACTTCCTTACAAACAATCAGTTGGGGACAGAGCTGCGCTGCGCTTCGGTCTGTCCCGCAAAATATTCAAATGGTAAACATCATCGCGGTCAGGATGAAGTCCAGACCGAGCACTGCCAGCGAAGCCACCACCACTGTTCGGGTGGTCGCGCTGGCCACGCCTTCAGGAGTGGCCTGGGCTTCAAACCCCTGGAATACGGCAATAAAAGTCACCGTGAGGCCGAACACCACACTCTTGATGACACCGTTGCCTACGTCCTGCCACACGTCAACACCACCTTGAATCTGGCTCCAGAAAGAACCAGCATCCACACCAATCATCAAGACACCCACCACCCAGCCGCCAATCACACCCATGGCACTGAACACCGCTGCCAACAAGGGCATGGCGACCACGCCGGCCCAGAACCTGGGCGCCAAAACCCGTTGAATCGGGTCCACCGCCATCATTTCCATCACGCTGATCTGTTCACCGGCTTTCATCAAACCAATCTCGGCGGTCAGCGACGTCCCGGCCCGTCCGGCGAACAACAACGCCGTGACCACCGGGCCCAATTCCCGCACCAGGCTCAAGGTCACCAGCAATCCCAAGGCCTCGGACGAACCATAACGTTGCAGGGTGTAATAACCCTGCAGCCCAAATACAAAGCCGACAAAAAGCCCCGACACCGCGATGATGGCCAGGGAATAGTTGCCCAGAAAGTGCAATTGGTCACGCACCAGTCCAAAGCGTCGGAAAGTCGGCACAACGGCCAACAACAAGCGGAAAAACAGCCGTGCGGCATAACCCAGGTCAGCCAGTTTGCTGCGTGTAGCGAAACCAATGTCAGCGGGTTTGTACCAGGTCATCGAGCACCCCTCAACTGCCGCGCGGCGGTGGTCGCTACCGCTCCAAAGTCGTCTTCAACGGACAACGCCGGGTAGTGAAAGCGAACCGGACCCTCTGATAGCGCATTCACATACTGGTACACCAAGGGGTCGGTGCTGTGCAACACTTCCTGGGGGGTGCCTTGGGACGCCACACGGCCATTGGCCAAAATAATCACATGGTCTGCAATTGCAAAGGTTTGCTCCAGTTCATGCGAAACGAAAATGCTGGTCAGACCCATGGAGTCGTTCAGTTGCCGAATGAGTTGTGCCGAAGTTCCGATCGAGATGGGGTCAATGCCAGAAAAAGGTTCGTCGTACATCACTAGTTCGGGGTCCAGCGCAATCGCCCTGGCCAGGGCCACGCGGCGTGCCATGCCACCCGACAGCGCGTTGGGCATCAGATCCCGCGCGCCACGTAATCCGACCGCGTTAAGTTTCATGAGCACGATGTCGTGGATCATTGCGTCCGTCAGGTCGGTGTGTTCGCGCAGCGGGAAAGCCACATTGTCAAACACGCTCAGGTCAGCAAACAGGGCTCCAAACTGAAACAACATGCCCATACGGCGCCTCGCGGCATACAACCGCTGCGCGTCCATATGGGTAACGTCTTGTCCATCAAACAACATTTGCCCAGACTGGGCACGGTTTTGACCACCGATCAGCCGCAGGATGGTTGTCTTGCCGCCGCCGGAGGCACCCATCAGCGCCGTCACCTTGCCACGCGGCACGTTCAGTGACACGTCGTCCAGGATGACGCGCTCGCCATAACCAAAGGTCAAGTGACGCAATTCAACCAGCGATGATGACGGGTTTGGGACCATAAAAAACAAAAAGCCGGGCAATTTCCGGCTCTTGGATGATAAAGGATTCGTGTAAACCCTTGTATCGGGGGTGTATCAGCGCGGCAAGTCGCTGCTCCCCATCAGAAACTCGTCGACAGATCTTGCAGCTTGACGACCTTCACGTATCGCCCAGACCACCAGGCTCTGGCCTCGGCGCACGTCGCCGGCGGCAAAAACCTTGGGCACGTTGGTGGCGTAACCGCCGATGAAGTCAGTGCTCGCTTTGGCATTGCCGCGGGCATCCTTGTCCACACCAAAGGAATCCAGCATGGTGGCAACGGGGTTGACAAAACCCATGGCCAGCAGAACCAGGTCCGCCTTGAGAACTTGCTCGCTGCCCGCCACCTCAACCATTTTTCCGTCTTTCCATTCGACCCGCACGGTCTTCAAGCCCGTAACCTTGCCTTTTTCACCGATGAATTCCTTGGTGGAAATGGCAAATTCGCGCTCGCACCCTTCCTCATGGCTGGAACTGGTGCGCAGCTTGATCGGCCAGTTAGGCCAGGTCATGGGACGGTTTTCTTCGACTGGAGGTTGGGGCATCACTTCGAACTGGGTCACGCTGGTCGCACCGTGGCGGTTGCTGGTGCCCACACAGTCGGAACCGGTATCACCGCCGCCAATCACAATGACGTGTTTGCCGTCCGCACGCAGTTGGCCCTTGAGCTTGTCGCCCGCATTGACCTTGTTTTGCTGTGGCAGGAACTCCATCGCGAAGTGGATACCGTTCAGGTCGCGCCCCGGCACCGGCAGATCGCGCGACTGCTCGGACCCGCCGGCCAGCAAAACAGCATCAAAGTCTTTTTGCAACTGGGTGGCCGAAATCGTCTCTTTGGCCCAGTTGGTCACTTTGGAGTCTTTGGGCATCTCACCGATCAGTACGCCGGTGCGAATCGTCACGCCTTCCTTGACCATCTGGTCGACACGACGATCAATGTGCGACTTTTCCATCTTGAAGTCGGGAATGCCGTAGCGCAGCAGGCCACCGACCCGATCGTTCTTCTCAAACAACGTCACCGCGTGACCGGCGCGGGCCAGTTGTTGTGCCGCGGCCATGCCGGCGGGGCCGGAACCGACGACGGCCACGGTCTTACCGGTCTTGAACTTGGCTGGTTGCGCCAACACCCAGCCCTCGGCCCAGGCACGATCGATGATGGCGTGTTCGATAGATTTGATGCCTACGGCCTCGTCATTCACATTCAACGTACAAGCCGCTTCACAGGGTGCCGGGCAAATGCGGCCGGTGAACTCGGGGAAGTTGTTGGTACTGTGCAGCGTGTCGATGGCGGCTTTCCAGTCGTCGCGGTACACCATGTCGTTGAAATCCGGAATGATGTTGTTGACCGGGCAGCCGTTGTTGCAAAACGGCGTGCCGCAATCCATGCAACGGGCGGCCTGTTTGTTGGCCTGCGCATCGTCCAGACCGATGACGAACTCTTTGTAATGCTTCACACGCTCGGCAACGGGCTTGTAGCCCTCTTCGATGCGCTCGTATTCCATGAAGCCAGTGACTTTTCCCATGATGATTCCTGTCTAGTCCGTTGGGGATGTTATTTACCGGTCGTTGCTGCTCTTTTTGTAGCAGCAGGTACAGGTTTTACGGGGGCTACAGCCTGTTTCTTTGCATGGATCTCACCCAGCGCACGTTTGTACTCGTTGGGAAATACCTTGACGAACTTGGTACGGGCTGTGTCCCAGTCATCCAGCAAATCGCGCGCACGCTTGCTGCCGGTCCATCGGTTGTGGTCCTCCAGCAACTTGCGTAGCTGTGCCTCGTCGGTCTTGCCACGGTGCCATATGGCTTGATTCACATTTGCCTCTTGCTCAGCTGCCGGCAGCACTTTTTCCATGGACACCATGGCGGTGTTGCACCGTTTGACAAACTGGCCGTCTTCGTCGTACACATAGGCGATACCACCACTCATGCCAGCCGCAAAATTGCGACCCGTTTTGCCCAGCACGGCCACGGTACCGCCGGTCATGTATTCGCAACCATGGTCACCCGTGCCTTCCACCACCGCAGTGGCGCCGGACAGGCGCACTGCAAAACGCTCACCGCCGACACCGCTGAAGAAGGCTTCACCGGCCGTGGCACCGTACATCACGGTGTTGCCGACGATGGTGTTGTTGACCGCCACGCCACGGAAATCAATGCTGGGGCGCACAACGACGCGGCCGCCGGACAGGCCTTTGCCGGTGTAGTCGTTGGCGTCACCAATCAGGTACAGGGTGATTCCGTTGGTCAGGAAGGCGCCGAAGGACTGGCCACCGGTGCCTTCCAGCTGGATGTGGATGGTGTTGTCGGGCAGGCCCTGCGGATGCACCTTGGTCACCGCGCCGGACAGCATGGCGCCGACCGAGCGGTTCACGTTGCGAGCCGCTTCCATGAATTGCACCTTCTCGCCCTTGTCGATGGCGGCGCGGCACTTGGCGATCAGCACATTGTCCAGCGCCTTTTCCAGACCGTGGTCCTGCTCCAGCGTCTGGTAGCGGGGCACATCGGCCGGCACTTGTGGCTGGGCGAACAGGCGGCTGAAATCCAGACCGCTGGCCTTCCAGTGTTCAATGCCCTTGCGCATGTCCAGCAGGTCAGAGCGGCCAATCAGGTCGTCGAACTTGCGGATGCCCAGTTGGGCCATGATCTGGCGCACTTCTTCGGCGATGAAGAAGAAGTAGTTGACAACATGCTCGGGCTTGCCGGAGAACTTCTTGCGCAACGCGGGGTCTTGTGTGGCCACGCCCACCGGGCAGGTGTTCAGGTGGCACTTGCGCATCATGATGCAGC
>ERZ724516.787-NODE-787-length-19301-cov-7.308947_pt1 | contig 19301 bp, 18 predicted proteins | sample MGYA00376049_ERZ724516 | MGnify/ENA primary metagenome ERZ724516 (study PRJEB28724, sample SAMN07190886) | activated sludge metagenome | isolation source: activated sludge of sewage treatment plant in Hong Hong | place: USA: Christiansburg, Virginia | collected... | reverse complement strand
CGGCGCTGCAGATCCGTCCGACCTTGTCCGTGCTCAAGCTGCTGGTCGAGCGCCGCCTGATTCCGCCGGAAACCGAGAGCGAGCTGCGCGAAGCCTACATTTTCCTGCGCCGCCTCGAACACCGCCTGCAATACATCGAGGACAAGCAAACCCACATGCTTCCGGAGAGTGCGGCCGACCAGGCCAACACCGCCCGCAGCATGGGCTTTGCCGACTGGCCGGGCATGCTCGCCGAGCTCGACGCTCACCGCGGAAAGGTCAGCCGTCATTTCGAGCAGATCTTTTCCGACCCAGAGGCCGGTGAACATCCCTTGACCGGCCTGTGGATGGGCCAGCTCGACACCGACACCGCGATCGAATCCTTTGGCGAGCTCGGTTACCGGCAACCGAAGGAAGCCATTGCCCGGCTCGCCGAAATGCGGACCTCCAATCGCTACCTGCAGCTCCCGGCGACCAACCGTTCGCGCCTCGACGCCATCGGCCCGCGCCTGATCGAGGCCGCCGGCGCCACCGGCAATCCCGACACCACGCTGGCCCGCGGGCTCGATTTCATCGACAGCATCAGCCGGCGCGGTTCATACCTCGCGCTGCTGCAGCAGTACCCGATGGCGTTGCGCCGGGTCGCCGACATGGTCTGCGCGTCGTCGTGGGCCTCGGACTATCTCGGGCGCCATCCGCTGCTGCTCGACGAACTGCTCGACCCCCGCCTGTACGACATCGCCACCGACTGGGCCAGCTTCCGCGAAATCCTGCGGCGCAGCCTGGCCGACCACAGCGGCGACACCGAACGCGAAATGGACATCCTGCGCGAAATGCACCACGCGCAGATCTTCCGGTTGCTGGCACAGGACCTTGCCGGACTGCAGACCATCGAGTCGCTCTCCGACCACCTGACCGAGCTCGCCGACACCATCGTTCAGGAGACGCTCCCCCTGTGCTGGGGAACGATCCGCAAGCGCCACTGCGCGGCGCCGAAATTCGCCGTCATCGGTTACGGCAAGCTGGGCGGCAAGGAACTGGGCTACGTTTCCGACCTCGACCTCGTTTACCTCTACGACGACGCCGACCCCGACGCCGAGGAAAACTATGCCCGCCTCGGCCAGCGGCTCAACACCTGGCTGTCGAGCCAGACTTCGGCCGGCATCCTGTTCGAGACCGACCTCCGCCTGCGTCCGAACGGCGACGCCGGGCTGCTTGCCGTATCGGTCGATGCCTTCCGCGACTACCAGCTCAAGAGCGCCTGGCCTTGGGAGCATCAGGCGCTGACCCGCGCCCGCTTCTGCGCCGGCGACCCGGCGGTCGGCGCCCGCTTCGAGCAAATCCGCTGCGAAATCCTCTGCCAGCAGCGCGACCTGGCGAAGCTGAAGGAAGAAGTCATCGCCATGCGCCAGAAAATGATCGACGCCCATGCCTCGAAAAGCGCCACCGAATTCGACCTCAAGCAGGACCCCGGCGGCATCATCGACGTCGAATTCATCGTCCAGTTCCTGGTGCTTGGCCATGCCCATCGTTACCAGCAACTCACCGGCAACCTCGGCAATATCGCCCTCCTCCGGATCGCCGGCGAACTCAGGCTGATCCCCGCCGCCGAGGCCGCTGCAGCCGGCAACGCCTATCGCGAGTATCGCCGCCTGCAACACGCCCAGCGCCTGAGCGCCAACCCGCGGCACCTCACCGGGCGGGAAAGCATCGAAAAACACATTGCCGCGGTCAACACCCTGTGGCAAGCAGTTTTCTGAAGGCCAAAGCGAACAGCCGCCATCCCGCCTCCCATATCCGCAAGTTTCGGTAACGGGTGGCTGGCTCTGCTAACATCGGGCCGTCGAGTTCCGGAGCGCGCCCATGATTCCCAGTGCCTCGCTGCATCTGCTCAGTCAAGACAACACGATTCCGGGCAACCGCAAGGACGGGTTCCGTTACCACTTCCTGCTTTTCGTGGTGATCGCGACCCCGATCTACTTGTGGCTCGAGCTTTCCTTCGGAGTGCGCCTGCTCGACCAGATCGGCGGCCAGGTCATATCCCAGGACACGGCTTCGATCGAACACTGGGGGCACCTGATTTCGGGGCTCGCCGTGGCACTGCTCTTCCTGTCCGGCTGGTTGCGGCAATGCGAGAAAATGAATGCGCCGTGGCCGGCGCGCATCGTGATCGGCATCGTGATCACCATCGCCTGCGTCATCCTGACCTGGTGGGGCCAATCCAAGGTCATTGATTTCTACGTCAGCCGGTCGCATGCCGAAATCACCACCGCGCTACGCGTGCTGGCGGTGACCATCATCATCGGCTTCCTGCTCCTGCGCTTCTGGATCCGCTACGCCCTGTCGAAGTGCGAGAACCCTTACCGCACACTGGCGCTCGGGCTGGGCGTTCTTTTCGCCGGCGGCTATCTGGTCATGCACGTGATGCTCGACGCCCTGCCGTCGACCAAGCAGAAGCTCGGGCTGGAGCGGCAGCAGGCGGCAACCCTGACGCTGGTGCGCCGGGGTCTGGAGGAACGGATATATTCCTTGCCCGACGTGAAGCGTGACAACGATTTGCTGATCAGTCCGGAAAACAAGGCTTTCCTCGCCCTCTTCCCTATTTTTGGCAGCGTATTCGATCAGGAGCAGTTCGCCCGGGACCGGCCCGAACTGATCAAAAACCTGATGTACTTCGACTGGGACCGGGACTTCGGGAGCGGTGCATTCGCCTCATTCGAGGAAGGCGTGCGGGAACTGAAAGCCTTCCACGAAAACGACTACCTGGCGAAGGGCGAACGCCGCCTTCCCAATGGCGGCACGCTAGCCCCCGGGCTCTCCTGGGAGGGTTTCGCAGCCGACCCCGCGGCCCTGCGCTACCTGCGGGTAAAGCTTGGCTGCCTTGACTGCCGCTTCACCATGACCATGGACCGCAAGGAATTCGGCCGCGAGTTTCATGCCTGGTCACAGCGCCACAATATCGACCAGGCCGTCGCGACCTTCGCCTCGGCCGAGCACTTCGAATCCGGCCGTGACGGCGAGCGTGCCGCCCGGGCTTACTGGGTGCCGATCTGGGCCCTGCTGTTTTCCATGGTCGGCGCCTTTACCCATATCTTCAAGATGACGTTCACGGTGACGGAGTACGCCCATCGCCTGACGTTCCACAAGATCCGGGCGGCCGATTCGCCACTGGCAGGACAGGTGATCTCGAACAGCTTCTATGTAACCGCGGCAGCCGTGTTTGCCATTGCGCTCGTCATCTATTTCGCCGAGAACCGGATCACCGGCCACCCGAAATACGTCGAACTGCGGCCCGGACTATTCAAGACCCACCCCATTGCCGGCGGCCTGGCGGCGCACTGGACGGTCAATGCCCAGGGATTCTTCTACCCCTTTACCAGCAAGATCCGGCCGGACTGGCTGACCTTCAATAGCGACCCCGTGAGCCTGGTCCCGTTCCTGTCGGGTTCGCGCGACGAAGACCAATGAGTCGCATCGAACCACAAGGAGACAAGCGATGATCGGATATGTAACGCTGGGGACCAACGACCTGCCGCGGGCGGTGGCCTTCTATGACAGGCTCTTCGAGTCCATCGGCGGTTCCCGAATACTGGAACAGGAGCGCAGCGTCGCCTGGGGTTTCGGCCCGACTGCCGCCGCCTTCGGGGTCATCAGGCCTTTTGACGGAAAACCGGCGACGGTCGGCAACGGGGTCATGGTGTCCCTGGCGATGACCACCCCCGCCAAGGTCGATACCCTCTATCGCCTGGCCCTGTCGCTTGGAGCAACCGACGAGGGCGCGCCGGGAGAACGTGGCGACAGGATCTATGCCGCCTACTTTCGGGACCTCGACGGCAACAAGCTGATGATCTTCTTCATGAAGTGATCCGTGAAAGTCTGGTTTCCAGCCGACCAGGGAATCAGATCGGGCAGCACATCGCCCCGGCCAACACCCGGCGGCGGCGCAATTTCGGCGCACAAGCGCGCCCCGCGGCTGCTCTCAGCCGCCGTCCAGCGACTTGATCAGCTGAAACAGGCGCTGGTAGAAAGCCGGGTCGGTTACGGTTTCTTCGCCGATCTTCACCAGCGTATCCTTGTCCACCGACCAAGGCAGGGTGACTGAACCAAGCGCCGAGACGCTGACCCCGGCGTTGCTTCCCTTGGATTTCATCTCGTACTGGGTTTCCAGTCCGCTGGCGTAGATCACTGTACCGAGGCTGCTCGGCAGGCAGACCAGGATGATCGACAAGGTGCTGCCCTGGTCCGGGCTGGGCCGGAAAAATTTCTCACCGCGAATGCTTAGCGGCTTCGCATCGTCGACATGGTAGCCCTGACTGAGCAAGGCACGCCTGGCAATCTCGCAGGCCAGCCCGGGCTCCCGGCTGCTGTAGTACTGAAACGGCGACTCGCTCGGAAAAGTCTCGGACTGGTAGGAGCGCGGCGGCTTTGCCGAACTGCATGCAACCAAGGCCATCCCTAACAGTGCGGCCAGGGCCAGCGAACGGCCGCCAAGAAAAACGGGCTTGTGCAAGGCTTTCATCAGCGACATTTTAAGCAGTTCAAATGGCTGGGCACAAAAAAAGCCGCACGCAGCGGCTTTCCGGTTGAAGCGGCTGATGGCTATTTCTTCAGTGAATCGCGAATCTCGCGCAGCAGAATCACGTCTTCCGGGGTCGGCGGCGCTTCCGGCTCGGGCGCCGGGGGCTCGTCGTGACGCAGGCGATTGATCTGCTTGACCATCATGAAAATGATGAAGGCGAGAATGACGAAGTTGACCAGTATGGTCAGGAAGTTGCCGTAGGCGAAGACCCCGATGCCGGCCTTCTTGAGTTCGGCCAAGGTAGTCAGGTTGTTCGGGTTGTTGCCGAGTACGACGAACAGGTTGGAAAAGTCGAGGTTGCCGATGACCTTGCCAACCAGCGGCATGATCAGGTCGCCGACGATGGAATCGACGATCTTGCCGAAGGCGCCGCCGATGATGACACCGACCGCAAGGTCCATGGCATTGCCTTTGACCGCGAATTCACGAAACTCCTGAAGCATTCCCATGTTTTTCCTCTGTTGGATGGTGGCTTGACGGCGGGATTATTCGCGCAGCCTGCGCCCCGAGTCAAGCAGGCCTCAAAGGCGGCGCAAGCGCTCGCCCGCGGCGACCAGCGTTTCTTCCTTCTTGGCGAAGCAGAAACGCACGACATGGTCGTCGCGTCCGTCGGCGTTGAACACCGACACCGGAATCACCGCAACGCCCACCTCACGCGTCATCCATTCGGCGAAGGCACGGTCGGGGAGATCGGAAATCGCCTTGTAGGCCGCCAGCTGGAAATAGGTGCCACGGCAGGGCAACAGTTCGAAGGGGGTACCGGCCATCAGTTCGCGGAAGAAGTCGCGCTTCTCCTGGTAGAAGGCCGCCAGGCCGAGGTGGCGCGACGCATCCTGCATGTATTCGGCGAGCGCCAGCTGCGACGGCGTATGCACGGTGAATACGTTGAACTGGTGGACTTTGCGGAACTCGGCCATGAGCGCCGCCGGGCCGACCACGTAGCCGATCTTCCAGCCGGTGATGTGGTAAGTCTTGCCGAAGCTGGAGACGACGATGCTGCGCGGCGCCAGTTCGGGATGGCCGCACAGGCTGGCGTGGCGTTCGCCATCGAAAAGGATGTGCTCGTACACCTCGTCGGAAAGCACGATGATGTCGGTGCCGCGCACCAATTCGGCCAGTTTTTCCAGGTCGACCGCAGTCAGCAGGCTGCCGGTCGGGTTGTGCGGTGAATTGATGACGATCATCCGCGTTTTCGGGGTGATCAGGGCTGCCACCTGCGCCCAATCCGGCACGTAGTCCGGGAATTGCAGCTGCGCGAAGACCGCCGTACCGCCCACGGTTTCGATGGCCGGTACGTAGGAGTCGTACACCGGCTCGAAGACGACCACTTCGTCGCCGGGCCGGACGAAGGCGGCGATCGCCGTGAAGATCGCCTGCGTCGCGCCGGCGGTGACCGTGACCTCACTCTCGGCGTCGAAACGCATACCATAGAGTGCCGCGACCTTGTCGACAATCGCCTGGCGCAGCTCGGGCATGCCGGCCATCGGCGCGTACTGATTGCGCCCGGCGCGCATGTGGCGATCCATGGCCTCGAACAGCGCCGGCTCGGCCTGAAAATCGGGAAAGCCCTGCGACAGGTTGATCGCCCCGCACTCGGCGGCCATGCGCGACATCACGGTAAAGATGGTCGTCCCCATGTGCGGGAACCTGGAATCGATGTGGATCGGGGTTTGCATGTTGGCCCTGCACTCCCTGCGGTCGCGGTCGACCGTGAAAAGAAGGTGAAAATCATGCGCCAAGGCGGCCCCGCTGGCAACCAAAAGGCAAGAATCGGCGTAGTATTACATCCGTTATAACAAGCGAGGAGATCGCCATGTTCGCACTCAAACTGACCCAGATCGGCAATTCGGTCGGCCTCGTGCTGCCCAAGGAAGCGCTCGCCATGCTTCATGTCGACAAGGGCGATACGGTCTATCTAGTCGAGTCGCCCGAGGGCTTCTCGATGACCCCCTACGACCCGGAGGTTGCGCGTCAGGTTGAAGCCGGACGCGAGTTCATGCGCGAGTACCGCGACACCTTCCACGAGCTCGCCAAGTAACATGTTCGTCTGGATCAACCGCCATGCACTTATGCTCCTGCATGGCGAAAGCCTGGCGCTGCATGGTGGCGCGCCGGGCATCCGCGACGCCGGCCTGCTTGATTCGGCATTGTCGCGTCCGGTCAACCTGGCCGCCTACGGCAGTCCGGATGTCTTCGACTGCGCCGCTGCCTACGCCTTCGGACTCGCCAAGAACCATCCAGTCATCGACGGCAACAAGCGTGCCGGCTTCCTTGGCGCCGGCATGTTCCTGCGCCTGAACGGCCAGCGCCTGACTGCAACCCAGCAAGATGCCACCCTGACCATGCTCGCCCTCGCCGCCGGTGAAATCAGTGAAGCCGAATTCGCCGCCTGGCTGCGCACCCATTCCACGACAGCCTGAACCATGAACATTGACGGCATCCCCACCCGCACCCTGCGCGCCCACCCCGGGCAGCGCTGCGTCGACATCATCGACCAGACCCGCCTGCCGCATACACTGCACTGGCTGCGCATGACTACCCTGGCTGAGGCGGCGCACGCCATCCGCAGCATGCAGGTGCGCGGGGCGCCGCTGATCGGCGTCACGGCCGCCTACGGCCTGGCGCTTGCCCTCGGCGACGATGCCTCCGACAGCGCCCTGGCCGGCGCCGCCGCCCTGCTGCGGTCTACGCGCCCGACCGCCGTGAATCTGCACTGGGCGCTGGCGCGCATGGAAAACCTCCTCGCGCCTCTGCCACCGGACGCGCGCTGTGCTGCCGCCTGGGCCGAGGCCGCTGCCATTGCCGACGAGGATGTCGCGCAGAACATCGCGATCGGCCAGCACTGCCTGGCCCTCTGGCGCGACCTGATCATCGCCGACGGCCAGACGCTCAACGTCATGACCCACTGCAACGCCGGCTGGCTGGCCACCGTCGACCGGGGCACGGCGCTGTCGCCGATCTATGCCGCGCATGACGCAGGGCTGCCGTTGCATGTCTGGGTTTCCGAGACCCGGCCGCGCAACCAGGGCCTGCTCACCGCCTGGGAGTTGGCACAGCACGGCGTGCCGTTCACCGTCATCGCCGACAACGCCGCCGGGTTTCTCATGCGCAGCGGCAAGGTCGATGCGGTGATCGTTGGTGCCGACCGCATCGCCGCCAACGGCGACGTCGCCAACAAGATCGGGACTTACCTCAAGGCGCTGGCCAGCGCCGACAACGGCATTCCCTTCTACGTGGCCGCGCCGCGCTCGACCCTCGATTTCGCCTGCGCCGACGGCGCCCACATCCCGATCGAAGCGCGCGACGGCGACGAACTCCGCCTCGTCCACGGCCTGGACAGCCGTGGCGTCCCCTCGGCGCTGCGCCAGCTGCCGGCCGGCGAAGATGTCGCCAATCCGGCCTTCGACATCACGCCCGGCTGGCTGGTCCGGGCCATCATTACCGAGCGCGGTTCCTGCCCGGCCAGCCGCGACGGCTTGCGCGCGCTCTACCCGGAGTCCGCAAATGGTTGACCTGCGCAAGGAACTGATCGCCACCGCCCGTGCAATGAAGCCGGCCGGGCTCAACCGCAGCACCGCCGGCAACGTCAGCGTGCGCAGCGGCGACGGCTTCCTGATCACGCCGACCGGCATGCCCTATGACACTCTGACTGCCGACGACATCCCGCTGATGGCGCTCGACGGAACGCATGCCGGCCCGCGCAAGCCCTCGTCCGAGTGGCGCTTCCACCGGGACATCTACGCCAACCGGCCGGAAGTCGGCGCCGTGCTACACGCCCATTCGCCCTTTGCCGTCAGCCTGGCCTGCCTGCGCCGCGACATACCGCCCTTCCATTACATGATCGCCCGCTTCGGCGGCGACAGCGTCCGTTGCGCCGACTACGCCATTTTCGGCTCGCAGGCGCTGTCGACCGCAGCAATGCACGCCATGGACGGTCGCAAGGGCTGCCTGCTCGCCACTCACGGCCTGCTCGTCGCCGGCCGTGACCTTGACGAGGCGCTAATGCTGGCCATCGAACTGGAAGAGCTCTGCGAGCAATACTGGCGAACCTGCCAGCTCGGCGACCCGGTGTTGCTGTCCGCTGCGGAAATGCGCGATGTGCTGGAAAAATTCCGGGGCTACGGGCAGCAATGACACCGAAACAAGAGGAGCCGAAGTCTTGAAGGAAACGACAATGAACGAACAGATACTGATCTATGGCGCCAATGGCTACACCGCCGAACTGATTATTGCGCAGGCCTGCCGGGAAGGTGCCCGGCCTGTGCTGGCGGGGCGCTCGGCCGACAAACTGCGGCCGCTGGCCGAACGTTTCGGCTTGCCCATGCGAGCCTTCGCCCTCGACGACCCTGACGAGGTGGCGCGTCACCTGCAGGACATCCGGGTGGTGCTCAACTGTGCCGGCCCTTACCTGCACACTGCCGCGCCGATGGCCGCAGCATGCATCAGGCTGGGTGTCCACTATCTCGACCTGAACGGAGAAATCGGGGTTTTCGAACGACTGGCCGCGCTCGGCCCGGTCGCCAAAGCGGCGGGTGTGATGCTGATGCCCGGCGTCGGTTTCGACATCGTGCCGAGCGATTGCCTGGCCGCCCACATGAAGCGGCGCCTGCCCGAAGCCACCCTGCTGACGCTCAACATTCAGGCCATCGGCCGGCCGTCGCATGGCACCACGCTGACCATTCTTGAAAGCCAGGTTCAGGGAGCGATCCGCAAAGGCGGGAAGATCGTGTCCGTGCCGCCGGTCTGGAAAACGAAGGTCGCCGACTGTGGCCACGGCCCCGTCAAGTTGACCAGTTTCCCCTGGGGGGACGTATCCTCTGCCTATCATTCGACCGGCATTCCCGGCATCGAGGTCTACTTCGCAGTCCCCTGGTCCTTGCGCCTCCTGTGCCAGCTGAACCGCTACCTGCCGGCATTGATGCAGGCGCGTGGGCTACAGTCCTTCCTCCAGCAAGTGGTGCCCGGAGGCGGCCCCGATGCGGCGGAACGGGAAAGCGGATGCGTCTATCTGCTGGGCGAAGCGTGCGATGCCGCCGGACAGACGCTGCGGACGCGCCTGAAAACACCGGAGGGCTACGCGCTGACGGTGTTCACCGCCTGGGACATCGCCCGGCGGACGGCGGCGGGCGCTGCACAAGCCGGGTTCCGGACGCCATCGATGGTATTCGGCGCCGATTACATTCTCGAATTCGCCGGGACGTCGCGCGAAGACTGCTGAAATCTATCGAGCTGGCGAGTCCAGACTATCAGAGTGGCGTTTGCCCAAAATGGAGCCCCCCATGAACGAACGAGTTAACCATCTGCTGAGCCAGATGGCTGCCATCGAAGAGGAGCTGCTCGTGGCGCTCCACGAACAGGAGACCAGCGTACTCTTCCAGATCAGGGGAAAACGCGTCGAATTCGAACATTCCATCAGGGAAGCGCACGGCCGGCTCAAGACCGGCTTCATCCACTGGCTGGTGACCTACCGGCCACAGAATCTGATTACCGGGCCAATCATCTACGGCATGATCGTCCCGCTTGCCATTCTCGACCTGTTCGTCAGCTTCTACCAGGCAACGTGCTTTCCAATCTACGGGGTACCCAAGGCACGCCGCGGCGACTACATCGTCTTCGACCGACAGAAACTCGAATACCTGAATTTCATCGAAAAATTCCACTGTACCTACTGCGCATATGGAGCTGGCCTGATTGCCTATGTAGGCGAAATCGTGTCGCGCACCGAACAGTATTTCTGCCCCATCAAGCACGCGCACAAGATACTCGGCACGCATTCGCGTTATGCCCGCTTTCTCGACTATGGCGAGGCCGCCGACTACGAGGCCCGGCTTGAAGCCTTCCGCGTCGCGCTCGCCAGGAAGATATGAGATCGGCGAAAAATCTTGCGCCCCCCCGAGGTGATGCCGGTAAACTGGAACAATTGGCAGGAAACGAGGGGGAGAAAGAATGAATCCATCATGTTCAGCGCGGTTCTGTCTATTGAGCATCATTTTTGGCCTTTTCTGGCCGTTGACCGCAGCAAACGCCCAGGACGCCAGACTGTTAACCAGCGGGCAGACGCTCTACCTGCCGATTTACTCGCACATGCTCTACGGCAACATCGGCAAGAGCGGCAAGGTGTCCCAGGTCATGCTCTCGGCCCTGGTCAGTATCCGCAACACCGATCCCAGGCGGCCAATGCGCATTCTCTCGGCACGCTATTACGACACGAGCGGTAAGCTGATCGGCGAGCGCCTGCCTGCGCCGGTGGTCCTGCCGCCGCTCGGCACGCACGAGTTGTTCGTCGAGCTCAATGACGCCTCCGGTGGTTCGGGTGCCAACTTCATCATCAAGTGGGATGCCGATTCGCCGATCAACCCGCCGTTGGTCGAGTCGCTGCACGCCAACATGGACGGCGGCAAGGCGGTCGTCTTCATGACCCAGTCGGTGCCGGTCGCCGACCCGGCAGGGGCGCCCGCGCGGCAATGAAAAACGCCCCGCAAACCGGCTACATCGTCCGCCTGCTCTATGTAGCGCTCGGCGCGCTGGTTGCTGTCCATATTTTGGGGACCTTCGGCTACCACTACCTGACCGAGGGCCAGTATTCGTGGTTTGACTGTTTCTACATGACCTTCATCACCGTCGCCACCATCGGCTTCGGCGAGATCATCGACATGTCGAGCAATCAGGCGGCACGCATGTTCACGGTCGCCATCGGCATCCTCGGTGCCGGCAACCTTTCGCTGCTGTTCTCGGTCGTGACCGTCGCCATTCTCGAAACCGACCTCAACGGAAACCTGCGGAGAAGACGCATGGAAAAGACCATCAGGAAACTCAAGGGCCACTACATCCTGTGCGGGTTCGGCCGCGTCGGGCGCAACATCGCGCACGAACTGGAGGCCACCAACCGCCACTACGTCGCCATCGAAGAAGACATCGAGCGTATTGCGGAGTACAAGGAAAAGAACCCTGGCCTGCTCTACCTGCAGGGCGATGCCAGCGACGACGACATGCTCGTCGCTGCCGACATCGAGGATGCCAAGGGCCTGTTCGCGATCACCGGCGACGACTCGCGCAACCTGATGATCGTCATCACCGCCAAGCAACTCAAGCCGACCCTCCGCATCGTCGCCCGCTGCTCGGAGCAACGCAACATCGAGAAAATGCGCAAGGCCGGCGCCGATGCCATCGTCTCGCCGGATTTCACCGGCGGCATGCGCATGGCCTCGGCGATGATTCGCCCGCACGCCGTCTCCTTCCTCGCGGAAATGCTCAAGTCGGAGCGCGGACTGCGCATCGAGGAAGTGGCGATCCCGGCCGGTTTCATTCCCAAGCCCCTCGGCTCGCTCAAGCTGCGCAGCGCCAATTACGTGCTGCTCGCGGTCCGCGAACGCACCGGCAACTGGCAATTCAACCCGGAAAAGGAATTCCTGCTCAAGCCCGGCTTCACGCTGATCGCCATGGCCACGCCCGGCGGGCGACTGGAACTCGAATCGCTCCTGATCGAGATGCTGTCCTGATCGCTGACCAAGGGTTTTCCACAGGCCGCCGGGGCGCGGGCCGGATGCTAGAATCGCCCGGGAACAAACCCGGGGGGACTTCTGAATGACCAGCATCCGCAACCTTTTCTGCCTTGCCTGCGGCCTGACGGCGTTGCCGGCGATGGCAGCCTCCGGACCCGCCGTTGCCGGCATCCAGGTCGATTTCATCCTGTTCGCAGCAACGCTGCTCGGGGTGGCGCTGTTTCACAATTACACCTTGTACGTCGCGCTGACCGGGATGGTCACCATCGCGTTGTACAAGATCGTGTTCACCGGCTTCAAGACCGGCGCCGGGCTGGCCGGCCTGGTCGGCCATGTCGGCCACGAATGGGTGACGCTGGCCAACCTGTTCTGCCTGCTGATGGGATTCGCCCTGCTCTCGCGGCATTTCGAGAAGAGCCACGTGCCGGTGGTGCTGCCCAAGTACCTGCCGGACGACTGGAAGGGCGGTTTCGTGCTGCTGATCATGGTCTTCGTACTCTCCAGTTTCCTCGACAACATCGCCGCCGCGCTGATCGGCGGCGCCATGGCCCACCAGTTGTTCAAAGCCAAAGTCCATGTCGGCTACCTTGCCGGCATCGTCGCCGCCTCGAATGCCGGCGGCGCCGGTTCGGTGGTCGGCGACACGACAACGACGATGATGTGGATCGCCGGGGTTTCGCCGCTGCAGGTACTCCATGCCTACGTCGCTGCCGGGGTCGCCGTCTGCATCACCGCATTCGTCGCGGCCAAGCAGCAGCACGCCTACTCGCCGATCATCAAGAACAGCAATGCGCACACCAAGGTGGACTGGACGCGCGTCGGCATCGTCGGCCTGATCCTTGTCTTCGCCATCGTTACCAACGTCGTGGTTAACCTCAAATTCAATCACCTGGCCGACCATTTCCCCTTCATCGGGGTTGCCGTCTGGGTCGCCATCCTGCTCTCGGTTGGCCTGCGCCGGCCGGACTGGGAGGTGCTACCGGAAACGGCCAAGGGCACCTTATTCCTGCTGTCGCTGGTGATGTGCGCGTCAATGATGCCGGTCGAGGAACTGCCGCCGGCTTCCCTGTTCGTCGCCCTCGGCCTCGGCTTCGTCTCGGCCGTTTTCGACAACATCCCGCTGACCGCGCTGGCGATCAAGCAGGGTGGCTACGACTGGGGCTTCCTCGCCTATGCCGTCGGCTTCGGCGGTTCGATGATCTGGTTCGGCTCGTCGGCCGGCGTCGCGCTGTCCAACATGTACCCGGAAGCCAAGTCGGTCGGCAACTGGCTGCGCCATGGCTGGCACGTCGCCCTCGCCTACGTCGTCGGCTTCGCCGTCATGGCCGCCGTCCTCGGCTGGCATCCTGAACCGCACTCGCGCAGCGTCGAGCCCGCCGATCCCGGCTCGCACCGGATCATTTCCCCGGGCGACGCCCGTTAGGAGTCCAGACGCATGAACACGCCGACTTTCCGCCGCCTTCTGCCGCTCGCCCTGTTCGCCGCCGCCTGGCCGGTCCTGGCCGCCGGTTCCGACGTCGTCGGCGAAAACCTGCTGTGGCTGGCGATCATCATCCTCGCCGCCCGTCTCTTCGCGCCAGTGGCACAGCGCGTCGGCTTCCCGGCGGTGCTCGGCGAACTGCTGCTCGGCGTCGTGCTGGGCAACCTCGCGCTCCTCGGCGTTCATTATTTCGACACCATCGCCAAGGACCCGATCATCATGTTCATGGCCGAGCTGGGGGTCATCATCCTGCTCCTGCAGATCGGCCTCGAAACGCGGCTCGGCGACCTGGTCAGCGTCGGCGTCCGCGCCTCGATGGTCGGCGCCGTAGGCATCGCCGTCCCCTTCGCGCTTGGCGCCTTCGTCGTCGGGCCGCTGCTGCTGCCGGGCCTCGACTTCAATGCCTACCTGTTCCTCGGCGCGACGCTGTCGGCCACCTCGGTCGGCATCACCGGCCGCGTCTTTCGCGACCTCGGCAAGCTCAAGATGCCCGAGGCGCAGATCGTCCTCGGCGCGGCCGTCATCGACGATGTGCTCGGCCTGGTCATCCTCGCCGTCGTCTCCAGCCTGGTGCAGGCCGGCACGGTCAGCGTCGTCGAAGTACTGATGATCGTCGCCAAGGCGGTGCTCTTCCTCGGCGGATCGATCATCATCGGCCGCGCCATCGCGCCGCGCCTGCTGGCCTGGGCCTCGCGCCTCGACAGCAGCCACTCGATGCTGTTCTCGCTGGTACTGGTCGCCGGCCTGTTCATGGCCTGGCTGGCGCATGCCGTCGGCCTCGCCCCGATCATCGGCGCCTTCGCCGCCGGCCTCCTGTTCGAACCGATCTTCCTCAAGGAATTCGAGACACCAAAGCTGGTTCAGGATATCGAGCAGCTATTGCCTGCTACGGTCGACACCGAAAAACAGCAGGAAATCAGAGCCGTGCTGGCCCGTCACACCAGCCACCAGCACGAGCACATGATCGAGCCGATCGGCTACTTTTTCGTCCCGGTCTTCTTCGTGCTGACCGGCATGCAGGTCGACCTGACCGCGCTGGCCGATCCCAAGGTGGTCATGGTGGCGCTCGGCATCACGATGGCCGCCGTGGTCGGCAAGCTGGCCTCGGGCTTCGTCGCCGGCAAGGGCAAGAACCCGTGGCTGGTCGGGTGGGGCATGGTGCCGCGCGGCGAGGTCGGCCTGATCTTCGCGATGGTCGGCAAGACCCTCGGCGTGATGAGCGAGTCGATGTTCTCGGTGATCGTCATCATGGTCATCCTCACCACGCTCCTGACGCCACCGATCCTGACCGTATTGCTGCGCCGGCATAAGGCCTGAACATGCTCGCCCTGTCCGCCGAACAGAAGCGCCGGCGCTGGCTGGCGCTCGGCGTCGTCGCCGCCGCCTACGTACTGTCCTTCTTCCAGCGTTTCGCGCCAGCCGGCATCGCCCAGGACCTGGCAGTTGCCTTCCAGACGTCGGCGGCCTCGCTGGGCGTGCTCGCGGCCACGTATTTCTACGTTTATACCTTGATGCAGATCCCCACCGGGATCCTTGCCGACACCCTCGGGCCGCGCAAGATCCTGGCGCTGGGCGGCATCATCGGCGGCCTCGGCAGCTTCATGTTCGGCTTTGCCCCAACCCTGGACTGGGCGCTGGCCGGACGCACGCTGATCGGCCTTGGCGTCTCGGTGACCTTCATTGCCATGCTCAAGCTGATCGCCGTGTGGTTCGAGGAAAGCCGTTTCGCGACGATGGTCGGCATCTGCATGCTGGTCGGCAACATGGGCTCGGTCCTCGCCGGCGCGCCGCTTTCCGGGCTGGCCCAGGCGACCGGGTGGCGCGGCGTGTTCATCGGCGTCGGCATCGTTTCGCTGTTGCTAGCGGTTGGCTGCTGGGTGATCGTGCGCGACCGGCCCGATACCGCAAGCAGCACTGCAGTGCCGCGGTTCGACCGGACCGTGGTGCTCTCGGCGCTGCTATCGGTGATCCGCAACCGCGCTACATGGCCGGCCATCCTCGTCAATACCGGCATGTCCGGCGCCTTCTTCACCTTCGCCGGTCTGTGGGCGACGCCCTATCTGATCCAGGTTCATGGCATGCTGCGGGCGGTGGCGGCCAGCCACCTTTCGCTGTGGTTCGGCGGCTTCGCGGTCGGCTGCTTCTTCATCGGTACCCTGTCGGACCGCATCGGCCGGCGCAAGCCCGTCCTCATTGTCGCCTCCCATATCTACGCGGCGATCTGGCTGATCTGGCTGTCCGGAGCAACGATGCTACCGTGGCTTTCCTACACGCTCTTCGGCCTGATGGGATTGGCGACCGCCGGGTTCAGCCTGACCTGGGCCTGCGCCAAGGAGGTCAACCCGCCCTTGCTGTCGGGCATGTCGACCAGTGTCGCCAACATGGGGGGCTTTCTCGCCGGGGCGCTGCTGCAGCCGTTGTTCGGCTGGATCATGGACCTCGGCTGGAAGGGCGAAATGCTCAACGGCGGCCGCGTCTATGATCTCGCCGCCTGGCGCAGCGGGATGCTGGTGGTCGCCTTGTGCGCGCTGATGGGGGCCACCGCCACCTGGTGGATCCGCGAGACGCGCTGCCGCAACATCTGGCAGGCGCGATAAGCCCGACCTACTTCTCGACGAAGGCCCGCTCGATCACGTAGTCGCCCAGTTCGCCTGTGTAGTGGCGTGCCACCTTGAAGCCGCGGGCATCGAGCATGGCGGCGGTATCGGCCAGCATGCCCGGGCCGCCGCAGATCATGGCGCGGTCGGTCGCTGCATCGAGCGGCGTCTCGCCGATGTCGGCGAACAGCTTGCCGGATTCGAGCAGGTCGGTCAGACGCCCTTCGTTCTCGAAAGGCTCTCGTGTCACGGTCGGGTAATAGACCAGCTTCTCGCGCGCCCATTCGCCAAAGAACTCGTGGTCGGTGATCTCGTGCTCGATGTACTCGCGGTAGGCCAGTTCGCTGGTCCAGCGCACGCCGTGGATGAGGATGATCTTCTCGAAACGCTCGTAGGTTTCCGGATCGTGGATCAGGCTCATGAACGGGGCCAGGCCGGTGCCGGTGGCAAACAGGAACAAGCGCCTGCCCGGCTTCAGGTCGCGCAGGACCAGCGTGCCAGTTGGCTTCCTGCTGACGATGATCGGATCCCCCGGCCGCAGGTGCTGCAAACGCGAGGTCAGGGGCCCGTCGGCGACCTTGATGCTGAAGAATTCGAGGTGTTCCTCGTGGCTGGCGCTGGCGATGCTGTAGGCGCGGGTCAGCGGGCGGCCAGCGACCTCGAGGCCGACCATCACGAACTGGCCGCTGGTAAAGCGCAGCCCCTGGTCGCGCGTGGACCGGAACGAGAACAGCGTGTCGTTCCAGTGATGGACGGAAAGTACGGTTTCGGTGGTGAGTGTGGTCATCTGATGGCTCCAATCGACTATTCGACCGGCGTTTTCGTCAGGCGTTGCACAATCGAACCATCAAGCGATAATCGTCACAGGCAGGGAGCGACAAGTGCAGCACGGCTTGCGCAGGAATTAAATATTAGCGTATACTTATACTTATGAAAACGAACCTGATTTTTGCCCTTTTCTGCGCGTTGACCGCAACCGTCGGGATTGCGCTGCCAACCGCCCATGCCGAGACCCTGCCGACGGTGACCGTCAAGCCGCACACGGTCGACCTGACCTTCCCGGCCGAATCGCTGGTCGAGGCGGTGCAGCAGGCCACGGTCGGCGCCCAGGTCGCGGGCCGCGTGCTCGAAGTCAAGGTTGATGCCGGGCAGCAGGTCAGGAAAGGCGAGGTGCTTATGCGCATCGACGCCCGCGAAGCAGAGGAAGCTGCGCGCGCCGCCGAAGCCCAGTACGCAAACGCGAAGCTCAACTTCGAGCGCACGCGCAGCCTCAAGGAACAGAAGTTCGTCAGCCAGGCCGCGGTCGACAAGGCCCGCGCCGAACTCGACTCCGCCGCCGCCACTCGCGCCGCGGCCGGCGCCAGCCAGAGCCACGGCACCATCGTCGCGCCAATGACCGGCATCGTCGCCCGCCGCCTTGCCGAAATGGGCGACATGGCAACGCCGGGCAAGCCGCTGTTCATCATCTACGAACCGGGCGGCCTGCGCGTGACCGCCAGCGTGCCGCAATTCCGCATAAAGGACATGCGCCGGGTAAAAAGCGCGCGCGTCGAGTTTCCCGAACTGGGCAAATGGGTCGATGCGACGGCCGTGACCCTGCTGCCGACCGCCGGCTCCGCCACCCACGTGTCGCAGGTTCGCGTCAGCCTGCCGCCGGTCGCGGAAGCCACGCCCGGCATGTTCGCCCGCGTCCATTTCGTGACCGGACAGGCCGAAAAGCTGACCGTGCCGGCCGCTTCGGTGCTGCGTCGTGGCGAAGTATCGGCAGTCTATGTCCTGACCGCCGACGATCGCCTCAGCCTGCGTCAGTTGCGTCTGGGCGAGACGGTCGGTCAGGGCGAAATCGAAGTGCTGGCCGGGCTTTCCGCCGGCGACCGGGTGGTGACCGATCCGGTCCGCGCCGGCATCCAGCTCAAGTCGGGCAAATAGGCCGTGGCCCGCAAAGCCGCTACGCCCGGCGCACCGATGGGCATCTCGGGGCGCATCGCCGCCACCTTCCAGGACTCGCGGATGACGCCGCTGCTGGCGCTGGTCGCCTTCCTGCTCGGCGTGTTCGCCGTGCTGGTCACGCCGCGCGAGGAGGAACCGCAGATCGACGTGACCATGGCCGACGTGCTGGTCGCCTTCCCCGGCGCCTCGGCGGAAGATGTCGAGAATCTGGTCGCCCGTCCGGCCGAGCAGGTGCTCTCGCGCATGCACGGCGTCGAGCACGTGTACTCGGTGGCACGGCCCGGGATGGCGGTGATCACCGTCCAGTTCGACGTCGGCCTCAAGTATCTCGACGCCGTCGTCCGCCTGCACGACACCGTGCAGTCGCACCGCGACTGGCTGTCACCCAACCTCGGCGTGCTCGAACCCGTTGTCAAGCCGCGCGGCATCGACGACGTACCCATCGTTTCACTCACCTTCTGGACCAAAGACCCGCAGCGATCGGCCTTCGAAATGCAGCAGATCGCCCGCGCCGTCGAGATCGAACTCAAGCGGATCAAGGGTACGCGCGATGTCAGCACGATCGGCGGCCCCAACCATGCCGTGCGCGTGCTGATGGACGCCGAGCGGATGAATGCCTTCGGCGTCACGCCGCAGGAAATCGCCGCTGCCTTGAAGGTATCGAATGCGCAGCAGTCGTCGGGCAGCATCACCGCTGGCAACCGCGACGTGCTGGTCCAGACCGGCACCTACCTGGAGTCGGCGGCGGATGTCAGGGAACTGGTGGTCGCCGTGCGCGGGCCGGCCAACGAGCGAAAGCCGGTGTTCATCAGCGACGTCGCGACGGTCGAGGACGGCCCCGACCAGCCCAAGTCCTACGCCTGGTTCGGCAGCAAGGATGGCGAGTTTCCCGCAGTCACCGTGCAGATGTCGAAGCAGCCGGGCGTCAACGCCGCCGACATCGCGAATGCCGCGATCAAGCGCATCGAGAGCCTGAAAAACACCGTCATTCCGGAGGGCGTCGAAGTCACCGTGACGCGCAACTACGGCGCCAGCGCCACCGAAAAGGCGCAGAAGCTGATCGGCAAACTGATCTTCGCCACCGCCTTCGTCGTCCTGCTCGTCTTCTTCGCGCTCGGCCGGCGCGAGGCGCTGATCGTCGGCGTCGCCGTCACCCTGACCCTGGCCGCGACGCTGTTCGCCTCGTGGGCCTGGGGCTTCACGCTGAACCGCGT
>ERZ724516.781-NODE-781-length-19409-cov-6.369019_pt1 | contig 19409 bp, 12 predicted proteins | sample MGYA00376049_ERZ724516 | MGnify/ENA primary metagenome ERZ724516 (study PRJEB28724, sample SAMN07190886) | activated sludge metagenome | isolation source: activated sludge of sewage treatment plant in Hong Hong | place: USA: Christiansburg, Virginia | collected... | reverse complement strand
GCATCGGCGGTACCGCGGTACCAATGAGAGTCATTTACCTGTTGTTGCGCAGGCATGATTTCAATGAACTCACCCAGCCGCCCGTCAAGAAAGCTCCAACCTAGCTGCAGGTGCCGAATCAGACTTTGCGACTTGTATTGTGTGGCAACTCCTACCCTTCGCACCCCGGAATTCACGCAATTTGACAGGGTGAAATCGATGATCCGAAATTTTCCACCAAACGGAACTGCAGGCTTGCTGCGCCAGTCAGTCAGTTCATGCAAGCGGGATCCGCGTCCGCCAGCGAGTACGATGGCAAACGTGTTGCGTGTGAGTTGGCTTACGAAGCGCGGGTCACGCCGACTACGCGGGCTCACGATGGATTCTGGTTCTGGCTGTTGCATCTCACCTCCAAGGGTTTCATTAAAACCATTCTAGGGTGAACCCTTGGTTTTAGGGGGCCACTGACCCCTCTGTTACTACCTGAGTCGGCAGAAGTTGTTATAGATCAAGCGGGTCAGGTTGGGGCGCCCCAAATGGAGTCAAGTCTCTAGCGCCACCCGGACTTTCTTCATCGAATGCGCCTACCATGCAGGCCTTAGCCAAGTTAGAAAATTACACGGACACCCCTCACCATGAAGCTGCGAATAGGAGAAGGCTGGGACATCCATGCGCTGGTAGACGGCCGCAAACTGATTCTGGGTGGCGTGGAAATTCCGTACAGCAAAGGGTTGCTGGGCCATTCCGACGCTGACGCCCTGTTACACGCCATCACCGATGCCGTGCTGGGTGCCGCTGCTCTGGGTGACATTGGCACGCATTTCCCGGATACCGACGCGTACTTCAAAGGCGCAGACTCAGCCCTGTTGCTGGCCGAGGCGACTCGCCGTGTACGTGAGCTGGGTTTCGAAATTGGCAATGTCGATAGTACGGTGGTTGCCCAAGCGCCCAGGCTGGCTCCGCACATACCGGCCATGCGCAGGCGCATTGCCCAGGTCCTGGGTGTTGACCTGAGCCAGGTTAACGTCAAGGCCAAGACCGCCGAGAAGATGGGCCCGGTTGGTGAAGGTCAGGCCATCGAGGCGCGTGCAGTCATCTTGCTGACCTGACGTTTGGGCTTTCCAACAGCTCTTTTCATTGACTTCATCCGTTCTTTTGTAGCCAATCCATGACCAAGTCCGCCAACGCCCACCCCCATTTGATGCAACCACTGGACCTCGGTTTCACAAGTTTGCGCAACCGCATCATGATGGGCTCGATGCACACGGGGCTGGAGGATCGGTTTTACAACTACCCCAAGCTGGCGGCTTATTTCCGTGAACGCGCCAAGGGCGGGGTGGGCTTGATCGTGACGGGGGGCATTTCGCCCAACCGCCAGGGCTGGTTGTTACCGTTTGGCGGCACCTTGAGTTCGATTCTGGATGTGCCCAACCACCGCACCGTGACACAGGCGGTACACGACGAGGGAGGCAAGATACTGATGCAGATATTGCATGCAGGTCGGTACGGTTACCAGCCTTTCGTGGTGTCGGCGTCCGCAGTGAAATCCCCGATTTCCATGTTCAAACCCAAGGCGCTGACGGAAGACGGCATCGCCGCCACCATCAAGGCCTATGTGCGCTGCGCCCGATTGGCACAAAAAGCGGGGTATGACGGGGTGGAAATTATGGGCAGCGAAGGCTACTTGCTGAACCAGTTCTTGTGTGTGCGAACCAATCAACGCACGGATGACTGGGGTGGCTCGATTGACAACCGTATGCGCCTGCCAGTGGAGATCGTGCGCCAGGTGCGTGAGGCTGTGGGGCCGAACTTCATCTTGATGTACCGGCATTCGGTGCTGGACCTGGTGGAGGGCGGCAATACTTGGGCAGAAGTGGTACACGTTGCCCGAGCTCTCGAAGCCGCTGGAGTGACCTTGTTCAATACCGGCATTGGCTGGCACGAGGCGCGGACTCCCACGATCGTCACCTCCGTGCCCCGGGCTGCCTTTGCCAGCGTGGCAGCACGCTTGAAGAAGGCGGTCAAGGTACCGGTGATCGCCAGCAACCGCATCAACATGCCGGACGATGCCGAAGCATTGATTGCCAGCGGCAGTGTGGACATGGTGTCCATGGCGCGCCCCTTTCTAGCCGACCCAGAATGGGTCAACAAGGTTGCGGCGGGCCGGGTCGACGAAATCAATACCTGCATTGCCTGCAACCAGGCCTGCCTGGACCACACCTTTGCCAACAAGCGGGCCAGTTGCCTGGTCAACCCTCGCGCGGGCTACGAGACCGAGCTGGTTTACCGCAGGGCACAACAACCAAAGAAAGTGGCCGTGGTGGGTGCCGGACCGGCGGGCCTGTCCGCTGCAACTGTGGCGGCCGAGTGTGGCCACGACGTGACGCTGTTCGACAGCAGCGACCGTATTGGCGGCCAATTTAATTTGGCCATGCAAGTGCCTGGCAAGGAAGAGTTTGCCCAGACCCTAAGGTATTTTTCGCGCCAACTCGCCATCACCGGTGTCAAGCTCCAATTGCAGACGCGGGTCACGCGCGAGTATCTATTGCGCCAAGGTTTTGACGAGGTGGTCGTGGCCACGGGCATTGTTCCGCGCACCCCCCGCATTACTGGCGTGGAGCGCACCAATGTGGTGTCCTACATCGACGTCTTGCAACGCAAAGTCACGGTGGGCAAGCGGGTCGCCATCATTGGGGCCGGGGGCATTGGCTTCGATGTGGGCGAATTCTTGTTGCACGATCCTTCGGTGCCATTGCCCTTGTCGATTGAACACTGGTGCCGGGATTGGGGCGTTGACCTGCGGGCGCAGTCCCACGGTGGACTGGTGGAGCCTGCGGCTGCAAAGCCGTATCGGGAGGTCTACCTGCTGCAACGCAAGACCACCCGCCTCGGGGCGGGTTTGGGCAAGACTTCGGGTTGGGTGCACCGTGCCGTGCTGCAGCGCAATGGCGTCACGATGCTGGGCGGCGTGGAGTACCAAAGCATCGACAACACAGGTCTGCACATTACTGTCAACGGTGAACCACGGGTGTTGGAAGTTGACCATGTCGTGTTATGCGCGGGCCAGGAGCCGCTGACCGAGCTGATGCCGCCTGCTGACGCGCCATCCATAGCCGGAGCACCACGCTTCCACAAAATCGGAGGTGCCGCTCTGGCGAGCGAGTTGGATGCCAAGCGCGCCATTCGCGAAGGCGCGGTCTTGGCCGCCAGCCTTTGATCAGTCGCTGGTGACACGAGGTAAGCGGATGTTGGCCGAAAGGCCGCCCGATGTGGCGTTGGTGAGCGAAAACGCGCCACCCATGCGCTGGACTGTTTTTTCGACAATTGCCAGGCCCAGCCCCGCTCCGTTGGCCGCGGTGCGCGCCGCTTCCCCCCGGTAGAAAGGCTGCGTCAGGTTGGACAGTTGTTCTGCAGCTACGCCAATGCCATGGTCCCGTATTTTCATCAGTACCCATTTGTCCCGCGCAATTGCCGCAATCTGGATGCTGGCGATGCCTGAGTCGGCGGATTTGCCGTACCGCCGCGCGTTTTCGAGCAGGTTCGATACGATGCGACCCAACTCCACTTCATCAGCCAGAACTAGCAGGTTGTCCTCCAGTTGGATCTTGATTTGTACATCGGGTTGGTTCTGGTACGAATACGTACAGGCCTCCACCACATCGGACAGCACCACAGGCGTGAGTTTCTCTTTCTCGGGACGGGCATAGTCCAAAAACTTGCCAATGATGGCGTCCAACTGGGCGATATCTGCTGCCATGTGCGCTCGGGCGTCCAGGTCGCTGACACTCATCTCGGTTTCCAGTCGCAAGCGTGCCAACGGAGTGCGCAAGTCGTGTGAAATGCCGGCCAGCATCACGGCGCGATCCTGTTCAACCTTGGCCAAACGCTGGGCCATGCGGTTAAAGCCGATGTTGACCTCCCGAATTTCACCGGTTTGTACGTTTTCGTCGAGTCGGCTGGCGTCAAAATCGCCCTCCTTTACCCGACTTGCGGCGAACGACAATTCCTTGAGCGGCCGGTTTATCAATCTGGCAATCAGCGCTGCACCAGCTAATGACAGTGCGGCGGCCACTACCAGCCAGATCACCCACGTCTTGCCGCCGCCCGGATTGAACCGTTGCGGGTCGGTTAACAGCCAATAGTCATCTCCGCTGATGTCAAAACCGATCCACAAACCGGGTTTGCTATTGACACTGCTGGCGACAACCGTTCGCTTCCCCAGCCGGTTTGTGAGTTCCCGGGTTACCTGACGGTCAATAGCATCGGCACCAAAAGGCACAAACTGGTCACCTGGTTCGCGCGGAACGATGTGAACACCCTCCTGGTCACTCATGGTTTTAAGCAGAGACGTCCTGGCAATCGCGTCAGCGTGGATCAGGGCGGCGCGGCTCAGGTTGACTTGTGAGGCCAATTGCTGCGCGGTTTGAATGGCCCGGGGTTCAAACTCCAGCGAACGCAGGGTTTGCAGCCAAGCCACAATGCTGCCCAACAACAACAAGGCCAACAAAAAAAAGGTACGCCAAAATAGGCTGAGACCGCGGCGTGTGGGTGAAGCTGCGTCGACAACGGGGTCCGCCAGTGCCGCCGGGGCACTGTCTTGGTTATCCTGGAATTGGGTGGAGGTCTGGTTTGCGCTCAATTGGGCCCGCAAGCGATTCAGGCTGCCTCGTCCGGTACAAAAACATAACCCACACCCCACACCGTTTGAATGAAACGTGGTGCAGCCGGGTCGGTTTCTATCATTTTGCGCAGTCGCGAAACCTGAACGTCGAGGCTACGGTCAAAGGGTTCGAACTCCCGACCACGTGACAACTGCGCCAGCTTCTCGCGCGACAACGGCACCCGAGGGTGTCGAACCAGGGCTTTGAGCATGGCGAATTCGCCAGTAGTCAGGGTTAACTCGTGGTCATCTTTGTGCAAAGTGCGGGCGCCCAGGTCAAAGGTGAACGCGCCAAAACGCGCCATCTCGTTTTCGGTAGAGGGAGCCCCAGGGACCTCCGGTGTCGGGCGGCGGCGCAGCACCGCGTGGATACGCGCCAGCAATTCACGTGGGTTAAAGGGCTTGCCGAGATAGTCGTCCGCGCCAACTTCGAGTCCCACAATGCGGTCGATGTCCTCTCCCTTGGCGGTGAGCATGATGATGGGGGTGACATCACCCGCAGCCCGCAGCCGCCGGCAGATGGACAAGCCATCTTCGCCTGGCATCATGAGGTCTAACACGATCAGGTCTGCCGTTTCGCGCAGCATGATCCGCGTCAGTGACTTGGAATCTTCTGCCATTAGAACGTCAAAACCCTCCTGCGTCAGATAACGTCTTAGCAGGTCACGGATGCGGGTGTCATCGTCAACCACCAGGATCTTGTTGGGGCGAGAAGGCGGAGTCTGCATGGGCTGGTGAGTAATTTGTAACAGGGCTCATTTTGCGCGTCCCGCCAGGCCACAGGCGGTCGAAACGACAAACTTTGACACAATGTTACAAATACCGTGAAACGAGACTATCTGCCAGCCCAACAATGGCATACCGTTGACTGCACTTCCAAAAAGTCTGATGTTCAAGTCCGTCATCATTTGTTGTTGTTTGAGTTTCTGGGGCACCGAGGCCTTCGCGCACCCGGAAAAAATGTCTACTCAAGATGTGTCGGTGGAGCCGCGCCCATCAGCTAACGACGCGGACTCGAACAAGCGGCGCGCTGCCTTGCGCGCCGCACTGCTGGCACAACAGGACAAATCTCGAGCATCGGAAAACGTCCCCCGAAAGTCGCCCGAGTTGAGCCCAAAGGAGCGCGCGCAATTGCGCCAACAACTGCGACAACAAGGGCACTAATCGACTCGCGGCTTGAACCGCTCAGGGTTGTTACGGCAACAGACGACAACCAAATCGCGGACTGGGCACTCAAGCACTCAAGCTGGGGACTTCGCCAATGCGGTTCACGCTCACTGTGCGTCCCTGTTCAACACGGATCCACTGGTCACACAAGGCCAGCGAACTCGGTCGGTGCGCGATCAACAGGATGGTGGTGTTGCGCAAATGTTTTTGTATAGCCGCACGAATCAACTCGTCGGTTTCCACGTCAACACTGGCTGTGGCTTCATCCATCAGAATAATCGAAGCCTTCGACAGCAAGGCGCGCGCAAGGCAAATCAGCTGGCGTTGCCCGGCGCTGATATTGCGGCCACCTTCCTCAAGCGGTGTTGCCAGCCCCAATGGCAAGTTGGCAACAAAATTTCCCAGCCCGATCTGCGTCAACGCAGCCTCAATATCCTGGTCGCTATAGGATCCGGTCACGTCGATGGATTCACGCAAAGGACCCAGAAAGAGTACGGGGTCTTGCGGCACATAGGCAATGGATTGGCGTAGCCGTGCATGGGGCACGTTTTGGATGTTGATTCCATCAATCAGTATGTCACCGCGCTCCACACTGAGCGTGCGCAACAGGGATAACAATACGGTCGATTTGCCCGCACCGGTTCGACCCAGCAAGGCCACATGCGCATGGGCAGGAACCGTGAATGTCGCGTCTTCCACAATGACCGGCAGCGCGGGTGCATAACGCAGGCAGACGTGGCGAAACTCAATCCTGCCTTCGCTGGGCCAATCCGGCGCTATTGTTTCTGTGGCCCGGGTCTGCTCCTCCGGTGGTAGCTCGGCCCATTGCTGGCAACGCTCCCAGGGAACCAGAATCGTCGCCAGCGCAAAGAAGTCCCGGCACAGCCGCTCGACCCGCGCCAGCAATCCGAAGGTCAGTGCCAGCAACAGGCCCACTGTGCCGACGCTCATTGTCGGCAGCAAGGCGTGCTGGCCTGCCAACACCAGGGGTACCAACAGGCAAGCGATCAGGCCGCAAGAGACCACCGTCAGGCGCATGGACAACCAAAAAACCAGATCCCAGCGGCGTATCTCGGTATTCAGGTTGCGTCGGTTGGCGCGGTCGAATTGCGCGACGATGTGCGCTTCGCGTCCAAAGGCGCGCAAGGTTGAGTGGCCGCGCAGGCCATCGTTGAACAAGGAGAACACAGGCGAGCGCACCACCGACGAAAGACGCGAAGTTTCCCGCACCGCAACGCCATACAAACGGGATACTTTGATGGACAAGTAGATGGTTGCGAGAAAAGGCAGCGCGGCCGATACCGCCACACTGAGGATTCCAATGGAACTGGCCACCGCAGCAGTCGCGCCCTGGGTGAAGCGAAAGCCACGGCTTGCCAGTTCCACATCCAGTTGTTGGATGTCCGCAGAAAAGCGATTCATCATTCGCCCTGACGGTGTGGTTTCAAAAAAACGCAGGGGCGAATGCATGACCCCGGTCAGCATCTTGTCGTGTGCCTTTTGTGCAGTATGGGCACAGGCGCGGCGAAAGGTGGCCTGGGCGCTGTAACCTACCGCCAAAATAAGCAGCGTGAGCACGGCGAAGGTCAGAAAAAATTGCGTTGGGTTCAACGTCGCGTCACCCCCCATTCGGGAAATTAGCACTTGCTGCGACAAGGGCAGGGCACTGGCCAACAGCATCAAACCAAACGTTAACAAGGCACCCGCTACCGCGCGGCCCTCCCAACTGCTGTCGCCCAGCGTCAGCAAAACGTCCTTCCATACGGAAGCGCGCACACTACCCACCGCCTGGCTTTCTTTATCCGTGAGCAATTCTTCTTTGCTCGAGTGCGAGTGGTCAGGACTTTCCAGATGTTCCATGACAGCGGTCTGGTCCGAGTGCCCATCCATCTCAATGCGCAGAAAGTTGGAAAACTGTGGGTTCGCGGTCCGTAGTTGGTCCAGTTTGCCGAACTCACCGCGTCCTTCGGAGTCAATGAACAAGATGTGATCGAATTTATCCAGATGCGCCAGCCGGTGCGTGGCGCAAATGCGTGTTACGCCCTTCCATTCACCAAAAAAAAGATCTTGCGCAATGCGCCGTTCTGTGGCCACGTCGAGTGCGGAGAAGGGGTCGTCCAGAATGACCACGTTGGGCGCGTGCAAGGCCGCTCTGGCCAACGATACCCGTTGCTTCTGGCCGCCCGACAGGTTCAATCCGCGTTCACCAATTTCGGTGTCCAGCCCGGCCGGCCATTGCTTGATTTCTTGCGTGAGGCTGGCCAGTTGTAAAGCCCTGCCGATGGCCGCGTCAGAGTAGCCGTCGCCTTGGCCAAACAACGTCAGGTTGTCGCGTAGCGTTCCACTGGCAATAAAGGTCTCTTGCGGGCAGTAGGCAAAACGCGGACGCGCCGACCAATGCACACCACCCGAGCTGGCTTCAAATTCCGCCATCAGCATGCGCAGTAACACTGTTTTACCGGCACCGACCGGTCCCACAATGGCCAGGCTTTGCCCGGGCTCCAGCGTGAAAGAAATGTTGTTCAGAATGCGCTGGTTTGGGTTGGCGGAGAACATCAGGTTCTGAACGGCCAGGCTTGGGGCCACAGAGCCAACCGCCGTTGGCATCCCCGATGGAGCTTCATCCTTGAGCTTGAAAAACGCCAGCAAACGTGTGGCTGACACCTCGGTCTGCGCCAATGCACCGGCCACATCACTCATCACCATAAACGGAAAGTCCAGCCCCTGGAAGATCAGCAGTGTGGGCAACAGCATGGCGGCGTGTAACTCGCCTCCGCGCAGGATGTGGATGCCATAAGTCACCGTTGCCACCACCAAACCGGCGCAGGAAAACACCAGAGACGACCGGGTTTGCAGCAACATGACCGAGATCAGACGCTCCACTTCGGCACTGCGCGCAGTTCGGGTGCGACCCAAAAAAACATCGGACCAGCCCGAGAGTTTGATCACCTTGATCGCCGAGAGAATTTGCGCGAACAAATCAATGCGCCTGTCCCGTGCGACCAGCAAGTCTTTCTGCCGTTTGGAGGTTGCACGCACGATGACTTTCAAAAGTGGCACCGTCAGAGCCATCAGCGCCAGGCCAAAGGCAGCGGTAACGCCAAGGTAACGCCACAACAGAATGCCCGCGATGGTGATGTGCACCACCACAATCAGCGCGTCCACAATTTTTTCCACGCAATGGCTGACTGCTGGCACGTCAACGTGCATCAAATTCTGAATATTCCCCTGTGGCTGCTCGTGGCGCACGCGGGGTGCCAGGCGAAACCACTTTTGCGCAAACTCGTGCATCAGAGCACTTTTCTGCAACACATGCGCTCGGCTAAAAGCCTTCAAATAACGCTGGAAACTGACGTTGATGACATAAATTACCAGCGGAAACAGTGCCAGCATCCCCAAATGCCGTGGTGACCACGGGTTCGCCTGAATGGCCTCGAAATGGGTCATGACCATTTCGATCAGCAGCGCAGGCGCCGCCGCCGCAGCGGTCGAGATGACCATATAAATCAGGGCGCGCCAGAAGTGGGGCTGGGTTGACCGCATCAGGCTGCGAACAAACTGCCACGAGCCGTTCTCGGTATCCAGCTTCAACAGTGCCCGGCCATGTTTCTTCTCCAACTCCTGGATGACAGGCGTTATGTCATCCACACCGAGTGAAACTTTGTCACGCGACAGGCGCTTGAGTTGGGGTGTCAGGTGGCCATAGAAGTCATCGATCAGGGACCTGAAAATGACAGACGGAAAATTCAACAACATCCAGGCAAGTATCGCATTGCGTTGGGCGCCGACCGACGGAGTAGGGCGGGTGCATCATTGTCAAAAATATATGGTTGAATGGAGTTGAATCGCAATGTGTAAAGGAATCCCATGACATCCAGCAAACCGACACCATCCGTAATGGACACGGGTAACGAATTTGAAGGCGTACCGCATCTGCTGAGTCTGGACAGTCTGGAGGTGTCCGAGGGAGGGCACTCTGCCTACCGTTCAAGTTATGAAGAAAAGACCAGGCACTTGTTGAGTACAGAGCCCGTAGAAACCGCCATGAGTCTTGCCATCGGGGGCGAATACGACGGGATTGGCCGCTTGGAGAGCGCTTTATTGAGAAGCCTGGGATTGACGGACGGCAGTTTCCTGATCGATGTTGGCTGCGGAAGTGGACGGCTCGCGGTTCAACTGAATGACTTGCAATGCAAATACCTGGGCATTGATATTGTTCCCGAGTTGCTGCGTTACGCCCAGTCCACCAGTCGGCGGCCTGATTGGCGATTTATTGAAGCGGACGGATTCAAAATTCCTGAAAAGGACGAGGCGGCTGACTTTGTTTGCTTCTTTTCTGTCATCACCCATTTGACCCACGCCGATTCGTTTCGGTATTTGCGTGAAGCAGCGCGGGTTCTTCGAATTGGCGGCAAGATTGTCATTTCGTTCCTGGAGTTCAAAATCCCGGCCCACTGGGACGTTTTTGAGCAGATGGTCGGCGAAGGCGTCGATCACCACGTGCTGAATCAGTTCATCAGCCGTGATGCGCTTTCTGCGTGGGCCCATCACCTGAATCTGCAGGTTGTTGGGATGTTTGATGGTGACACGCCGCATATCCCCATTTCTGAAGACATCCGCCTCGACAATGGGACCATCATGAAGGGTTTGGGGTTTCTGGGGCAGTCGGTTTGCATACTGACCAAACCGTCCAAAACTGAAATGAATGTGTTCAGGGGTTCGCCAATTGCCAATGCGGGCCAACGTGAGGTTTCAATCCAGATCGTTGTGCGTGACGCAATGCGTGGACGCGATGCGCACATCTACGTGGCTGCCAAGGAGCCAGCCATGGACACGCTGTACAACGCTACACCCACTGGATTTATTGCCGCCGGGCTTGGTTCGCTTGAGCCGTTCTTATCCGTTACATTGACTGAGCACACTTTTTCATTGCCAATTGACATTCCCGGGCTTGAGCCGGGTTGCGCTTTGGAGGTGTATGCCGGCTACGGAACCAGCCCAGACGACATGGTGCAAAACGGTGACTACGCCCACCTGTACACGTTCGTCCAAGGCGAAGCGTAGCCCATGCGAGCAGGGTCGGCATTTCGGTGGGGCCTTCCCTGTCGCTGATCGAAGCACTTCGTTCAGTTAGCGCGAACTGTCTTATTGCGCAGTCCAGCCGCCATCCATATTCCAGGCCACACCACGCACATTGTTGCCTGCGGTTGAGCAGAAGAACACGGCCAGCGCACCCAGCTCCTCAGGCGTGGTGAATTGCATGGAGGGCTCTTTCTCGCCCAGGAGCAACCTTGTGGCCTCTTCGTTGCTGATCGACAAAGCCGTCGCCTTGGCATCGACCTGTTTCTGCACCAACGGCGTCAGCACCCAGCCGGGGCAAATGGCGTTGCAGGTCACGCCCGTAGTGGCATTTTCCAGTGCCACGACCTTGGTCAGGCCCACGACACCGTGTTTGGCGGCCACATAGGCGGCTTTCTCGGCGGATGCCACCAGTCCGTGGATAGATGCCACGTTGATGATGCGGCCCCAGTTCTTGGCTCGCATGGCTGGCAGAGCCAGTCGTGTGGCGTGGAAGGCGCTGCTCAGGTTGATGGCGATGATGGCATCCCATTTCTCCACCGGAAAATTCTCGGTGCGTGCTACGTGCTGGATACCTGCGTTGTTGACCAGAATGTCCAGGCTGCCAAAGGTCTTGGTGGCAAAGGCGATCATGTCTTCAATCTCGGCGGGCTTGCTCATGTCGGCGCCGTGGTAGGCCACCTGCACGCCCAAAGCGGCGACTTCGGCCTTGGGACCGTCCACATCACCAAAGCCGTTGAGCACGATGTTGGCGCCTTGCGCCGCCAGTGCCTTGGCAATCCCTAAGCCAATGCCGCTGGTGGAGCCGGTAACGAGAGCTGTTTTGCCTTTGAGCATGTTGTTCTCCTGATCAGTAAAAAAATGGGACAGCGATTCAATTACGATTCAATCATTATCAAATATTGATTTCACCATGTCTGAACCTAAGCTGAACTACCTACCATGCCCCGACAGCGGCGCGGGCCACCGCATGGCCTATTGGAGCTGGGGCGCGGTGGATGCCAGTCATGTGGTTGTTTGTGTGCATGGTCTGTCGCGCCAGGGCCGGGACTTTGACACGCTGGCTCAGGCGCTTGTGGCCCGATCAGATCATCCGCTGCGCGTCATTTGCCCTGACGTGGTCGGTCGGGGTCACAGTGATTGGCTTGCTGACCCAATGGCCTACCAGATGCCAACCTACGCGGCCGACATGCTAAGCCTGCTGGGCCACCTGGTGCCCCAAACCCAGACGCTGGACTGGGTGGGCACCAGCATGGGCGGCTTGATTGGCATGGCCGTGTTTGGCCAAACGCAGTTCCCTTTGCCTGTGCCAGTGCGTCGGCTGGTCCTCAATGATGTGGGGCCCAGCATCCAATGGGAGGCTCTGGCCCGCATTGGTGCCTACCTTGGCCGTTCGGTGCAGTTTGATTCTTTGCAGCAAGCGGCCGATGCCATGTGGGCCATTTCGACCAGTTTTGGCCCGCATACTCCAGAGCACTGGCTTGCGTTGTCGCGCCATATGGTCAAGCCCGTGCCGGGGTCGGCGCACGCGGTAACCCTGCATTACGACCCGGCTATTGCGGTTCCCTTTGGCGCAGTGACACAGGAATCTGCGGCGCAAGGTGAAGCCATGTTGTGGCATCTGTATGACGGCATCACGGCGCAAACGCTGTTATTGCGTGGGGCCCAGTCAGACTTGTTGTCGCCCCAAACTGCCCAGCAAATGACGCAGCGGGGTCCCAAAGCCCGGCTGGTCGAGTTTTCCGGCGTGGGGCACGCGCCCACGCTGATCGCAACCGACCAAGTCGAAGCCGTCACCGGTTTTTTGCTGGGCTGACAGCCGTCGGGTCTACCCCCCAATGAAAAGTTCATCGTCTGAAAGCCTGCCCCCGGCTCCGGTGATTGCCGCCACTGCCCAGAGCCTGCCGGAGCAGGCTGACGCGCTGGCGCGTGCCAGGGCCTTTGCCGAGCCGTTGTTATGCAGCCAGGAGCTGGACACCGGCGAAAACGTGCTGGCCCATGCCGACGCGGTGGCGCGCATCCTGCAACACATCGGTGGCTCGCAGGCCATGCAGGCCGCCAGCTACCTGGTCTATGCCAGCGACCACCTGAACAAACCGCACGAGGTGATAGCCAAGGCCTTTGGGGCCAATTTTGCCGATCTGGCCATAGAGACCACCAAGCTGGTGCGTGTGCAGCGGATGGCGCGCCTGGCGCAGGTGTCGGCCGGCCATTCCGCCACGCCAATCCCCATGGCACAGACGGCAGCCACACAAACGGAGAGTGTGCGCAAGATGCTGCTGGCCTTCTCGCGCGATCTGCGCGTCGTCATGCTGCGCCTGGCTTCTCGCCTGCAAACGCTGCGCCACTTTGCCGCTACCAAGCTGCCCGTGCCCCCCGGCCTGGCCAGCGAAGCCCTGCAGGTATTTGCACCACTGGCTAACCGCCTGGGCATCTGGGAAATCAAGTGGGAGATGGAAGATCTGTCCTTCCGTTTCCTGGAGCCCGACACCTACCGCGAGGTGGCCAAGCTGCTGGACGAAAAACGCGTGGAACGCGAAGCCCATGTCGAGAAACTTCGCCTGCAATTGGCCGAAGACCTGAGCCGCCAGGGCATACACGCCACCGTGCAAGGCCGCCCCAAACATATCTACAGCATCGTCAAAAAGATGCGCGGCAAGTCGCTGGGCTTCGACCAGGTGTACGACATCCGGGCGCTGCGCATCGTGGTGCCCAACGTGCCAGACTGCTACGCCGCCCTGGGCTGGGTGCACGACCATTTCACCCCGGTACCCGACGAGTTTGACGACTACATTGCCCGCCCCAAGGCCAACGGTTACCAGTCCTTGCACACCGTGGTTCGCGATGGCAATGGCCAGCCCATCGAAGTGCAAGTGCGCACGCAGGCTATGCACGACCATGCCGAGACTGGCGTCGCCGCCCATTGGGCCTACAAGGAGGCGGGTGCCAAGGGCTACGCGGGAGTCAGCGCCAGCGGCGAATACGACGCCAAGATCGCCGTGCTGCGCCAGCTTCTGGCCTGGGAGCGCGATTTGTCGGGTGCACACGAAGGCAAGCAAGGTGCGGTGAGTTTTGACGACCGCATCTATGTGTTGACACCCAATGCGGCAATAGTGGAACTGCCCCAGGGCGCCACTGCGGTGGACTTCGCCTACAGCGTGCACACCACACTGGGCCACCGTTGCCGTGGCGCGCGCGTGGACGGCGCCATGGTGCCGCTGAACACACCGTTGAAGAATGGCCAAACCGTGGAAGTCACCACCGTCAAAGAGGGCGGCCCGTCGCGCGACTGGCTCAACCCTGAGCTAGGTTTTCTGGTTAGCCACCGCGCCCGCGCCAAGGTGCGTGCCTGGTTCAACGCACTTGCCATGGGGGAGACGGTGGCCAAGGGCCGCGAGGCGGTCGAGAAACTACTGCAACGCGAGGGCAAAACGGCCGTCAAGCTGGACGACCTTGCTTCGCAACTCGGCTTTAACTCTGCTGATGATTTGTTCGAGGTGGTGGGCAAGGACGAGTTCTCGCTGCGCAACATCGAAATCGTGCTGCGCCCGCCCGAGCCGGTGTTGCCGCAGGACGAATTTTTGCTGCTCAAAAAGCCGCGCCCGCCCAGCCGCTCGGCCAAGGGCGGTGTGCTGGTGGTGGGTGTGGATTCGCTGATGACCCAGTTGGCCAAATGCTGCAAGCCAGCACCCCCCGACGCCATCTGCGGCTTTGTGACGCGGGGAAAAGGCGTCAGCGTGCACCGCGCCGACTGCTCCAACCTGCGCAACATGGTCACCCGCAGCGGCGATCGCGTCATCGAGGTGGAGTGGGGTGGCAAGACCGGTGGTGATGGTTCGGTCTACCCGGTGGACGTGGCCGTGGAAGCCAACGACCGCCAGGGCCTGTTGCGCGATATCTCCGAGGTGTTTGCCAAGGAAAAGATGAACGTGATTGGCGTGCAGACCCAGTCGATTCGTGGTATTGCCTGGATGACATTCACCGTGGAGGTAAGTGACTCTGGGCGTCTAAACCGGGTGCTGGGGATTGTGGCGGACCTGAATGGGGTGCGGACGGCGCGTCGCAGGTAGTGAAATCAGCGCTCAGCCCTCGTGGACTATGGTTTTGTTGCTATCAAATTGACAATACTGCTGAAGTCAAATCTTTCCCGCGGACAGTGGCTGGGCGATACTTTTCAAGACCTTACCTTTGTGCCTGGTTTGTGCAAGCTGCTGGACACTGACGCCACCAGCAGGAAAAATCCCACCCCGGCAACCCCCATCGCCGCATCCGAGTACAGGCCGGCATTGCTTCCGGATTTTTCATAGAAGTAGCTGTTCAGGATGCCCATATAGGCAATCGGGGTGTTTGATAACGAGGCGAAGATGCTGTACTTGGTGGCCGCGGCACCGGTTCCTATGGCTTCCAGTGTCACCGCAGTAAAAGCCGCGTAGCACAGGCCGCTGATGAACCCATAGGACAAAACAAACACGTAGTACATCATCAACGTGTGGGGTGCCCATGCCATCAACGTGGCGCATGCCGACATCAGGATGCCGAACAGGGCATAGGCGGTCTTGCGGTCCATGCGGTCGCAGAAATAGCCGCCGACCATACATCCGAATGCAGACAGCAGGCCGCTAAGGGCGCCGCTGGTGGCCGCCACGTCATTGGCAGTGGCTCCCCATTCGGCGGCAAACAAGGGAAACAGGCTGCCCGCCGCGCCTGAGCCTATGGGCAAGAAGCAGATCAGCAATCCCAAGTAGCCCATTCGCGATCGGGCAACCAGCCAGATGTCTAACAAAACGCGTTGGATCGCGCGCCATACGGATCTGAAAAGATTTGGAGGCGGCTCCGCCAGACCGTCTTTCGCGACCTCTGGCAAGTGGGGCTGTGGCTCGTTGGTGTAACGAATTGCAAATCCGGTCAACAGGCACACCACGGCAAGCACAACGCCTGGCAGCCAGGTCAGGGACGTGTTTTCGGCGATGACCAGTGCCAGGCCGCCCCCCAGTCCACTGCCCCCCAGATTACCTGCCTGGAACCAGCCGGCGGTGCGACCCAATTCGCTCGGCGCGGTGTTATACGCCATCAGGTTTTCCACCGACATGCTTAGCGTTGCCGTGGCTACATTTCCCAGCACCACCAAGATGCGCAGCCAGGGAAGGCCTGCCTCTGTGGCGGGAACCAAACCGAGCAGCGCAATGCCCAAGGCAGCGGTGATGCTGGACATTACAAACCATTGTTTGCGCTTCAGAGTCAGATCCACCAGGGGCGCGTAGAGAAACTTGAGGGTGTGCGGCAGAAAACTCAAACCCGTCAGCACGGCGATGGTGACAGGTGCAACACCCGCTTTGCCCAGAAGATAAATAATAGTCACACCCAGGAATCCGCTGGCGGCACCAAATGGAATGATCAATAGCAGGAACACCAGCGGGTGGGTGTACTGGCGCCCAGCTTCAGTTGCTTTGGTGTTCATGCGAAGTCCGGGTTACCCACGGTGCCCAGGATGCAAGCTGTTTCGGTCCAGGGCGTTTCCCAGTCCGACAACGTGTAAGCCACCTGAAGCTGCGCTACCGCACGTGCTGCGCTAGCGGGGTCTGGTGCATGCACCAAGGCCAACGGTTCACCGGCCGCCACCCGCGCACCTAGCGGCAACACCCGGCTCAGGCCGACGCGGGGGTCGATGGCGTCGGTGGCTTTGTGCCGCCCGCCGCCCAGCTCCACCACGGCCAGGCCGATGTCGCGCGTGTGCATGACGCTGAGCACACCGGCGCGGGGTGCGGGTACCGGCACCACCACGGGCGCGGCGGCCAGGTAGGTATTGGGCCGCTCCATCAAATCGGCAGCGCCACCCAGGGCGGCGACCATGCGGGCAAAGCGTTCGGCCGCAGCGCCGGTGTCCAGCGCGGCTTGCAGTTGGGCCGTGGCCTGCGCAGCGTTGGCCGCCAGGCCACCCAGCACCAGCATCTCGGCGCCCAGCGCCAGCGTGATGGCGTGCTGGCGGGGCTCGCGCACGCCGTCGCCCGTCAGGTAGGCAATGGCCTCGGCCACTTCCAGCGCATTGCCCACCGTGGTGCCCAGCACCTGGTTCATGTCGGTGATCAGGGCGGCCGTTTTCAGGCCGGCACCGCTGGCCACCGCGACGATGCTGCGGGCCAGTTCATCGGCCATGCTGCGCGAGTCGGCAAAAGCGCCATTGCCGCACTTCACATCCATCACCAGGCCCTGCAGACCGGCCGCCAGTTTCTTGGACAGGATGCTGGCGGTGATCAGCGGCACGCTCTCCACGGTGGCGGTCACGTCCCGCGTGGCATAGAAGCGTTTGTCGGCGGGCGCCAGGTCCGCCGTCTGGCCGATGATGGCGCAGCCCACGCTGCGCACCACGCGGTCAAACACCACGGGATCGGGCACGGCGTTGTAGCCGGGAATGGCAGCCAGCTTGTCCAGCGTGCCGCCGGTGTGGCCCAGGCCGCGCCCCGAGATCATGGGCACATAGCCCCCGCAGGCGGCCACCATGGCGGCCAGCATCAGACTGATCTTGTCGCCCACGCCGCCGCTGGAGTGTTTGTCCAGCACCGGGCCGGGCATGTCGGGCCAGGCCATGACGCGGCCCGAATGCATCATGGCGTGGGTCAGCGCTACGCATTCCTCGCGGCCCATGCCGCGCCAGAAGACGGCCATGCCCAGCGCGGCCACCTGGCCTTCGCTCCAGCTGCCGTCCACCAGGCCCTGCACAAAGTGCTGGATCTGGGCCACGCTCAGGCGCTGGCCGTCGCGTTTGGTGCGGATGATTTCTTGCGCCAGCATGTGGTGTACCGTTGGGCGTCAGTAGGCGCTGGTGGAGGGCGCCGAGGCCTGACCCGCCAGCACGGCTTCAATGTCGTTGAGCAAGCCGCTGGCGCCAAAACGAAAGCGCTTTGCGGTCAGTGCGTCGGCCCCCAACGCTGCGGCGGCCATGTCCAGGTAGAGCTTGGCATCCGGCACCGAGCGTATGCCGCCCGAGGCCTTGAAGCCTGCGGCGGGCGAGCCGCTGGTGGCAATTTCGCGCAGGATCTCGGTGGCGGCTTCGGGCGTGGCCGACACCGGGGTTTTGCCAGTGCTGGTCTTGACGAAATCGGCCCCGGCCGCCAGGGCCAGTTGAGTGGCCTGGGCGATCAGCGCAGGGCTGGCCAGCACACCGCTTTCGATGATGACCTTGAGCGCCAGAGGGCGGCTGGCTTCCCGGACCTGCTGCAGAAAATCGGCGCATTCTGCTGTCTGGCCGTTCATCAACGCGCGGTAGGGCAGTACCACGTCGACCTCATCGCCACCCGCGTCCTTGATCGCTTTCACGTCTGACAGCGCCAACGCCACATCCAGCGCCCCAGCTGGAAAGTTGGCCACCGCCGCCACGTGAATGGAGGCTGGCAAAAGGCTGCGCGCCTGGGCCACAAAGCGCGGCCACACGCACACGGCAGCGACCGGGCCAAAGCGCGTCTGGGCGCGCTGGCACAGGGCGGCAATGTCGGCGGGCGTGTCGGCGTCGTTCAGGCTGGTCAGGTCCAGGCATTGCAGGGCCAGGCGGGCGACTTCGGGCAGGGGCAGGGTGTTTGGCATAAAAGGTGTTGGTCAAAAGTGGCGCTAGCCCTCGTGGAATTTGCGCAGGTAGCTATCAAATCTATAGTAATTAACCGTGCAGCGATGCCAGGTCGGCCAGGCTGGCGATCAGGTCGGCCAGGAATTGCGCGGCGTAGCTGCCCGAGGCCTGGGCCTGTTGCAAGGTGGCGGCGTGGGTCAGCGATTCGTTACTCAGGCCAGCGCCCATATTGGTCATCAACGACAAACCCAGCACGCGCAGCCCGGCGTGGCGGGCCAGAATGGTCTCGGGCACGGTGCTCATGCCCACGGCGTCGGCGCCCCAGGCCGCAAACATGCGGATCTCAGCCGGGGTTTCAAACTGCGGGCCCAGTGCCCACAGGTAGGTGCCCTCGTGCAGCGCCACCGCTTTGGTCTGCGCCAGCTGGCGGGTTTGGGCCAGCAGCTCGGGGTCATACGCGGCGCCCATGTCGACAAAGCGGGCGTTGCCGGGCTCACCGACCAGCGGCGAGCGCTGCGGGGCGTTGATGTGGTCGGTGATCAGCATCAGGCTGCCCGGCGGCATGTGGGCGCGCAGGCTGCCTGCGGCGTTGGTTTGCAGCAGCAGCTTGACGCCCCAGCTTTTCAGGCTGCGCAGCGCACCGGCCATGCCGGAGCAGTCGCCCGTCTCGTAGGTGTGTTTGCGGCCACCCAGCATGGCCAAGCGTTGGTTGCCGATTCGGCCTACCGTGAGCGCGCTGACGTGGCCTTCTACGCTGGTGGCTTGGAAGGCGGGCAGTTCGGCGTAATCGACGCGTTGGGCATCTTGCACCTGTGTAGCGGCGCTGGCCCAGCCGGAGCCCAGAATGACTGCGACTTCGGGGGCGGGGCCGAAGGTGTTTTGCAGGATGCTAACGGTGTTTGCTATCGCCAGGAGCCTTGGCGCCTGAGCGTTTTGCTCCGTGTCCCCCGCCCGCTTTGCGGGCTC
>ERZ724516.780-NODE-780-length-19417-cov-11.546018_pt1 | contig 19417 bp, 19 predicted proteins | sample MGYA00376049_ERZ724516 | MGnify/ENA primary metagenome ERZ724516 (study PRJEB28724, sample SAMN07190886) | activated sludge metagenome | isolation source: activated sludge of sewage treatment plant in Hong Hong | place: USA: Christiansburg, Virginia | collected... | reverse complement strand
TGACCCGGCGCAGCGCCGGCCGCGCCGCACCGCTGCTGACGCATGGCGAACTGGCGCTCGACCCGGCCGCCCATAGCGTCACTCTGGCCGGCCAACCCGTCGAGCTCTCCAGCCGCGAATTTTCGCTATTGCAGATGTTGCTCGAAAGCGCCGGCCGCGTCCTGACCCGCACCCAGCTGGAGCAATCCATGTACGGCTGGCGTGACGAGCCGGACAGCAACGCCCTCGAAGTCCATATCCACCATCTGCGCAAAAAACTCGGCAGCGATCTCATCCGCACCCTGCGCGGCGTCGGCTACACCATCGCCAAGTGAGCACCGTCTGGTTCTCCCTGCGCCGTCGCCTGCTTGGCCTGCTGCTCGGCGGCGTTGCGGCGGCCTGGCTGGTGACCATGGTCTTCAGCTATATCGATGCCCACCACGAAGTCGATGAATTGTTCGATGCCCAACTTGCCCAGGCGGCCCAAACCCTGCTCGCACTGGCCGGTCACGACGAGGGCGATGACATTGAGGAACTTGGCGACATTGCGCATAAATACCAGCGCCGCCTGCGCTTTCAAATCTGGAGCAGTAGCGGCAAGTTGTTGATGCGCTCAAAAAATGCGCCAGAAACGCCGTTGACCGCAACCAACGGCTTTTCCGAAACCCGCAACCGCGAGGAAGGTCACTGGCGGCACTTTAGCCAATGGAATGGCGACCGCTCGCTGCAGGTGCAAGTCAGCGAAAACCATCACATTCGTGACGACCTGATCGGCCACATCGCCTGGCGCCTGCTCCTGCCTGCACTCTTTGGCCTGCCACTGATTGGCCTCTGGGTCTGGCTCGCCACCCGTCAGGGTTTGTCCTCGCTGGATGGCATTGCACGACAGATCGCCAGTCGTGAGCCGCAGCAGTTGCAGGCACTCAACCCGGCATCGGCCCCCGAAGAAATCCGCACCATGCTCGAGGCCTTGAATGGGCTTTTTCAACGCGTCGCCAGCGCACTGGAAGCCGAACGCCGCTTTACCGCCGATGCCGCCCACGAATTGCGGACGCCGCTGGCCGCCTTGCAGGCGCAATTGCAGGTCGCCTTGCGTGCCCGCGACAACGACGAGCGTGAGCGCTCGCTCGCCCAACTGCAGAGCGGCCTGACCCGTGCTTCGCATCTGGTGGATCAGATGCTGCAACTGGCCCGCCTCGACCCCGAATCCAGCCTGCCTGACCCGCGCCCGGTTGATCTCGCGGCTCTGGCCGAAGAAGTTTGTGGCGAACTCGGCAGCGCCATTCTCGCCAAGCATCTCGATTTCGACCTGCAGGCCGTTGCCGGCTGCACGATCAACGGCCAGGCTGAATGGTTACGCGTGCTGATGCGCAATCTGGTCGACAACGCCATCCGCTACACACCAAGCGGTGGGCAAATTGTCGTCAGCCTGACGCCGGAGGGCGAGCGCTGCCATTTTTCGGTGCGCGACAATGGCCCGGGGATTCCGGCAAGCGAACGGGCTGATGTGCTGCGCCGCTTCCATCGACTCAACCACGAAGATCAGCCGGGCAGTGGACTCGGGCTGTCAATTGTCTCGCGCATTGCCGAACTGCACGGCGCCACGGTTGTGCTGGCCGACAATGAAGCGGCCAGCGGTCTGACGATTTCAGTCCACTTCAACGCAGGCAATCAGGCCTTGGCATCCACACTTTGACGTAACGGGTCGACACCCACGGTTTTGACCAGCGAATGGGCATTGCCGCTCAGCGTTACAAGCTGAACCGCGATCTCGTGCGCTGCCGCCTGGATTTGCCCGGCACCGGCAAACGGGCCGAGCGCCCGTTGATCGAACTCGGCGATTTCCTGTTGCAGACTACGCTGGCGATCCCCCTCAATGCCTTCGATCGCCCCAACCTGGGCGATGCTCTCAGCCGCCACATGGCGCGCATGCTCGCGCGCATTTTGCGACAGGTGCTGGGTGGTTGAGGTCAGGCGGTCAAGTTTCATGGGATCAGCTCCTGACCTCAATAACGGCATTTCGCCGTACTTACTTTAGAGCGCGCCGAAAACCTTCTTCAACAGCGCACTACCGGCCTCAACCGGGTTCGAGCGCAACTTCTTCTCTTCTTCGGCAATCATCAGGAACAGGCCGTCCATGGCTTTTTGCGTCACATAATTGTCGAGATTGCCATCCTTGGCATCGATCAGCCCGGCACTCGCGGCCTTGCCGGCAAAGCTGTTGTACTGCTCGGCCAGTTGCAGCTTTTTGGTCGACGCCTGAACAATGGGCTTGAATCTCTGGGTCAATTGCTCGGTCGAGGTCCGCTTGAAGTATTGCGTGACGCTGTCTTCGCCGCCGGTCAGGATGCCCTTGGCGTCCTGAACGCTCAGTTTCTTGATCGACTCCGTCAGGATCGGCTTGGCTTCGGCCACGGCCTGCTCAGCCGCGTGATTCATGGTGTTCACCAGTTCATCCGCCTGCTTGCCCAGGCCGAACATGCGCAGGCCCGATTCAGCCTTTTGCAGATAGCCGGGCAGCGGAATCTTGACCTTGCTGTTGCCGAGAAAGCCGCCATCCTTGCCCAATGACGCAACCGCGTAGTCAGCCCCCTTGGCCAGCGCTTCCTTGACCCCGGCGCTGGCATCACCGGTTGAAATGGCATCAATACCGGCCGCTTGGGCAAGTGTTGCGGTCAACGAGAAAAACAGGGCAAAAATTGTCGGTCGTAGTTTCAGCACGGGGGTTCTCCAGGAATAATGAACGATCAGACGATATCGAGATGACCAATGCCGCTGGTCAAATCTCTATCCTTGGACTCCTTGCCGTGCAGCTTGATCTGCAAACGCAGGTCATTCAGCGAGTCGGCGTTGCGCAAGGCATCTTCGTAACTGATCTTGCCGGCTTCGAAAAGATCGAACAGGGCCTGGTCAAAAGTCTGCATGCCCAGCTCGCGCGACTTCTTCATGATTTCCTTGATCTCATGCACCTCACCCTTGAATATGAGGTCGGAGATCAGCGGCGAATTGAGCATGATTTCTATCGCCGCCATGCGTCCCTTGCCATCCTTTTTCGGGATCAGACGCTGCGAGACCAGCGCGCGCAGATTGAGCGAAAGGTCCATCAACAATTGGTGACGGCGCTCTTCGGGGAAGAAGTTGATGATGCGGTCGATGGCCTGATTGGCGCTGTTGGCGTGCAAGGTGGCCAGACAAAGGTGGCCGGTTTCGGCGAAGGCAACGGCGTAATCCATGGTCGCACGATCACGAATTTCGCCCATCAGAATCACGTCCGGCGCCTGACGCAGCGTGTTTTTCAGCGCCGGGCCCCAATCATCGGTATCGACCCCGACTTCGCGCTGGGTGACGATGCAGTTCTTGTGCTCATGGACGTACTCGATCGGGTCTTCAATCGTGATGATGTGTCCGTAACTGTTTTCATTGCGGTAATCGACCACGGCAGCCAGCGAAGTCGTTTTGCCGGTACCGGTACCACCGACAAAGATGACCAGACCGCGCTTGCTCATCGCCAGATCCTTGAGCACGGATGGCAAGCCCAACTCTTCTATTTTCGGAATGCTCATGTTGATCGTCCGGCAGATGACGCCGATGCGCCCCTGCTGAACGAAGGCATTGACCCGGAAACGACCGATGCTGGCTGGCGAAATGGCGAAGTTGCACTCCTTGGTCGCCTCGAACTCGCTGGCCTGGCGGTCGTTCATGATGGAACGCGCGAGTTCTGCCGTGTGCTGTGACGACAGCACCTGATTGGAAACCGGGGTCACCTTGCCATCGATCTTGATCGCCGGCGGAAAACCGGTGGTAATAAAAAGATCCGAGCCTTTCTTTTGCGACATCAGACGCAAAAGATCGTGCATGAATTTCATTGCCTGATCGCGTTCCATTTATTTCCTCGCTTCGCTGTGAGTCGCCGGCCTAGCCGGGGAACGAATCCTTGTTGGCCGCCTTGTTGCGTGCTTCATTGCTGGACACCAGATTGCGCCGCACCAGATCGAGCAGATTCTGGTCCAGCGTCTGCATGCCGACGTTCTGGCCGGTCTGAATCGCCGAATACATCTGCGCCACCTTGTTTTCGCGGATCAGATTACGGATCGCCGGGGTGCCGATCATAATCTCGTGCGCGGCAATCCGGCCGGTGCCATCCTTGGTCTTGAGCAGCGTTTGCGAAATAACCGCGCGCAGCGACTCGGACAACATCGAACGCACCATTTCCTTCTCGGCCGCCGGGAAGACGTCGACGATACGGTCAACCGTCTTGGCCGCCGACGAGGTGTGCAGTGTGCCGAATACCAGGTGACCGGTTTCAGCCGCTGTCAGCGCCAGACGGATGGTTTCCAGATCGCGCATTTCGCCGACCAGCACCACGTCCGGATCCTCACGCAGCGCCGAGCGCAGGGCGTTGGAGAAGGACAGGGTGTGCGGCCCGACCTCGCGCTGGTTGATCAGGCATTTTTTGGATTCATGAACGAATTCGATCGGGTCTTCGACCGTCAAAATGTGGCCGTAATCATTTTCATTGACGTGATTGACCATGGCGGCCAGCGTCGTCGACTTGCCGGAACCAGTCGGGCCGGTACACAACACGATACCGCGTGGAAACTCGGAAATATCCTTGAAAATCTTCGGGCAATTCAGTTCTTCAAGGGTCAGCACCTTGGAAGGAATCGTCCGAAAAACCGCCCCCGCACCACGATGCTGGTTAAAGGCATTGACCCGGAAACGCGCCAGATTGGGGATTTCAAAGGAGAAGTCGCATTCCAGAGTTTCTTCATAAATCTTGCGCTGGCCGTCGTTCATGATGTCATACACCATGCTGTGCACGTCCTTGTGCTCCATCGCCGGCAGATTGATGCGGCGCACATCGCCATGCACACGAATCATCGGTGGCAAGCCAGCCGAGAGGTGAAGGTCGGAAGCCTTGTTCTTGACGCCAAAGGCCAGCAGTTCGGTGATGTCCATGCGGATCGTCCTTAAAGCGCAAGTGGCGCGTGTATACTGGGATTAGACAAAATTCCAAAGGATTATGAGCGCAATCGCCACCAACCTGCAAGCCGTCCGGGAACGCATTGCCAAGGCAGCGCGGGCGGCAGGGCGCGACCCGGCGGAGATCACCCTGCTGGCGGTCAGCAAGACCAAACCACTGGCTGATATTCTGTGTGCGGCAGACGCCGGACAGACGGCATTTGGTGAAAACTACGCCCAGGAAGGCGTGGACAAGATGAATGTTGCACCCCAAGGGCACTTCCTTCGGGGCGCAGTCGACCGTGCTTTGGACTGGCATTTTATTGGCCCGCTGCAGAGCAACAAGACCCGCCTCGTCGCCGAGCACTACCGTTGGGTACACTCCATAGAACGCCTGAAAATCGCTGAGCGCCTGTCTGGCCAGCGACCATCTCACCTGTCAGCGCTGCAGGTTTGCGTGCAGGTCAATGTTTCCGGCGAAGCGAGCAAAAGCGGCTGCGCGCCGGATGAGGCGCTGGCTTTGTGCCAGGCCATCAGCCGACTGCCCAATCTGCGCTTGCGCGGCCTGATGGCGATCCCGGAAGCAGTGGACGACCCCAAGGCCCAACGCCTGCCTTTCCACCAGCTGCGCGAACTATCCGACTCCATACAGGCGGCCGGCGTGCCGCTTGACACCCTATCCATGGGCATGTCCCATGACCTCGAAGCAGCCATTGCCGAAGGCGCAACCATCGTGCGCATCGGCACGGCAATTTTTGGCGAGAGAAATACCCCATGAAAATTCTATTCCTTGGCGGCGGCAACATGGCCAACGCACTGATCGGCGGCATGCTCAAACAGGGCTTTGTGGCAACCGACATTCACGTTATCGACCCCGGTGCCGAAGCACGCGCCAAACTGAGTGCCGCCTATGCGGTGAACTGCCACGCCAGCGCTGATGCAGCACCGGCCGCTCCGGATCTTCTGGTGCTTGCCGTCAAGCCGCAGCAGATGAAGGAAGCCGTCGCCCCTCTCGTTAACAAGCTTGGCAACGCCGTTGTTGTCAGCATCGCCGCCGGCCTCGACATGGCGGCCCTCTCGCGCTGGCTCGGCGGCCATCGCAAGATCGTCCGCTGCATGCCCAACACGCCGGCCCTGATCGGCGCCGGCATCACCGGCCTCTGTGCCTTGCCCGAAGTCAGCGCGGCTGAACGCGAGGCGGCTGATCGTGTATTGCGCGCCGTTGGCAGCACGGTCTGGATTGCCGACGAAGCCAAGATGGATGGCGTCACCGCCATTTCCGGCAGTGGCCCGGCCTATGTTTTCCTGTTCATTGAAGCATTGCAACAGGCGGCGGCCGAACTCGGCTTCACAGCTGAACAGGGACGCCAACTGGCGATTGAGACTGTGCAGGGTGCAGCAGCACTCGCCGCCCAATCGGGCGAACCCGCTTCAATACTGCGTGAGCGCGTCACCTCGAAAGGTGGCACGACCGAAGCTGCGCTACTGAAAATGGCCGAGCAAGGCGTCAAGGAAGGCATCGTCGCCGGCGTCAAAGCCGCCCAGGCACGCGGTCAAGAGCTCGGCAAGCTGCTGGGAGCTGACTGATGCAGGCCATCATCTTTCTGCTCGATGCCGTCGTCAGCTTTTTCTGCTCGCTCTTCCTGCTGCGCTTCATGATGCAGGCGATGCGTGTTTCCTTCGCCGGCCAATTGGGTAATTTCGTCGTCGCCCTCACCAACTGGGCAGTCAAGCCGCTACGCCGCATCATTCCCGGCATCGGTGGCCTCGACTGGTCCAGCGTTTTTGTCGCCTTCGCCCTGCAATTATTGTTCGCCGGCATCGTCGTCGGTGCGTCCACCCATTTTGGCGATGTCGATGTCGCCAGCCTGGCGCCGATGATTCTTTGGTTTGCTCTGCGCGGCGTACTAAGGACTGCGGTTTACATCTTTATCGGCGCCTTGATCCTGCAGGCCGTCCTCTCCTGGATCAACCCCTACTCGCCACTCGCCGCCCCCGCGCAGCAACTGACACGGCCGATGCTTGACCCGATCCGCCGCATCATTCCGCTGATTTCCGGCATCGACCTCTCGCCGCTGGTCGCCATCCTGTTGCTGCAATTGCTGCTGAGTTTTCTCTGAGGCCGCTTTGAACGAGTGGTTGCGCGTCGCGGCCGATGGCCGCATCACCCTGACCCTGCACATCCAGCCCGGCGCCAAGAAAACCGAATTCGCCGGGCTGCATGGTGATGCCCTGAAGATACGCCTCGCCGCCCCACCGGTGGATGGCAAGGCCAACGAAGCCTTGATCAAATTCGTTGCTGAAACACTGAAATTACCGAAGTCTGCGGTCAACCTAAAAAGTGGCCAGACTTCGCGGCGCAAAGTACTGGAAGTCAGCGGTTCAAGCCGTGAAGTGCTTGCCGACCTGATCAGCACTTAGGCAGACTTTTTCGCAAGCGCTTGATTCAACGAAGACTTGTCCCAAATCAATACTTTGTTTTTTCTCTGTGCTAGGCTTTGCACTAATATCCAAATTAGATTTCACAAAAACCTCTCGCCCAAAAATCAACGAATATTTGGAATATGCGATCAGGCTTGGAGCTCAACCTTGCAAAAGGAAATCATGATGTCAGCAAAGCCCGCCAAAAATCCAACAGATTCGCCCAAGACCAGTTCAGCGAACAATTTCCCGGGAATGGCCCAAGCGCTTGGCCCGGTTGCTGAATACCTGACCGATACCATGCAGCGCACGGTACTTTTCTGGGACTTGATGCGCCAACGTAGTGACCAGTATTATTCTCAGAAGGCCAAGGCCGTTCCTCACGTACTCAGCTTTGATGCCGAACTGGTGCTCGATGCCCGGACCTTTGAACAGCCAGCCAATTACTTGCTGGTTCGTGTCAAGCCGCCAGCCGGGGTTGTCATCGATCCGTTGAAGCGTCCCTTTGTGGTCGTCGATCCGCGGGCCGGGCACGGGCCTGGGATTGGCGGTTTCAAAGCCGACAGCGAACTTGGCGTCGCCATGCGCGCCGGTCACCCTTGTTACTTCGTCGGCTTCACCCCGGAGCCGATGCCCGGCCAGACCATTGAAGACATCACCCGTGCCGAAGCGATTTTTCTTGAGAAAATCATTGCCCTGCACCCGAAAGCCGAAGGCAAACCATGCATCATCGGCAATTGCCAGGCCGGCTGGGCCGTCATGATGCTGGCCGCCTTGCGCCCCGAGCTCTGCGGCCCGGTGATCGTTCCGGGTTCACCATTGTCTTACTGGGCCGGTATCGAAGGCGAAAACCCGATGCGTTATACCGGCGGACTGGCCGGCGGTAGCTGGATTACCGCACTGACCAGCGACTTGGGCAATGGCAAGTTCGATGGCGGCCATCTGGTTAAAAACTTTGAGAACCTCAACCCGGCCAACACCCTATGGGGCAAAAACTACGATATCTGGTCGACCATAGACAACGGTGCCGAGCGCTTCCTTGAGTTTGAAAAATGGTGGGGCGGCCACGTCAACCTCAATGGCGAGGAAATTCAATGGATTGTTGACCAACTGTTTGTCGGCAACAAACTGGCCACCGGTGAAATTCTCACCAGCGATGGCCAGCGCATCGACCTGCGCAATATTCGCTCGCCGATCATCTGCTTCTGTTCCAAGGGCGACAACATCACCCCGCCGCAGCAGGCGCTGGGCTGGATCGCCGACCTCTATGCCAAGGATGACGATATTCGTGCCTGCGGCCAGACCATCATTTATGCAATTCATGAAAACGTCGGCCACTTGGGCATTTTTGTTTCAGGGGGTATCGCCAAGAAAGAGCATCAGGAATTTGCCTCCAACATTGATTTGATCGATGTTTTGCCACCCGGTCTTTACGAAGCAGTGATGACGCCGAAAACCGACCAATCAGCCAATGCCGATCTGGTTTCGGGCGACTGGATTGTCCGCTTCGAACCACGCACGCTGGACAATATCCGCGCCATTGTCCGCCCCAGTCTGGAAAACGAAAGGCGCTTTGCTACGGTGAAGCGGGTTTCAGAGATCAATTTGAATCTGTATCGCACGCTACTGCAGCCCATTATTCAGGCATCAATGAATGAGCAGAGCACCGATTTGATGAAACAAATTAGCCCTTCAGATCTGCCGTACGCGCTGTTTTCCGATCGCAACCCCCTGATGAAACAGGTGGCACAACTGGCGGAACAGGTTCGTCAGCAACGCCAACCGGTCGCACCGGACAATCCGCTCCTGCAATGGCAGGCAGCAATTTCGGAGGGAATTGTTGCCGCCCTTGATGGCTATCGCGATCTGCGCGACAAGACCCTCGAACAAGTGTTTCTAGCAACCTACAGTTCACCGCTGCTACAAGCGCTGGTTGGCCTGAGCGCCTCGGATGAGCCACCGCGCAAGCGCCCTGGCATTGACCCCGAGCGCGTGGCGTTCATTGAAAAGCGCATCGCTGAACTCAAGGCACACATTGCCGAAGGCGGCCTGCGCGAAGCCGCTATCCGCAGCCTGATTTATATCGGTATGGCCGGTGAAGGTGTCGATGAACGCGCCTTCAATGAACTGCGCAATATTCGTGCAGAAAATGGTGGCATCTCGTTGGAAGCCTTCAAGCAAATCCTGCGCGAGCAGTTCTTTGGGCTACAACTTGACCGCGCTGCAGCGATGGCTGCCATTCCGAAGATGTTGCCGGCTGATCAGGCCAAGCGCAACCAAGCGCTGGAGGCGATCCGTCGCACCGTAGAGGCAAGCGGCAAACTCAGCGGCGAGCGTGCCAAACGCCTGAGCGAGATTGAAAAGCTGTTTGTCAGCGGTGAAGCCAAAGCTGCTGCCACGCCAATAGCACCAACCAAACCCAAGGCACCCGCCAAGCCCAAAGCGCCGGCCAAACCGAAGGCACCTGCAGAAACGAAAGCCCCCGCCAAACGCGCACCGCGCAAAACAGTTTGAACGCAAGCAACGTAAAGGAACCTGCATGGAACGCAAGCACGAGAAATACGAACGCCTGATCGCCCGCTGCAAACAGCTGTCTCCGACAGTGACTGCCGTCGCCCATCCATGCGATGAAAATTCGCTGCGGGGTGCCGTGGAAGCAGCTGAAATGGGCCTCCTGCAGCCAATTCTGGTCGGACCACGAGCAAAAATAGAAGCCGTCGCAACCCAATTCAAGCTCGACATTTCAAAGTTTGAGTTGATTGATGTCGAACACAGCGTCGCCGCTGCCGAAGCCGCTGTTCAACTGGCTCGCGAAGGACGTGCCGAGCTGCTGATGAAAGGCAGTCTGCATACCGATGAACTGATGGCTGCCGTGGTCAAAAGTGGCACTGGGCTGCGCACCGCGCGCCGGGTCAGTCACTGTTTCATTATGGATGTACCCAGTCTCGACCGCGCGCTGATCATCACCGATGCCGCCATCAACATCTTCCCGACCATGGAAGACAAGATGCACATCATCCAGAATGCAATCGATCTGGCGCATTCGCTGGGCATCGCCCTACCCAAGGTTGCATTGCTCTCGGCAATGGAAACCATCAACGCCAAAGTACCGTCGACCGTGGAAGCCGGCGCGCTGTGCAAGATGGCAGATCGCGGCCAGATCACCGGTGGCATTCTCGATGGCCCGCTGGCGCTGGACAATGCCATCGACCTGAATGCAGCCAAAATCAAGAAAATTGAATCACCGGTGGCCGGTGTCGCCGATATTCTGGTCGTCCCCGATCTCGAAGCCGGCAATATGCTGGCCAAGAGTCTGAGCTTCATGGCCGATGCCGATGCAGCGGGTATCGTCCTCGGTGCCCGCGTGCCGATCATACTAACCAGTCGTGCCGATTCCGTACTGACGCGCCTCGCTTCTTGCGCAGTGGCGGCCCTGGTGGCTGATGACCGGCGTAATCAAGCTGCAAAATCAGTTTCGGCTTAAACAGCAAGCAACAGAAAGGGCCAGCAAATGCTGGCCCTTCTTCATTTCTGACAGCCTGCAACAAGCATCACGCCATGATATTGACGCCACCATCGACGTACATGGTTTCGCCGGTCAGTCGACGTGCATACGGTGTTGCCAGGTAGGCGCAGGTGTAGCCGACATCCATGATGTCGACCAGTTCGCCAACCGGTGCGCGGGCTTCAGCCTCATTTAGCAGCAGATCGAAATCCTTGAGCCCGGAAGCGGCACGGGTCTTCAGCGGACCGGGAGAAATCGAGTGCACACGGATACCCTGCGATCCGAGTTCATAGGCCAGATAACGACATGAAGCCTCCAGCGCCGCCTTGACCGGCCCCATCACGTTGTAATTGGGAACCACCTTGCGCGCACCGTGGTAGGTCATCGCAAACATCGTGCCGCCGTCCTTCATCAACGGTGCGGCAAGCTTGGCCATGCGAATAAAGGAGTGAACTGAAATATCCATCGCCAGGGCAAAACCGTCGGCAGAACAGTCGAGCAAGCCGCCTTTGATATCTTCCTTTTTGGCCGAGGCAATCGAGTGCACCAGGATGTCGATCTTGCCCCACTCCTTTTCGATGCGGGCAAACAAGGCCTCCAGTTCGCCCGGTTGCGAGACGTCGAGTGGCGCAAAAATCGAGGCATTGAGTGCTTGCGCCAGCGGCTCAACATGCGGCCGGGCTTTTTCATTCAAATAGGTAATCGCAACCTCTGCACCCACCGCACGAAAGGCCTCGGCACAGCCATAGGCGATGGAGTTTTCGTTGGCGACACCAACGATCAGTGCCTTGTATCCAGTGAGGATTGGGCGTGGGTTTTCAATGGTCATATTTTGTCTCCACTTGGTTAGAATAGAACGGCTGCACTACTCGCCGGCAGCAATACAAAGGCATCTTATCCCTATCAGCAACGGCATGACAATCTGTTACGGTCAACTGCGAAATTGGGGCAAAAATTTGCAAACAAGGCTCAGGTTACCTGATGAAAAACATACGAATCTCCCGCTTACTCGGTTTAACAACCCTGATCCTGATTAGCGGAAACACTTTTGCTGCATCATTACGCTCAGCCGAGGATGGCATGCTGGATCTGAGCGAATTTGTCGACCAGGCCTATGGCTTCCTGCCTGTCGTCATGCCGATTACCGAACCGGCGGTTGGTTTAGGTGCAGTCGCAGCACTGGCTTTCATTGACAAGCAGAACCCGGAAGCCGGCGCAGGATTCGGCCGCCCCAACATTTCGGTTGTCGGTGGGTTGGCGACTGAGAATGGTACGAAAGGCGTGATTCTCGGTGACATACGCTATTGGCTTGATGATCGTCTGCAAACCCTGGTCGGCGGCATCAAAACCTCGGTCAATCTGGATTACTACGGAACGGGTGAACAAGGCTTCCGCAACACGAAAGCTAAAACCTACGCACTGGAACTATCTGGCGGCGTTATTCAGGCCAAATACCGAATAGGCCAATCACAGAACTGGCTAGGACTCGGGTTCCTGATGATGAATTCGAGTGTCAAATTTGATTTGCCATTCGACTTGGACTATCAAGGAAAATCAACTCGTCTCGGCGGCCTCAACGTGACCTTTTCGCACGATTCACGCAACAATGTATTTACGCCAACCGCTGGCAATTATCTTGAACTTTCGGCAAACATTTTTGATTCAGCGCTGGGTAGCGACATCGATTTCAAGCGACTAGGCGTCGTCGGCATGCAGTATTGGCCACTTTCTTCAAAATGGACGCTCGGCCTTCGTGAAAGCCTGAGTTTCAATTACGGAAATACCCCGTTCTACATGAAGCCTTTTGTGTTGATGCGCGGCGTGCCTGCCATGCGTTATCAGGGCGAAAAAGTGGCGCAACTGGAAACCGAGCTACGCTGGCAGTTCTGGGAACGCTTCAGTGTGCTCGGCTTTGTCGGTGCCGGTTCAGCGGTAGATGAACTAAGCAAATTGACGAAAACCAGCAATGTCGTTGCCGGTGGCCTTGGCCTGCGCTATGAGCTGGCCAAAAAACATGGCATTCACATGGGCCTTGACGTGGCATGGAGCCGCGATGGGCCAGCCATCTACTTTCAGGTCGGCAGCGCCTGGATGCGGCCGTGAACTGTTTAATGTCGAGCACGGAGAAACGGCGTGCCGATTAACGGAGCGGTTCCCGCCTGGCTATTTTCCGGCCTGATTACCCTAACCCTGTGGGTGGTCATGTTTCATCTCGGGCTGGCAATAGTTGCCGGTGAATTTCGCAACGTATTGGTACACCCGGGGCGCTTGCTAAAGGGTCTGTTCGCTGTAATGATCGCTGTACCAGCACTGGCGCTAGCTGTTGCCAAAAACTTTGATCTTGGGCGCGCGGCCGAAATCGGTATTGTCCTGATGTCGATCTCCCCCGGCGCGCCCGTCGCCCTGCGCCGTGCAATCAACGCTGGTGGTCATCGCTCGTATGCCACAGCTTTGCAAATTATGGTCAGCCTGCTTGTCATTTTCTCGATGCCCGCCTGGATCTGGGCACTCGACAGGGTCTACGACGCTCGGGCCGAAATCGATCCATGGCATCTGGCACGCCAGGTATTTCTTGCTCAACTCCTTCCGCTTGCTCTCGGCATCTGGCTTCGGCACGCCGCACCGCAGGCGGTTGAATGGCTACGCCCCAAGTTGGCCCCCTTGGCAAGCGGCTTATTGGTAATCCTCATCCCGCTCGCCATCCTCAACATTTGGGAGGTGGTGATTGGCGAAAACTGGCGGGTGATTGTGGCAGTTGTATTGATCACCCTGCTGGCGCTGGCTTTGGGCCACCTGCTCGGCGGGCCGGAACCAGCAACACGAACGGCGACTGCTATCGCATGCGCTGCCCGCAACCCTGGTCTGGCCTTGCTGGTTGCCTCGCTGAACAGTGCCCGACCTGAGGTAATTGCCGCCGTTCTGGCCTATTTCATCGTCAGCGCGATGACGGCGCTCCCTTATATTATCTGGCGCCGCCGGCTGATCAGCCGGCCGTCAAATCCAGCGTGACATGCACCGTACCGTCAGATGTCTTTGCTGTCATCGGCCAGCCGCAACGGCCAAAAACATTCAGCATTCCATTGTTGTGTGGCAAGACTTCAGCAACAAAGGTTTTGAGCCCGGCCGCCAGCGCAATCCTGCCAAGATGCTTCATCAGCCGTCCGGCAATACCCAGACGATGGAAATCTTCTTCAACGATGAATGCCACTTCAGCCTCATTCTCGTTCACCCGCACATAGGTACCCGAAGCAATAACGATTTCCTTGCCATCGCGCATGATCGTGCAAAGTACGATCACCCGGTTGATAAAATCCACCTCACGAAATCTCTGGATTTCTGCAGGTGAAATCTCCTTCTTGGGGCCGAAGAAGCGCAAATAAATTGATTCCGGATCTAGCTCGTCAAACGCCGCAACGATCCGCTCGACGTCATCCGGGCGTGATGCCCTAAAACAAACACCGAGGCCGTTCCTCAATGTTTCCGTTTCGGCGTACTGACGGGGATCGGTCATGGGGCAACAACTCCTTGTGATTTGAGCGCCTGAAAGCGTTCGATGGCAGCCCGAGTATTGAACAGCATCCGCTCACGCCCCAGGCGTTCGGCCAGCATTGTGTGGCGAACAACTTCGAGAACACCGGGGTTCAAACCGGCCAGCCAAAGACTGACGCCGCGTTCGCTGCTCTGCAACTCACCGTCAACCAGCATTTGCAACGCTGAGTACTCGATATCCGGCACCCGACTCATGTCGAGCACCAGGACCTTGGGCTGATACTGCGCCAAGAGTGCTTTGATCTGCTCCGCAACAAGCTGAGCATTGACAAAAAACAGGCGCCCTTCCGGACGCAAAATCAGCATACCCTCGAACGTTTCGTCATCCGGATGTTCTGGCGACAAGGGGCGCAAGACATCTACCCCGCGCTTGCGGCCGATGACATGCACCTTGATATGCGCGGTCTGGCTGGACAAACCGATCAGGGAGATGATGATGGCAACGACAATTCCCTGCAAGGTGCCGAAAACGAGCACCCCGACACAAGCTGCTGCCGCCCAGCGAAATTCCATCGTCCGCACCAGACGAATGGCGCGAAACTCAGCCGGCTGGATCAGCCCGACTGAATAGACGATAACGACGGCAGCCAGCGTGGCATTGGGTAACAGGCCTAACAATGGTGCCAGAAACAACATGGTGGCCGCCGCCGTAGCTGCTGTCACCAGTGCTGATTTCTGGGTAAGACCACCGGCCGCACGGACGACAGCCGTCTGCGAGGTTCCACCACCGGCGGGCATGGCTCCGAACAACGCACCACCCAGATTCGCGGCACCGCTGGCCAGCAATTCCCGATTGGCGTTGATCGGCGGTTCGCTTGATCCGGCAAAGGCACGACCCGCGGCAATGGTTTCGGTAAAGCTCATCAGGGCAATGCCCACCGCCCCCGGCAGAAGTTGCTCGACCAGGGCGAGATCGGGCAGGGTCAGCGATGGCAAGCCCTGAGGAATCAGACCGACAATGCTGACCCCATCTCCGCCAAAACCCCAAAGCCATGATGCCGCAATCCCGCCGCCAACGGCCACCAGCGGTGCTGGCGAATGCGGCCACAAGCGTTCCATGCCGATCAGCACCACCAAGGTAGCCGCAGCAACCGCAAGGGTCATCAGCGAGGTATCGGGGATGTGTTGCGCAATGCTGATCGCGTCGTGAAAAAAGCCTTGCTTGGTGATGTGGATGCCGAGCAGCTTGGGTACCTGATCAAGAACAATGACCAGACCGATGCCGGCCTTGAAACCAGTCAGCACTGGACTGGAGATGAAGTTGGCGACGAAGCCGAGGCGCAGCAGGGAAGCCAGAATCAGGATCGCGCCGGTCAGTGCCGAAAGTGTTGCGACCGCCATCAGTAGTTTGGCCGGGTCGCCATCAGGAACAACGATGCCCAATTGCGTTGCCGCCAGAATGGCCAGCGTGGTGGTTGAGCTGACACTCAGTACCCGCGATGTGCCGAGCAAGGCATAGATGATCATCGGGATGAAAGCGGTGTACAAACCGACCGCCACTGGTAGCCCGGCCACCGTGGCGTAGGCCATTGCCTTGGGCAATACGACGGCCGCAGCGGTGAGGCCGGCGATGATGTCGGGTCGCAAGCTTGCCTGACCTTGTGCGGCATGAGTTGCGCTATGAGCTTCTGGGATCACAGGACTCAATCACAATCAGAGATGGTGGCGGGCGTTTCCTGCATTGCCGCCTGAAGGGCACGCACTGTGATAGCGGCAAAAAGCGCCGTCAGCATGACACCGTGAAAACCAATGGCAATAGCCAAGGCACGAGATATCCCGTGCTTTGGCACTAAATCACCATAGCCAACGGTCAACCCGGTAACGAAGGCAAAATAAATACCGTCAAACAATCCCCAACCCTCAACCCAGGCGATGAGCAGGCCGAGGACAACCACCAGGCCAAGCAGTGCTGAAAATATTGGCCAAACAACATTCACGGCGAGCCAGAGCGCCTTATAAAACCTGTGACGTAGCTCTACGGCTTGACTCATGCTTGATCCGTACACTGAGCAAATTTAAACAAGAAAGCGACCAACATTTGCAAAAAAACCTTTGGGTGCCGGTAACTCGCCCGGACTAATAGAGACGAGCAACATCGTGAGGCGCTGCCCCCGCGCATTGTGCAGCTCATGAAAACTGATCGGCCTGGCGTCCAGACTTTGCGGGTCTCGCTTGACGTTCATGCGGTCCAGAAGTAAATCGACGGGTTCTGCCCAGAACTGTTTTTTTGGATCTGACAGCACAGCGCTGACAATATCAAGTTGCCCGCTGAGCGTTTTCTCGTCGACACTGAAGGCAGCGAGTTTTGCTTCAATTTCTTCGAGCTCGTTCTGCAAACCAGTGTCGTTGGCATTTACGGGAGCATCCGTCTGGCTCTCAAAACTCCAGCCACTCCTTTGCAGCAAACCCAGTTTGCCGCGCAACAGATCGCGCTGCTGAATGAGTTCAGCGCGCTCACCCTTTGCTTCGCTGATACGCCACAACGCCAAGCTGATCAGATGATCAAAGGCACGGCGCTTGAGCTGGCGCCTGGCCTCATCGGCGCTGAGCGCGGGATCGAGTAGTCGATGATTGGAAAAACTGACGGTTACCTGCGCCACATCACGGCGCAGTATTTCGCCTTCGAGTTCAATACCCAGCGTATTTTTTTCCTTGCGTTCAGTCAGGAGCAAGGCCGTGACGCGCTCACTCGTATCGGGATGGCTTTCGCGGAATTCACTGATCGCGGGGTCATTGCCAAACACTTCACGCAGATGTTCAGGTGAAACAAATAATGCCGGAAGCCGGGGATCAGCCGCGTACTCGCTACTTAGTGCAGAAAGCGGCTCGGGCAGAAGATCAACGAGATCAATAACGTGATCAATGGCGCAAATGACCGGTTCGCGCAGCCGCTTGCGGTAGTCAGGCACCGAGCGTAAACGGGGATAGGTGCCATCGATAACGCGCTCTGTCGCCATCTCGATCAGCGACTCTGGATAACGACCGTGCTTCTCGTTGCCACCAAAAATCGATTGCAAAAGTTTCAGCATGATGCGCTCCTGTCCATTTTATGGAAACGAATCAGAAACGTTCCTCGACATGGTCAACCGGGTGTTTTGCGGCCACAGCCTCGCTAACCGTGCGCTTCGGCAGGCGCACCTTGGCACGCTTCACCGCCTTATAGGGCACGCGCTTCAAGAATTCGCTGATGATATTCAGGCGAGCTTTTTTCTTGTCATCGGATTGGGCCACGATCCACGGCGCCCATTCGCTGTGTGTGAACTTGAACATGTCGTCACGCGCCTTGGTGTATTCATCCCATTTTGAGTAGGACTTGAGATCCATCTCGGTGAGTTTCCAGACTTTCCGACCATCTTCTATGCGTGCCTGCAGGCGCCGGGTTTGCTCGTCCGGGCTGACATCGAGCCAGAATTTGAGCAGTATCACACCGGAATCTACAATGGCGCGCTCGACAGCCGGGGCCATTTTAAGAAAATGCAGGACGGTCTTCTCGTCGCAGAAGCCCATTACGCGCTCGACGCCAGCACGGTTGTACCAACTGCGATCAAAAATAACGATTTCGCCAGCAGCCGGCAAATGCGGCAGATAGCGCTGGATATACATCTGGCTTTTTTCGCGGTCACTCGGCGCCGGCAAGGCAATGACGCGGAAGATACGCGGACTGACGCGCTCGGTAAGGGCCTTGATTGTGCCGCCTTTACCGGCAGTATCACGCCCCTCAAAGATGATGACAATTTTCTGGCCGGTGGCAGTCACCCACTCCTGCAACTTGACCAACTCGATGTGCAGCTTTTTGAGTTCAGCATCGTAAGTTTTGGTGCTTAGCTTTTCATTCTTGGACGAATCGCTAGCGGACGCCTTGTTCTTGGACATGATGGTCTCCTTTGATTTAGCTATGAATACCTCTAAAGCATAGATAGATTATCTTCCCAATTAAACCGGGCTGGTACTTTTTAAACGGCAAAAATGACTTCAAATAAACGCATGACGGCAGCCTGAGCCTGCGGGTTCAGGCTGCCGTCGAACATACTCAAGGCTGATATACGACGCGCCCGCCAACCAGCGTTGCCGTGACCTTGCCGGTCATCATGTAACTCAGCCAGGGCGAGTTTTTGCCGCGACTCTTGAGCGCTTCCGGCGTCAGTTGCCAGATCGCTTCCGGGTCAAAAATGCAAATATCGGCGCTTGCACCAAGCGCCAACTGACCAGTTTGCAGACCGAGCACCTCGGCCGGGGCGGAGGTGATGCGCGCCAGGGCGTCTGAGAGCGAGACTTTTGCCGCTTCGGCCCATTTCAGGGTCAGCGGCAGCAAGACTTCGAGACCCGTAGCGCCTGGCTTGGCTTCGCCAAACGGTAGCAGCTTGTCATCGGCACCGACCGGGGTGTGATCTGAACAAATGGCTGCCAGACCGGAGGCGGCGGCATTCGACAAGGCCAGTCTGTCGTTTTGGGCGCGCAGGGGCGGGCTAAAACGGGCGTGCGGGTTGAAGAAGCCGATGTCATTTTCGGTGAGCAACAGGTGATGCACGCCGATATCAAAGCTGATCGGCAGGCCTTCAGCCTTGGCTTGGGCGAGCAAGGCAACGCCGGCGGCTGATGAAAGACGGGTGAGGTGCACGCGGCAAGCGGTGTCGCGCACCAGTTGCACGATGGTGGCGATGGCGATGGTTTCGGCAGCGACCGGGATACCGGCCAGGCCAAGGCGGCTGGCAACTTCGCCTTCGTGGGCGATACCGTTGCGCGACAGCCAGTAATCCTGCGGTTGCAGCCAGACGGCGAAGCCAAAAGTGGCGGCATACTCCATGGCACGCAGCAGCGCTTCGGTATCGACTACCGGCTTGTTGGCCTGCGAGAAGGCGACACAACCGGCTTTTTTGAGGCCAGCGAGTTCGGACAAGCGTTCGCCATTGAGGCCCAAAGTTAGCGCACCGAGCGGCAGGACACGTGCCTTGCCGATTTCCTTGCCGCGATGTACCAGGCGGTCGGCCAGTTCCGGCTCGT
>ERZ724516.777-NODE-777-length-19457-cov-5.947531_pt1 | contig 19457 bp, 25 predicted proteins | sample MGYA00376049_ERZ724516 | MGnify/ENA primary metagenome ERZ724516 (study PRJEB28724, sample SAMN07190886) | activated sludge metagenome | isolation source: activated sludge of sewage treatment plant in Hong Hong | place: USA: Christiansburg, Virginia | collected... | reverse complement strand
CACAGGCGTGGCCAAGACCGCACTCGATTCAGCCAGGCGGCTTCAGGCGCAGATGGAGCAAGAGGAGACGAAAGCACTCGCCCAACGTGTCATTGAATCGACGACGACCACTCGCTCCAGCATTATTTTGCTGACCATCGGCGCGCTCTTACTGTTCGTGCTCCTCGCGGCCGTATACTACTTGATCCGGCATGATATTACCGAGCGACGCCGGACTGCCGACGAGCTCCACCGCCGGGGAGAACTCCTTGAAGCCGCCAATAAAGAGCTGGAAGCGTTCAGCTATTCCGTGTCGCACGACTTGCGCGCGCCCCTCCGGCACATTGACGGCTATGCCTCGCTCCTCGCCAAAGCCGGGGCGATCTCTCTTGATGACAAGGCGAAACGCTACTTACAGACGATCTCTGAATCCGCCACTCGAATGGGGCAACTCATCGACGATCTCTTGGTGTTTTCGCGCATGGGGCGGCAGGAAATGTTGCGTGGGACGGTCAATCTGAACCAATTAATCGCCGCCTTGCGTCACGATCTTCGACATGACTTGCAAGATCGCGCAATCTCATGGACAATCGCTGAACTCCCTGAGGTGACGGGAGACGCCGCCATGTTGCGACAGGTCTTTGTGAATCTCATTGCGAACGCCATCAAATTCACCGGGACCAGGCCACACGCGATGATCGAAATTGGAAGTCTTGACAACGGACCGGATGAAGCGGTGTTATTCGTACGTGATAATGGGGTAGGATTCGATATGCGTTACGCCAACAAGCTTTTTGGGGTGTTTCAACGACTCCATCGAGCGGATGAGTTCGAAGGGACCGGCATTGGATTGGCCAATGTCAGACGCATTATTCATCGACATGGGGGGAAAACCTGGGCGGAAGGTGCGCTCGGCGAAGGCGCCACCTTTTACGTCAGCCTCCCGAGAGTGAGGCCTTCGGCATGACCGCTGCTAAACCCATTTTGCTCGCTGAAGACAATCCCCGCGACGCCGAATTGGCGCTCGCCGCCATGGAAGAGCACCATTTGGCCGACAAGGTCATCCTCTGCCACGATGGCGCCGAAGTGTTGGATTACCTCTATTGTCGAGGCCATTTCAAAACCCGGCTTCAAGGCAATCCTGCCGTGGTTCTGCTCGATTTAAAAATGCCCAAGGTCGACGGCCTCGAGGTGTTGCGCACCATCAAGAGCGACGCTGCACTGAGACCGATTCCCGTCGTGATGCTCACATCCTCCCGTGAAGAACGGGACCTGGCTGAAAGTTATGCGCTCGGCGCCAATGCCTACGTCGTCAAGCCGGTCGAGTTTCATCAGTTCCTGAAGGCAGTCAAAGAACTCGGCGTGTTCTGGGGCATGATCAATGAACCGCCACCCGAAGCGGCCAGCCGGGTCGCCGGTCGGTCCACCTAACTCCGATCTCGACGCAGATGATGACTCAGCCCCTGCGATTCATCCATCTTGAGAGCAACCCGGCGGACGCGGAATTAATCGACTCCACGCTCCGGGAGGCCGGCATTCTATGCCAACCCAAGCGCGTCCAATCGCGCGAGGAATTTCTCGCAGCTCTCCGCCAGGAAGGCTTCAGCCTCATTCTCGCCGACACCACTGTGCCAGATTTCGACGGAGCCGCGGCGCTCGGCCTCGCCCGTACGCTGCATCCGGATGTGCCGTTTCTCTTCGTCTCTGCGACGCAGGGCGAAGAATTCGCCATCGACATGATGCAACGCGGAGCGACCGACTATATTTTCAAGCAACGCCTGGGCAGGCTGGTGCCGTCCATCAAACGGACCCTGCGTGAACTTGACGAGCGCCTTGAGCGTAGACGGGCCGAAGACGCGCTGCGCATGAGCGAAAAACAGTTTCGCCAGGCGCAGAAAATGGAAGCCGTCGGGCGTCTGGCAGGGGGACTCGCTCACGACTTCAACAATCTCCTGACGGTCATCATGGGACACAGCCAGGTGCTCCTCGGAGAACTGCCTGCCGGCAACCCGATTCGCGCGAAGATTGAAGAGATGCAAAAAGCCGGGGAGCGGGCCGCGAGTTTAATTCGCCAACTCATGGCGTTCAGCCGCAAGCAACCGGTAGAGCCGCAAGTGCTGCCGCTGAATTCCATCCTGAGCAATGTGGAAGGCATGCTCCGGCGTCTCATCGGCGAAGATATCCAATTGGTCATCCGCCCAGACCCCCATCACGGTCATGTCAAGGCTGATCCCGGACAATTAGAACAAGTGCTCATGAACCTGGTCGTGAACGCTCGGGATGCGATGCCCAACGGGGGCTTGCTGGCCATTGAAACGTCGCAGACGGAACTCGCACGCACCCCCATGCATCATCTCCACCCCTTGCCGTTGGGACACTACGTCAAACTGACGGTGACCGATACCGGGTGTGGCATGGACGGCGAGGTTCTCGCACATTTATTTGAGCCGTTTTTTACCACCAAAGAGGAACACAAAGGCACGGGCCTCGGGCTGTCGACCGTATTCGGAATCGTCACCACCTGCGGAGGTGGTATCGATGTCTGGAGCCAGGTCGGACACGGGACCACCTTCGATCTGTACTTCCCGCGCGCAAATCCACAGACGCCTGCCACCCATGCTGAGAAACCCCAAGGCCGACCCCGCGAAGGATCGGAGACGATTCTCCTGGTCGAGGACGACGGCGGTGTGCGCGACTTGATTCGGCATGAGTTGGTCAAAACGGGATATCAAGTCATCGAGGCGAAGAATGGCGTAGAGGCCTGCCTGACCGCCACGCAACAAAGCTATCACGTCGATCTTCTCCTGACCGACGTCGTCATGCCCGGCATGAACGGACGAGAACTCGCGCAACATCTCGCCGTCATTAAACCGAACTTACGGGTCCTGTTCATGTCCGGATACCTCGACGATATTTGCGTGAACAGCGGCATGGATCCCCATCGAACCACGTTTCTACAGAAGCCCTTCACCCCGGATCTTCTGCTGCGCACCGTGCGCGCGTTACTCGACTCCTCCTCACCGGCGATGGGACAGCCCGCCCAACCACAGGTTCCGTCGGATCACCCCTCGCGCACCGCACGCGCCTCCTGACGAGGTCATTCCACCAGCCGAATATCCCTTGACGGATTTGACCCTTGTGTCCATCCTTTTTATACTGAGCGCGCGAGGCGTTTCACGCCGCCATGTTTTGCTACCACCAGACAAGACCACGTACCTCGATGATCGACTACACCCCGCACGCATCACGGCCCTTGCACCGATTGATTCTCGTCTGCGTCCTCTCACTGTGTTTTGAGGGAGGGTTTCACACGACGGCGTCAGGGGAACCGGTCCCCTGGGAACGATTAACGGCGGGCATGCACGTGGCCCTGTGGAGTCCCACGGAAGCCTGTCCACAGGTTCCCTCGCTGCTCATGCTGCAGATCGATCCCGAGCGGTACCGCTTCTCCATTCACCAATTTCGCGACGAAGGGCTGCGGGCCCCCATCTCGATTCACGACTGGCAGCAGCGGACCGATGCCTATGTGCTGTTCAACGCGGGACTGTTTCGGGAGGACTATTCATACTTGGGTGTGCTCCTGAAAGAAGGGCGCTCGTTGGGCAGCAAGAAACATCATTCCTGGCAAGGGCTGTTCGCCGCCGAACCCACCGACGGAACGCTGAAGAAGGCACGGGTATTGGATCTCGCCTTCGAGGGATTCACCGAAGATCCACCGCTCTATCGAGAAGCCGCACAGTCGTTGATGTTGTTCGACCGAACCGGAAAACTCCGGGTCCGCGATAGCGGAAAACGGGCGTTTCAAACCGTGGTCGCGGAGGACGGGCAGGGGATCATTCTTCTGATCAAGACAGTGGACGTCGTGTCGCTCCACCACCTTGCCGAGTGTTTACATCGGCAACTACCGACGCTTCAACAGGCCATGGCCATGGATGGAGGCGCATCGTCCGATGTCATCGCGAGTCCCGACCTGCTGCACGCGGTCCAGGAAACCACGTCGCAGGCTGGATGGCGATCGCTGCTGGCGGGCACGACGGGCGTACACATTCCGCTGCCGACGGTGATCGGCATTCGTCCACGCACGCCGGCGCGCAACGCACCGGCTTCTGGCCCGTCACCGTCACCTCACGGGCGATGATCTATCGGCCAGGAGAGACGGGAAAGCCGGCCTCGGTCCAGGCATTCATACTTCCCACCACATTGTAGACATGCGTGTAGCCCAAATCCGCCAGAGTCTCCGCGGCAATATTGCTGCGATGACCGGATTGGCAGTAGACGACGATATGATCTTCCAACTTCGCCCCCAGCTCCCGATGACGCGCTTTCATTTCGCGAAAATCAATATTCAGGTCTGTGCCCGGAATCATGCCGGACGCATGCTCTTCAGGAGAACGCACATCCACCAGGACAAAACCCTTGGCACTCGTCGAAGACGCCTTCACAAGACCGGCACGCAATTGTTGCACGCTCAGCACATACGAGTGATGGGCGACGGCCGAGGGAGGGGTATCGAGCAGAAGACCGTACAGACAAAGTCCACATATGATAGACGTAAAAAGGTATCGCATGGCTATCTCTCCTTTTGGCGAGCCGGAAGAGGTCTGTGACGTATGCTGTATGATAAAAGCCCTCTGAAAAGGTGGTCAAGCTGGACAATCCTTGCAGTTCCCCTATTCTTGACAAGCTGCGGCGAGGGTGCCCTGCTGGTGAAGGACAGCGCCGACGGAGGTGTGGTCGTGTACCCCTATCGGGCCGAACAAGGAACCATGCTGTCGTCGTTCCGCAAGGAAGCTGTGCGGCTGATGGAGCAGAAATGCCAGAGCGGCTATACGATCGTTCGGGAAGGGGAAACGAAGGGTCGACTTCGTCAGGCCAGTCCCGTTGCGGGATCAAGCGACATCGTCGAGGAACGGCGATGGGGCATTCAATTCCAGTGCAAATAGTCAGAGCGGAATCGGACCTCCCTTCATCAAATCATCAATGGTCAAGAGACTCATGACTCGCACGCCAAGCTGTTCGACGCGGGCGCGCCCCTCCTGCTCCTTACGATCGACAATGACCAATGCGTCAGTGACGGTCAATCCGGCTTCTCGAGCTGCGGCAATTGCTTTCACCACAGACCCGCCCGACGTCAATACGTCATCAACGATGAGGGCACGATCTCCTGTTCGCACCACCCCCTCGACTAATCGGCCGAGCCCATGGTCCTTCGGCTGCTTGCGCACAAAAAAGGTGCGCCACTCACGGCGAGGAGAAGCCGAATAGGCATAATCCGAGATAGACGTAGCGATCGAGATCGCCCCGATCTCCAGCCCGCCAAGACAATCAATCTGGAGATCCCCGATCACCTCCAAGGCCTTCTTGGCAACCAGGTGGCGGGCATGGGGAAACGCCATCAACGTCCGGCAATCCACATAAAAGGGACTGAGCAACCCCGAGGCCAGCTTAAAGCCACCCTTAGGATCCCATTTGAACGACTGCGTCTTGTGAAACGCAGCAACGAGGTCATCATTCAGCACACCGGGTGTTTCCGTTCGATCGCGAATTTCCACGTGGTCATCTCTCATGGGTTCAACTGCACGCACATGAATATGGGGTCTGCCGTTCATCCTCCAGGCCACAACGAGTGACCCAGCCGGCAACTACTTGAACAGCCCGGTGGGCCATCGGAGCAAACTGCGCGGCATTCTGCCACAGGCCGATAGCAAAGTGAAGTCAGGGCGCATGCGTTTAATTGATATCATTTCCCCGACATGAAGAGGGACGGATGGGGGAGCTCGCGCGTCCACTCGCAGCCCAACGCAAGAGGAGCGGCAGCAGGATCGCCCACAAGAAGGACAGCAACAGCAACGAGAGCCGTTCATGGCCACCAATCCGGAGCGCCCCGAATTGATGTCCCGCAACGTAGCTGAGTGGACCACAGATCCCCCCGAGAAGCGCCGCCGTTCTCTGCCGCCCGGTCAGCCATTGAAGAGATCCTGTCAATGTTGTTGCAAAGAGACACCAGAGCGCGATCAACCAGGGCGGGCACCAGGGAGAGTCAAACGGACTGTGCACAAACTGGAGCACCCCCACAGCGGCAAGAGCGCTATCCAGCAACGATCCGAACAAGCCGACTGTGAGCACGATTCGAATGGTGGGAGAAGGATCAGTCGAGAGCCAGACATTCACGCAGACCAGGCAGACAACCAGAAGCGGGCTGATCCAGACATAGCCGCGGCCGGCGCCAAGCACAGCGATCCACCACCCGACCTGAAAGAATGCCGCATTGGCGAGCGCACCGCTCATCCTGCCAGCGGATCCTGGCGCCATCCGGATTTGGCAAACAGCAAGTGCGCGGTCGAAATGGAGCGTTCGAGAAATCCGCCTTCGCAGTAGGATAAATAAAACTCCCACAGCCGCAAAAACTCAGCACGAAATCCAAGCCGCTTCACCTGTTCGACATTCGTCCTCAGATTGTCGCGCCATCCTCGTAAGGTCGGGGGATAGTGAGCCCCGATATCCTGCAAGTGCAACAGACTGAAATCCGATGCCTGCGCCATGGCTCGGCACAGGGCCGTCACGGAAGGAATGCAACTGCCGGGGAAAATGAAGCGCTGGATAAAATCCACTGAGCGCTTCGCCCGTTCATAGTGTCGTTCATCAATCGTGATCGCCTGGAGCAGCATCAGGCCATCTGGTTTCAGCAGCCGGCTGCAGACATCGAAAAACGTGGCGTAGTATTCATGGCCCACGGCCTCAATCATCTCCACCGATACCAGCTTGTCGTACAGCATGCCTCGCGCGGGCAGATCACGGTAATCCGTGAGGAGCACGTCGACACGATCTGACAGGCCCGCCTCACGAACCCGACGAACCGCGAGCTCGTGTTGCGCCCGAGAGATGGTCGTGGTCGTCACCCGGCACCCGTAGACTTTTGCGGCGTAGCAGGCCAGGCCGCCCCAGCCGGATCCGATTTCCAACACGTGGTCGTCTGCTGTGAGATGGAGTTTGCGGCAGATCACATCGATCTTTGCGCGCGAGGCCTCCTCAAGCGAGCTGTCAGGGCGTTGGAAGTAGGCGCAGGAGTACATCATAGTCCGATCCAGCATCTGTGCAAAAAATTCATTGCTGAGGTCGTAATGCGCTGCAATGTTCCGCCGGCTTCCGGTTTTCGTGTTCCGCCTGAGCCGATGCTCAAGCGCAAGCAACGGAACAGACAAGCGAGCCACCCCTCGCTCCATGCCATCCACAAGCGCACGATTCAAAGCAAAGAGCCGGACCAGAGCAGTCAGATCGTCACACTGCCAATCGCCGCGAGCATAACTTTCCCCCGCACCCACCGTCCCGCTCAACGCCATATCTACATAACAGTCAGGCACCAGAATGGTAATCGTGGCCGTGAGAGTGGCGCCCGGATAGGGCTCACCGAAGAGCGTGCGGCGCGCCCCCTCAATCACCGTAATGGTTCCCCGCTGAAGCCGGCGCAAACGGGCCCAGACGATGCGTCTGGCGAGACGAACCCATATGCCAGCGGGGCGGTGAGACCCTGCGGCAGCCGGTGCAGGCCGGTCCACAGCAGCCGCACAGTCGAGAGGCGCGAGGTCGTTCATCCGGATATCCTCCTTATCTCTTCGGGGGTCCTCGTGCTATGGGGATGGGCGATGAAGGGACAGCGCTTCAACCAGAGCCGCAACGCCTGCCAGTAAATCGCCCCGATGACGTGCATCGTCATCAATGGGTACCGGCACAAGACACGGGCCAGCGAGAGGCCGGTGATTTCCGCCCGTCGTAGCACCATCGTGGCGTCAAAGAATCGTTTGCCTTCGCGCCGATTCTCCATATGTACGGAGACACCCGGCCCTGGCGTACTGAATCGCCAGTCGTATTCCATCTCCATATCCATGAACGGCGATACATGGAACGCCTTGCCAAAGCGATAGCGGTGGCGGCGCCCGCCGCCCTCATCCATACTCTGCCCAAGTACATAACAATGCTGTTCTCCCCACGGCGTATTCGTCACTTCAGCCACAATGGTTTCAAGCCGCCGGTCGGTCGGGTCAAAACAGAAGTAAAAGCTGACCGGATTGAACCCGTATCCAAAATACCGCAAGTGCGTGAGCAGTCGGATGGGGCCGCTCGGGCGGCAACCGGTTTCCGATTGGATGAGATCACGCACACAGCGGTCCAACGGTACGGTCGGGTCCCCGAGATGATCCCGCCGGTTAAAGTAGGCGACATTCGGCCGTAGGACGGACCAGAGCCACCGTTCACGAAACAGCGTCGGCAACTCGGCCAAATCCAGATACATCATGAAGATCGAATACTGAAATGAATGGTCGACCGGCGAAAATCGCCGATGCCTGACTGTTCCTTCATACACACAGCTGTTCATGCCTGCCTCGCCCTCAGCGACTCACAGGCCATCATGGCACTCTTCACGCCGTCTTCATGGAACCCAAAGCCCCAGTACGCCCCGCAATACCACGTCCGGCGCTGCCCATTGATTTCTCTGTGCCGCTGCTGCGCAGCAATCGCCTCAGGCGTAAACACTGGATGGTGGTAGGTGATCCGCTTGAGAACCTGCGCCGGGTCGATCGCATCCGGGCGATTCAGCGTGACGCAAAAATCGCAGGAGGCCCGCAAGCGTTGGAGCGTATTCATATGATACGTGACCAATACCCGATCCGCCGGCGTGGGCAGCAAATGATAGTTCCAGGCAGCCCAGGCCCTTCGCCGCCTCGGCAAGAGGGACCGATCGGTATGCAGAATCGCCTCGTTGGCTTGATACCTGATGGCTCCGAGAATGTCCCGCTCGAGAGGGGAGGGATCCGCCAAGAGAGCCAGTGCCTGATCGCTATGGCAGGCTAGGACTACGCCATCGAATCGCGCGGTGTGAGAGGTGCCGGCTCGATCATGCGACCTGACCTCGACGCCATGCAAATTGCGGATGATGGCCGCCACCGGAGATTGGAGTCGAATTCGCTCCCGGAAAGGGCGGACAAGTTTCTCTACGTACCGTTGCGAGCCGCCGGTGATAACCCTCCAGGTCGGACGCGCATCGACCGACAACATGCCGTGGTTTTTGAAAAATTGCACCAGATACCTCGCGGGATAGCGCCAGATCGTAGCAGGGCCGGCCGACCAGATCGCTCCTGCCATAGGAACGATATAGTTGCGAATGAAGGGTGGCGAGTAGCGGTTCTGCTCCAAGTACGCCCCCAATGAGGGACCTGGACCGGGCTCGTCCAAGAGTTTCACCGATTCCCGATTGAAGCGCAGAATGTCCCGGATCATGCGATAAAACGAGGGGCGCAGCAGATTGCGTCGTTGAGCAAACAGACGATTCAACGACGTGCCGTTATACTCCAACCCGGTTTCTTCACACCGCACACTGAAACTCATGTCGCTCGGCTGTGAGGCCACGCCGAGTCGATCCAACAGGCCAATGAAGTTCGGATAGGTCCAATCGTTGAACACGATGAAGCCGGTATCCACCGCGTAGGTCATTCCTTCTCGCTCGACTTCAACCGTATTCGTATGCCCTCCGATGTACTCCCCGGCTTCGTAGATCGTGAGGTCGTGCTCACCATGCAGGAGGTGCGCCGCCGTCATGCCTGCGATGCCGGTGCCGACAATAGCCAGTTTCATGGCCGCTTCACCATCCTCGCGCAAAGGCGTATGTACAGACGGTCGGGAAGAAGAGTCATCAATTTGAAGAGCAGGCTAAATCGCCGGGGAAAATGAATCTCAGGCTTTCCCGCCTCGATGCCGTCGACAATCCGGCGAGCCGCCTCGTCGGCCTCGATTCTGAACGGCATCGGAAAGTCATTGCGGTCGGTCAACGGTGTCCGCACAAATCCCGGGCACACGACCGACACGCGAAAGGCTTCGCGTGCCAGATCGATTTGCAGGGATTCGAACAGGTTCTTGATGGCAGCTTTCGACGCGCCATAGGCTTCGGAGCGCGGCAGACCTCGGTATGCGACTGTGCTGCTCATCCCCACGAGCTGCGGCGCCGGACTCTGCCGCAACAACGGCAGCGCCGCCTCTATGCCGTAGACCATGCTCAGAAAATTGGATCGGATTGTCCGCTCGAAAAGCGCGCTGTCGAAGGAGGCGACATCAACATATTCGCAAATGCCGGCGTTGAAGAAGGCGATGTCGAGGCCGCCCATGCGGCGGGAAATTTCTTCGGTCGCCCGGCGATTGGCCTGCCGGTCCGTCACGTCGAGGGGAAGCGCCTGGACGCGATCCCCGCACTCACAGACCAGCGTGTCCAGAGCCGATTCGTTTCGGGCGGAGGCGACCACTCTGGCCCCCCGCCGCGCAAGTTCGATTGTCACAGCTCGGCCGATGCCGGTCGAGGCGCCGGTCACCCAGACATGCCGATCTGCCACGCTGATGAGCTTCATGACTCACATACGACTCTTGATGACCCGAACGAGCATTCCGATCAGCGGCAGCTGCTCGTACAACATGGCGCCGGCATCGAAGTAATCGCGGTGGTAGAACACCTGGTCGCGGAAGCGAATGAGCGTGCAACCAGGCACTGTCACCGGCGCCCCTCCATTCAAGCGTGGATGTGTCAACGACATCGTCCACATCAACACAGCACGGTTTCCCTGCACCATCTCCTCTTCGAACTCGAAGGAACAGGACTCCACCTGCGCATAGAGCTCCCCGAAATACCGCCGGAGTGCCGGCAGTCCGGCGATCCGGTGAAAGGGGTCTTGAAACAAGACATCTTCCCCATACAGATCATTCAACAATTCCAGCGACTGCGCGTTCAGGCGGCCATACGTGTGTTTGAATCGTTCGACCACCGGATGCACCACGAGACGCCTCCTCTGTCCCTCTTCTACGTGCCAGGGCGGCAGATGGATTCTTTCATCTATCGGCCATTCCGTCGGTGAAGCAGCCCTTCTTTCAGCGTCTCATTGATCGGGTCCGATCCGAGCCAAATGGAGAAATAGGCCGAAGCGAAGTCTGCCCCTTCCACCACCCCCTTCCGCACGCCGTTCAGGGACAATTCAGTCCCGACACCCGGGAGATACGTGAGCTGGTACCGGTCGCCCGGTTGCACACTCTCATGGAGCCCATGCATGTGCTCGATGCGAGGCTTCAGCCGAGCGATCGTCGCTTCCGGGACATTGTCCGCCAACACCTTCAGCGCTGCTTTGCCGAAGTCGCTGGCTTGAATGGCTCTGAAGTAGGACAACTCCAGACGTTTCGGCACGTCCTCCAGCACCCGATCCGGCGCAACGCCGGGACCGAGATACAACGCCCCCGCATAGACGTTAATGGTGCGCAAAAACTTCGCCAACCCGACGCCCTGAAGCGGCATCGTAATATGACCGGCTTGAACCTCATCCGCAAAGGTGACGCCTTCGACCGCAATGCTGGCCCCCGAAACCGATGAGGGCTGATTGGCCGGGACTCCAATCCCGATGATGAAGCACCATAGAACAGCGCGTAGTCTGCGCATGACTCACCAGCATGGGCTCGTGGGCGAAGCGGCTTCTCCTGATGGCTTGTCGCGACCTGCCTTTCAAGAAAATCGTCGGACCTGTTCAGCCAACGTGCCCGCCACCAGGCCCAGGTCAAACGGCCAGGCATAGCGAAGCTCGACCCCTGGATACTGAGGTCGGAGATGTTCGAGAATCTCCGGAATCTCCACTTCTGAGTGCGATCCGCCGGGCGTAAACATCGTGGTCGCCACCGTAATATGGGTCGCGCCCTGCTTGGCGAGTTGCTCGACCGATTCTTCCAGGGTCGGCGCACAAAACTCGTTGTACGCGACCGCAAACAACACATCGCCCAGGCTCGCACGTAAGTGAGCGGCCACCGCCTCAAGCCCTGCCTGATAGGGATCGGTCTCCGCATTCCTCGGCCATTGGCGGATCTTGGCGTCTAACTCCATCTCCTCAGCCGACGCCGGCTGCTTCGCCGCGCGCCGCTGCGCCTCAAGCCGCTTGAGTTTCGTCACCATGTCTTGAGGACAGCCTCTAGGAATCCCGCCGTGCCCCACCAAAATTACGCCTTTCCGCACTGTTGCCATCGTGTCATTCCTCCATTTAATGTCACACCCAGTGATCGTTACTTCGCCGCACCAGCCTCTAAGAATTCCTGTAAATTGGTCTTGCCATACCGACTCTCCGGCCACACCGTGCGAATAAACTTCGCTACGAGCGCCATCGTTTTTTTCACCGCAGGTGTTTTTTCCGGATCCGTCGCAGGTAGAAGCCGAACCGTCATGGTGGCCTCGTGTTGCTTCAACTGAATAAAAAAGCTCCGTGCCACTCCCTGTTCGATCACCACCGCATCGAGCAGCGCCTCCCTGCCGCTCTTGGCCAGATAGAACTCCTGGACCTTGAGAATTTCCTGTTCAGCCCGCTGCAGGATCGGGACAAATTTTTGATAGAGCGCCTGAAGGTCACCGGCGCCTTCCACCACGACATGCGGCATGACGTCCTTTCTAGACGTGATTCCTGAGCATCAGCTCCTTCGGATGTGGATTGAGATACACCTGCTCGCGAATATACTCGACATCGAAGATCTGTACATAGTGCTTGATCAAGGTGAGTGGAACGATCAACGGCGTGAGTCCTTGATGGTAATCCTCGATCACGCTCAGCAGTTCCGCTTTTTCCTGCGCATCGAGCCGCTCTTTGAAATGCCCGAGGATGTGCTGCAGCACATTGACATGCTTCCGCACCGTCGCCCGCACGGCCAACGCCTGCATGAAGAGTTCGCCATACTGAAGCGCCAGATCTTTGGGGCGATACTCGTTCACCCGCGCGACCAAACGACCCAACTGGCGATAGTGCGGCGCGCTATGCGCCAGCAGCAGGTACTTATGAACGGTATGAAACCGCACCACTGCCTGCCTCGTCGCGCCGCTGTTCATGAGATCCTGCCAACGCCGGTAGCAGAACACCCGCTCGATAAAATTCTCCCGCAACAACGGATCACAAAGCCGCCCTTCCTCTTCGACAGGGATCAGCGGAAAGCGGCCGAGAAACGCCCGCGCGAACAGCCCCACGCCCTTACGCCCCGGCATACCGTGCTCGTTGTAGGTGCGAACGCGTTCCACGCCACAGCTGGGTGAATCTTTTTTGAACACGAAGCCGGATAGGTCCGATCCAGCTAAGTCATCCAGACGCTTGGCCGTCATCACCTCCATGGCGCGTGTATGATCCTGCCCGCTCTTGATCGCGACCAACCGTGGCTGCTGTGGAGTGCCGATCAACCGCATCGCTTCTCGCGGCGTCCCGAGTCCTGCCTCAACCTCCGGACACACCGGCACCCACTCCACATATCGCCCCAAGACGTCCGTCAAGAACGCATCCCGCTTGTGGCCGCCATCGAAACGAACTTCTTCGCCCAGCAAACACCGGCTGATGCCGAGGCGGAGCGCTGCGGTCGTCATGTCGCCACCTTATGTTTGCCAAGATCCAGATACTCCTGCCGGGCCTGCCGGTGATTCACAATGGGTTCGGGATAGTCCGACCCGATGCGGCATCCGACACGGATCTGTTCGTCTTGTGGCATGAGCTGCGGTTCATGAATCCATTTTGTCGCCACGGAAGCCAATTCAGGCACGTAACGACGCAGATACTGCCCGTCAGGATCGAACTTTTCACTTTGCAGCGTCGGGTTGAAGATGCGATACCCCTGCATCGCATCCGTTCCTGTGGACGCGCACCACTGCCAGTTGCCGTTGTTGGCCGCCACATCGCCATCCACGAGATGCTGCATGAAATACCGCTCGCCGCTCTGCCAATCGATCCGGAGATCTTTTACCAGGAATGAGGCCACCACCATGCGCACGCGATTGTGCATCCACCCCGTCTGATTCAGCTGGCGCATGCCGGCATCCACAATCGGATACCCGGTACGGCCTTCACACCAGGCGTCAAATAGCTGGTCCCGTTCCTGGCCTGCAGGACGAGGAGCGGGAAGGCCTGGCTTGACCTTGAACGGCCCTTCGGCGACATGGGGGAAGGCCGTCAGTACTTGCTGAAAAAACTCCCGCCAGACCAATTCGTCCATCCAGGTGAACACATCGGGGCGAGACACCTGACCGCCTTTGGAGAGGGTGTGCAACGCGGCATGCACCATCGTTCGCGCGGAGATCGTCCCGAAACGCAAATGAGGAGAAAGTTTCGACGTCCCGTCTTGCGCCGGAAGGTTTCGGCCGCTGACATAACTATGGACCGGCCCTTTCAGGAACCATTGCAGTCTGGCGCGTGCCGCCTGTTCGCCTGGTTCGATCCACATCGGTACCGATTCGTACCCCAACTCCTGCGCCGTGGGCCAAGCCGCCACCTTCACCGTTGGAGCCGCCGAGGGAAATGACGGCACCGGAAGCGGCGCCGGCGCGGCAGACCGCCATTGAGTCCACCAGCGGTCACGATACGCGCTATACCGTTGAAAGGGGTCACCGGTTAACCCTCGCACTTCTTCGGCTTCGAACACCACGTGGTCCTTGAAAGTTCGCACCAGACGACCCTGCTGAGCCAGTCGCTGCTGCACCGTACGGTCACGCGCGACCGCTGAGGGTTCATAGTCCCGATTCCAATAGACGGCATCCACGGTACATTCCTGCGCCGTGCGCAGCACCGTTTCGATCGACTCACCCATTCGCCAGACCAGCGTCACCCCTTGCGCGGCCAATGACCGGCGCAATTCGTCCAGGCACCCCAACATGAACGCCACACACGCAGACCCGAAGACATGGCTGCGCAACAACGGTTCATCGAACACGAAGAGCGGGACAATCTCTTCACATTCCTTGCAGGCCGCCGACAAGGCCGGGTTGTCATGGAGCCGCAGGTCACGACGAAACCACACCAACCCCCTCATAGATGAACCTCACGAGACGGAGAGGCCAGTCGCGCCTCAGGCGGGAGCGGATCGGCGAACAACATTCGACGCCAGGCCACATAGCAGAGGAACATGGCCGTCGTGATCATGAATCCGGTGCGCAATTGGTGGAACCCGAATTGCCATTGATTCATGAGCTCACTGATAAGCCCGAACCCTCCATAGGCCATGGCCAACCCCCACGCCCATGGACGCAAGAATATGAACCCGTAGCCGATCAAAAAGTGCGCGGCGGGGGAATGCAATTTCACCACATAGGCCATGGGGCCGGCGATCGTCACGCCGAATAACTTAAGGGCGTAGTGGGGGAACCATTCGATGATCAGCAGATCGAGTAACCCCACCAGCACAAACAGCGCCCCGAATAATTTAATATCGATGCCGCGTTGATTCGTCTGCTGCATCATGGGTCTTCTCTCCTTCCCTGGACATGTCATGCCCTCAGAGTCCATCGCGTCATTGCACCCAAGCATCGGGGAAGGCCTGCCACCAGGTGGTGGGATGCGCAAGCCGCCACTGGGTCTGTTCTTGCCAGAGCCGGTCGGAGGCCGCCTTGTTCAACCGCACCGCCATCGCGGCGCTGACATCCGACTGCTGGCGAACGCTGGTTTGGATCATTTCTTTTGCCATGCGCGCGAGACCGCCCGGCGGATCGACGAGATCCTCGGTGTGCCGGTACGCCAGGTTCAAGTACAGGTGCTCTACCGCCATCCAGCTTTCGTCCTTTGACAGCTGCTCGAGGTACGCATCAATGGCCTGATAGACATAGGTCAATCGAACGTACGCCTCTACCGACGGATGCTCCTGAATCGCCTGCTCGCACGTTTCCAAGGCGCGGCGATAGTCGCCGGCCAGCAGGTAGAGCCCCGTCTTTTCCACGCCTGCGATCGACGATCCCTGCGTGGGATGCGCCTGCACCTCAGTGAGGGACGCTCCGGAGATGATGAGCAACCATACAAGCAAGGCAATAGTACGTGTCACACATCACCTATTTGGCGGGGCCGCCATGTGACCCCATCTGACCTTTGTACAACGTCTGACCGGCCACCCGCGTCACCGCCACTTCTCGAACGGCGCTTTCTGCTTTGATGCCTAACTTGACGACCGTTCCCGGTTCACCTCTGACCATCAACGCGACCTGCTCATACGTTTTGCCGGTCACCACCGAGCCGTCAACCGTGGTGATTTCATCCCCGGACTTGAGCCCGGCCTTCTCCGCTGGCCCATCCGGTAACACTTGGGCGATATACAGCACTGCCGTATCGCCCACTCGCTCTGCTCCGACATGTAAGGAGACCCCGATGACTCCATCCGGTATCGTCACCTCCAGCGCGTACGATCCTCCCGGAGCCCCGGACTTCTCATGGCCCTCCGCGGCCCAAGCCCTGCCGGTTCCATCAGGCCACTGACTCAGACAGAGGGTCACGCAACCAAGGACCATCCAGGTCCTCATAGACGTATGTTTGTACATCTCGCCACTCCCTTCTTCACGATGACCGTTAAGAGGCTAACCCGACCAAGCACAACCCTCCCACGAGCACGAGCGAATTCAAATAGAGCGACCGCTGATGCAGCCGCTCCCAAGACGCTTTCAAAACCGGATCGACAGCACCACGGCTTTCCTGCTCCTTGAGCTGATCTCTCATCGCATTGCTCTGCGGAGTCAGTGGCGACCGGCAATAGGATTCCGCCAGGAAGACTATCAGCCAGATGATCCCCGCAGCCGACAGGGCAGGACCGGTACCACGAATGACCAACAGAGCCGTCACCGACACAAGACCGACGACAGCGGCGCCCATCCCGAGAAAATAGTAGGCAGGAAACAGTTGTCGCACGACTTTCCCGAACTGTTCCGGCGCCAGTTGCTTCGCAAGAATGGGAGCCACGACAAAGGACAACAGCACCACCTTGCCGATGAGTATCGCCGCAGCCAGGCCATGTAGATACTGCATGATCGATTCAAAGAGATGGCTCATGTCCGCTTGTCCTTCGTCATGATCGCCCGCAAGGCCGGCTCCAGGGTCGGGTAACGAAACGTGTAGCCTCCGTCCTGGGCCTTGACCGGCCCTACACGTTGCCCGGTCGTCATGAGTGTCCCTAGCTCTCCCAATGCGAGACGTAGAGCCAAACCCGGAACCGGGAGCCACGACGGCCGGTGCAGGACCTTACCTAGGGTGTCGCAAAACGCGTTCATCGTCATCGGCGCCGGTGCAACGGCGTTCACAGGTCCGGAAAGATTCGGCGTGTGAATAGCCCATTGAATCAAGCCGATGTGATCCGCACGATGAATCCAGGACACCCACTGCGTGCCGGGCAACACCGGTCCCCCCGCAAACATCCGGAACGGCAGCATCATTTTCGGCAATGCCCCGCCATCTCGTTCCAAGACCATCCCAGTTCGCAGGAGCACCACCCGGGTGCCGAACTGACCGGCCCGCAGGGCTTCTGCCTCCCAGGCCGCGGATAACTGAGCGAGAAATCCCTCACCAAGCGGGGATCGCTCATCTAAGGCCCGATCATCCTGAGGGCCGTAGTAGCCGATGCCCGAGGCGCTGATCAGCACAGGGAGCGGCCGCAGCCGGGTGGCTAACGCATCCACCAGCAGTCGAGTCGCAAGAATACGGCTCTCGACGAGAATCCGCTTGCGCGCAGTGGTCCATCGCCCCTCCGCAATAGGCTCGCCCGCTAAGTTCACCACGGCATCTGCCGCAGCAACCGCTTGCTGCCAGGGTCCGACTGACCGCGCATCCCACTCCACATAGCGCACCTGCGGCTGAGCAGCAGAATGGGGCCGGCGGCTCAACACCACAACGTCATGACCTGCGCGCGCCAGTTCTTCCACCAGCGCATGCCCGATAAAACCTGTGCCCCCGGTCACGACGATATTCATAGGATCATCCTCCACCGCCGACAGTCGTCTATTCAGGGACGTGGTCGGCTTCCGTCGCCGGATCTTCCCCTTCGTCTTTCACGGCCTCGCGAGGCGACGACTTCTTCGGAGCACTTCCATTCGAGATGGCCGTCACGCGCTGACTGAACTTCCTCTCCTTCGTACCATACAGCAAATTGGGAGGCGGACTGTGCCGATTTTTGAGGATCACCGGATCGAGCACTTCACCGCACATCGCGCAGTGCCACGCCGTAATATCGATTTGGCCAGTATCATCAAGGAGATCAATATAATGTTGCGTCAATAGTAGCCCCCCGCACCGCGGACAGGCGTGGTTGCCCGGCGGTGGAGAGGTGAATGATTCTGGTGTCCCATGTGTTTCCATTGGAACCCCCGGCTTCAAGAAAAATGAACGCCTGCGTGTTCCGCCCGCATGCCTCGACGATACTGCGACATGCGTGACGACCCGCGACACTACCGGACACGTGACTGCTCCCGGCTCGCTCGCCGCACTCGCACGTAGGCCGGACGCCGCAGCTGCGCATACAGCACCGCACCAACACTCATTACAAAGGTTGCCATACCGATGATGATTCCCTGAGTCATACTCACCTCCTCGATCCCTTCACACGACGCGGTGCTTGTTGCCCTCTCTGGTGGTTCGCTGAGGGGACGGGTGCCTCCAAAGGAACCACCCATCCGCCTCAACGGGAGGCCGCGTGCGGAGTCGCGGTACCTCCATTACCACTGCAGTTGTCTGCTCAACGATTGACCTCATGAACTCATCGCTTACCTGGCTTTCGGTTCAGCACCGGACACATCCTGTTGAGTCTGATCGTCGACACTCCTCACACATCGGAAACCCGTCCCGTGTGTCTGAAGCGCGAATCCTCCGCGTCCTCGGGCCGTGGCTGTGATGTCGGAGTGGGGGCTATGCCAGGACCCTCCTCGAATCACGCGCACAATCCCCTTGTCCGGTCCTTGAGGATTCTTTGTCGGAGCATTGGCGTAGTAATCCGGGTCATACCAATCCTGTACCCATTCCCGTGCATTGCCTGACATATCCTTGATGCCGTAGGGCGAATCGCCACCTGGCAAGGAGCCCACTGCATGGAGTGTCTTGTCGTCGACCCACTCACGGTCGTAATTCGCCCGCTTCGCAGTCGGGGTATCCTCGCCCCAGGGAAAGGTCCGGCCATCAGTCCCACGCGCGGCCTTTTCCCACTCCGCTTCCGTCGGCAACCGCTTCTTGGCCCAAGCGCAATACGCCTTGGCGTCGTACCATGTGACCTGCACCACCGGCAGTTGCTCGATGCCTTTGACGGACACCAGGACGCCGGTGCCATAGGGATTGGGCGGACTTCGGTGCCCTGTTGTCGTGACAAAGTTCATATACCGTTCATTGGTGACTTCGACCGCATCGATGGCGAAGGCATCAACCTGCACCGTGCGTTGCGGCCATTCATCAGCCCTTCCTTTGGGGCTCTGAGTGCCCATTAAAAACGGCCCGGCCGGAATGGTCACCATGAGAACCGGATCCAGCTCTTTCACAGCCGGCGCCGCAAACACTGGGGAGAGTGCGAGCGTATAGCCGGCCGCCAACAGACCCGCATAACCCCACTTGGTACGTCTCCTGGTCACACCTTGTGTCATTTCTTCTGCTCCTTGCTCCCCTCGATGGCTTGGTCCGTGTGAGTCTTGATCTGCTCGACGAGCTTCT
>ERZ724516.774-NODE-774-length-19494-cov-4.958331_pt1 | contig 19494 bp, 19 predicted proteins | sample MGYA00376049_ERZ724516 | MGnify/ENA primary metagenome ERZ724516 (study PRJEB28724, sample SAMN07190886) | activated sludge metagenome | isolation source: activated sludge of sewage treatment plant in Hong Hong | place: USA: Christiansburg, Virginia | collected... | reverse complement strand
TCGGGCCCGACGACGTCGGCGCCATGGCCGATGCATTGACGGCCGCCATCACCGGCGACTCGATCCGAGCTCGCCTCATCGACGCGGGCCACCGGCGGGCCCGCCACTACGACGTCCAACGAACCGCCGATGGGTTGTGGAGCGCGTTTCGGGCAATGGGCGCCGGGGGTGCAGCGTCGGCCGGCACCGCAGTTGCATGAGCGGAGCGGGCCCCGTCGCGGGCGAACCGGTCGGGCCCGCCGGTGCACCTGCGTTCCCGTCTGTGCCCAAACGACGTTCACGACGGCGGCGAGGTTGCCTTATGGCTGTTGCCGGGCTCGTGGGCATGGTGATCCTGGCGGTGGTCCTCGTCATCGTGGGGGTGAAGCGGTTCGACCGACCCGCAGCGGTCCCGGAGAACTTTGCTCCGCCCGGAAACCTTCCGACGGCGACAGCGTTGGGCGCCGACACGCTCGCCTTCGATTCCGACCGAACCGGCAACTTCGAGATCTTCGCGGCGTCCATCGACGGCGACGTCTCGGCGCCCAAGCAGCTCACCGACGATCCGAGCCTGGACTCGTGGTGGCCGCGCATCTCCCCCGATCGTCGCACGATCCTCTTCTACCAGGCGCCCGCCGGAGTCCACGATGTTGACGCCACCAAGGTCAGCTTGTGGGCGATGGGCTCCGACGGACGTGGCCTGGTGCAACTCCGGCCCGCGGGCCTGGACGGGTGGACCCTGCAGGGTCACGCTGAGTGGCATCCCGATGGCACGTCGTTGGTGATGTTGGGCGGCAGCCGGTTGAACCCGCAGGTGTTCGTCACCGACCCTCTGGGACAGCGCCCCCAACAACTCACCGATCGTGGGGGTCGCAATATCGACCCGGCGTTCTCCGCCGATGGGAAGCGCGTCTGGTTTGTCGGATGCCCCAAGTCGATCTGTTCGGATGCCGACCAGGAGATCTACTCCATCGAGCTGAACCCGTCCGGAGATGGTCCGGCGAGCGAGCCGGTCCGCCACACCGACGACGACGTGCGCGACAACGATCCGTACGAATCGCCGGACGGGTCGATGCTCGGCTGGCTGTCGCAGATGGAGACCGGCGGCATCGGCGTCTGGGACGTTCGGGTGGCCGACATCGGCGACGGCGGGCGCTTCACGTCGAAGCCGCGTCGCGTGGTGAACGACTCGGCGGTCACCAGCCGTCCGCAGTGGTCCGCCGACGGGACGTCGATCGTCACCCATCGTCTGGAACCGGGCCGCGACGGCTTTGACCTGGTGCGGATCGACGTCGCCACCGGCGAGATCGAGCCACTGGGTTTCAACAGCTCCGCCAACGACGAGTACCCCTCGCTGTAGGGCGTGCTCGGGCCGCAACCCGAACGACCAGCGCTTCACCCAATACTACGACCAGCACGCGCCTGGACAGGCGCGCCGTGGGGGACCTCGGTGTCGGCCGAGGTCACATCTCGTCCGGTTCGCTGAACCAGTCGGGGTCCGGCTCGTTGGGCCAGCCGGGTGGCTCGTCGCGCCAGTCGGTGTACCCGTCGTCGTAGCATCCGTCGTAGGAGATGCTGGCGTTGTACCTCTGCCTCCAGAATTCTGCCGCCGTCCGAACACCGCCCTCGCGTGGTGGCGAGTCCAACTGCCAGCGGACCGTCCAACGCTCGTCGAAGGTCCAGCCATACTGGTGGCGCTCCAGGCCCTCCTTCATCCAGGGCAACTCCCACAGGCCAACGTTGTTGATGGCGGTTCGCAGATCCTGGTGGCGACGGTACTGACCGTTGCCTCGTGAGTCGGGCCTGGGAGGCGGGTAGTAGCGATAGGCGTGCCCGGCGTCGTCGAGGTTGATGTAGCGACGGGTGTGACGATGCTTGTACAGCACGATGCTGGGTCGGGGTGAACGGATCAATCGGGTCATGATCATGAAGTCGTCGAGGTCGAAGAACGAGTCCGCCACCGTGGCGCCGGGTTGGGCGAGCACCCGCTCGATCATCCTGAGGGGTTCGATCCATGCAACGTCCAGCGGACCCTCCTGGTTTGGAAACTCGTAGCGCATGGTGTCCTCCCTCGGTGGTGGAGCGTCCTCGTTGACATTGGGCGTCCGCCTGGCGACGGGCATCCGCCTGGTTGTGGGTCGTCCTCCTCGCGGTGGGCGTCCTGCCCGGTCGTGGAGCGTCCTCCCCGGTAGTGGGCCATCAAAGGATCATCCCGGCGGTTGCAGCGGGGCACAACGGGGACCGCTCCCCGGGGAGACCGACCCGGAGCTCCACGTTGCACGTGCTTCTCAGGCCGATGGGTAGCATCGGCCGCCTCGGCCGAGCGCCGTCAACGGAGGGTGTGATGGGGGAGTTCGCAGGGAAGTACGGGCCGTGGGCGGTGGTCACCGGCGCAGCTCAGGGCGTGGGGCTGGCGTTCGCCGAGGCTTTGGTCGGCCGCGGCCTGAGTGTGGTGATGGTGGACCTCTCGCCCAAGGTGGTCGATGCAGCCGCTGCGCTTGGCGACGAATCGGTCGCCAAGCCGCTCATAGCGGACTTGGCCGACCCCGCCTGGATCGAGGCGCTCGAGGCTGCAACGACGGGCATGGAGGTCGGCTTGGCCGTCGCCAACGCCGGGGTGGCCTTCGTCGGTCGCTACCTCGACATGGATCCTGCACGGCGCCGGGCAATCCTCGATGTCAACTGCGTCGCCACCGCCGATCTGGCCACGTGGGCGCTGCCGGCCATGGTCGAGCAGGGCCGCGGCGGATTCGTCGCCACCAGCTCCGGTTCGGCGCTGGCGGGCACCGGCGGAGTCGCTTTGTACAGCGCGACCAAGGCGTTCTCGGTCAACTTGATTGAGGCGCTGGGCTGGGAGCTGGCCGACTCCGGGATCGACACGCTGGCAGTGGTAGCGCCCACCATGGATACGCCCATGTTCCGCTCCGGCGGCGCCGACCTTGAGCGGGCCTTCGCGTCGCCGGTCGACCCTCGAGTGGTCGTCGAGGGGGCCCTCGACGCCCTGGGTGATGGCGGCCGCTGGCTGGCCGACGAGGGCTTGGAGTTCGCCGCCACCGTTCCAAGAGACCAGCGGGTCGACCTCATGAGCGCCGCCACCACGGCAATGTACCCACACATCTTCGAGGCTCTTTGGTCCGACAGCCTCCCCCTGACCCAGCCACATCCGACACCCATCACTCCGATATAAGGGACATCCAGTGACCGAGCCGAGCAGCCCAACCACCACCTCAACCGGCGACGCGAACCTCAACTCGTGTCCCAACATCAGGGTGAACGATGCGGACCGGATCCGCACGGTCACCATCGACCGGCCAGAGGCCAAGGGGGCAATGCGGGGCGATATGTGGGACGCCCTTGGTGATGCGTTGGCCGATGCCCAGGACAACCCGGAGGTGGCCGTCGTGGTACTCACCGGCACCGGCGATGCGTTCTGTTCAGGGGTCGACCTGACCGAGATGGCCGAGATCGCCATGGGTGCCGGTAGTGCCGATCCGCATGCGTTTCCCCGCATGGCCGACACGATGGCCGCCTTCACCAAGCCGCTGATCGTGGCCATCAACGGCATCGGGGTGGGCTTCGGTGCCACGGTCGTGGGCTTCGCCGACCTTGCGTTCATGTCATCGACGGCCCGGATCAAGTGCCCGTTCACCCGTCTGGGCGTGGCGCCTGAACTTGCCAGCAGCTACACCTTCCCCTCGCTGATCGGGCGGCAGAACGCCAGTTGGGCGCTGCTCAGCTCGGAGTGGCTCGACGCCGGAGCGTGCGCCCGCATGGGCCTGGTGTTCCGGGTGTGTGAGCCCGACGAACTGCTCGCCGCAGCGATGGACCACGCTCGGGTACTGGCCACCAAGCCGATCAGCTCCCTGGTGGAGTCCAAGGCGGCGATCCTGGCGGCGATGGCGCCGCAGATCGCCGCCGCCCGTCAACGCGAGGACGAGGCCTTTCAGCGGCTGCTCGGCACGCCCGAGAACCTCGAGGCGATGGGTGCATTCGCCGAGAAACGCGAGCCCGACTTCACCAACCTCGGCTGAGCCGCGATCTCGGCTGGGCAGACGTCGACCCTGGCCGACGTGGTCCCGCCCGGATGAGCGGCAGGGGAGAACACGATGGTCAAGCGGACGCAATCGCGCCCAAGGGTGATCAGGGCGCGATTTGGTCCTACGGGTGGATGTAATCGCGCCCAGTCTGGGCATGGGCGCGCTTTGGTCCAAGTCGCCAACCGCGGGTCGCTCACCCCGGGGCGAGGTCCCCGGTGACGATTTCAGCGGCGTTTCGTACCGTCGGCTCCATGAATGTCTCCACCGTGGTCGATGATCTGGCGAGCAACCAGGGCGGGGTGGTGGCGCGTCATCAACTGCTCGACTCCGGCATCGCCCCATCAACCCTACGACGATCGATCGAACGGGGTGCGTTGGAGGTGGTGTGTCGCGGCGTATTCCGGCTGCCGGGGTCCCCTCGGAGCGAGGAGCAACGGCTGTGGGCCGCCCACCTGCGGGTCGGGTCCGAGTCGGTCGTGGCCCATGGATCGGCAGCCCGCCTGTGGGGGCTCAAGTCGATCGAGCAGTGTCGGCCGACCCTGGTGGTTCCACATCGGTTGTCGCCGCGGGTCGGCTCCGGGATGATCGTGCACCGCACCCGCCGTCTCGACGAGCCTGATATTGGTGACGTGAATGGGCTGCCGGTGACTCAGCCGGCGCGCACGCTCGTCGACTTGTCGGCCGAGACCGGGAAGGCTCGGCTCACGGCCGCGCTTGAGGAGGCGCACTACAACAAGTTGGTCGGCTACCTGGAGGTTGGGCGGACGCTGCTGCGGCTCGGTGAACCGGGACGCCGGGGCGCGGTGCTGCTGGGTGAGTTGCTCGATGCGCGGACCAGCGGGCGCAACCTGGAGCAGTCGGTGCTGGAGCGGCTACTGAGCGAGCTGTTCGAAGCGGCCGGGATCACCGAGGTTATCCGCCAGAACCCGCTGCAGTCACACGGTGGCGTCGACGGGTTGGTCGACGCATTCCTCCCACGCGGCGCGGTGATCGCCGAGGGCGATGGCCGCCGCTGGCACAGCCGTTGTGCGGACATGGTGAAGGATCGCCAGCGGGATCTGGCCGCCGCCGAGGTGGGTATCCAGACCGTCCGGTTCATGCACGAGCAACTCACCTCCGACCTGGCGGGGTGTGCCGCGCAGCTGCGCAACACCGTCGAGCTGCGAGCGAGCCAAGGACTGGGCATGAACGCGACGGGGAACCGCCTTGGCCGGTAGCCTCGCCGGAGTGGCTGAGTGAGGGGCGAGCCCATTCAGACGCGTTCGATGATGATCGCCGGGGCCATGGCGCCGTCTGCGCACATCGTGACCCCTCCTCGATGGCCTGGCCGGCTCACGTCGGCGAGTGCGAGGCGGCTGCATGCTCGTCGAGCGCGTCGTGGCCGATTCCCTCCATGCTGGCTATCGCATCGGGGCACCCGCCCTGGTGAGGCTGCTGATGCAGGTCCTGAATCTGAAGATGGGCGTGGGTGGCGCCGATCGCCAACATGGCCTTCTTGGGTGGCACCATCATCTCGATGTGCGGCAGCCATCGATGATACAGGCGTCGGCCATGGTCAACCCCCAATGTCGAGAACGTGGTGACGTCATGGGTAGCTGACCCTCACGGTGCCGCGCCACTGCGGTGCCGGCTTGGCGTCGCTACGACACGGCGTTGCGCAGCGCAGGCCCGGTACCATGGGGAGTTCTCGACCGGCAGGGGGACCGTCGTGGGTTCGACGTGGATACTCGGTGGCTACCAAAGCGACTTTGCCCGCTCGTTGATGCGTGAAGGCCTTGGCGTCTCGGACCTCACTCGCGAGATCACCGAGGGAACGTTGCGTGCGTCCGGGGTCGAGTTCGGCTGCATCGAGGCGATCCACGTTGGCAATGCCTTTGGTCAGCTCTACACCGGACAGGGTCACCTGGGGGCGATGCCCGCCACGGTGGTTCCCGAGCTGTGGGGAGTGCCGGGGATGCGTCACGAGGCGGCGTGCGCGTCCAGCTCGGTGGCGGTGCTGGCAGCAATGGCCGAAATTGAGGCTCGCCGTTACGACTGCGTGTTGGTGCTGGGCATCGAGGTGGAGCGCACGATGCCCGGCGATGAGGCGGCACGCACCCATCAGGCAGCGGCGTGGGTGGGCCAGGAGACCGAGGGCGTCGACTTCATCTGGCCCGCAACGTTCGACGCGATCGCCGATGAGTACGACCGCCGCTTCGGTCTTGACGATGCCCACCTGCGGGCGATCGGCGAGCTCAATCTCACCAACGCCAAGGACAACCCGCTGGCCCAGACCCGGAACTGGTGCTTCGACGAACGCAGCTTCGGCACCGACGATCGGGCCAACCCGCAGGTGACCGGGCGGTTGCGCCGCAACGACTGCACCCAGATCACCGACGGCGCCGCCGGGATTGTTCTGGTCTCGGACCGGTGGCTGGCCGAGCACACGGACGCTGCGACGTCGAGCGATGGCGCCGGCCCGATGGCGCAGATCACCGGGTGGGGACACACGACGGTTGGGCTGGGACTCGGCGCCAAGCTGCGGCGCAGCGCCGACGAGGGCGGCGAACCGGGGCCTTACGTGATGGGGCACGTGCGCCGTGCGATCATCGATGCCCACGATCGGGCGGGTATCGCCGGGATCGACGACGTAGACTGTGTGGAGACTCACGACTGCATGACCCCATCGGAGTATCTGGCGATCGACCACATGGGCATCACCGGCCCGGGAGAGAGTTGGAAGGCGATCGAGGATGGCCGTATCCGGCGGGACGGGTCGATCCCGGTGAATCCGGGCGGCGGGCTTATCGGGGGCGGCCACCCGGTGGGTGCCACTGGTGCCCGCATGCTCCTGGACGCCGCCAAGCAGGTGAGCGACACCGCAGGGACCTATCAGGTGGGTGGGGCACAGCGGGCCCAGACCCTCAACATCGGCGGTTCTACTGCCACCACGGTCTCGTTCGTCGTCGAATCGGCGGTGGTTCGATGATTCGTCGGGCCGACACGCTGCGGTGCTCACAGTTCTCGTTCGTCGTCGAATCGGCGGTGGTTCGATGATTCGTCGGGCCGACACGCTGCGGTGCTCACAGTTCTCGTTCGTCGTCGAATCGGCGGTGGTTCGATGATTCGTGGGGAGGACACGCTGCGCTGCTCAAAGTTCACATTCGTCGTAGAAAAAGTGGGTGTCCCGTGAAGGTTCAGACTGTCGCCACCTACCGTTCCGACCTGCCGGTCGACGATGATCATCCCTACAGAACCGGCGCCTGGCGCCCCCAGCACACCGAGTACGACGCCTGGGACCTGGACGTCATCGGCAAGATCCCCGAGGACCTCACCGGCACGTACCTGCGCAACACCGAGACGGCGGTGTTCCAGCCGATCAAGCGGTATCACCCCTTCGAGGGCGACGCGATGATCCACTCGATCACCTTCGGTGGCGGCGAGGCCCGCTACGCCAACCGGTTCGTCAAGACCGAGGGGTTTCTAGCCGAACAGCAGGCCGGCCGGGCGTTGTGGGCGGGCATCGCCGAGCATCCGTCCAATGCGATCGCCGAGCACGGGTGGGGCGCACGGGGCATGTTGAAGGACGCCGCCTCCACCGACGTGATCGTGCACCGTGGCGAGGCGCTGGCCAGCTACTACCAGTGCGGCGAGCTGTACCGGCTCGACCCGGTCACGCTGGAGGACCGGAGCGTCAGCAAGTGGGGCATCGAGTACTCCGGCCGAGGCGTGGCCGCCCACCCGAAGGTGGACCCCCACACCGGCGAGCTGCTGTTCTTCAACTACCTACGCGACGACCTCAACCTGGGCTACGGCGTGATCGACGCCGACGGCGAGCTGTCCACCTACGTCGAAGTGCCGTTTCCGGGCCCCCGCCAGCCTCACGACATGGCGTTCACCGAGAACTGGACGATCCTGAACGCGCCGTCGCTGTACTGGAACGTCGAGGCCCGCGCCGCCGGCTACTTCGTCAACACCTTCCACGAGGACGAACCGCTGCGCTTCGCCCTCATCCCGCGGCACGGCAGCGCTGCGGAGGTTCGTTGGTTCGAGGCCGACCCCACGTTCATCCTGCACCTCACCAACGCCTACGAGGACGGCGACGAGGTGGTGCTCGACGGGTTCTTCGAACACAATCCGGGCGTCTGGGGCGGCGGGTCATCCAATCCGAAGTATCCGGGCTTCGACGCCCTGGCGATCGAGGCGATGGACGCCCGGGCGCACCGCTGGCGGTTCAACCTGAGGACCGGCCAGACCACCGAGGCACCGACGAGCGAGCGGTGCAGCGAGTTCTCCATGATCAACGGGCAACATGCGGGGCGCCGCCACCGTTACAGCTACAACGCGCTGGGCGTGCCGGGCATGTTCGCCTTCAACGGGCTGCTCAAGCACGACCTCGACGCCGGCACCGAGGAGGTGCTCGAGGCGCCACCCGGGGTGTTCCTGTCCGAGGCGCCGATGGCCCCCCGGGACAACAGCACCGCCGAGGATGACGGCTACCTGCTCACCTTCGTGTCCGACGTGCCGAACGATCGATCGGAATGCTGGGTGCTCGATGCGTCGTGCCCGAGCGACGGTCCGCTCGCCCGGATCAGCCTGCCCGAGCGGATCTCGAGCGGCACCCACTCGACCTGGGCGCCGGCGACCTGATCCCGCCAAGGCGCAGCGACCTGGGTTGCTGAGGTGAAGTTAGCGGGCGGCCACGTGCACGTCGGCGAATCGAGCTCCGGCCTGGCCGACGTGGCTGGTCACGGGACGCCCAACGGCGTTGCAGGCCAGGTGAGCCGCCTCGATGAGACCGGTCACCGAGACTCCCGTGGCCACCCCGGACTCCTCGAGCACGTGGGCGAGGTCCTCCAACGCCAGGTTTCCGCTGGCGCCAGGTGCAAACGGGCAGCCGCCCAGTCCGCCAACGCTGCCATCGACACGGCGGACGCCGGCATCGATGCCAGCCAATGCGTTGGCCACGCCGAGCCCTCGGGTGTCGTGCAGGTGGACTCCGACGTCGAGGTCGGTGGCCCGGCCGACCAGGCCTACCAGCACGGTCACCTCGGAGGGGATGGCAACGCCGATGGTGTCGGCCAGGCCGATGGCGCTCACCCCGGCATCTTGCCCCAGTTCGGCGAAGCGGGCCACTCGATCGGGCGCCACCCGATGCTCGTAGGGGCAACCCCACGCGGTGGCCAGCGTGAGTTCGACCACCGCCCCGGCACTGTCGGCCAACTCGATGATGGGGGGCAGCGCCGTCATGGCGTCTTCGGTGGACGCCCCTGCGTTGCGACGACTGTGCGTGTCGCTCACCGACACCACGTACTGCAGGTGTCGCAGGCCGACGTCGATCGCTCGTCGTATGCCTCGCTCGTTGAGTGTCAGCCCCCAGCGGGTGACTGCGCCGCCCCCGGTGGAGCGACACATCGCTTCGGCGTCGGCCATGGCGGGCACCTGGTCGGGTCGCACGAAGCTGGTGAGTTCCAGCTGGGTGATGCCGGCGGCGACGAGTGCCTCGTAGATCGTCAGCTTGGCGTCGGTGGGGATCGTCGCCTCGTCCTGGAGTCCATCGCGCAGGGTCACGTCCCGCAGGGACACCTCGGCAGGTGTCACTGGTCCGCCGACGGGGCGATGTCGAGGGTGTCGTCGGTGCCGTCCGGAGCGTCGACCTCGGTGATGGCCTCGTCGACGTCGTCGTACTCGGTGCGCAGCGCCCGCGACATCACGGCGTGTTGCAGGTACATGCTGGTGATGTAGGTCAGCTCGAGCACCTCGATGTCGGAGAGCTGAGCCTTGAGCGCGTCGAACAGCCCGTCTGGTACTCGGCCCAGGTCGTACACCAGGCAGTCGGCGTAGGCCAGCACCAGGCGTTCGAGTCCGTTGAAGCACGACGCCGCCGACCAGTGGGGAATGGCTGCGATCCGCTCGTCGGACACGCCCAGGCCCCGCAGCGACTTGCAGTGTTGGGAGAACACAAACTGGCTTCCCGCGGCCCATCCGGCGCGGGTCTGGGCCAGCTCGCGAAGCACCGGATCGAGCACCCGATCCGGGCTTTGATACAGGCCGAAGCCCTTCACCGCGTGATCGAGCACGTCGGGCGAGTTGGCGAACGCCGTCCACCAGTCGCCGGAGGTGCCGGTGGCGGTGCCGGGTTCGGCGACCGGGTCACGGTCGCCGAACAACAGGACGTACATCAGCTTGACGATTGGCGCCTCGGCCTCGTCCCGTGAGACCTGATGCAGACGGTTCATGGTGGGCTCCTTCACTCACCGAAGCGAGATCGCCGGTCGTGGTTGTGACTTACGATACCCAGCGATGGCTGAGCGACAGGGTCCGCTGACGGGAATCAGGGTGTTGGAGCTGGGAAGTTTCATCGCGGGGCCCTTCGCCGGGCAGCTGCTGGGCGATTACGGCGCCGACGTCATCAAGGTGGAGAGCCCCGATCGAGGCGATCCGATGCGCCACTGGGGCGTGACCACGCCGGGGGGCGACAGCCTGTGGTGGCCGGCGATCGGCCGCAACAAGCGTTCGGTTGCCGCCGACCTGTCGGCGTCCGATGGGCTGGACCTGGTTCAGCGACTGGCCAGGCACTCCGACGTGATCGTCGAGAACTTCCGCCCGGGGCGCCTGAGCAAGTGGGGTCTCGACTACGCCACGCTGTCGGTGGAGAACCCGGGCCTGGTGATGGTGCACGTGTCCGGCTTCGGCCAGACCGGCCCCAGGTCGTCGGAGCCGGGGTTCGGGTCGGTGGGCGAGGCGGTGGGGGGTATCCGCCACACCACCGGCGACCCCGACCGGCCGCCCGCACGTTGTGGGATCAGCCTGGGGGACTCGCTGGCCGGACTCTTCGCCGTGATCGGTGCACTGGCGGCGCTCAGCGAGCGGAGCTCCAGCGGACGCGGCCAAGAGGTGGACGTCGCCATCTACGAGGCCGTCGCAGCGCTGATGGAATCCACGTTGGCCGACTACGAGGTCGGGGGAGTGGAGCGCACCCGGTCGGGCGGTACGCTGCCCGGTGTGGCTCCGGCCAACGCCTACCCGGCGGCTGATGGGTCCGACGTGTTGTTGGCGGGGAATGCCGACGGTGTCTTTACCCGGTTGACCGACCTCATGGGCCAACCCCAGTTGGCAACCGACGAGCGCTTCGCCACCCACGCTGCACGGGGCGCCCACGCCGCCGAACTGGATGCGTTGGTCGCCCATTGGACCGTCACCCTGGAGTCGGACGCCCTGCTGGACGCGCTGAGCGACGCGGGCGTGCCGGCCGGGCGGGTATATACGGCCGCCGACGTGCTCAACGATCCCCAGTACCTGGCCAGAGACATGGTGCATCGTGCCGTGTCCCGCGCCGGGGTGGAGGTGCCGATGGCCGGCGTCGTGCCGCGCTTCGGCCGCACTCCAGGTGCCGTCGCGGATGTCGGAGCCGACCTGGGGGAGCACACCTCCGAGGTGCGGGCCGAGCTCGATGAGGGACGGGTGGGTGGTCAAACGGCCTCGTCCGGCTCAGGGGCAGTGGCCGTCGCTGAACGGCCGGGCCCGGCGGCCGGTCAACAGCGCGACCTCGCTGCAGGGTTCGTGGGCCGGTGCGAATCGTTGGCGCCGCTGCTGGCCGAGCAGGCCGCCGAGGCCGAACAACTGCGGCGTCTGCCAGAGGCAACGCTTGAGGCGGCACGATCCACAGGTCTCTTCGACGCCGTCGTGCCTGCGTCGCTCGGCGGGCAGGGCCTCGGCCTGGATGCCTTGGCGCACGGCACCCGAGCGATGGCCCACGGCTGCCCAGCCTCGGCGTGGACCCTGTCGTTCTTCATGCTGCACGGCTGGATGCTTTCGAAGTTGCCAGCGGCTGGACGTGACGAGGTGTTCGCCAACGGAGTGCCGCTGGTGCCGGCGCCCTTGGCACCTACCGGCAACATCACCGAGGTTCACGGCGGCTACCAGCTGACGGGCAAGTGGGAGTGGGCCACTGGGGTCAGCCATGCCGACTGGGTACTGGTGCACGCCGTACAGACCGAGCCCGAGTTCTCCACCCGCTTTCTCGTGCTGCCCATCGACGAGGTGGAGGTGGCCGACGTGTGGTTCACGTCCGGCATGGCCGCCACCGGGAGCAACACGGTCCGAGTCAACGATCGGTTCGTCCCCGCCCAGAGAACCGTCGATGCCCGGGTGCTGATGTACGGCGAGGGCGGCACATCGGGTGACGGTGGAGTGGATAGCGATGCAGCATTGGCGCAAGCGACGGGCGACGGCCTGGCCAACCTGGCTGTTCCTCCTGTCTTGGCCTTGGTGGCCTCCGCACCGGCGCTCGGTGCCGCCGAGGCAGCCGTTGACCTTTACCGGCAGCGGCTGACCGACCGGGTGCTGGCCTACAGCCTGGGCGACAAGGCGGCCGAGCAACCGGCAGCGCAGGTTCGGTTGGCCACGGCGATGAGCGACCTGGCCTCGGCGAAGGCCCGCTGGGAGTCGGCCGTGGGTTCCCTCAGTGCTGCGGCCGAGAGCACCGACGGCGTAATCGAACAGTTGCGAGTGGACAGCCGTCTTGCGGCCGCAGCGACCGTTCGAAGCGCCAGGTCGGTGTTCTCAACCGTCTGCGAGGGAGCGGGGGCCAGCGTGTTCTTCACCTCCTCGCCCCTGCAACGCCTGCGCCGAGACGTGGACGTGCTGGGTGGCCACGTCATCTTCGACTGGGACCGCACCGCCGAGTTGGCCGGACGATTCGCGCTGGGGATGCCGCTCCGCTCAGCCGACCTGGTGTGATCGTGCACGGCAGCAGGGAAGGGCGGCCGTTGTGACGAGCGACCAGGTTGGACGCCTTCTTCTGGTCGCCTTTTCGGCGTTGATGGTGCTGAGCTTCTATCGATGGTTTCGTCCGCCGTTGCGTTCGGCGTCGCTGAGCAAGTTGAGCTCACAAGGCATCGATGTCTCGATGCCGCCGGATTCGTTTGGGGCTGGGTGCACCGCTGGTTTTGAGTTTGGTAGTGGAGTGTTGGGCGTCCGGAAAACCCCATGCCATCTGTGGGTCCACCATGGCTACATCGCTCTCGTTCCCGAAGGAGAGCGTGTGGCCATTGCGTTGCGGCGATGCGATATCAAACAGGTCAGGTGGACCACGATGACCCTCCGGATGAAGATGAGTCCCGACTCCATGACTATTGCCCGGCTTCGTTTCCAGGTTCAAGGTGGCGATTGGCTCAGCCGTCAGTTCATGACTTCCGGATCGACGATTCAGCTGTTCGATGCCATCGCAGAGGCGGACTTGCCGCTGGCGATTCAGTGAGGCTCCTCAACCACGACGGCCAAGTGCCGGGCAAATGGAAGCGCCGGAATGAGAATGCGAAATAGCGACGAGAGGCGTCAGACGTGACCGCCGGTCAGGTGGCACTGTTTCTCTGGGTGTCGTCCTTTGTCGTTCCCGTCCGTTACCTCTATCGCCGGCTTCGGCGAGTTCGCGTTGAGGTGTCCCTCAATGATCTCAGAACCCGAGGAGTCGACGTCTCCTTGCCGTCCGATTGGCTCGGCGCCACCTGTTGTGCTGGCTTCGAGCTGGGAGATTCCGCGTGGTTTCGCGGACGGGAACGCTGCCACCTGTGGGTTCACCACGACTACGTCGCACTCGTTTCCGAAGGTGGTCGACCTTCGTTTGCGTTGCGACGTTCCGACCTCGTGCGACTCCACTGGTCGCCGGAGGGCAGAAGCTACTCCCCTTACCCGTATATTCGCTTTCAGGTTGTCGGTGGAAAATGGTTGGAGCGACAATTCAATACGACCGAATCCACGATGCAGCTCTTCGAGTCAATAGCTCAGGCGGATCTGCCGCTCGTGGTCCAGTGAGGTTCCGTGGTTGGTGGCGAGGCTCCACAGCCTGGTGTACTTGGCACCCGGGTAGTGGCATCGGCACGGCAAAGTGAACTGGTTGGAAACCATCCGCTGGGCATTGTTTCCAGGGTTGGTCGGCATGTTTATCTGCCTGGTGTTGTGGAGCAGCACCCGCCCTCCTCGTGGTCTCGTCACCTTGGATGATGCGAGGGCACTCGATGGTGTCCTGTATCTGCCTGACGACCTGGACCTGCTGCCGCGAGAGCGGGCATGCGGGGTGATGTTTGATGGCTTCGAACGAAAAGCGAGCTGGCCTGGCGAAACCCACCGCAGACGCCTCGCCGTCGGGAGGCACTACGTGGCGGTCCTGGCGACTGACGAGGGGCAGTCCTTCGCCATCCTGCGCCAACAGCTGGCCAGGGTGGGGCTTCAACACCGGTTGGTTGATGGCTCCTACCACGTCTGGGTCCGGTTCTATCTCGATGGCGGGCAACTGCTCGCGCGGCACTTCTTCACATCGGAAGCGACGGAGGATGTGCTCGCAGCCTTGAACGCCGTGGAGATCCCTTTCGTCAGGGAATGAGTTGAGGGCGCTGAACGCTGGCCGCTCGGCCACCGATGGCTCAACGCGGCCAGTGAGGATTGGCACCAGGGTTGGGTTGCTCGCCAGCGGGGACAGGCCCCGGAGCGGGTTCCATCGCCAAACGGGTGGCCACCGAGATGCTCACGGTCGTGGGGCGTGGTCCCTCAGAGCGGCATCTCCGCCAGTTTGTTGCGGTTGCAGCGGAAATGGTTGTGGTAGACGGCGTCGAATCGCACCAGTCCAGGATCCCCTGGTGGAAGCGTTGGTGGCCACCTTTCCGCTGGGGACGTCAACCAACGCCGGCACCGTCACACCGCTACCGGCCTCGGCTCCTCGGCTCCTCGGGCCTCGTAGGCCCTCTCGCAGCAGGTGGATGCCGAGCACCGGATCGATCTCGCTTCGTCCGGGTTGAACGTCCACGACTTCTCACCGTGTGTGGGTCCGGCCAACGCCGGCGAGATGGTGTTCTCCAACCCGCAGAGCCGTCGGGCGATCGGCGCCCCGATTCGCCCAGGGACATGCCTGAGCCGCGGTCAGGCGGTATCGACCGGCCTCGACCGGCCACCCGTCAGCGCCCTCGCGGCTGATGCGGGTGGAGATGTAGTCGGTAGGGAGACCTGCTCGCTGAGTGCGCTGTTGGCGCTGAGAAGCATGGCCGCCTGCCAGACCTCCCAGTCATGTCCACGCACAGGCTCTCGATCCTCCGTACCGCGCCCAGCACCACGGCGTGGTGCGACGCTTGGGCGTGCATCGTCGCCGGCTTGGCGGTGATCGCAGACTGTCGGGTCGCTTCGGGCGTTGAGTTCGCGACGTGGGAATGCGAACGCTGGAACCGTGGTTGAGCGAGGTGCATCTCGGGTCGATACGACAAGGCCGCGCAACTCGACGACAACTCATCTACAGAACGAGGAGACCCATGGCGGTGTTTCTCTTCCCTCAACCCAGCGGCCCCTTATCGGGCACTGACAGCGAACACGATCGACCCGGCCTCACGGTGCCTTGGTGGGCAACGTTGTTTGGTGCTGCCGCCACGGCAACGTCGGCCGTCATCGCAGGCGGCATCGCCGAGCTGTACTGGGCTGGTCACCGCCGACTCCCCGAGCTCCCCAACCTTGACGCCTCGGGGACCATCGAGCCGAACTCCGCCAGTGGGTCACCTCGATCCGCCGATGGCGCCCTCAAGGTGGTCGCGCTGGGCGACAGCACCCTGACGGGCCCGGGGCTGGTTGACCCGGAACAGATTTGGCTTCAAGTGGCCCTGCGTCGCATCCCCCACGACCGCCCGGTCCGCCTGGTGTCGCTGGCGGCGGGCGGCGCCCGCGTGGCCGACGCGGCGGCCCGCGTGGACGAGGCCGTGAGCCTCGAACCCGACATGGCGGTGGTGGCCGTCGGGTCCAACGACGTGATCCGAGGGGTGGCGCCACAGCAGCTGGCAGCCCGGCTGGCCGTGGTCGTCGTCCGGCTCCTGGAGACGGTGCCCGTGGTGGCCGTGGCCAACGTGGGCGACCTGGGCAACGTCGCTCGCTTTCCGCCCCCGCTCAACGAGTGGCTTCGCCGCAGGTCCCAATGGAGCAGTCGAGCGGTTGAGGCGATGGTCGCCGACCGGGACCGGGTGGCCTTGCTCGATGTCACCCCGTCCAACGGGGCGTTCCGCGACCGGGACATGTTCGCAGCCGACCTGTTTCACCCGACCTCGGCAGGACACCTCAGGTGGGCGGAAGCCGCCCAACCAGGGCTGCAGGCTGCCTTCGACCGGATGACCCGGACGGAGCCGAGCCTCGCTACGCGCCCTCCGACGACTGCTGAATCTGCAACAGGAGCGCCTTCTGCCACACCTCGGAGGACATGTCCGAGCTGAGGCTCTCGATCTCACGCACTGCGCCCAGCACGACTGCGTCTTGTGACTCCTGGGCGTACATGGCGGCCAGCTTGGCGGTGATCGACAGCATCTCCGAGCAGTAGTCGAGGTACCGGGTGAGTTCGAATCGGTTGAGATTTCGGGGAGGGCTGTGCTCGGTTCGCTGGTCGGGGCGCAGGAGAGCCTCGGGGTCCTTGGTGAGCTGGTGCATGTCGATCACGTGGGCGACGCTGCGCAGTTCGTGCAGGCCAACAAGGGCGTCCTTGCGCACCAGCCGGGTCTCGATGCCACGCACGAACACGACCGCCAGCCCGACGAAGACGACGTCCTGGAATCCCGCCTCCAGCACCATGATCCAGTCATCGAAACCACGAACCTCGCTGGCGGTGAGGTCCACCGACAGCGCGGCGAGCACGGCGACTGCGAGGCCGAGGAGGATCAGCGCAGCGATGCCGTAGCGGAGCGCCCGGCGGGGGCGGTGCAACTCGGCGAGGCGATCGCATGTGGCGCGTGCCGTCGCCTGCAGGTGATGGCCGATCTCGCTGATTCCCCGCCCATCGAAGCGCTCGTCGATGCGCAACGAGAGGTTCTCAGCGGTCGCGACGATGGCGGCAGCCTCAAGGCGGGACGGGTCCACCTTTTCTCTGTCGGCACCAGGTGAACCGTGCCAAGCAGCAGAAGTGATCAGTCTCCGGCGTCGAGGGTGACGAGCAGGTCGCCGTCGCTGACCTGTTGGCCCGCTTCGATCTGCACCTCCAGCACGGTGCTGGGCAGGGGCGACACCGGCCCGACCCCGACCGCCTCGGCGCCAAGATCGACGAACGGGGCAGGATGGTCGGTGTTGCTGCGCCGAAAGGCCCAAGAGCGTGGACGGTGTCGCCACCGAGGCGCACCTCGATGACCTGGCAGCAACCGTCCACCTCGATCGCCTGGCGGGTGAGCCCGCATCGGCTGGGTCGTGGACCGGCTCGTCGGCGGGTTCGGTTGGGCCGGGCTCCAGCGTCGTCCAATTGAGGTGGGCAACGACCGACCTGATGATCCGCAGCGCATCGAGTTCGTCGACGGCCAGGTCGGGCAGGTCGCTGGTGCTGCTGTGCATCTCGGTGTGGAGCCGGCCAGGGTCTCCTCGTCGACGATCTCGAAGAGCCGCTCCAGCTTGGCGTGCGTGGTCGGGTTGACCGACCCGCCCTTGTAGGTCATGTCCGAGCCGTTGATGGCGCACTGCACGCCCTCGACCACGCCGATGCCCATGGCGACGCCCACTCCCACAGCGTCGTCGGTGCCCCAGCCGGCCAGCGGACTCAGCTCGATGAACGAGGTGGTGGGGTCCACCAGCGACTCGATGCGCTCCCGCACCAGGATCTTGCTCCGCTTGCGGTGTCGGTCGACGTAGCGCTGTCCGCTGATCGTGGGCACCGACGCCAGCTGCTCGGCGACCTCGTCCCACAGCGCCTCCATTGCCGCCCGGTTGGCGAGCGCCTCGTCGGAGCGCTGGTCAAGGCGGCGGAGCCAACGGGCCGCCCCGGTTGTCGTCGTGCGCCAGAATGCACCAATGGCTCTTCCGGTAGTCCTCGTCCATGGTTTCGGTACGTCGTTCGAGCTCACCTGGGTGGCCAACGGGTGGGTCGACCTGCTGGGCGACGACGGCCGAGAGGCGATCGGCGTGGACCTGCTCGGTCACGGGACCGGCCCCAAGCCCCATGACGTTGCCGCCTACGACGACCTCGGCGCCCCGGTGGTCGAGGCGCTTCCCCCCGATGGGCAGGTCGACGCCATCGGCTTCTCGCTGGGCGCCAAAACGTTGCTGAAGGTTGCGGCGGCCCACCCCGACCGCTTCCGCTCGCTGATCGTCGCCGGGGTTGGGGCCAACCTGTTTCGTTCCGACGACATGTCGGCGGTGGTCCAGGCGGTGCGCAGCGGTGAGGACGGCGACATCCCGGCCCTCGGGTACTTCTCCGGCCTGGCCCAGCTGCCGGGCAACGACCGGGAGGCGCTGGCGGCCTGTATGACCAACGGCGGCGGTCGGGTGAGCTCCGAGGAGCTCGCTGCCATCTCCTGCCCCGTGTTGGTGGTGCTCGGTGAGCACGACTTCGTTCAACCGGCCGATCGGCTCATCGACTCACTGGCCAATGCCCGCCTGGTCACCCTGCCTCGCACCGACCACGCCCGCACGCCCAAGTCGTTCGAGTTCATCGACGCCGCACTGGACTTCCTCCGCGTTCGAGGCTGACGCGACGGTCAGGCCCGGGCGCCATCGGGGAACCCAACGGCCGACCATGGAATCGACGAGGCCTGTTCGGGCACTATCCTCGGCGGCCGTGGGCGCTCCAGGGCAACTGGAGCGGAGGAGGCCGATTCCATGACCGATCCGAACGCGTGGATGCACCAAGATGCCCCGCCGCCATGGGCCGCCCAGCCGGCACCTGGGGCCTGGGTCGAGCCGGCTCCTCACCAGGATCCTGCCGCCGTTGGGGAATCGCCACACCCCGCGGCTGGACAGGCGGTGTTGCCCGAAAGCCAAGGAGGTGCCGAGCACGACGTGGGGCAACAACCGTTGTGGGAGTACAAGGTGATCAGTGCCACCTTCGGTGGAAAGCTGGAGACCGAGCTGAACGCCTGGGGCGCCGACGGGTGGGAAGTTGTCTCGATCGCCGGGATGGGCGGCACGGTCACGGTGACTGGCAACAAGATCTTCGTCGTGTTGAAGCGACGGAGTCTCGCCAATGAGGCGGCCGCATCGGCGGCCTCCTCCTACCTGGACACGCTTCGCAATCACTACGGGCCGGCCGTGTTCGATCAGCTCGCCAACAAGCACGGCGCCGAGCCGATGCTGAGAGCTACCCGTGCGTTGATCGCTTCTGGCCGGCAGCCCAACAATCCGTTGGGCGTACTGGATTGGGCCTGCCCGATCATGGCGAACCGCAAACACTCGAACGACAGCCAGGTCATCGAGGCGGTTTGGTTCAAGGCTGAAGGTCAGCCCTTCCCCCGCTGAGCGGCCGAGGCATGAGAACGGGATGGACCCGTTCCTGTGAAGCGGGTGCCGGGCGGGTCCTTGGCCCAAGGCGCCGGCTGCTCCCAGGCGTCGTCGAAGATCAGCTCCTCGACCGGTCGCCGACGCACCGGCCCGTGGTGGCCCTGAGGGCGGCCAAGCGTGGCCTCGAAGTGGTCGACGAAGTGCTGCATCGCGGTCGCCATGCGGGCCTTCGGGGTGTCGGTTGTGGCGCCGCTGCCGGCGTCGTAGCCGTCCCGGCGCC
>ERZ724516.771-NODE-771-length-19508-cov-6.227574_pt1 | contig 19508 bp, 17 predicted proteins | sample MGYA00376049_ERZ724516 | MGnify/ENA primary metagenome ERZ724516 (study PRJEB28724, sample SAMN07190886) | activated sludge metagenome | isolation source: activated sludge of sewage treatment plant in Hong Hong | place: USA: Christiansburg, Virginia | collected... | reverse complement strand
TCCCGACCTACCCGGATGCCGGCCGTTTCTGGAAGATGATCCAGGACCACAAGGTCTCCATCTTCTACACCGCGCCGACTGCCATCCGTTCGCTGATCAAGTCCTCCGAAAACAACGCTGCTGTGCATCCGAAGAGCTACGACCTGACTTCGCTGCGCATCCTCGGTTCCGTCGGTGAGCCAATCAACCCGGCTGCTTGGACGTGGTACTACGAAAATGTTGGCGGCAGCCGTTGCCCGATCGTCGATACTTTCTGGCAAACCGAAACCGGTGGTCACATGATCACCCCGCTGCCGGGCGCCACCCCGCTGGTTCCGGGTTCCTGCACCCTGCCGTTCCCGGGCATCCAGTTCGCCGTGGTCGATGAGACCGGTGCTGATCTGCCGTGGGGCCAGGGCGGTATCCTGGTTTGCAAGAAGCCGTGGCCGTCGATGATCCGCACGATCTGGAACGACGACGAGCGTTACGTCAAGTCCTATTATCCGCAAGACTTCCAGGGCAAGTACTACCTGGCAGGCGACGGTGCAATCCGCGACAAGGACACCGGCTACTTCACCATCACCGGTCGTATCGATGACGTGCTGAACGTTTCTGGTCACCGTATGGGCACCATGGAAATCGAATCCGCACTGGTTTCCAACCCGATGGTTGCTGAGGCTGCCGTTGTTGGTCGTCCGGACGACCTGACCGGTGAAGCCATCGTCGCTTTCGTTGTGCTCAAGGGCAATCGCCCGACTGGTGATGATGCCAAACGTATCATCAAGGAGTTGTCTGACTGGGTTGGCAAGGAAATTGGTCCGATTGCCAAGCCGAAGGACATTCGTTTCGGTGACAACCTGCCGAAGACCCGTTCGGGCAAGATCATGCGTCGTCTATTGCGTGGTCTGGCCAAGGGCGAGGAACTTACGCAAGACACCTCGACACTGGAAAACCCGGCCATTCTCGACCAGCTCAAGGGCTGATAGAGGCTCAGGCCCAAAAGGGGTGGCGAGCTTGCCACGCTACCCCTCATCAAATAAAGGCAAGGAGGAGACAATGGTGGCCCCAAAGGTGGCCACCCGTGTAGGTCTGTTTGACTGCATGCCAACGGCCGGCACGCATAGCGTGCTGGCCGTTACCTTTTCCGGAGGTCGCAAATGAAGCGAGCTAGCCCGACACGACAACGACTGACAGCACTCGGCCTGCTCGGTCTGCCGCTGCTGACTTTCCCCATACTGAGCCTGCCCACCGGTCAATGGCTTGGGTTGCCGGCTACCTATGTCTATCTTTTCGGCATCTGGTGTGGACTGATTGCTCTTGCCGCGTGGATTACTGAGCGCAAGGATAAATAAGTGCTCTCAGGCTGGTTCATCCTGCTCCTGTCGACTGGCTACCTCGGCATACTCTTTGCTGTGGCGCGTTTTGGCGATGCCCGCGCCGATGCTGGCAAATCGATCATTACAGCCAATGTATATGCTCTTTCACTGGCTGTTTATTGCACCTCTTGGACTTTCTACGGCAGTGTCGGCCGTGCCACGTCCGGTGGCCTTTCCTTCCTGACCATCTATATTGGTCCGACGCTGATGTTATTGATGACCGGCGTTATTCTGAAAATGATCCGGATCAGCAAGGTACACCGCATCACTTCAATTGCTGACTTCATCGCCTCACGCTACGGCAAGAGCCAGTTGCTCGCTGGCCTGGTTACCGTTATTGCCGTAATCGGAGTGGTTCCATATATCGCATTACAGTTAAAGGCTGTTTCTGCCAGCCTTAATGTTCTATTGGCAGACACTGGCACTGAATTGCTCCCTTGGTGGCTCGATTCAACACTTCTGATTGCAGCCTTGCTGGCCGTCTTTACCATCCTCTTCGGCACCCGCCACCTAGACGCCACCGAGCGCCATGAAGGGATGGTCGCTGCCGTAGCCTTCGAGTCCGTGGTCAAGCTGCTGGCCTTTATGGCTGTCGGGCTCTTTGTAACCTACGGCATGTTTGGCGGTTTGAGCGACCTGTTTCAGCGAGCAGCCACCAGCCCTGAACTGGGACGACTTCTGCAACTGGACTCCTCTCGCGCCGGCACGTGGACCGCACTGATTGTTCTATCCGGCCTCGCCATCATTTTTTTGCCGCGCCAATTCCAGATTATCGTCGTCGAAAACGTCGATGAATCGCACCTAAAACGTGCCGTCTGGCTATTTCCGCTTTATCTCGTATTGATCAATATCTTCGTCCTGCCTTTAGCTTTGGGCGGGCTACTGCATTTTCAGGGCCAAACCTTCAACGCTGACACTTTCGTTCTTACCCTGCCGATGGCTCACGGTGCGGAAGCACTGGCGCTACTGGTTTTCATCGGCGGACTTTCGGCTGCCACCGGCATGGTTATCGTCGAGACCATTGCCCTTTCAACCATGGTCTGCAACGACCTGGTCATGCCCTGGCTATTGCGCTCTTCACGGCTTGGCGAGAGGAAGGATCTGTCGCGTCTGCTGATCGGCATCCGGCGGGCAGCCATTACCCTGATCCTGCTACTCGGCTATATCTATTTCCGTGCGGCAGGAGAAGCCTATGCGCTGGTCGGCATCGGCCTGATTTCCTTTTCAGCTGTGGCGCAATTTGCCCCAGCCATGTTTGGCGGCATGTACTGGAAACAAGGAACGCGTGCCGGTGCAGTAGCAGGCTTGCTGGGTGGTTTCGCGATTTGGCTTTACACCCTGCTACTCCCCTCTTTTGCTCGCTCGGGCTGGATCGGCAATGGTTTTGTCGAGCATGGCCTTTTTGGTATAGCCAACCTCAAGGCCCAAGCACTGTTTGGCATGGGTGGACTAGACGAAATTTCGCACTGCCTGTGGTGGAGCCTGCTCGTCAATCTTGGTTTTTATATCTGCGTTTCTCTCAACTCGCGCCCGGATGCGGTCGAAGCGGGGCAAGCCGAGCGATTTGTCGATGTATTCCGTCACTCTGCCCAGGAAACCGATACACGTATCTGGCGTGGCAGAGCCTCAATGGATGAACTGGTTGGCTTGCTCGAACGTTTTCTGGGTCCGGCCCGCGCCCAGCAGCAACTCAGCGCCTACGCCACTGAACGCGGTACGAGCAACTGGCGACAACTCCCCGCGGATGCCGAACTGGTCCATTTTGCCGAAGCCCAGTTGGCCGGCGCGATTGGCTCAGCCAGCGCCCGCGTGATGGTCGCTTCTGTGGCTCAGGAAGAAGACCTTGGCCTTGAGGAAGTCCTCGACATTCTTGATGAGGCAACCCAGGTGCGCGCCTACAGCCGTGAGCTGGAAGCCAAATCACAGGAACTGGAAGCAGCCACCACAGAGCTACGGGCAGTCAATGAGCGTCTACGCGAACTCGACAAGATGAAGGATGACTTCATTTCTACCGTGACTCATGAACTGCGCACACCACTGACTTCGATTCGCGCGCTCTCGGAAATGCTGCATGAAGACCCCAAACTGGAACTGGCCGACCGCAAGCGCTTTCTCGGCATTATCGTCAGCGAAACCGAACGACTGACCCGACTGATCAACCAGATCCTCGATATGGCCAAGCTCGAATCCGGGCGCGCCGAATGGACGACCAGTGAGGTGAAAATCAATGAGGTGGTGCAAGAAAGCATGGATACACTAGGTCAGCTATTCCGCGAAAAAGGGGTCATGCTGGAAGGCGAACTTCCCGAGCATTGCCCCAGCGTTCTCGCCGACCGCGATCGCCTGACGCAGGTGATGATCAATTTGCTCTCGAATGCCGTCAAATTTGTCCCGGGTCAAACTGGCAAGGTTCATGTCAGGCTGAGCGCCGATGATAAGCGGGTAAGGGTTGAGGTTACCGACAATGGCCCCGGCCTGACCTCTGAAGAATGCACTGTCATTTTCGAGAAATTCCGTCAGGGTGGAAACACAATGACTGACAAACCGCAAGGAACCGGACTCGGCCTGCCGATCAGCCGGCAAATTGTGGAATATTTTGGTGGTAATCTTTGGGTTGAAAGTGAACCTGGAGCCGGTGCAAATTTCATATTCACGGTACCCTTGCCGGGGCCGGAAGAACAACAGTAGGGAGACAAAAGATATGGCCCACAAAATTCTCATCGTTGATGACGAACCCAACATCATCATCTCGCTTGAATTCCTGATGAAAAAAGAAGGTTTCGAAGTTGCCGTTGCCGTGGATGGCGACGAAGCACTGGCAAAAGTTGCCAGCTTTGGTCCCGACCTCATGTTGCTTGACGTCATGATGCCGAAAAAATCCGGCTTCGAAGTCTGCGAAGCCTTGCGTGCCGACCCGGCCAATGCCGCTTTACAGATCGTCATGCTGACGGCCAAGGGCCGTGATACCGAAGTGGCCAAAGGCCTCGCCATCGGTGCAGATGCTTATGTGACCAAGCCTTTTTCCACCAAGGAACTGGTTGCCAAGGTCAAATCCATGCTCGGTGCTGCCTAAACCTATCTGTTGCGGTCGACGGCCAAAAATGGCCGAAAATTGAGCCAAAAAAATCGTTCTGGATGAATGCCATGAAGGCTAAACACCGTTTTGCACTCGCTGTTGTAGTGCTCGGTCTGCTGATGACCGGTCCCTTTGTTGTGACATCGCTACTTGTCTGGCTCGACATGAAAGAGGCCGAACGCTCGATGCTCACCGATCTGCTGCTCTCACGCTTGCCAGTCGGCACGATGATGACGGTTTTTGGCTTTGTTATTGGCGTGCTGGTACTGCACAAGCTATTCAAGCAATATGTTGAAGGCTTGCTACGCATGGCCGAAACACTGCGCATGATGCTCAGTGCCAACCGCAATTTCCGCGTTACACCGGAAGGCCCGCCGGAAGTCCAGCAACTTGCCCGCGCCGCCAATGATCTGGCACAGCAGCGCGATGAATTGATGGATGATGTCGACGCTCAGATCTCCCGCGCCAAGGCCTCGGTTGAAGAAGAGAAGAATCGCCTCGCCGCGCTGATGTCCGAACTGGCGCAAGCAGTTGTCGTCTGTAACCTCGACGGCCGGATCCTGCTCTATAACAATCGCGCCCGCCTGCAATTCAAAGCCTTGGCCCAAGGGCCAACGTCAGTATCTGGCGGCGCCTTGATTGGTCTTGGTCGCTCGATTTTCTCCATTCTTGAAAAAAACCAGGTCCAGCATGCGCAGGAAGTTATTACCCAGCGCCTGAGCGCCGGCAAGACCGCCATGTCCAATTTCATCACCACTACGCGCAGTGGCCAGTTGCTACGTGCCCAGATGGTGCCGGTACTTTCAGCGGCCGGCGCAGAGGACAAGGCAATGTCAGGTTACGTGCTGACCGTTGAAAATATTACACGCAGCCTCGAACAGGAAGCGCGCCGCGACCAGGCACTGCACTCACTCACTGAAGGCAGCCGCTCCTCGCTGGGCAGCATTCGTGCGGCCGTAACCAACCTGATTGATTATCCGGATATGGAATCTGAATTGCGCGAACGCTTCGTGCATGTGATCGATGATGAAGCTGCCCGCATGAATCAGCGCCTCGACACGACAATGGCCGACTTCTCTGATTCAATGAAAACACGCTGGCCGCTCGAAGACATTCTGGGGATAGACGTCATCGCTGCCGCCCAGCGTCGTATCGAAGACAAGTTGAAACTGCCGATCAAGATGGAAGAACTTGACGATACGCTTTGGGTAAAGGCTGACAGTTACTCACTGGTATTCGCTCTCCTTTTCCTCGCCTCCAAACTGCAGGATCACTACGAACCGCGCGAACTGCGCTTCCGCCTGAGTTCGGAAGGCAAACTGGCCTATCTTGATCTGATCTGGGCAGGAGCTGCGATGTCTTCTGAAACTTTCTACACCTGGGAAATGGAAACCATGCAGGTCGGGGGTGAAAATTCACCACTCAGCCTGCGTGACGTCATCGACCGCCACGGTGGTGAAATCTGGTATCAACGTGAGAAAGCCGCCCATCGCGCCTTCTTCCGCTTTGTCTTGCCAGTGGCCACGCCAGAACTGGTTAACGAACAGGATGAACGCAGCCGAGGCAGTAATCGCCCTGAGTATTACGACTTTGATCTATTCAATTTTGCCGACAAATCGATTGACCTTGACCGCAAACTGAGCGATCTCACCTACACCGTGTTCGATACCGAAACAACCGGTCTGGAGCCGTCAAATGGCGACGAAATCATTCAGGTTGGCGCGGCACGCATCGTCAATAACCGTATGCTGCGGCAAGAGATTTTCAACCAGTTGGTAGACCCTGAATGCCCGCTGAAACCTGAGTCGATTCCAATTCACGGCATTACCGAAGACATGGTGCGTGGCCAGCCAAACATTGATATCGTCCTGCCTGCTTTCCACGAGTTTTGTGAGGATACGGTGCTGATTGCCCACAATGCGGCATTCGACATGCGATTCCTGCAACTCAAGGAGGAACGCACGGGGATCAGATTCAGTCAGCCGGTACTCGACACTTTATTGCTCTCCGCCGTGATTCACCCCAATCAGGAATCGCACAAGCTGGACGTCATCCTTGAACGATTGGGTATACAAATCGGTAGCCGCCATAACGCCCTTGAAGATGCGCTGGCCACTGGTGAAGTTTTCCTCAAGATGATCCCCATGCTCGAAGACATGGGCATTGTCACGGTACGTCAGGCACTCGAAGCCTCCGAGAAAACCTATTTTGCGCGGGTGAAGTACTAAATTGCCTTTTTCAAGCGAACGTGTTTTCCCCTGCAAACAACTGGCGCAAACAGAGTCTGCACTGAGTGAGCTAGCTGATCTGCAAGCAGCCCCTGCCCTCGCCCGCCGACTGGAGGAGTTTTCCCGTCACCTGGCAGCCTGTGGTTTGAGCGGAGAAGCGACGACGCGGATCGTGTCCAGCCTGAATGACCGCCTGACCAGTCGCCTCATAGAACTCACGGCAAAGCGGCATCGCCTGCCGCCAGTTGCCTGGTGCTGGCTAGCGCTTGGTTCGGAAGGGCGCCACGAACAGACCTTCGTCACCGATCAGGACAATGGCCTGATTTTCAGCGCAACCGACCGCCAGGAAGCCAATGCTTTACGCGAACTCTTCCTGCCCTTCGCCAAAGAAGTAAATCAGCATCTCGCCGCCTGCGGCTTCAAGCTGTGCTCGGGCCAGATCATGGCCGGCAACCCGGCCTGGTGCCTGTCCCACGATGAATGGAAGAGCCAGTTCATCGACTGGGTTAGGCGCCCTGAACCAACCGCCTTGCTCAATGCCAGTATTTTCTTCGACCTGCGCCCGCTCTTCGGCGACTTCAGTCTGGCCGAAACACTGCGCTCGCTCTTACTTTCAATGACCACGGTCAACTCGGCTTTTCTCCACCTGATGGCAACCAATGCAATACAGGCGATGGTGCCACTGGGCTTTCTTGGTGAGGTCAGCGATCGTGGGAAAGACGGCGACGGAATAGATCTAAAGAAATACGGCAGCCGGATTTTTGTCGATGCAGCCCGTATTTTCGCTTTGGCCGGTGGCTCACGGGCAGTTAACACAACTGAACGTTTAAAAGAAGCTGGCCAGGCATCCGGCATGCAGGAAGACGAAATTGTTGCGGTCGACGCTGCTTTTTCGCATATTTTGCGCCTGCGCCTCAATCATCAACTGGCCGACATCGCAGCAGGTGGCGATGGGGGACACGGTATCCGCATGGCGTTACTGCACGATCTGGACAAGGCAATTCTTCGTGAATCGCTTAAACAAGCCAGACGCCTTCAGCAGCGGCTCAAGTTAAACTACTCACTTTAGAAAAAACAAGAGGTTGTCGTGACTACAGCAGACCTATCCATCGCTCAAACAGAACAAGCACTGCGCCAGGAAGGGCGTCAGCGAATGGCGGGAGCGACCATCACTTTCCTCAAGAAGCACGCCCCATTCAACAAAATGACGGCCGATGCGCTGCAGGATTTTGCGCAGAAGGCGCAGATGGCCTTTTACCCAGCAGGAAGTACGATCGTCGGCCCGGATTCCGGCAATGTCCGCTTCTTCTACCTGATTGAATCCGGCAAGGTTCAAGCCCGCCAGGCCGGTGAAGTGACCGTCACTGAATATTCCATCCTCAGCCTTGGCGCTGGCGAAAGCTTTCCGATCGGTGCGGTCACGGCAGGCCGTCCCTCGACCAATAACTACATCGCCGTCGAAGATACTTTCTGCTACAAATTGCCGGCCGATGATTTCATGGTGCTGATGACCACCAGCCCTGAATTCACCCTCTTCTGTACCCAGTACATCGCCAGCCTGCTCAATCAGTCGCGCCAGCAACTGCAACAGCAATTTGCTCAGCTCGCCAGCGACCAGCAAACACTCAACTCACCGCTGTCCGGCATTGGTTCGCGCTCCCCGGTCAGTATTCTGCCCGAAACACCTGTACGTGCAGCCCTTGAAACCATGTCTCAGGCAAAAGTCGGCTCGCTGGTTGTGGCTGGAGAAGATCGCAAACCAGTCGGCGTATTCACCCGATCCGACCTGCTTGATCGCGTCGTACTGGCCGACTTATCCCACACTGCGCCAATCAGCCAAGCCATGTCGCCAGCTCCGTTCATGCTGGAAGAACAGGCTACCGCCTACGATGCCATGTTGGCGATGGCCACCCACGGCATCCGCCACGTACTGGTCACCGATGCTGAAGGTCGATTAACCGGGGTTGTTTCCGAACGTGACCTGTTCGCCTTGCAACGTGTCGGCCTGCGCCAGATTCGCCAGACCATTGAAGAAGCCGTCACTGTCGATGCCCTGCTGCAATCGGTGAGTGATGTACGCCAACTCTCTTTCAATATGCTGGCGCAAGGCATTGGTGCCGAACAACTGACCCAGTTCATCTCGGCACTCAACGACGCCATCACCCGCCGCGTCCTCCAGCTCAATCTCGAAAAGTACAACTTTGATGGCATCGAATGGGCTTGGCTGGCTTTTGGCTCGGAAGGGCGCGACGAGCAAACTTTCAGCACCGACCAGGATAACGGCATCGTCTTCCTCTGTGAGGATGCCGCCCAGGTCGACAGTCTGCGACAACGTTTCCTGACCTTTGCGCTGGACGTCAACAAAGATCTCGATCGCTGCGGCTTTCCGCTGTGCAAGGGCAACATCATGGCCAGCAATCCGCAATGGTGTCTGTCGCTTGACGAATGGAAGGATCAGTTCAGCAACTGGATACGCATGCCTCAACCGGATGCCTTGCTCAACGCCACCATTTTCTTTGATTTCCGCCCCCTGTTTGGCAAAGCGGATCTGGCCGAAGCCATGCGCCGCCATTTGCTGCAACAAACTGCTTCGAGCCCGATGTTCCTGCGCGCCATGGCAAAAAATGCGCTGGATGTCGAACCACCACTCGGCAAGATTCGCGACTTCCTGACCGATCTTGAACCGGGGCAACCGGGGAAAATTGATCTCAAAAAATACGGCTCACGTATTTTTGTCGACGTAGCTCGCATCTACGCCCTGGCGAGTGGTGTGCACAACACCAATTCCGTTCAACGCCTGCGCATTGCCGCCAAACGTCTATCGATCCGCGAAGATGAAATCAATGCGGTTCTGGAAGGCCTCGACTTCATCCAGCTCCTGCGTTTGCAGCATCAGTATCTCGAAGGTGAGCCGGGACGTCAGGGTGACAACCTGATCAACCCGGATAAATTGAACGAACTGGATCGTCGCATTCTCAAGGAATCTTTCCGTCAGGCGCGCAAGATACAGACTCGCCTCAAACTCGACTACCAGGTGAACTAAGGTGTTCGGGCTAAAAAAAATTCTCTCCCGCGGCAATTCGGCAAACACCGACTTACCAGCCGATCTTCAGCAAGCACTGGCCGCCTGGCGTGCAATCCCCGCTCCGGACCTTGCTGAAGTTCACTATCACACACGCTATATCGTCGTTGACCTGAGCACCTCCGGTTTCAAGCCTCAGGAAGACAACCTGCTGGGGATCACGGCAGTCGCGCTGACAAAAGGCGGCAGCATTTTGCCGGACGACGTCATTTCGCTAGACTTTTCTGACCTTGAGCCCGGAAGTGATGCGGTCGACCGTCAATTGGTCGCCTTTTTGGACTTCACCGCCAAATGCCCTCTGGTTTCTTACCACTGGCCCTTTGTCGGCGCATTTTTACAGCGTACCTTCAAGGAACGCCTGGGGCTCAACTTTCAGCCGGAGTGCATTGATCTCGCCTGGCTCCTGCCTTCGCTGTTCGAAGACAAGGCACAATCGATTCAGCCCCTGGACCACTGGCTGGAAGCATTCGGCATGGAAGCAGAAGGCCGCCGTGACTCAATGGCCAATGCACTGGTACTCGCCCGCTTCATGCAGCGCTTGCTGGTCCGCGCCACCGCCAAGGAAATCGATACGGCAGCCAAACTGGTCGAAGAGTCCAAAGCCAGCAGCATGCTGCGTCGCACCCACTGATCGCACTCAACCTTGGCATCGCTTACCCGGATTCAGAGGTACTACCTTTATTACACCGGTAGTTTTCTCGCCTTTGTCGCCGGGTTGGCGGTGCTTGAAGATCACGGGATGCCGCCACGCTGGATCGGCTATTCCTTCCTGTTCTTCACCATCTTCATGTATGCCGCGATCGGCATCGTCAGTCGCACCTCCGACGTCTCGGAATATTACGTAGCCGGGCGGCGCATACCGGCCTTTTTCAACGGCATGGCAACCGGTGCCGACTGGATGAGCGCCGCCTCCTTCATCGGTCTGGCCGGCACACTCTATCTCTCGGGTTTTCAGGGGCTGGCCTACGTGATTGGCTGGACCGGCGGCTTCGTACTAGTCGCCTTGTTGCTCGCCCCATACCTCCGTCGCTTTGGCGAATACACCATCCCGGATTTTCTCGGTGCCCGTTATGGCGGCCATGCCATTCGTCTGGTCGCCGTCTGCGCCGCCATTCTCGCGTCCTTTGTCTATGTCGTCGCCCAGATTTATGGCGTCGGGGTGATCACCAGCCGCTTCGTCAGTCTGCAATTTGAAATTGGCGTTTTTGTCGGCCTTGCCGGCATTCTCGTCTGCTCTTTCCTGGGTGGCATGCGCGCCGTCACCTGGACTCAGGTTGCGCAATACCTTGTCTTGATCGTTGCCTACATCACCCCGGTCGCCATACTTTCATTCTCGGTAACCGGAAATCCTGTACCGCAGCTTGTCTACGGGGAAGTCTTGTCCGAGGTACGTCACCTCGAGAACAAAATATTCGAGCAACCAGCAGAAGAACAGGTCCGCAAGCTTTACAGCGATCGGGCTGACCTCTACGCCCAAAAAATCATCCAGCTCCCCCAGTCACTGGCGCTGGAGCGCGAACAGTTGTCGATGGATATCAACAAACTCAAGGCCAGCGATGCTCAGATGAAAGATATCGTCGCACTGGAGCGGCAGCGACGCGAGTTACCGCACGATCCAGAGCAGGCCAAGGCACGCTGGGAAGCAGCCATGTTTACCGCCGTTGAACGAGCCAAACCGCCAGTGCATCATGGTGAAGCTTTTCCGTCCAGCGCCCCTGATGAACAACTGGCACAGAAAATCAACTTCCTCGCGCTGATTTTCTGCCTGACCGTCGGCACGGCTTCCCTGCCCCACCTGTTGATGCGCTACTACACAACACCTACCGTCAGTCAGGCACGTGACTCAGTGTTTTGGTCGCTGCTCTTCATTTTGCTGCTCTACATCACCGCTCCGGCTTATGCCGTATTTGCCAAGCACGAAGTGCTTTCGCATCTGGTCGAAATACCCATCACCCAACTACCAAGCTGGGTCACTGCCTGGAGCAAGGTAGGCCTGGTCAACATTGAAGACATCAACCGGGATGGCATTCTCCAATTTGCCGAGCTCGCATTAAATCCAGACGTTATCGTCCTCGCCACACCGGAAATTGCTGGCATGCCTTACGTGGTTTCCGGGCTGGTCGCTGCCGGCGGCCTCGCCGCCGCCCTTTCGACTGCCGATGGCCTGCTGCTCACCATCACTGGCGCCCTGTCCCACGATGTGTATTACCGTATTTTTCGCCCGGAAGCATCGACCCAACTGCGCTTGGTCATTTCAAAATCACTCCTCCTTCTGGTTGCAGTCCTCGCTGCCACTGTTGCAGCCCAGAAGCCAGGAACCATCCTGTCCATGGTCGCCTGGGCCTTTTCGATAGCCGGCTCAGCTTTTTTCCCGGCATTGGTGCTCGGGATTTTCTGGGATCGTGCCAATAAACAAGGCGCCTTAGCCGGCATGCTGATGGGTACGGCGGTGGCTATCTACTACATCGTTCGCGTCGAGTTCGACAGCATTCCCTGGCTGGCGATCTCCGGTTTTCAGATGGCCCCCTGGTTCCATGTGCAATCCACCTCAGCTGGCGTCTTCGGCGTCGCCAGCGGGTTTCTGGCCATTCTGATTGTCAGTTTGCTGACCCCGCCATCCGGCGAAAAATCGTTCGATTTTCTTGAACGGATTCGCCGTACTCCGACCAGAAAGCAGCAATGAATCTGACCGATGCCTACTGGAAGAAGACGCAGCGCCTGACGCTGTTGCTTCTCGTGGTGTGGATAGCCGTCACCTTTATCCTGAGCTGGTTTGCCCCCTGGCTCAATCAATGGCATTTTCTGGGCTTTCCGCTGGGCTTCTATATGGCAGCACAGGGATCGCTACTCATCTACCTGCTACTGATCTGGATCTACAACCACCGCATGCGCCAGCTCGATGCTGAATTCGGCATCGACGACGAATAGAGTTCAGCCGTGCTCATATTTTTTATCAGCGCACTCCGTTCCATCATCGAATTGCTTGGCCTCTGCCTGCTTGGTCAAGCAACTCTCTACCTGCTGGCCGGGGAGCGCCGGCAACAAAACGCCATTTACAAATTTTTTACCCTGTTGACGCGTGGACCGCAACATTTTGTCAGTTGGGTTTTTTTAGGAAAACTTTCTGCCGCATTGTCCGGAGCAATATGTTTTCTGATCTTGTTTATCTTCTGGATTGCACTCGCTTGGCTACGAAAGTCGCTTTGACGAACGAGGCGCCTCTGCTACAATGCGCCCCTCTTGGAGCGGTGGATGAGTGGTTTAAGTCGCACGCCTGGAAAGCGTGTGTAGGGTAATCCCCTACCGCGGGTTCGAATCCCGCCTGCTCCGCCAAGATACCGACTAAAGCCCTGATTATTCAGGGCTTTTTTCATTTGTAGGCTACCGTTATACAAAACAGGCTACAAAAATAAATCAGGCCGTTTTATGGTTAATCATCATCATAATCATCTAGCTCATCGTCACCGCTAAATTCTGGTTCGTACTCTAAAGGCATTGATCTAGTCCAAGTAAGTGCCGGCCACGCGCCCGAAAAGGTGACTTGGAGTCCAAGGCGCTGCCGGCTGTCGGAGTTTTTGCTGAATGCGGCACCGCCCGACTAATCCGCATCCGGCCTATCGCTTTCGCGCCCCGCCGGAACAGGGTATTAAACAAAGAAAACTTCGCCTGTAGAAACCGACAAATCATCGTGAAGCATCACGCGGCCCAGGGCCATGATGGTCGCCACAATGCCATCTATGCGTTCGGTCGACTTCTTCTTGCTCGGCTTGAGGTTGCCGGCCGCATCCTGTTCGGTGGTGATGTTGGAGGCCATCCAGCGCATAACCGGATTCGCGCCATGATTCAGGGTACCTTCAAGGATGCGGCGCTCTAGTTCCTTGGTCGGGCTGGCCATTGATGCAAAGCCCTGGCCAAAGCCAACCATTTCAAATCCATCACCTTCTAGCTGGGTTGATAGCTGGGTGGCGTTCCAGCGGTCAATAGCCACTTCCTTAATGTGATACTGCTCGGCCAGTTCGTTGATCTTCCGACGAATGAACTCGTAGTCGATAACCTTCCCCGGCGTTGTCATCATGTAACCGTCCTTGATCCATTGCGCGTATGGAACGCGGTCTCGGTCAACACGCTTCTTGACGCCATCAGCAGGAATCCAGAAGAACGGCAGCAAATGAACCTTGCCATCAATCGGGAAGGCCAGCACCAGGGCGGTGATATCAGTGGTGCTTGAGAGATCCAGCGCAGCAAAGCAAGGCAGACTTGCCATATCCGGCATAGGTGCGGCGCAGGCGTCCCAGGCATCCATTGATAACCATCTGACGTCCTGCTCTGTCCATTGATTGAGGTACAGACGCCGGAAGGTGTTTTCATAGCTCGGCAGCGATACCGCTTTGGCGCATTCCTGCTCGTAAAAGGATTGCTGAACAGTGACGTCAAAATTAGGATTAGCCTTTGCCCAGGTTGCCGGGTCTTTCCAGTCGTCATCCTTGCCAGCGGCGAAGATAACGGACAGGAATGATTCATCCTTGACGATCCCGGCGGCTACTTGGTCGGCATAGTTCCACAATTCATAGCACAGCGAATGCCGGTCAAAACCTGCCGTGGTCGTTATTACGGTCAATGGCTGGCGGCGTGCACCCATCGAGGTCACGAGAACATCGTAAAGCTCACGATCAGGCCATGCGTGAAGTTCATCCATGCCGGCATAGGAAACACTCAGGCCATGCTTGCTATAGGCTTCTGAGGAAAGCACCTTGTAGCTACTGCCAGTCCCGGGAACAATAATCGAACGCCGGAATGATTCAGAGCGGCTACTTAATTCTGGTTCTGCATCCACCATTTGCTTTGCAGAATCGAAACAGAGGGCGGCTTGTTCCCGGTCGGCAGCGGCATTAATAACTTGTCCACCCGGTTCGCCATCGCAGTAAAGCGCATACAGGGCAAGGCCAGCGGCTAAGGTTGTTTTCCCCATCTTCCGGGGAAGACCGAGAAACACTGTCCTATATTTTCGGGTGCCATCCGGTCGCTTCCAGCCGAAGATATTACGGACGATTTCAGCTTGCCACGGTGACAACACAAACGGTTGTCCACGCCATTCGCCGGTCGTATGTTTCAGGCATTCAGCAAAGAAGGCCACGGCACGTTCGGCAGCGACGGAATCAAAATAGAAATCAGCCGAAGAAACGCGCTTTGCCATCTTCTTTCTCTGCCGGCTTATCAACGATGATTCGGGTTCGGGCAGCGGGCGTCATGCCCATTTCGCCTAGCATCTGGCGAAGTTGTCCAAGAAGCGGAACGTTTATTTTGCCGTTATCAATACTGTCCCGGAATGCTGCGTAGGCTTCGCAGTAAGCAGAAAGCAAATCACGATCGGATTGTTTCAGGACACCCGACTTAGCCAGCATCGGCGCGTTGCGGTTCCAGTGCGCCACAGCGGCTTCTGATAGCTCAGGTGGGGCCATAAGGTCAATCTCGCCGGTAACAGGCTCACGCGTGTTTATAGGGCGTTTGCCGGGGTTGCCAGCAAGCAGCTTGAGCGTTGTCGGCTTCGCAGGGCGTCCGGTTTTCATGCTGAACTTTCGCGGAAACGTGCGTGAAGGGTACCGAGCGGTTTGTGGCTGTCGGTTGCTGGCCATTTTTCCTTGTTCCACGGGTGGCTCGGGTCGAGTGGCATGCCGTGTATGTCGCATCCCCACTTCACCTTATGGCCCATCTCGGTGGCAGTCTTGAGCGAATGGTGAAGGTGACACAGAGAATTTAAGTTGCTGCGCTCGTTATTGCTCGGGTCGTTATCCATATGGTCGACGTCGGTGGCTGGCACTGTGTAGCCTTGCTTGGCGCAGTATTCGCATAACGGCTGTTCAGACAGGACAACGGCGCGTAACTTCCTCCAGGCAGCACCATCCAGGGCAAGCAATCTGCCGTTGCTCTGTTGCTTCTGGCGCAGGGTGCGGCCTTCCGGCTTGAGGCTCAGTGTCGGGCGGTGTTGTTTCATGCGGCTCCCTTTGGCGGCTGCGCGGGCTTGAACTTGTTCGACGGCAGTTTGGGCAGGTTCTCAAGCTGGCGAACTTCATCAATCGTCATCCAGCCATCACCGATAGCGGCATGATAGAAGTCTGCTCGGGTCTTCGAGTCGCCACGCAATAGACCTTCAAGGCCATGCTCGGCAAAGTAGATGCGTCGACCGGCTTCAGTCAGTAGCTGTCGGCTAATGGCTTGCTCCCAGGCCAGCAGGTGACGGCGCAGGCTCAAGGTAACGAATTGCCGGAACAGTTCGGAGGTGTTCGAGTAGTTACCATGTCGGAGGTCGCCGACGATGGTAGGGGGAACGCGGAACAGTCGGCAAACTTCCTCAACTGATAGCTGTCGGGCGGCGATCCACTCCGCATCCTCAAGGGTCATGCTGACGGTTGAGTAATCCATGCCGTCATCAAGTACCGGCGTCCCGCCTGCTTTGTATTGCTTCCAGCTTTGGGCTAATGCTTTGCGCTGCTCTGTATTCAGTCTGCCCGGCGCTTTCAATATGCCTAGCAGCTTCGCACCATTCTGGAATGTCTCGTTGCCGTGGTTGCGCTCGGCCAAGGCTAGTTCTATAACTTCCTTCGAGCGGGCAATCGGTGACACGCCGACGATCCCATCATCAGAGCGGTGACGCAGGTGGAATACATCTTCCTGAATCAGCTTCTCGGTTTTCTCATTCGTCCCGACTTCATACCCTAACCGGCCATTGTCCAATTCAAGGACGCGGACGCGGTCAGGGTGAAGGGGGAATAACTGTTTAACCTGGCCATCATTGCCACGGATGATGCGGGCGTAAGCATTGCCACGTAGCAGCATGCTTGCCGTCATCATTTCTCTGAATTCCAGGGCGCTCTGGCGCTCGTTCGGTGCGTCATGTAGCACGCGTGCCAGTGAATGCTCGGTGTTGCGCTCCCGGCCCTCTGGCGTGCGTTTGTAGAGGTGTAAGGGTAGAGAGCCGATGGTTTCACTGATTGCCGATACGCAGGCGCTCACGGTCGATAGCGTTTCAGCGGCTTGCGGTGTTACTGCGCCAGTGCGCAGGGCTTTGAAGTTGTCCCAGTAGTTGTCGCCATTGTTGGATCGTTTCTCAAAGCCAATGAGTGAGAGCGTTTTTTCTAGTAGCTTCATACGGTTTCCAGCCATTTGCGATTCAGATCAACAAAGCCTTGGGTCATCGGTCGATTGCGTTTTGCAACTGAGGTGTCAGGGTAGGCCGGCTGTGCGGTTATGGTGATTTCGCCCAAATCCAAGGCGCTCAATGTGCGGATGGATTGGCCGTTGGTTTCTTCCCAAAGCTCGCCACCAGGTCGGACGCTGAATGCAAATGAGCAGCCAGCCACGTCGCCACGTTGGACAAGGGCTGATAAATCCCTGGCATAAGAGGTATCAGGCAGATCAAGCTCAAATCGAAGGCCGGTGTCATCTTCTTCCAGTCGGAGAGTGCCTGAACCGACACGGCCCAGGACTTGATCGGCGTTGTGGTTATTCAGCGCAACCACATGGGCAGAATCAGCCAGGGTGCGTTTGAAGGCTCCCGGCTTAATGACTTCCCGAAACCCGCCCAGGTCGTGCGACGGTGCGTTAAACACAGCGGCATAGCCCACCAATTTACCGTTGGAGGTTTGGAGGCTTTGACCGGAGCGGATTTCGAGAGTCATCATTGCTCCTTAGATGGCGATGTCTTCAGCGAAGACGAAGGCGTTAGGGTGGCGTACCGCGATATCACAGGTCGCCATTGCCCGGACTAGCACACCGCCGCGGGCGTAAGCCGTTGAATCATAAGGGTTCAGTAACAGATCGACCTCAGACCAGATACCCAGCATCACTTGGCTCCAGTCGCCTGCAATCAGCTTGCCGGTATTCGGTGCGCCAGTTTTTTCTGCAACTTGGTTGCTGAAGTAGCAAGGCAGGTCGGCCATCTTGCCGCCTTCCATCAGGAAGCCAGCGATACCGGCACTCTTGAGGGTGCCCATCAGCTTGGCTTTGACCTTGGTGCTGGCGACGATGTTGGCAGCGGAGGCATTCACAATATCCAGCTTCTGCAACATGGCGAGGACGTTGGCCCAAGAGAGCGTAGCGAGGTTGGCGGTCTGAATGCCAGCGGTAGCCAGTACGCCGGTCGGCTCGTTGGCACCGCCGCCTTTAATCAGGGCGCTGTCGATAGCTTGCGCCAGAACAAAACTCAGGTCATCGCGGATCAGTTGTTCAATATCCGGCGAGGATTGTTGGATCAGTTGGCGGCTCATTTCAGTGATCCCGCCCGCATGTTTCGGGGTCAGGGTCACAGAATCGAAGGTCATGTCCGAGCCCGTCAGGCCGGTGCCTTCTGCTACCCAGCCGGAGGTAGTGCCGGTGGTGTAGCGCGGAATCGACACATTGCCTTTCAGGCCGGACAACACGCGAACGCCCAATTTACGGGCCAGCAGGTTGTTACGCAAAGCGCCGATGTATTGGTCACCACGTTGATCGACGCCTACCAGGTCATTGCCGGTGGTCGTGGTGTTGACCGTGCCACGCTTCTCGAACGCTGCCAGCGGAACATAGACGCCTTCGGCTTTGCGACCATTGCGGCGCTCGGCTTCCTGGCTGAACTCGGCTTCGGCGCCGGAGAGGCTGCGGCCTTCCATCTGGCTTTGCAGGATGCGGCTGATTGATACCCGGCTTTCAAGGGTAGCGTTGTCGCGGTGTTGCGCGTCCGGCTCACCCATCGAGCGGCGTTCGGCATCATCGAGGAATTTGGCGCGGGCTTCCTGGCCTTCGAGGTCGCTTACTTCGCGCTTCATGGCGTCGAACTTGGCTTGATGCTCGGGCGAGAGCTTGTCGCCAGCATTGAGCAGGCCGCGCATTTCGGCGATCTTGAGCGCCTTCTGTTCTGCAATTTCAAACAATTTCATTTTGCTGTCCTTTGTGTAGAGTGATACTGGATATATAACCAGTTGTTACTTAGGCTCTATATACACGATAAATATAATTTATGCAAGCATAAGTAAATTCTATCGACGCGCCAATAAAAAACCCGGTGGTTAGCCGGGTCGTTTTCATCAGACTGCGTTCAACGCGTGTTCAACGCGTGTTCATCGTCCGTTGAACGCAGTATCAACTTACGGCTAGGCTGAGTTGTTCTTGCGTTTTGGGCGGTGCCATCGGCTTGAACTTGTCGCTAATTACCTTCGGTTCCGGTGGGTCGTTTGGCAGAAGGCGATTGCCATCGAATTCAATAGCCAGATCAAGAAGGCCATCCAGGCGAACGACGTATTCAATGCCATCGCGGCAGCGGTCTATCATGTCGTTGCGAATATCGTGGTCATTTACGAACTGTCCAAGACGGTCGCAGAGAATAGCCAGCTTGCGTTCAAGGTCTGCCACCTTTTCGGCTGTCTCCGGCTTCATGCCACACAGGCGGCGAGCAATGAACAGAAGTTGCTCGGGGTGAAGGTGGATAACGTTCGGCTCTTCTAAGCCTGCCGATTGCTCAAGGTGAATGCCGCCATCTTTCAGGCGGTCGATAATCAGGTCATGCCAACGTGTGTTCATGGTGTGATTCCTTTCAGGCGACGAGGCGCAAATGGCCACGGTCAGCGGAGAGTGATAAGCGAATGGCGAGCGGTGAGGTGATAGGGTTGCGCGGTCTGCTCACTCGGTCTTGATGCGCTGCTTTCACTGCTTTGCATGGCATTAATTCATAGTCAGCAGTTTTTGCCCCCCTGGTTCCAGCAGTTTTTGCCGGATGTTTGGGGGTGAAACTGCAC
>ERZ724516.768-NODE-768-length-19513-cov-8.987614_pt1 | contig 19513 bp, 15 predicted proteins | sample MGYA00376049_ERZ724516 | MGnify/ENA primary metagenome ERZ724516 (study PRJEB28724, sample SAMN07190886) | activated sludge metagenome | isolation source: activated sludge of sewage treatment plant in Hong Hong | place: USA: Christiansburg, Virginia | collected... | reverse complement strand
GCTCGGCAAAACGTTCCGGCAATTGCTCACGCTTATCCCACCAGGCCAGCGAAGCAGTCAGCGCATTGATCTGGGCGACACCAAAACCCAGCGCCCGCCCGGCATCGCGCAAGGCGCCCTTGGTGCGGTAGGTAATCACGGCCGCCGCCAATGCGGCACGCTCACGACCGTATTTTTTGTAGATGTACTGGATTACCTCTTCACGCCGCTCATGCTCGAAATCGACGTCTATATCGGGTGGCTCACCGCGCTCTTTCGAGACAAAACGTTCAAAAAGCAGAGCCGAGCGTGCGGGGTCGACCTCAGTCACCCCTAACGCATAGCACACCGCTGAATTGGCCGCCGAACCACGCCCCTGACACAGAATATTCTGGCTTCGTGCAAAGCACACAATGTCGTACACAGTCAGAAAATAGGCCTCGTAGGCCATTTCGGCGATCAAGCTCAACTCATGCTCGATACGCTCGCGCACGCTGGCCGGCACCCCACCCGGATAGCGCCGTAGCAGGCCGCATTCGGTTTCAGCACGCAGCCATGAACTGGCTGTCTCACCGGCCGGGATAATCTCTTCTGGATACTCGTAGCGCAACTCGTCAAGGGAGAAATTGCATTGCGCGGCAATGACCAAGGTTTCAGCCAGCAGTTCTGGTGGATAAAGGAGTGAGAGACGCAACCGCGAACGCAGATGGCGCTCGCCATTCGGGAACAGGGCGTAACCGGCAGCGAATACCGTGGTCTTCAGGCGTAGCGCGGTCAGTACATCCTGCACGGGGCGCCGCGCGCGAACATGCATATGAACATCACCCGCAGCGACCAGCGGCAATCCGCTGGCCTCGCCCAAGGCTTGCAGGCTTTCCAGACGCCCGGCATCATCCGGCCCGGCATGCAATTCGACGGCAATCCACACCCGGCCGGGAAAGCGTTCAGCCAGCCAAAGGCCATCCGCCACAGAAACCTCCTCACCCGGCACCCACAACACCAGGCAATCGGGCAGTGCACCGCTTGGCGCCAAAGCCTCCAGATCATTACGCTGCAAGCTGTATGCCCCTTTTTCGGCACGCCGCCGGGCTAGCGTGATCAGCGCCGATAAATTGCCGTAGCCATGGCGGTTACAAGTCAGGAAAACCAGTTTCAGGCCGTCGACTGCGCCCTTCAAGAAATCACCTTGGGGAATAAGCATCTCGCTGCCGACAATGAACTTCATAGCGCTCGCCTTGGCTGCCAAATGCGCCCGCACGACACCGGCCAACGAACACTCATCAGTCAGCGCTAACGCCTTGTAGCCTTGCGCTGCCGCCTTTTTCAGCAATTCCTCGGGGTGTGCCGCGCCACGCAGAAAACTAAAGTTGGAGAGGCAGTGCAGTTCGGCGTAATCAGGCAAAGAGGCCATGCAGATACCACCCCTGTGCATCGCGAAATACCCATGCCCACTGCCCTTGCGGATTGCGCGCCACAAAATAATCGCGCCGTATATCGCCAGTTGCTGCCGCTTCTCCTTCATCCCACCAACCGCTTTCCAAACGCTCAGCACGCGACAAGAGCTGCAATGGACCATGCCAGTGCGGCTTGCCCCCCCTCTCGCCCAAGGCCTGTGGCGATGGCAAAAGCCACAGCGGGCGGGCGGCCTTGAATGTTGCGGTCGACACCTTAAAAGCCGGTATTTTTTCAGCCACCGCCTGCAGCTTGGTGGCACACTCCGGCCGGTAATCCGGGTTTTTCCCCAGAATCTGCACCGCACCATCACCCAGGCGCACCTGCAGGCGTTCAAGACAAGCCAGAGCGCCCTCACCCGTTGCCGCCTGATCAAACAAGTGCGCACTCGCGCCAGGCTTACCAAGCACTTCATCGGCGATCAAAGACAATACCTCGACCGGGCCGGCCAGTTGCAGTCGCCCCAAATGCTCGCGCAGTAAACGGACAAACCGCGCCTCGTCCGCTGCCGGCTCGGAAAATCGCAAAATCAGATCGTGCGACGAGTCATCGTCATGTCTCAGGCGCAACGTACAGGTGCGAACCAGTAACTGACGGGCATGCAGCCAGCCGGCCAGCATGGCAAACAGGCGCTGAGCGACAAAAACCAAAGCTTCGGCGTGTTCGACACGGCTCGGCAACTCGATTTTCCGTTCGAAACTTTCCGGAAAAACAAAGGCTTTTTGTGGGTGCGGCAATTCACCCCAAGCGCGCGCCAAATCATCAAGCGGCTCATTACCGATGCGCCGCCGCAAACCAGCCGTCGGTAATTTGCGTAAATCGCCCAGAGACTTCACGCCAAAGGCCTCCAGGCGATTTTGTATTTCCGCCGACCAGCCGGGCGCGGCACAACTCAAACTCGCCAATGCCTCCTCCATCGCCGGCAATTCGTCATGAATGGCATTGCTCCCCGCGCGGGCCAGCCAGTGTGCCGCAAGCGGCGTCGGCGCCAGCGCCCAGCTAGTTGAGTAGGATTGTGCCGAGCAACCCGCCAGCGCAGCCTGCACAATGGCTTCCGCTCCACCGAACAAGCGCAGACAGCCACTAATTTCGAGCAAAAGCGTCGCCGGCAGCAGCAAACTGACGCTTGGCGTGAGGCAGCCGGCCCAACAGGCCAGGCTGGTCAATGCCTCCAATTCACGCGCATCGTCCCATTCAAAAACCGTCAAACCCGGCTGCAGCCCAAGGGCTGTCGATAGCTTTTGGCCACTCTTGACACCGGCGCCAGATGCCTGCGCATCACAAAGCAGCACTCGCCCACGGCTGACCAGCGCACTAGGTGACTGGCGCAGAGGTAGCGCTTCGAGCGCCAGCAAGGGAAAGTGAAGGGCCAGCCAGAGCACGCGGCAATCTCCCGGGACGATGAATGGACAAATCAAGCGCTCGCGCTGCCGGTCGACCGCGGCGCTTGAGAATACGGACCCGCAAAACACCATCACCTGCCGCCAGTTCAACACGCAAGGGAGCCGGTGAAGGCGTCATCGCAACCGAGGCTGATCGCCACAGGCAGACGAAGGTCGACCGCCCTTCCGCCGCCACTTGCAAACGACGCAAGGCCGGCGCCTCAATACTCGCCGCCGGCCAGGCCAGCACGCCGGCAAACCCGCCGCTGGCGAGCAATTGTTCACAACACCATGCCGTATCTTTGCCAGCCTGGATGATGACCAGTCTTTCCAGCGCCAAACCTGCCGCGGCCCAAGCCGGCGCATAGGGCAGCCAGGGCGGTGCCACCAGAGCCAGCCAGCCACCGGCTGCCGATAACTGAATCAACGCCGGCAGCAATAAATGCATTTCACCGAAACCGTTACGGTCAACTAGTATTTCGGTCAAATTTCCTTGCGGCCAACCGCCCCCCGGCAGTTCAGCATCCAGTGCGGCATGGCCGCTGGAGATTGCGGTTTCCGGCAAAGAGGCTAGCGTATCGCCACGCCAGATATCTCCTCTGGCCAGCACCTCAGCCAAAGCCAGCGGCCGCGCGACAGCACTCATGACAAGGTGCTGATCGCCCCGCGAATCAGGCCGACAGCAATTCCCTCAATGGCAAAATCCACCTCAGCCGGATTGACAATTATTGGCTCGTAATCAGGATTTTCAGCGATCAACTCGATCAGACCATTGCGCCGCTTGAGGCGCTTGACTGTGACATCCTCGGCAACCCGGGCAATCACAATCTGGCCATCACGCGCCTCAGTCGTTTTATGGACAGCAAGCAGGTCACCATCAAAAATGCCGGCATCAATCATCGACAAGCCACGCACCTTGAGCAAAAAATCTGCCCTTGGATTAAAAAGCTGGGCATCCAGCGCATAGCGCCCCTGGACGTTTTCAACGGCAAGAATAGGTGAACCGGCCGCCACCATACCAATCAATGGCAAACCAAGTTGCTCAACAAGACGGATACCCCGCGCCGAACCCGGTTCAAGCACGATGGCGCCTTTTTTGGCGAGTGCCTTGAGATGATCCTCCGCCGCATTCGGCGAAGCAAAACCGAAAGCATGGGAAATTTCCATCCGTGTCGGAGGCGCGCCCAGCACCTCCAAAGTGCTTTTGATGAAGTCGAGAATCTCCTGCTGACGCGGCGTGAGTTTCATGGTTTTCTCCAGTGGAACGTATTGCTGTATTTTTGTACAGTATTTCAGTTTTAGCAAGGCAAATAATAGGGTCTCATTCACTCCCCAACAATGACCGCTACGCACCACTCAATTAGCCGTACGGTTTTTTGAAGTCAACACAGGTAAAATGCAGACCCCATAACTACGGCACCAGAACAAGATGAATGACGCCAACGGATATGCCTCGCCCGCATATGCACTTGAAATTGTCTTTATCGTGAAATACGCCACGGGCAGTATTTGCCCCCGTTCATACAATGGACCCAAATAAATCGTAACGATGCTAAATGCACAGTAGCGGTAATTATTCCTAACAAAGGGCTTGCTGAGATGTCTGTGGGGTTTGCTTTTAAGAAGTTTTCAGATTTTTCTGAGAAAATCGGAGACTGATCATGATCAAAGTGTTCAATCACTGGTTTCGCTGGCGTACGCTGGCACAAATGATTTTTGACCTGTCCTTCGTGATTGTCGGCATGCTGATTGTCTCTATGTGGGTTGGTAGTGGCCTGCCCATCAATCACAAGCAAATTATCGTCTTCGCGGTAATTTTGGGCATCACCATGCTGGTCATCAATGCCTGGCTTGGTTTTTACCAGCGGATACATGGCCGTACCATCACCGAAAGTCGGGCTCGTGCAGTACTCTCGCTCTACTTGGCTGTCCCGGTTGCTTATGGAATTTTTGCGCTACTCCCTTTAACTGACATTAATAGGGAATTCGTGCAATTATCGGCAATGTCTGCAGTCTTCGGCATGCTGGTGAACCGCGTCAGCGCCTCGCATACCGAAGCCTCCAGCCTGATGACACGGCGTATTTTGGTTTTCGGCACCGGCAGTCAGGCACTTGCTGTCAAACAAGCATTGAACAAATCCGACCCCTCCACTGAAATCGTCGGTTATTTCCCCAGCCCCAATGACGAATCTGCCATCGTCCCGGAACACTTGATTCTGTCACGCAGCAAGACACTGACCGATACCGCAAAAACACTCAAAGTCGATGAAATCGTCGTGGCACTGACCGAGCGTCGTGGCGGCTCCATGCCCCTGCGCGAACTCCTCGACTGCAAACTGCATGGTATCCGTGTGCTGGATCTCGCCAGTCATTTCGAGCAGACACTGGGCCAGATTCGTCTCGATTCGCTCTACGCCGGCTGGCTGATTTTTGGTGATGGTTTCCAGCAGGGAACCTTGCGTACAATAGTCAAGCGCCTTTCCGACATCATTTTCGCCACGATACTGATTATTCTCGCGATGCCGATAATGTTGATTACCGCGCTACTGATCATCGCCGAGAACGGATTTCCAGTGTTTTACCGCCAGGAACGTGTCGGTTTAAACGGTCGACTGTTTAATGTGATCAAATTCCGCAGCATGCGCAATGATGCAGAAAAGGATGGCAAACCTATATGGGCCAAGGCAAAGGATGACCGGGTTACCAAGGTTGGCGGCATCATTCGCAAGTTGCGCATCGATGAGTTACCACAACTTTTTAGCGTACTGAAGGGTGACATGAGCCTGGTTGGCCCGCGTCCGGAACGCCCTTTCTTTGTTGATCAATTGACCAAAGAAATTCCATTTTATGCAGTTCGCCACAGTGTCAAACCAGGTGTCACCGGTTGGGCGCAGGTACGTTACCACTACGGCGCCACTGTTGAGGATTCCGCCGAAAAGCTTCAGTACGACTTGTACTACGTCAAAAATCACTCCCTTTTTCTGGACATTGTCGTTCTCTTTGAAACGATCGGTGTCGTTCTGACCGGCAAAGGCGCCCATTGATTTCATACCACCATGCCCCTGCCTGGTAGGGTAACTTCCATTTATGGAAAATCAAACAGCATTATTGATCGCTTGGAGTTTCGGCATTGCAGCAAGCGGCTATCTACTGTTTGCTGCCTACCTGTTTTCCCTTGGCAAGGAGTGGCGGCAAGGGAATAGAACCAGGGCAATGCTGGCTGCGATTCTGCTTTCCAGTTGCTGGGCTGGACTGGGGGCTCTTTTCGCATTAACCGGAAACGCTCTGCTACTGCTCTCAAGTACGCTTGCCGATCTCTTGCGCTATGGAAGTTGGTACGTCTTCCTGATTCTGCTGCTCTCGTTAGATAAACCAGCAGAACAAACACCTCAGTTAACGACCCCCTGGCTCGTTCCTGCCTGCTGGGCAGCAATCATTGGCGGATTGATATTGCATTTATCCATTGCATTACGGTTAATACCAGCCGAGCAATGGGCACGCACCGTACTTTTCCAGGCACTCTCGATGATCGTGCTCGGCCTGATGCTGATCGAGCAGTTGTTCCGCAATGTATCGGAAGACTCACGCTGGAACATCAAACCACTTTGCCTCGGATTAGGTGGGATTTTTGTATTTGACCTATACCTATACTCCGACGCACTAATGTTCAATCACATCGATGCTGACGCCTTTGCTGTGCGCGGCTTCGTTAATACACTGGTTATTCCGCTGCTCGTCATGTCCACGCTACGTAGCCGTGACTGGACCTCCAAAATCCGTCTCTCGCAAAAAGTCGCCTTTCATTCGGCAACACTGCTGATTGCCGGCGTCTATCTGCTATTCATGGCTGGCATTGGTTACTACGTACGCTACTTTGGTGGTGAATGGGGCCGTGCACTGCAGTTGGGCATGTTCTTCGCAGGCCTAATGGGGCTGGGCTTTCTGGTTATTTCAGGCTCTATGCGCGCAAAACTGCGCGTTTTGGTGGGCAAGCATTTTTTCAGCTACCGCTATGACTACCGGGAGGAATGGTTGAAATTTACGCAGACTCTATCTGCGCAAGACTCCCCGAAAGCAATGGGACAACAGGTTATTCGTGGTCTGGCCAACATGGTTGAAAGTCCTGGTGGCGGCCTCTGGTTGCTTGAGCCCGGTCAGTCATGTTTTACCCAAGCCGCACGCTGGAATATTCCGGCAGAAGAGAGCGCTGAAGATTTCAACTCACCACTGGTTCAGTTTCTAATGACTAGCGGCTGGGTGATTAATCTCGAAGAGTTTCGCTGCTATCCAGGTCGTTACGGTCAACTGGATATTCCAGCCTGGATTTCCAACATTCCCAACGCCTGGCTGGTAATTCCGCTCATGGTAGGCAATGAAATCACCGGTTTTGTGATTCTCGCCAGTTCTCGCACACAACTCGATGTCAATTGGGAAGTCAATGACCTGCTGCGCACAGCAGGCTGTCAAGCAGCAGGCTTCCTTGCCAAGATGCAGGCCACAGAAGCATTACTTGAAGCACGAAAATTTGACGCCTTCAACAAAATGTCTGCCTTTGTGGTGCACGATCTGAAAAATATTGTCACTCAACTGTCTCTCATGCTGCGCAATGCAGAGCGCCACCAGAACAACCCAGAGTTTCAGCAAGATATGCTGATGACCGTCGAACATTCAGTAGAACGCATGCGCCAGCTAATGATGCAACTGCGCGAAGGTGCTACGCCACCAGGCACACCCTGCGGCGTTAATCTTCCGGATGTCATTGAGCGCATACAACGCGGTAAAATAAACCAAGGTCATTCGTTTGATTTGCGGATCGTCGAACGTCTGATCACCAGAGGTCACGAGGAACGACTGGAGCGAGTGATTGGTCATCTGGTTCAGAATGCGCTTGACGCAACCGATCCAGCAGGCAAAGTATGGGTTTCACTGGAACGTCGGGGCGACCGTGCCGCAATTGAAGTCGGCGACACAGGCCACGGCATGACCCAAGAATTCATTCGCAATCGCTTGTTCAAGCCGTTTCAGAGTACCAAACAGGCCGGCATGGGGATCGGCGCCTATGAAAGCGCACAGTACATTAAAGAATTGGGCGGGGAAATGCTGGTTGATAGCGAAGAAAACCAAGGCACACGGATTACGATGATCCTGCCACTTTTTGATGTCCGTACAGAATCCGATTTACGGGAAAAGGAAGCCGCGTGAGCGTCGAAAAACTCCGCCCCCTGCTCATTGTTGAGGATGACCCTGCGCTGCAAAAACAGCTACGCTGGTCCTTTGATCAGTTTGAGACTTTGACTGCAGGTGACCGCGAGAGCGCCTTGACGCAAATTCACCGCCATGCACCGCCGGTAGTCACTATGGATCTCGGCTTACCGCCAGATGCCGACTCCGTTTCAGAAGGCTTTCGTCTGCTCGAACAAATACTGTCCGTCGCTCCCGAAACCAAGGTTATCGTTCTCACTGGACAAAACGATAGAGCCAATGCGCTACGCGCCATCGCCTTGGGCGCCTACGACTTTTTCGCCAAACCATTTGAGCCTGAATTACTTACGCTCACCATTGAACGCGCCTTCCGGCTCTATGACCTGCAACAGGAAAACCGCCGCCTGCAGGAGATGCAACACCCAGCAGCACTGGCTGGCCTGATTACAAGAGACGCTGAAATGCTGCGCGTCTGCCGCACCATAGAAAAGATAGCCAACAGCAACGCTACGGCACTCCTGCTGGGTGAAAGTGGGACCGGCAAGGAAGTTCTGGCACGCGGCGTCCATGAAAGCTCCCCACGCAAAAAAGAACGTTTTGTCGCCATCAACTGCGCGGCCATTCCTGACAACCTGCTGGAAAGCGAACTTTTCGGTTACGAAAAAGGTGCTTTCACCGGAGCGGCCAAAACCACGCCCGGCAAGATTGAAACTGCACATGGCGGGACGCTCTTCTTGGACGAAATTGGCGATCTTCCGTTACCACTGCAATCCAAGCTACTACGTTTTTTACAGGAGCGCGTGATTGAGCGCATTGGCGGACGTCAGGAAATTCCAGTCGATGTACGTATCGTCTGCGCCACCCATCAAAATCTTAGCGCGCTCATCACTGAAGGCCGCTTCCGTGAAGATCTCTACTATCGCCTAGCTGAAATTGTCATCAACATTCCGCCACTCAGGTCACGCACTGGTGACCCAGCGCTGCTCGCCCATGCCTTTGTCCGCCGCTTCGCTACTGAGCAAAACCGCGGCAACATGATATTGACTGAAGACGCAGTCCGTGCAATTGAGGTGCATCTCTGGCCCGGCAATGTTCGTGAGTTGGAAAACTGCGTCAAGCGTGCAGTCATCATGGCCGATGGCGCCCAAATTGCCCGTGATGATATCGGCCTGACTCAAACCACTGCTGATGCAAATGAATTCATTGACCTGCGCCGCGTACGCGACGAAGCCGAGCGCCAGGCAGTGGTAATCGCCCTCGGCCGTGCCAACGGCAATGTGGTGCGCGCCGCTGAAATACTGGGTATTAGCCGCCCAACTCTATACGACCTCATGCATCGCCTTGGTTTGAAATAATCCAATTTCCCGAGAACCCACACCATGAAAAAATGTAACGTATTTCGCTCAGCCACCCTCTCAACAGCCCTGCTAGCTGCTTTGCTGGCAGGCTGCGGCGGTAGCGAAAAACCTGATGCACTGATCGCATCAGGCAAGGACTTTCTTGCCAAAAATGACAACAAAGCCGCTGTGATTCAGTTAAAGAATGCCCTACAGCAAAATCCCAATTTGGGTGAGGCCCGCTTCCTTCTTGGAAAAACATTACTCGAAAGTGGTGATTTTGCCGGGGCCGAGGTCGAGCTCAGGAAAGCGCTTGAGCTCAAATATGCAGCAGAACAAATTATCCCCTTACTCGCCAGTGCCATGCTCGGCACAGGTCAATTCAAGAAAGTGACGGAAGAATTTTCCAAGGTAGAAGTCCCCAATGGGGAACCGACCGCCAACCTTAAAACCATCCTGAGCGCCGCCTATCAGGCACAAGGCAATCGTGAAGCGGCCCAGCTAGAACTAACCAACGCACTAGCGTCACAACCGGATTACGCCCCTGCCTTATTAGCCAGCGCTCGTTTGAAGGCGGCAAACCGTGACTTTGACGGTTCACTGGCAATCATAGATGGCATTCTCGCCAAATCACCAAAAAATCATGAAGCTTTATTGCTCAAAGGCTCGCTTGCCGGAGTTCAAAATGATCAGGCCCATGCCCTTGAGTTTTATCGCAAGGCAGTGGAAGCAAAACCTGATTTCCTCTTGGCCCATACCGCAATTATTTCCGGATTGATGCAGCAGGGCAAAATCGATGAAGCCACCAAGCAACTTGACATCTTGAAGAAAATCGCCCCGAAAAATCCACAAACAATTTATCTCGACACACAGCTTACGTATCAGAACAAAGATTACAAAACTGCCAAGGAACTCTCCCAGCAATTACTCAAGATATCGCCCAACAACCCCAACGCATTGCAAATCGCCGGTGCGATAGAGTATCAACTTGGGTCATACATTCAAGCTGAGTCTTACCTAAACAAGGCCTTACAGTTAAACCCTGAGATGCCACTTGCTCGCCGCATGTTGGTTTCCAATTATCTTCGCACAGGGGAAGCAAGCAAAGCCATCGCAATGCTAACCCCTGTACTAGGAAAGATAGATAAAGACCCGGCGCTACTCGCATTGACCGGCCAAGCCTTCCTCCAGAATGGCGATGCTAAGAAAGCTGAAGAGTATTTTTCCAAGGCCAGCAAGCTTGATCCAAATGACCCAGCTAAACGGACATCTCTCGCCATTACGCATATGGCTTTGGGTGACATGAATTCCGGTTTTAGTGAACTGGAACAAATTTCAGCTTCAGATAAAGGCACAACCGCAGATCTGGCACTTATCTCTGTCCATCTTAGGCGCAATGATCTGGACAAGGCATTGAAGGCAATCGATAGTCTGGAGAAAAAGCAACCCGACAACCCGGCCACCTACAACTTGCGCGCTCGCACACTACTTGCCAAGAAAGACCTTCCCGGTGCACGTTCGAGCTTCGAAAAAGCCCTTTCCATTAATCCTGCCTTCCTGCCTGCAGCGACAAATCTGGCAGCGATGGACATGGCTGACAAAAAACCTGATGACGCTCGCAAGCGCTTTGAGGCCGTTCTCGTCGCAGACCCAAAAAATATTGGTGCACTACTCGCTTTGGCGGATCTAAAGAATGTTGCCGGAGGTAAACCCGAAGAAATTCTTAGTTTCATAACCAAGGCGGTCGAAGCCAACCCCACTGAAGTGGCACCCAGACTTGCTCAGATCGAATTTCATCTACGCAATAAAAATCAGAAATCTGCGCTGAGCGCCGCTCAAAATGCGCTTGCAGCCATACCTGATAAACCTGAATTACTCGATGCATTAGGCCGCACACAGCAAATATCTGGCGATTCAAACCAAGCACTGATCACCTTCGGAAAATTGGCCTCATTACAACCAAGCTCTCCAATTGCTCAAATGCGTATGGCTGAAATTAACCTAGCCAATAAAAACAAAGACGAAGCAACAAAAAACTTACGTAAGGCGTTGGAGATCAAGCCAGATCTACTGGAGGCCCAGCGTGGTCTAATTCTGCTGGCCTTAGATGGCAAGAAAACACAGGATGCAATTTCGCTAGCTAGAGATATTCAGAAGCAACGCCCAAAGGAGGCCACTGGATTTGTTCTTGAAGGCGACATCAACACATCAAATAAACAATGGCCTGAAGCCGTAGCCGCCTACCGCAATGGCCTAAAACAAGTCCCAGCACCTGAACTGGCGATCAAGACACACACAGCGCTGTTGGCATCCGGCAACACAGCCGAGGCTGAAAAATTGGCCTCGACATGGACTCAAGAGCACCCCAAAGACATTGCTTTCCGCATGCACCTGGGAGATCTTGCCACTGCACGTAAAGATTTCCCTAGCGCCATCCAGCACTATCGTACAGCACTAGAAATCCAGCCCAACAACGCTCTTGTATTTAACAATCTAGCTTGGGTTTCTGGCGAGATGAAGTTGCCAAAAGCCTTGGAATACGCGGAAAAAGCCAATCAACTGGCCCCCAACCAACCTCCCTTCATGGACACGATGGCAATGCTTCTCGCCGGCAAAGGCGACACTAAAAAAGCGATTGAACTGTTACGCAAAGCACTGGAAATTTCTCCACAAGCCACTGCAATTCAGTTGAACCTGGCAAAAGTACTGCTTAGCGCAGGACGCAAAGATGAAGCACGGAAAGAACTCGACGCACTAGCCAAGCTTGGGGATAAATTCCCTGCTCAGGCTGACGTAGCACGTTTGCAAAAAGACCTTTAACAACTATCTTTAATTCTATGAGTTCAAATATGAAAACAATCGCCGTTGTTGGACTGGGTTATGTCGGCCTTCCTCTCGCTGTAGAGTTCGGCAAGAAATTCCGCACCATCGGACTTGATTTATCTGCCGAAAAAATTGCCTGCTACAAACAGTACTTCGACCCAACTGGTGAAGTCAGCACCGAGGATCTCAAAGCTGCGAAACTGCTTGAAGTTGGGACCGATGCTGCCGCACTGAAAGAAGCAGATTTTGTCATCGTTGCAGTACCTACGCCGGTCGACGATGCCCATCAGCCAGATTTTAGCCCGCTGGTCAGCTCCTCGCGTGCCGTTGGTCAGAACCTGAAACAGGGCGCAATCATCGTCTTTGAATCGACAGTTTACCCCGGTGCAACCGAAGAAATTTGCATTCCTATCATTGAGCAACACTCAGGCAAGACATGGAAAAAGGACTTCTTCGTCGGTTATTCACCAGAGCGTATCAATCCGGGTGACAAGGAACGTACAGTCACCAAGATCGTTAAGGTTGTTTCTGGTGACACCCCTGAAACGCTTGCAGTTGTTCAGGAAATTTATAATAGCGTTATCACTGCGGGTGTCTATCCTGCATCGTGTATTAAAGTTGCCGAAGCAGCCAAGGTTATTGAAAACACTCAGCGCGACCTGAATATCGCCCTGATGAATGAACTGGCGATCATCTTTGACAAGATTGGTATAGACACACTGGAAGTGCTTCAGGCCGCAGGGACCAAGTGGAACTTCCTGCCCTTCCGCCCAGGCCTAGTCGGTGGCCATTGCATCGGCGTCGACCCTTATTACCTCACCCATAAGGCGCAAAAACTCGGCTATCAACCGGAAGTTATTCTCGCGGGTCGCCGCATCAATGATGGCATGGGCAAGTTCATCGCTGAAAAAACGATCAAGCAGATGGTGCGTAATGGTCACCCCGTCAAGGATTGCCCCATAATCGTCCTTGGTCTGACTTTTAAGGAAGACTGCCCGGACCTACGTAACTCTCGCGTTATCGACGTTATTCGCGAACTCGAATCCTACGGCGCCAAAGTTATAGTTCACGATCCTGTTGCTGACATCAAGGAAGCGCACCATGAATATGGTGTTGATCTTGTCGCATGGGAAAAACTGCCCAAAGCTGCCGCTATCGTTGTAGCGGTCAACCATAAGGAATTCAAGGCCCGCCCAGTCACCGATTTTGTTGCAAAACTGGAAAGCAATGGCATTGTTACCGACGTCAAGAGCATGCTGGATGCCGCAGTATTTGCTGAACAAGGTATCTGTGTCTGGCGTCTATAAATTGAAGTGAAGGAGTCTGCCATGAAACATATGCTCTCCAAAGTACAACGCCTGCGCCCTCTAGCCTTCTGGTCCGTAGTGCTGTTTAGCAACTGGGGCGGATATGTCATGGCAGATACCAGCAAAGTTAGCGCGGAACATCTCGCTGCCTTGCGCAATGAAGCACGCAGCCACGAACATGGCGAGGGCGTGGTGCGTAATCCGGCAAAAGCCATTGAACTATACTGTACTGCTGCAAAGCATGGCGATGGTGAAGCTCAGTACAATCTGGGATGGATGTATGCCAACGGGCGCGGTATCCCTCGTGACGATGCCATGGCTGCATATTTTTTCGACATGGCCGCGAAACAAGGCGATCAACCAGCCCGCCGCATGTTGGCGCAAGTAGGTGAACCAACAAGCAAGCGACCGGAGTGTCTTGCTCGCCTGGACGAGCTTGATTTCGACAGCAACGGCAATGACATTGTTGCCAAAGCCGCACCTGACCATCGCAAAGTGATGGAAATGGTACTCAAGTTAGCCCCGCAGTATGGCGTCTATCCACGCTTAGCAATGGCAGTTATTCGCGCAGAGTCCAATTTCAACCCCAGTGCGTTATCACCTAAAAATGCTCAAGGTTTAATGCAGTTGATTCCTGAAACTGCCGAGCGCTTCAATGTCAAAAAGCCATTTGATCCAGAGCAAAACATTCGTGGTGGCTTATCATATCTCCGCTGGCTGCTCGCCTATTTCAAAGGTGATGTAGCACTCGTCGCAGCCGCCTACAATGCTGGAGAAGGCGCCGTGAACAAATACGCTGGCATTCCCCCATATGCAGAGACTCAAGGCTATGTCAAACGCATTCGTGAAATATTCAAACGCGACGAACATCCATTTGACCCGTCCATTACCAACCCATCTCCAGAATACAACCGTATTTCAATTCGTAGGTTGATGTAATGACTGTTATCGCCTCAAAGCGACTGATCCTTTACTTGGGACTTTTGGAAACTCAAATTTTTTTCTCGCCACTTGTATATGCCGATTTGCAAGACACTATTGACCATGTAAAACCTTCGATCGTCGCTGTCGGCACTTATAAAAAAACACAAAGCCCTCCTTTTATCTTTCGCGGAACTGGTTTTGTAATCGGTGAAGGAAACCATGTAGCAACAAATGCTCATGTAATACCCGAACCGACTCTAGCTGATGGTCCTGATTTAGCCATATTGATTCGCTCAACTCATGGTGACGCCTCGATTCGTCGCGCAAGGATCATTAACAAAGATGCAGAGCACGACTTGGCGATTATTTATTTTGATGGTCCCGCACTCTCAGCACTCACAGTAGGTGACTCATCTTTGGTACGAGAAGGCCAAAGCATCGCGTTCACAGGATTCCCCATAGGGGGTGCGCTTGGGTTTTCCCCAGTGACACATCGTGGAATCGTTTCATCAATCACGCCAATTGTTTTACCGATGGGAAATGTAAACCAACTCAACGAAAAAGCTATTCAACGAATCAAGAAAGGTTCTTTCAATATTTATCAACTGGATGCAACAGCATATCCTGGCAACAGCGGTAGTCCAATATATGACCCTAATACAGGTGTAGTTGTTGGTGTAATCAACATGGTATTTATCAAGGGTACTCGAGAATCAGCACTCTCCCAGCCAACAGGTATCAGTTACGCGATACCAATCAACTTCCTCACTGAAATGCTGAAGAGTTCACGTTAATTTTCTATAACGAAGCAACTCTATCTACCGCCTCAATCGACAAAGCTTCGAATGAAAAATTTTCTAACTAAATGATAGGCCAATAGATGAATGGGCATTCTTAACCAGTGACTGCGTATGTAAAGGAAGTATCTCGCCAAACTAACTCTGGAACTCTGAGTTGACTCCAGTGGACGAAATGCATAGTGGTATGCACTATCCATTATATTTACTAAGAATGGTGAGAATCTTTGAGCAAGTCTTATTATTTCGCTTGGAACTGGGGTTTCTAAAAATCGATTTGAGTAACGTAGCGCGTAATACATAGGCCGCGTCAAACCTGTCAATTCCGCGCGGTTAATCAACTGGTTCCAGAAGTCAGCGTCTTTACTACTAAAATCTCTGAATAGGCTATCCAAGTCACAAAGATCCCGTAGGGCATTGTTAAACTCACCTTCATGAAACAAATGTGCCGCGCTATGCAGCACCATATCAACGGGACAAAGTATATGAAGCCCGGAATTCCCCAAGGGGTGTGCAGCTTCAAACATGTAACCAATGTTGACGCAAACCCTAGCCGTTTCCGGGAGAATGGAATGATGAACGTCAATCACCGTTTGGCGTAAATTATGTTGCAAAGGTGGGATTTCGTGCATCCATGCTCGGTAATACCTCTGGTCGTAACTATCCGTGACAGTCTCTTGCCAACCATGAATCAGGAGTTCGGCTTCAACTTTTGGAAGATTTTCCTTCGGAACAAGTATGTCGACATCCCCAAACATCCGTCCAGATGCATTGGGTAGCCCCGCCGCCAAATAAGCAGCCCCCTTAAGCAAGATCACCGGCCTCTGAACGCGATGAAGAGCCTGGCGAATACAATCAAGCTCCCAGCGCATTGCTCGATCCTGCCTCTTTGACATAAGCAATGCAGACTCGAGATGGTTTCTGGGGGAGTCCGGAAGATTATCCAAAAGGTTCGCATTACTCAGAAGAATTGCGAGTCGTGCCAGAAGATTGGTTCTTCTTGCCTGACTGATCAGGATATCCCACTGCCGCAACGTCAAGGATGAAGCAGTTGTTTGGGACCTTAAAACTACCAGGAGCAGATCGGTGTGCCGCATTTACACTGCCCCGGCCAGTTGATCGAAAACCTTTACCGCATCATCAAGACGACTATAAGTAAACTGAAGTGTATCGCAGCGATCAAGTAGTTTCCCTACAGTCTCGAAACCAAGAGTTCCGTGAACATCATAGTTAAATGCTTGTTCCGCTATAAGCATGAACGTTTCGGCGGCGGATTTTTTCTCAAGGAAGGGTTTTGAGTCAGCGGTGTACTTTGGCACGATAATCCAGCGAGGCTTGGCGGACTCTTTTACGCGCTCAACACTTTCTCTAGGGGGTTTCAATAAGCCGATGGTGCCTTTGGTCGTATCAGGAACAACTTTTGAAAATACTGAGCTTGGTTCAAACTGTCGAATAAGTTCGATTGATTGGTTTTTTAGATTGACTGGCCTTGCCATTCCAAAAACTTGCAAACTATTGATATCAAGCAAGGCAAGCTCATCAGAGAGTAAGCGCCAGCCGTGTTGAATCAAAGCAGCACACAATGTGCTTTTGCCAGAACCAGGTGGTGCAGGAATGATGGCAGCAAAACCATTTCGCTCAACTACAGCCGCATGAATAATTAAGTACTGGTGGCAATGGGCGGCAATACACCAATTCAAGCCCCACTCGAACATGGTAAAAGCCTGCCTTGCAGGCAGTGGCACAAACGAAGGGCGACTATCAAAATAAAAGCGCGCAAGCGGCTTAAACCATTTGCGAACACCCTGCTCGCGAAAAATTTGCAAATGAAAATCGCAAAAAACGTCAGCCGACTCTAAGGAAAAATCGCCATAGGCGACTGAAATATCCTGAGCCAGAGATTCAATATCAGATTTCAGATGAATGGTGAATGGATCGACTCTGATAATCAAGCCATTACCGCGTAGACAGCGCATCAATTCTGCGTGGGACGTCTCTGAAATTTTCAATTGCCTGGTTTTTCCAATAAGTAGTCTAGTCGAATCAACTCATTGAGAAGGTCGACAAAAAAAACTCTTTCGGCTGCTTGACCATCTTCAATAGCCAAGTTTGAAAGCTCTCCAATGAGTTCTTGGGGGTTTGTTAAGCCATCTGAAACCAAGTTAAGCGCAATTACCGCCCAAGGCGACATCAGAAAGGTCGAACCCGTTATTGGATGAAACAGGACGCAAAAAGAACCATCGCTCCACACGGGGAGCGATGTTAGAGGCATAACAAGGCGAAGCTCTGAGGGCTCTATGGCAAGCAACGACTATTTAAATGTGAAATAGTGGCGCTCTTGATCACCAGAAACCGTCGGCGTTTCATAAATTTTCTGGCTAATCACTTGAGTTTTATCTCCAGGATTATCTACCAGCGGACCGCTCGACCAAAGACTTTGGCTCGTAGAGTTTGCCACAGCAATCCAGTTGGCCTCAAAGTAATCAATAAACATTTGTGGCGTCCAATTGACACCATTGATGGTAACGTAGCCATTGCTTTGAGCGACTGCGGCAAGATCAATCTGCGCACCAACACAACTTCTCACCCCCGTGAGAAGCTTCTCATTCAGTTGTGCTACAACGATGTGCGCATTAAAGCCATTGACATTCGAACCTGAGAATAAGGAAGCCACTGTCCCACTTGCATTACAAACAATTCCCGCATCAGTACACAAATCAGCAACGTTATACAAATCCGTCCTGAGATATCGGGTCTTGGACGATGTCGTGAACGTGATAACGGTTCCAGTATTAGGGTTCGTTTTAGAGAAAATACCAGGTCTGCTAGGGCAGCTAGTATTGAAAAGCTTATCCCAAGGCTTGCCAATATTTGATCTTGATGAATTATCCGCCCAGTTAATAATGTACCAAGACTCATCCAGAACCCCTGTAAGGTGGTCATTATTTTTCATCAAACTGGTTGCCGGATTCATGGCCATCGAACCCCACATTGAAGGGGTACGGCAATGCCAGGCGAGCACAGGACGACTCGCCAATGTAGTCACCAAAGGAACGGCAAGCAAGCCCGCTTTTTTTAGCAGCTTACGGCGACTATTTGTTTGCGATGTATCGGACAAAGAAGCCTCTGGCACAGTAGCCTCGGTTTCGGTTTGATATTTTTTGTCGCTGGTATTCATAATTGCCTCGCCTGACAGCCATCTAATTGGTTGAACACAACCCATACCAAAATTAAGCAAAAATCATTCCAGAGCTGCATGTACAAATAACCCATTGAAAACAAAAGGGCAAAAAAAAACTTGTCGCTATTTAGTGACAAATTATGTCTTTGATGTAAAAAAATCCGACACACAAACTCTGTATTCGGATGTTGCCGCACCACCCTGATTATGGCTTCGATAGAAACCGGGGCTACCCCCCTTTAGACTGGCCCCATAAACTGATCAACCAATCAACCAATCAACCACTTAAGAAAGCTTTCTGCCAAAAAAACGATTGCCACTGCACCAGGAAGCATTCCAAAAAACGTACCAATGAGGAAATCTTTTAGTTGAATGTGCGTTGTACCAGCAACCATGTTCACAATTGCAAATGGCGCAATCGGCAACATTCTCAGAACAATTACCGACAAAACCCCTTGTTTTCCCAGTCTCAAACTTAGCCGATTCACTCGCTCCCCAGCTATTCGACAAAGTGCCTGATGGCCAAGCCAATGACCCATGAGAAAACTCAGACAAGCTCCAATTGATGCACCAAGGATTGCATACCCCAATCCCAGCCACGGCCCCCAAGTCATTGAGCAAGCTAGAATGATTACAGCCAGTGGAACTGCAAAAACACTAGCAATGGTCACTCCCCCTAAGGCTATTAGCGGGTTTGCTTCGATGCCAAACAGTCTTAGCCGGGAAAGCAACAACTCTAGGCCAATCTCGCCATCAAGACCTTTAGCACGCCAGAAAAATGCAAAAATAACGAGCATAAGCAGCAACACCGCCAACAATGTGACCTTCTTGCGGATTTGATACTCGACAGATACCTCTTTCATTTGTCGCAGGGATCAGCTGCCACGCCAAGATAATTAACAAGCGCACCCCGTAAGTGCGCGACATTGTCACCTTCAAAAATCGACCCGTGCAAACCGGATATCTGAACTTCATTTAGGCCAGAAACCATAAATTTTCGCCACGGTGCAAACAACCAGCGCTCCCATTTGACCAGTCCGGACGACTTAATCAGCAAAGCAGAACCAGCGTAGCTCTCAACCCGATAATCAGCCATCGCCTCAATTTGTGCCACCAACCCTGGGTCACT
>ERZ724516.765-NODE-765-length-19585-cov-9.900051_pt1 | contig 19585 bp, 17 predicted proteins | sample MGYA00376049_ERZ724516 | MGnify/ENA primary metagenome ERZ724516 (study PRJEB28724, sample SAMN07190886) | activated sludge metagenome | isolation source: activated sludge of sewage treatment plant in Hong Hong | place: USA: Christiansburg, Virginia | collected... | reverse complement strand
AAAACTTGCTAGACAAATACAGCTATTTAATTTTAATTCTAACTTGTATCGCAGGATATATTGCGACAGTAATTTATTGGAAAAACGCCGACCAGACGAAATAAAAGAACTACTACCGATAATCGAGTAGACGCCATCACTGATTACTCTGATGTCTGCGCGGCTCGCACCAGCATGATTAAGCGAGTTAAGCTCATCATATTCGAAAATAAGTTTACCAAAGCTATTATACTTCGAGGACATACACAACCTTCATTAACTTGACCGATCTTGTTGATTGTAATCAAGCATGGAGATATACCCACGAGACTTGAAACGATTAAGGGTCACGGCATTGCAGAGTATGGGGCTTCGTGGTAGGCGCTAGCCACTTGCTAGTGCTTCGTGTCCTTACCCCGCACACAGGTGACGTTCACTTCCTAGTAAATAAATGCCATTTCAAACATCCTTTCTCTCTCTGAATTTAGCTACTTTTACAGAGGAGTTTGCCATTGCTGGTACACACAGCAGCTACCTCAAAAGCGGGGTTCATGCTTCGCAGACACAATTGTGCAAACCGAATTTTCAATTTTCCGTATTAACATTTGTGGCAAAATTCCCCTCCTTTGATTAGCTTCAAAACGATATAGAGCATTTTAGCTGACGAAACAAACATTAACGACAAGAGAAAATAATATGAATGGATTTAAAATAACAACTCAAGATGGACAGGAAATAAAATTTGAATTTTATGTCGACACTGCACCAGTTACATCTATAGCTTTTCAAAATATTTTACCATTTTCAAGAACATTTAACCACGCAAGAGTTTCTGGACAAGAAATTTGGATAGACAATGTTCCAAAACTAGACATTATTCAAGAGAATGCTTCAGTATTTGCAGAACCTGGAGAAGTTGTATTCGGACCAACAAAACCAAGCAGGACAAAGACAGCAAATTGTTTTGGTATTTATTACGGTGAAGGAAAAGGGTTAGACGCTTGTAATATATTTGCGAAAGTGGTTGATACCGACAAACAAAAATTGTTTGATCTAGGGAATAGTATTTGGAAATATGGTTCGCAGGAGTTGACACTTTCAAAACTCGACAAATGACTCGATGAAAAGAAAAGCGCCCTATAATCGAGTAGAAGGCTCACCAGATTATCCTGATGCCTGCTCGGCTCACACCAACCTGCGTAAGCGAGTTGTGCTCATCCCCTTCGAAAATAGGTTTATCAAAGCTATTATACCTCGTGGACATACACAACCTTCATTAACTTGACCGAATTTGTTGATAGTATTCAAGCATGCAGATATACCCACGAGACTTGAAACGATTAACGGTCACTGCAGTACCGAGTATGGGCTTCGCGCTATACGCCAGCCTCTTGCTAGTGCTTCAGGTCGTTATTCCTCATACAGGAGACGTTCACTCATTCGTAAATAAATGTCCTCTCAGACATCCCCACTATCTCTGCTTTTAGTTACTTTTACAGAGGAGTTTGCCAATACGTTGCGCGCACGAAATGTATTTGTACTTTGTAGGGTGCAGTTTAACTTTGTAAGGTCGTTTTTAAACAACATTTTGTTGCATGGGACAATTTGGTTTTTCAAAATCCCCCAACAACACATTCATAAACGTTATCTCATATTAAAATCAACTATAACAAACTTTAAATGATATATTTAAGAAAGATTACTTTTATTATCTTCTCTTTATTGTTTCAAACCAATCTTTTCGCGCAGTATTATTTAAATAATCTCGCAAGTCCCGTTATTTTAATTGAATCTTCAATTGCTAAAAGTCAAGGGATATTGGTCACGTCTAAAGAACCTTATTTAGGCCAAATAATTCTAATTTCGTCTTTAAGTACCTTTACTAAAGAAAATACAAGTCCCACCAGTATAAATAATTTGGACTTTATTGATGAACTAGTTTCAGTTTCACATTTTTTTAGGAAAAAGGAAAAGGACTTTCTGGCAGAGTATTCAATGGAATATGGTGAATGTAACCCTTTGAAAATTCAATTTAATTTTAAAACTTTAGTGGATTCCACGAATTGTGTAACATTTTTGGATAATAGTGATGTGGTTGCAATTAAACTTTATGATAATAAAAATAGTATTGATAAGCGATTTGTGAAATTTGATGGCATATGTGCATTAAGGCCGTTAATTTACGATTCAAGTCAAGAAAGTGGAATGGATAGACCAAAACTTGACCAAAGAAGTATTATTGTTTTCTGAGAATAGTGAAGAATCTACGAAGATACACTTGATGGATATTAATATTCTAGAAAATCCCCATGGCATAAATATAATTCCATTATTAGGCACAAATTATATTAGTAGAGTGTTATTTAAAGTTAAAAATGAATTGATCAGTTTTTATGGAATTGCAAATAAAGAGCAGAAAATTTTTGAATTAAACATATCTAAAATTTTTAAAGATTCAAATTAGAAAATTGAAATTAAATAAGATATGACAACCAGTGCTTTAACGCAAGTTTTGGATATTGCCAAAAACCGTCGCAAGGCAAAGCCATTTGATTAAAATAAAAAAAATGACAAACAAACAATTTTAAAATAATCAATCATGAAAGTAGTAATTGCTGCACTGTGTCTTTGTTCCCTTTTGATAAATTCCTCCTGTAAAAAAGTCATTGAAAGTGAAGGTTATGTAAATGTGGAAGGTGGTAAAATATGGTACAAAATCGTGGGAGAAGGTGATGGAATTCCTTTATTAATTCTTCATGGAGGACCTGGCTCAAGGAGTTGTTCAATGATTCCCGGGTTATCATTACTGGCTGAAAACCGTCCAGTAATATTCTATGACCAACTTGGTTCTGGAAATTCCGATAGGCCTACTGACACGATCCTTTGGAAAACGGAAAGATTTGTAAACGAAATAGATTTTTTAAGAAAAGCCTTGAAACTTGACAACGTTCACATAATGGGTCATTCTTGTGGCAGTACTTTTTTAATTGAATACATGATTACTAAGCAACCCAAAGGAGTTAAATCTGTAATCTTCTCAAGTCCACATATCAGCAGTCCTGATTGGATGGCAGATGCCAAAATTTTACTTTCTCAACTCCCCATGAGTATTCAAGACACAATTTCTAAATATGAAGCCTTAAAAAACTACACCGCTCCTGAATACCTGGTTGCAACTGATTCTTTTTATGCCAGGCACCTATCCCGAAAGCATTGGCCTATTCATCCAAACGTAGAATGCGAAAATGTACCAGGTTTCAACGATCAAATTTATGAATATATGTGGGGACCAACGGAGTTCAATATTACCGGTACCCTTAAGGATTTTGATCGGTCAGTAGATTTAGATAAGATCACAGAACCAATACTTTTCATGGCAGGTGAATTTGATGAAGCTAGACCGGAAACGATGTATAGATATCAAAAATTATCAAGGAATGCAAGTGTTGAAATTATAGAAAATGCCGGTCACAAGACAATGATCGATCAACCGGAGAAAGTTTATGAAGCCGTTAGTAGATTTTTTAATAAAGTTGAAAATAATAAATAATGACTGCACACAGCAATCGATAAAAATAATTCATAGCCATCCTGTACGATGAATACAATTTTTAGCTAATCATTTGTGTAACACGGAAAACAATAACATAAAACCATATAAAAAATAATGCAAGACATACTATTTGACTTTATATCAAAATACATTTCTTTGACAGAAGAGGAGAAGAACGCATTACTTTCTTTAGACATATTCCGATCTGTTAGGAAAGGGACCATTTTACTTAATGAAGGGCAGAAATCACAGGATGAATATTTTATTCTGAAAGGATGCATCCGAAAATATTACATCATAGATGGTGAAGAGCGAACTACAGCCTTTTTTACAGAAATGGAAGGATTAACGCCCCATTGCGTTAAAAATAATGCCCCGTCTGAATATTTTATAAGTTGTGTTGAGAATTGCATTTTAACTGTTGCAAACCCGGGAATGGAAGTTGAATTATTTACTAAATTTCCTAAATTTGAATTAATGTGTAGAAAATTGTCAGAAGAACTATTGGCAGGACAACAACTAAATTTTGACGAGTTTAAGACCTCATCACCTGAACAACGATACTTGAATTTGCAACTAAAAAGACCAGACCTTATTCAACGTGTACCACAGCATCAATTAGCAAGTTTTTTAGGAATTAAACCTCAATCATTGAGTAGGTTAAGAGCACGAATTTTAGAGAAAAATAAAATTTAAGAATCATTACTTTATTAAAGTTTCAGAGTTGTTATTTATATTAGTAATCAACGAAATAAATATTATTAAATTTATAAATAGCGTCTTCAATAATGCTGAATATCAAATATTTATTTTAATTTTATAAGATTTTATTTATTTCTGAGTTTTATTAATTGCCAGACACAATCATCGAAGTTTCATTCTAACTTCTATCTTTATTTGAGTGATTAAATAGTCTCGATAAAAAATTATTTGCTCCGAAATGTTTATTGAGCCATAATCATTAAAAAATCTCATGAGTTTTACACAGGACCCCCATGACAACAAAATACTTCAACTCTGCAGGGATGGAAAAGTAGCTGAAGCTATCAAACTACATAAAGAGTTAACAGGGGCAGCTTTGAAAGAAAGTAAAGATTATGTAGATGGATTAATATCTAAGTACGGTATAATGATCCCTGAAAGCAATAAAGCTTGTTTTATCGCCACCGTGTGTTATGGTAATAATGATGCACCGGATATTTTAATTTTAAGAAAATTTCGGGATGGAATTCTACTTAAAACTATTTGGGGCAAAGCCTTAGTTGATGTGTATTATTTTGTTTCACCGTTTTTTGCATCAATAATTGCAAATTCGGGATTTTTAAAAAAGATTATTAGAAAAGGTTTGCTTGAGCCAATAGTTTTCAGAATTATAAAAGGAGTAAGAATTAAATATTGATTCATATTTCGGGGTAAATATATTTCTAAAAACCCTTGATAGCACTCAACTTAAAGTTAGTCATACTGTAAACCTTAGCTTCCATAACCAATGCATAACTGTTCTTCGTAAGGATATTTTTACCATTTTTCTTGAAAAAAAGTAAGGAAGCAAAGAATCCTTGTCTTCGCATTACTAGTTGGATAAGCAGGCTCTATAAATTTCAAATTACTTAACTTAAGTGAACGAGTGATTGCGTCCTGTGACTCTACATTTGTAGCATTATTTAACATAAACTACAAGAGAAATGCAAAAGAAAATAATATGGATTGGACTTGTTTTGGTTTTTACAAGCATTTTACATGCGAATGCCCAATATGCCAAACATGATAGTACTTGCAAAAAATGGTTTGTTGGGAGTACTTTATTGATGTTAGGAAATTTAATTCCTGACGACCCGAATCCACCTAAGTTCTTTCAATTAAATGTTGGATATAGAATAACGCCCAAAGATGTTGTTAGCATTGAGTTTAAGAAATCGCGTTTTGCCTGGCCACTAGGCATTCCATGGGGACCATCATTTGATGCAGAGGGAGAAAATTATCCAGGATATATAAGCCAATATGTACCCTCAATAGCATATAATCGGTTTTGGTGGAAAGGATTATATACAGGTGTTTATGCGCTAAATGCTTTTCAAAAATATTATAATGAGGAAAATATAAAAATAAAAGACGGATACACCTTATTTATGACCTATCGCTTGGGGTATCAGCTTAAATTGTTTAAAAACCGCTTCTTTTTTGAACCATCCATTGGTTTGACTCATTGGCCTGTGCAAACCAATGTACCGGAATCCTTTAAATCAGTAGAAAATAAATGGCCTAACTACTTTGGATGGGAACCAGGGTTTCATTTTGGGTTTAATTTTTAAATGAGAAATGAATCCAATTACTTCCCCTCTGATATAGCTAGAGTTTATATATACGTATTTTTTCAATGAAGCCTTTCCTGAAATAGCAAGATAATTATTTGATTTCAGGTTGATTATAAGCAAAATTAATTTTGCAGACACTAAAACGCACATATTCCTGAGAGGTACGATCCGGGATGGGCTAACTTATGCTCAGCGTTCCATGGCGAGTGATATACAATAATTTAAAGATGAACTATGATCGTGGGGTTCGGCGTAGGTTAACCTACGTCGGGGTGTCATCAAAGTTTACTTTGAAATGTGCAAAAATGATGTGTATAAACCCTAGCTTCTAGAAGCGTGTCGGCTGGCGGCGTTTACTGCCTTGAGTTTTTTAACTAAAAAAATTAAGAATACCTTCCTTTCTTAACTTAAGTGAACGTATTCAGGCACCACGCCACTTTACTTTTGCCACATCATTTAACATCAATCAAAAAAGAAATGCAAAAGAAAATTTTATGGATAGGTCTTGTGCTATTGTTGACAAGTACAATCCAGCTTAACGCACAGTATGCTAAAACTGACACCACCTACAATAGGTGGTTCATAGGCAGTACCATCTTTTTATTGGGTAACATATCTTCCGTAAACCCTCCCAACTTTGCTCAACTCAATTTAGGCTACCGCCTTACAGGAAAAGATGTAATTAGTCTAGAACCAAAAACCTGGAAATATGCCTGGCCAAATGGTATTCATCCATTTTTAAACAAATCATACGGAAAGTCTGAAGAAAAATTTCCGGGCTATGTTCGTGAGTTTGGCTTATCTGTATCTTACCAACGTTTTTTGTGGAAAGGTCTATATGCCGAACTTAATGTAATGCCTACTTTGCAAATTTTCCTGAACGACCAAGGCAAAAAAATCGATAATGGTTTTCAGATTTTCAACACCTACCGTGTTGGATATCACATCAAACTATTTAAGGACAGATTTTTTATTCAACCATCTGTTGCAGTTACCCACCGTGCTTATCATACCATATTGCCTGATGGTTTTAAACAGTTAGACGATAAATGGCCGAAATTCGTCTTCGGAGAACCTGGATTTCATTTTGGATTTAATTTTTAGTAATTTAGCAGTGTTAAAACAATACTGACTTTAACATATAATAAAGATAGATAAAACACCAGCCACCATTCGGCATTGTGTAACACTAATCCGAATCAAATCTAAACGAAACAAAAAATGAAATCATTTTTAATTGTATTATCATTAATATTTTCAATACACTTTATTGGAAATGCCCAAATAATAAAATTGAAATCTGTAGAAGGATTTGTACAAACAGAAGATTATGTAAAACTCCATTACCAAATTCTTGGTCAAGGCCAGGACACTATTGTTGTGATTCATGGTGGAGGGGTTTTTGGTTCAGCATATTTAGTTCCTGACCTCACGCCATTGGCAGCACATCATGTCCTGGTGTTTTTCGATCAAGCTGGCGCTGGCTATTCCACTGTGGTAAAAGATACTACAAGGTATTCCATAAATAATACGATCAAGGATATTGAAGTCATCCGAAAACATTTCAATTTGAGAAAATTAAACCTTCTTGGTCATTCTACAGGTGGTTTAATCTGCGGTTACTATGCGACTAATTATCCGGACAAAATAAAATCCATGATGTTAGTGGCTCCTTTACCGGCCGCAGCTAGTATGACAAAAGGTTGGGTGAACAAAAATGACAGCATTACAACACTCCTCGCAAAACAAAACAAAAAAATATATGCAAACAATCCGGCCGACTCAACCAAAGCCTGTTGGGATTACTATTCACTTTGGATGCGCGGTTATGCAGCATCCTATGTATCGGGTAGAAATATTTGGGGAAACATTTGCAACTGCAATCAGGCTAATTTGACTAGTCCATTTAGTTATTACATTATGAAATCGATAGGTAACTGGGATATTACTACCCAACTTGCAAATGTTAAGGCAAGAGTGCTGCTGCTGGTGGGTGACAATGATGCAATACCATTTGCCTCTTTTGAGCACTGGAACAAAAGTTTACCCAATAGCACGTTGATTAATTTCCATGGAGCCGGACATGCTCCGAATTCTGATGAGCCTGCTGCATTTTTCATAGCTGCTGAAACATTCTTACAAGGCAAAACACCCGATAAATCGATGATGGATGCATTTGGTGCAGGAGTTATTCTGCCCGATGACTTGAAGGGGAATCCCTATCTAAGGGCTAGAGCTGCTGTTATTGGAATAGAAAATGAGCTTGTCCGATTGGCGAACAATGCAAAGTGGGATGACATGTCCAATATTTATACGAATGATGGCACTATTTATGCACCTGGTGCGCCACCAATAACGGGTAAGAATGCAATAGCTACTTTTTGGCGTACAGTGGCCAAAAGAGGGATGCATTCTTTGCAACTGCATTTGGTAGATTTAGAAATTTCGGATAACTTGCTCATTGCCAAGGGTAAATACGCCATGCGAAATAAACAAAATGAAATTCTTGATTTAGGTAAATTTATGGCCATTTATAGAAAAGAAGATAACAAATGGCGACTTCAAACAGACATGTTTAACTCCAGTTTAGAGACACGTTCGCCACTCGAAGTACCAGACTACCTGACACTAAAAAATGAATAAAAATATAACAAAATTTAAAAATTCAAAGCAAAGAAATTGTCAAACTAGAAAGTATATAAGTTACGATGGCTTCTGAGTAATTCAAAACTTAAAACAACTAATCAAATATCTATACTTTTTGATAGTTTAGTGGGATAAATTGGCAATTGTCCATACATTCAGATGTTATACGTAACTTTGCCCACACATTCTAACAGAGACAATAACGAATAAATGCTATGGTACTATCTGAGTTTATACCAAGTCCCTATTTAACTGAATTTGTTAGGGTATTTAGAGTGGTGCATTTCGTTTTTGACGACATTTCAACAATCCCTTACAAGCCCTACCCCCCGAGACCAGAACATTGTTTAAGTTTTTATCCTCGAGATACTGAAACTGTAGAGTATGTAAACAATGGAACAAAAATAAAAAACTTGAATACTGTTTTGATTGGACAGCAAACGCAGGTTACAAATAGATTTGTAGGGAAAGACTTTTTAGTATTTCAAGTAGTTTTTAGTCCAGGTGGGCTTTTTCGTTTAACGGGTATTCCTTCCCATCAATTAAATAATTGCTACTATGATGCTGAAACTATTTTTAATAAGGATATTAAAGAGGTAAATGACAAACTGAACGATGGTATTAATTTTAATGAAATGGTTGTTGTGGTAGAATCATTTTTATTAAAACAAATAAATAAGAACGTAAAGGAATTCCATAGGTTAGATCAAGTAAGCAAAATAATCTTGAATACAGATAAAATATTAAATGTGGAATGGCTTGCTAAAGAATCATGTTTAAGTTTACGGCAATACGAAAGAAAGTTTATGGAACGCATGGGCATTTCTCCAAAACATTTCAGTAAAGTCGTTCGTTTTGAAAATGCTTTCAGAATGAAAAACAAAGCGCCCAATTTAGATTGGCCATCTATTGCATTTAGGTGCGGGTACTATGATTATCAGCATTTGGTGAAGGACTACAAAGAGCTTACAAATCAAACCCCAACAAACTTTCACCTTCTTGACAATGGTTCTCCTGAGAGAAAATTTGGTGAATCGGACACCTATTAAAATGTCGTTTTTTTACCACCTAACTACTTTCCATTTTCTAGACATTTGTATTGTAAAAATAAAATAATGCAAAATGAAAAGAAAAAATTTTTTACTGACGACAATTGCTGCCATTCCTGCTCTCTTGATTGGACAAAATGTTCAAGCACAAAAAACAAACCGTCCTAAAAAAGGCTTTGTAATAAAAGCGACAGAAAGCAGATTTAACGAGAAGACACTAATTGGTGGAAAAAACCCAAACGACATTAAAGTTTCCCAAAAAGACACAAACGGCGACTTGACAGTTTTTGAATATACTGGAAATGAAAAAGGTGGGCCTCCATTGCATGTTCATCCACATCAAGACGAAATATTTTTTATCGTTCAAGGTGAATACCTTTTTCAAGTTGGCGAAGACAAACATAATTTAAAAGCAGGCGATACTATATTTTTGCCAAGAAAAGTGCCACATGCCTTTGCACAACTAACCGACAAAGGAAAAATGTTTTTTCTTTTTCAGCCATCAGGAAAAATGGAAGATTTTTTCAAAGCATTAGGCAATCTAACTTCTCCGCCTTCCCCCGAAGAAGGAGCTAAAATTTTTGCTGACCACGACATGAAAGTATTAGGACCACCATTACAATTTTAACTATATAATAGAATGATAAAAACCAATGAACAACAACTAAGTATTCGTTTGGCTTGAAAAGCTTATCCGGCGTGTACGTAAAAAACCAGGTTGAATGGATCTGTATTTCTTAACGTATATTATGGAGACATCCCGATTGAAGTTGTTAATACTTAATACTTTGCTTTGTATTTCATTTTTTTTACTGATGCAGTCCATTCCCTTTTTAACCATAGTTATGAATACTTTCCCTTACCCACTTTCTTATTCTTGAAAATATATTTAGTTGTATTGAAGATCGGCTAAGTCAATATCTGGCGGATCTATCATGTGAAAAAATCCGAAAACAATCAAGTTACATTACTTACAAGATATATGAAATGGAAATATTTAGTTGATCAATATTTTACCTTATAATGCCGTGCTGATAGTCTTTTGACCAAAATTTGTTGAATTATTCACATTTTCCATACGGTATTAGCTACTTTTACAGAAGAGTCTGCCATACGGGGCAAACTCAGAGGCTACAATAAATCATCAGTTCAGTGGTTAAATGAAACTTTGTGCTTCTCCACCTGAATTAATTTTTCATGTAGAGAAGAAGTATTGGAGTGATATCCGTGTCAATATTTTAAGTAGAATCTCTTGTCAACTAAAAATTTTACAATCTTTTAAAATCTTCGTAATGAATAATAAAATTGCTCTTTTATTTATTTTATTAATTCTTTCAACAATTAATAATACACAAGGACAAAACGCAACAACCTATACAAAGTCCGACTATGATCGAGCAACAACAATGTTAGCCGGCAATACTAGCAAATTGATTGATAATGATATACGTCCACAATGGTTGCCGGATGGAAGACTTTGGTATAGATCGTTGAAAGAAAGCCAGACTGAATTCAAATTATTTGATCCTACCAAAAAAAATCAAATTGTAGCAAATTCTCAAAAAGATCTTTTCGAGAAAGGTGCAGTTAAATTAGATATCAGTAAAGGATCCCAAAATGAAGTATTGTCTCCTGATGGTAACTATTCCGCCTTTATTCGAGATTGGAATCTGTGGATAAGGGACGTTCATAATGGCAATGAAAAAGCATTAACCACAGATGGAATAAAGGATTTTGGTTATGCTACAGATAATGCAGGTTGGAAGCAAAGTGACCTTCCCATCCTTAGTTGGTCGCCAGATTCTAAAAAAATAGCAACATTTCAACAAGATCAACGACATGTAAGCAATATGTATTTAGTTAAAACAAAAGTAGGCGCACCAGAATTGAAGCAATGGAAATATCCTATTCCCGGTGATTCGGACATTATTCGCATTCACAGGCTTATAATTAATGTAAGTGATGAACCAAAAATTATCAAACTTCAAATGAATGCTGATGCGAGACGCGGAACATTATGTGATGATATTTCATGTGAGGGTGGATTTGATGATGTGGCGTGGAGTGATGATAGTGGGCAACTTGTTTTCGTATCCACGAGTAGGGATCACAAAAAAGAAAATATAAGAATAGCCAATACTCAGACTGGTGAAGTCACGGACATCTTTGAAGAAGTAGTGAATACACAATATGAATCCGGACAGGGCGGAATTAATTGGAGATACTATTCAAAAACCAATGAGATTATCTGGTACTCTGAAAGAAGCGATTGGGGTCACTTGTATTTGTATGATGCAAGCACTGGAGTAGTAAAAAATCAAATCACTTCTGGCAATTACCTGGTACGTAAAATTTTAAATGTTGATCAGAAAAATCGTGTAATTTATTTTGAAGGGAGCCAAAATGAAGGCCAAGGCAATCCATACTTTAGTTATTTCTACAAAGTAGATTTTAATGGCAAAAACCTGAAGATGTTAACACCCTCAATTGGTGATCACACAATTACTATATCACCCAATGCAAAGTATTTTATCGATTCGTATTCGCAGGTTGATTTACCTCCAATCCATGAAGTTAGAGACATGAATGGCAAACTTGTCAGCACCTTAGAGAAAACTGATATTTCCAGGCTGACAGCTACAGGTTGGAAGCCACCTACTCCTTTTACAGTTAAATCTGCCCAGGGACAATGGGATCTATATGGCCTGTTATTTACACCTAAGGCAATGAAGCTTGACGAAAAGCTGCCAGTGATCGTTAATATCTATCCGGGGCCTCAGGGTGGAAGTGTTGGTTCTTGGAGCTTTATTGCATCCAGAGGAGATAATCAAGCACTTGCAGAACTAGGCTTTGTAGTGGTTCAAATTGAAGGTAGTTGCAATCCAAATAGATCTAAATCATTTCATGATGCGTGCTATGGCAACATGGGGGAAAATACGTTGCCTGATCAGATTTCAGGTTTAAAGCAATTACAAGAGAAATATGAATTTCTTGATTTAGATAACGTAGGGATATGGGGACACTCAGGAGGTGGATTTGCCACAGCGGCAGCAATGTTTAAGTATCCTGATTTTTTCAAAGTTGGGATTTCAGAATCTGGTAATCATGACAACAGAAATTACGAAGACGACTGGGGGGAACGATATATTGGTTTAGAAACTAAAGACAATAACGGTGTTTCTAACTATGAAAAACAAGCAAATCAAATTTTTGCAAAAGATCTAAAAGGCAAATTACTGCTGATACATGGTGGAATGGACGATAATGTGCCTCCATATAACTCTTATTTAGTAGTGGATGCTTTGATCAAAGCAAACAAAGATTTTGATTTCATACTATTGCCAAATGCACGACATGGTTATGGAAAGGATAGTTATTATATCATGCGCAGACGCTGGGACTACTTTGTACAAAACCTAATGCATGCTGTGCCTCCAAAAGAATATGTCATTAAAATAGCCGCTGATCCAAGAAACAAATAAGCAATTACTCCGGACTTTGTGGGTATAAAGGACAGCCGAACGAAGAAGGTTAGGTTGAAATTGGTTATTAGATTAAAGTTGAATACAGGAATATGGGCTTTGCTACAGAACTTGCAAAAGTACTTATAGAAAATGCTTCTAACTTAGAAACTGTGCTTTCAATTCAAGCAAATACATTGGGCAATTTGAATTCTTCGGTCATAGTACTGTTGAGTTGTGGATTTGAAAAGATAGATGAGACAGACGGAAAGGAACTTGGTATATTGTGGAAGTGGGAATTAAAAAGGAAAGGTTAAGTAAAACATTTACGCCGTAGTGATAAAAGAGTTAGTTATGAATAGAGGTTCCTATAGTTATAGGAAAATTGAAGGATATTCAACAAATTGTCGTCTAACAATATTCATGACAGCACATAATTACATCGGAGTGCTTATTTTATTTGGAAATTTATCTTCCTTCTCTGGAGAATTCACTTATCAATGAAAAAAATATTTTTATCTTTCTCGTTTCTACTTTTCTATATGCTTGTTTATTGTCAGAAGCCCGAAAACATAAATATTACCTTAGAAATTGTATTCAATAATGACAATATTGTTTTAGATGATCCTGTTTACCAAACAGACAATGGTACATCAATAAAATTTGAAACCCTCAAATTTTATATCAGCCAAATTCAGTTATTGAAGAACGACAAAGTGGTTTTTGCTGAACAAAATAGCTATCATCTAATAGATATCTTTGATCCGGCATCGCTAAATATTTTATTAACTCCACAACAAAATATTAATTTTAATAAAATTAAATTTAGTCTCGGTGTTGATAGTGTCACCAATGTATCCGGAGCAATGGGCGGAGATTTGGATCCCACAAAAGGAATGTATTGGACATGGCAAAGTGGTTATATCAATTTCAAAATGGAAGGCAGATGGGCCAATAAGCATAATCTCAAAAATGAATTCGAATTTCATTTAGGTGGATATCAATATCCATATAATCCTGTGCAGACTGTTGAGTTAACAACTACCGACAACAATTGGAACATCGTCTTGGATCTCGGTCAATTTTTTAATGCAGTTAATCTAGATAGACAAAAAAGTATCATGTCGCCCTGTGCAGACGCGGTTTTACTTTCACGACAGGTTGCAAAATGTTTTCGCATAAGATGAAAAAGAGTGTCATTGCATTGTTGTGTTTTTTCTTGTTCGCTTTTACCATAAATGAAGACTTTTTCGTGGTACCTGAGAATTTCCCTCATCCTGTATATGACTTTTCTAAGAACCCATTGACTGAAAATAAAATTTTACTAGGAAGAACATTGTTTTACGAGCCCTTACTATCCAAAAACAATACAATTTCTTGCGAAAGTTGTCATTCTCCTTTCTCTGCTTTTACACATATTGACCATCAATTGAGTCATGGGATCCACGATAGTATTGGTACGCGAAATTCGACAGCACTTATGAATTTGGCTTGGCAAAAATCTTTTATGTGGGATGGAGCTGTTAACAATTTAGATATGCAGGCGCTGGCACCTATCTCTCATCCTGCTGAAATGGGAAGCAGTATTATAGAAGTAGTAGATAAATTAAATGCTTCTCCAAAATATCGTCTTTTATTTTACAAAGCTTATAAGGATAGCCTCGTAACAGGTGAAAAAACATTGAAAGCTATTTCGCAATTTATGCTAACATTGGTAAGTGCCAATTCAAAATATGATAAAGTAATGCGCAAAGAACTAAGCTTTACCGAGCAAGAAGCAAATGGATATTTATTGTTCAAGATTAATTGTTCATCTTGTCACACTGAACCACTATTTACCAGTGGGAATTTTGAGAATAATGGTCTGGCCATGGACGCTGATCTGAGGGATATTGGAAGAATGAAAGTAACTAATCTATCTCAAGATTCATTAAAATTCAAAGTACCTACGCTCCGCAATATAGAATACAGTTACCCTTATATGCACGATGGAAGATTCAAAAGATTGGCAGAAGTATTGAATCATTATACCAATGGTATTCAACAGTCAAACACTTTAGCAAATCAGTTAGAACATGGCATTTTACTTACCTCAAATGAAAAGGTAGACCTGATCACTTTCTTATTAACACTTTCAGATAAAGACTTTGTTTTTAACCCAAAGTTTCAATATCCAAGATAAATTTCACATTCATTGAGGGATTCGGATAAAACAGTCGTCTAAGCCATTTGAATACTCATTTATGAAATTTATTTAGAGAAATGACAAAAATAATTTTGGTAATTGTATTGTTTGTAAACACTGCTTTTGTTTATGCACAGACCAATCCTGCTATAACTTCCTGGATGCAAAACACTACCATTAAAGCCAGACACTATGTGGCAGGTAATTCAACACCCATCAATGACGCATCGTTCGTTAATTGTCAAGCTGTGCAGTATAACACTACTGATGTTTATGTGACTACTACTGGCCTACCAAGCTACGTTACAGGTCCATTTTTGGATGGGAATCCTACATTAGCGACCAATCAAAATGCAATTTTTAGAATTCCGTTAAACCCTGCACAAAATACAGGGACTCCGACGAGTACAACAGGTGGAAATATTGGGGTTTTCATAAATGGTGTTGCTTTATTCGATTTCAGGGATGGTGTCGCGTGGAATAATACAACTCAATCATTGTGTGGTGGACCCGGAAACCCTGCTTGTCCTGGTGGCATGGGGGCTACACAAGCCTGGAACAGAGATGCAATATTGGCTGAAAGGGGAGGTTTTGATTGTTCTAAAGCACATCCTGCAATGGGCAATTATCATCATCATCAAAACCCAAGCGCCTTTGATTTGGATTTAGTAGTGTTGTCCACAATTTGTACACTTTATGATGCAGATGGATTGTATGCAATTAATAGTAGTATTCATTCACCATTGATTGGCTTTGCATATGATGGATTTCCTATTTACGGTGCATATGGTTACCAAAATGCTAATGGCACAGGTCCAATAGTTCGAATAAAATCAAGTTATTCACTCAATAGCGGCACCACGAGGACATTAGGCCCAAATGTAAGCACTACTTATCCATTAGGATATTTTCGAGAAGATTATCATTACACTGCAACTTCTGCAGGCACACCGGATTATTTAGATGAGCACAATGGAAGATTTTGTGTAACACCGGAATATCCTTCCGGAATTTACTGTTATTTCGCTACTGTAGATGCCAATTGGAACTCAACATATCCATACGTAGTAGGACCAACTTTTTATGGCAATAGAAATGCCGCAAAAGTTACATCTGTGCCCGGTGGCACTACTGCATATTTACCCGGCCCTCCACTTGGCATAAATTTAATAAGATTTGATGGCCTTAATAAGATTTCTTACAATGATTTACACTGGGAGACAGCTAGTGAATTGAATAATAAATATTTTGAAATCGAAAGATCTGTGGATGGGTTTACTTTCACCACAATTGGAACGGTTGAGGGTGCAGGGACCACGAGCCATATTTCATCATATAACTATAAAGACTTCGAAAGTAAAGCCCTGCAATGCTATTACAGACTTAAGCAAGTCGATTTCGATAATAATTTTACCTATTCAAAAACAATATCTTTAACTCGAGAGGCTTCTGTAGTAGACTATAATTTGAAAATATTTCCAAATCCGGCGAGTGACCTACTAGTTATTCAAATATTAGACATTAATAGGGAAAACCTAAAAATGGAATTGTTTGACTTTAACGGAAAATTAATTGAAACAACAAGTCTTTTACAAGGAAGTACGATTGCATATTTCGATACAAAAGGCATTTATAGCGGATTATATCTTCTCAAAGCAACCAACGAGAATGGCATTGTTATAGCTACAAAAAAGGTAGAAATTATTAAAAACTAATAAAAAAAAATAACTTGAAAAATTGGATTACGATTGCCTTCGTATTTATTCTTGGAGTAATAAATGCACAAACCAATCCTGCTATAACCTCCTGGATGCAAAACACTACCATTAAAGCCAGACATTATGTGGCAGGTAATTCAACACCCATCAATGACTCATCGCCCGTTAATTGTCAAGCTGTGCAGTATAATACTACAGATGTTTATGTAACAACTACTGGTTTACCTAGTTATGTTACAGGTCCATTTTTGGACGGTAACCCTTCAATAGCGAGCAATCAAAATGCAATTTTCAGAATTCCTTTAAACCCAGTTCCAAATACCGGAACCCCGGTAAATACGACAGGTGGTAATATTGGTATTTTTATAAATGGGGTTGCTTTGTTTGACTATAGGGATGGTGTGGCATGGAATAATACAACGCAATCATTATGTGGAGGACCTGGAAATTCACCATGTCCCGGTGGAATGGGCGCAACTCAAAATTGGAATAGAGATGCTATTCCGGCCGAGAAAAAAGGTTTTGATTGTTCAAAAGCGCACCCGGCAATGGGCAATTACCATCATCATCAGAATCCTAGTGCATTCAATTTAGACCTGGTAGTGATTTCCACTATTTGTAATCTATATAATGCAGATGGTTTATATGCCATAGATAGCACTTTGCACTCACCATTAATAGGTTATGCTTATGATGGGTTTCCTATATATGGCGCCTATGGTTACCAAAATGCTGATGGCTCCGGACCCATAGTAAGAATAAAATCTAGTTACTCGCTCAATAGCGGAAATACAAGGACGTTGGGTCCTGATGTAAGCAATACCTATCCATTAGGATATTTTAGAGAAGATTATCATTACACTGCAACTTCTGCAGGCACACCGGATTATTTAGATGAGCACAATGGAAGATTTTGTGTAACACCGGAATATCCTTCCGGAATTTACTGTTATTTCGCTACTGTGGATGCCAATTGGAATTCAACATATCCTTATGTAGTAGGCCCTACTTTTTATGGCACCAGAAATGCAGCAAAAGTTACATCTGTGCCAAGTGGCACGACAACCTATTCATCTACAGCAGGTAATGATAAAATCAATTTACAGGCGACACAAGTAAAAGTTTTTCCAAGCCCTACTAACGACTTGATAATAATTCAATTGATAGACATAAATAAAGAAAATTTAAAAGTAGAATTATTTGATATGACAGGAAGATTAGTTGAAACTACCAGTCTTTTACAAGGCAGCACCATCGCTTATTTTGATGCACAAACGTTGTACAACGGACAGTATCTAGTAAAAATTTCAAACAAAAATTCTGTCATCATTCAAAAAATAGTGGTGACAAAATAGTAATTGTAGCATGTTCGAAATTATTATTTGTAGAAGATTGGCGATCTCTTATTGTTTGCATTTTGACAAGATTAAGAAATTGAATTATACTTCGATCTATAACCATGAGTCTGGTTGTTCAGGATTAAAGAAATAATTCATATAAGACCATTAATAATAATCTAAACGACCTTCAGCTATGTATTATAATGTTTTGTTGACAACTTTATGTATTTTAAATATCCACCATTATCTTAATTAATTATTACAAAATTACGCCATAGAAATTGACCATTTCTGTTAGTATAAATCAAAGAATAAATGCCACCTGGAGTCCTGGAGGGAAGTTCTATTTTTATTTCATCTAGTGCAAATAATGGATTTAATTCTTTATAAAAAATCTGATCTCCGGAATTATTAAATATGTATAATTTCCCAGGAATTGGTTGCAGATATTCGAAATTAACTTTGAAAATTCCATTATTGGGATTCGGTCTAAGGTCCATTGACAACAATGACTCCAATCCCAAATTTTGTATCGGAAAAGACAAACTATCGATGGATCCAAATATCCTGAATTGTTTTTCCTTCAGCACCACACAATTGCCTGAATAAGCAAGTAGACCTACGTTATATGAACCGGGTGTATCAAATATCATGTGAAATTGATTCTCTATTTCACGTGATTGGATGAGATAAGATGATTCAATTATCCAATGCAAACTATCAGGAATGGGCCAGGTTACATCTACAGCGATTATTGGAATATTAATTACTCCCTCCCCTGCAACAATAAAATCGTAATCGTTGGACTTCTCTGCAAGATTTATTGTCCAATTGTCTTCAAGAATACAACCCCTTTGATCTGAAATCTGCAGGGCAACATCTCCGATTTCCGAAATATTGATCTGTGGCTGATCTCCTATTATTTCGCCATTTTGACTCCATAAGAAAGTCAACGTATTGTCATCAAATGTGTAATTAACTCCAGACGGAGCACATAAAACTGTATCTGAAAGGTTTACCCATTCAATATTACTTTGAGGACTGGGTAGTATCTCATAATTTTGATTCAAGGTACAAGTTCCAAGGACGGCTTTTAAATTCACAATACCAGACGGGCCGGAAAAAGTTTTTCCGCCGGAACCGTCTGGCCATTTGATTAATACTAAAGGATCAATATTATCAGGAAAATCAACCTTAATTATTCCATCATTCATACCTTCACAAGTTGGGGGCTTCACTTCAATAATTTCCGCAGCAAAAGTATTATTCTGAGTGATAGTCACAGGAATTCCAGGTGCAAAAATACAACCATCAACATTCCTTATTCGAACTTCATAAT
>ERZ724516.763-NODE-763-length-19634-cov-10.438531_pt1 | contig 19634 bp, 16 predicted proteins | sample MGYA00376049_ERZ724516 | MGnify/ENA primary metagenome ERZ724516 (study PRJEB28724, sample SAMN07190886) | activated sludge metagenome | isolation source: activated sludge of sewage treatment plant in Hong Hong | place: USA: Christiansburg, Virginia | collected... | reverse complement strand
GTCAGTGGTCAGTGGTCAGTGGTCAGTGGTCAGTGGTCAGTGGTCAGTGGTCAGTTATCAGTCCAATAATCTAGGGAGAGTTCCATCTGTGCAAAAATTTTGTCGAAGATAAAATCCCTCCGTGACCTTTCTTATAAATTGAAGTCAAAAGCAACTTTTTGTAGTAATTTTATTTGGCAAGAGAATGATAATCCTATCTCTCGAATCGTTCTTAATTCTTTGCAATCCTTATCAAATCTTAGAAACTGATTGTTTCGAAGTAAATGACCTTTGTGTTAAAAAAACTTCCTAATGCCAATCGGCAATCAGTTATTCCCCTGTAATGAACTACAGATATTTTTTCATCTTTCATTTTTCTTCCTTTATTTTCCCTCCCCTTGCCAAGCTTTTTCAGCAAGTGCACTCGCCACATATTCAATAAAATAACTACCGGCCACAGGGTCCTGTTCTTTGCCCAAATTTGATTCTATTAAGGCAATATGTACCGAATTCCTTAGTATCCGGGCACTATTCTCACTTTCCTTTTTCAAATCAAGAACGATATGATCTGCTTGCGCCATAGTTGCTACAATCACATTATTGGTATGAAAAAGTGTTTCATTGGGATAATCACCTGTAAGATCCCATGTTATTTCACACAAGAAGGACCTAATTTCCAAAGATCTTGCACTTAGATAATTCAACCAAAATATTTTGATAGCACGCGACTTTACCAGGTCTTCGACAAATTGACCAGACAATTTTATCCTTATTATAATATCTGAAGGGTTAAGTGCTGAGATTTGGTCAAGCTTAGATTTTAACGCTGCCAAGAACTCAAGTATTGAAGTGGCAGTGTCAAATTCAAAAATAAAATTTTGAGAGGAAGTTGAATCATTTGAAGAATTGTAATGTCTAACAATATTCCATGTGACATTTTCGTATTGTTCTTTAAGAGCATTGATCATTGCCTCTGACTCAGCTTCATAAAGCTCAAACCTTGGTTGGATAAAATCCATATGAATTTCTCTAAGCTCATCCGAACTTAAAGTCCCATCACATAAAAATATTGGGGCATCATATCCATGCTTCAAAGAAGATAGAATCTCTTGAAGTGGTAATTTACCATTTCTCAAGTCAAAAACCTCACCTAACCGAATTTGATTATAGCATTTAGGCAAACTGCCCATATATTCCTTAATATCCTCACTACTATAATAAGGAGAGAACTTCATGCCATCGATTTCAAATAGCATCGCATCATATGATTCAACACCAACTTCTTTTATAAAAGCTTTCTTCCAATCCTCATTAGTATATGTTGGGATCTTCAATAAATCAATATTTTCCATAGATTATTTATCAAAAAGGTAAATGTATGAACTATTTAGAAAGGAATTATTAAACATTCTCCTCTAAATGTAGTTATATTTGCATCACTTTTATTTGGATTATATTAAAATAACGATGAACAGAAAGTTAATCTACCTGGATAATAACTCCACAACACCCACCGATCCTAGAGTCGTAGAAGCTATGTTGCCATATTTCTATGAAAAACCCGGTAATGCAGCAAGTAGAAACCACCCTTTTGGATGGGTAGCGGAAGAAGCTGTAGACTATGCTAGAGAGCAGATCGCTGATCTAATACATGTAGATCCTAAAGAAATAATTTTCACATCAGGCGCGACTGAATCAGACAATCTAGGTTTGAAAGGGGTGTTCGAGATGTATCAGTCTAAAGGCAATCATATTATCACAGCTAAAACTGAGCATAAAGCGATCCTGGACAGCTGTAAGAAAATAGAAAAAATGGGTGGCCAAGTCACTTACCTTGATGTGAAAGGTGATGGAATGGTAGACCTTGAAGCGCTGGAAGCGGCTATAAAGCCAGAAACTATTCTTGTCAGTATAATGTGGGCAAACAATGAAACAGGTGTCATTCAGGATATGAAAGCCATCGGTGATATTTGTAAGAAGCATGGTATACTCTTCATGAGTGATGCCACTCAGGCTGTAGGAAAGATAGATGTCAATCCTAAAGAAATGGGTGTACATCTTATGGCTTTTACCGGGCATAAAATGTATGGACCTAAAGGGGTTGGCGCATTATATGTATGCAGAAAGAATCCTCGTGTGAAAGTTACTGCCCAGCAAGATGGTGGTGGACATGAGCGTGGAATGCGCTCTGGAACTTTGAATGTTCCTGCTATAGTTGGTTTTGGCAAGGCCGCTAAGATAGCAAAAGAAGAAATGGTAGCAGAAGCTGCAAGGCTTTCTGCTATGAGAGATGACCTTCAAAAAAGATTGATGGCCAACCTTGAAGAAGTATATATCAATGGCAATGTGGACAGCAGAATGCCACATGTCACTAACCTTTCATTCAAACATGTAGAAGGAGAAGGTCTCATGATGACTTTTAATCAAGAGATCGCTGTATCATCAGGCTCTGCCTGTACTTCGGCTTCTTTAGAGCCTTCTTATGTGTTGGTTGCACTTGGATTAGGGGATGATCTTGCACATTCTTCAATAAGATTTAGTCTTGGAAGATTTACTACAAACGAAGAAATAGATTACGCAGTAGAAGCCCTTACTAAAGGTGTATCACATATGCGCGATTTAAGTCCTATTTGGGAAATGTATCAGGAAGGTATAGACCTGAATAGTGTTGTCTGGAGCGAACATTAACTCGCAGATATTCCTAAACTATCCAATTTTTTCAATTTAACTATACTCTTTTAAAAAAACATATATTATGGCATATTCAGAAAAAGTGTTAGAGCATTTTACTCATCCTAGAAACGTAGGTACGCTTGATAAAGATAAAAAAAATGTAGGTACAGGCCTGGTTGGCGCTCCCGAATGTGGCGATGTTATGAGACTTCAGATCGAAGTTGATGAGATCTCAGGTGTCATTTCTGATGCCAAGTTTAAAACATTCGGTTGTGGATCAGCTATCGCTTCTTCTTCGCTTGTTACAGAATGGATCAAAGGAAAAACAATTGACGAAGCAATGAGTATTGACAATATGGACATCGTTGAGGAATTGGCTTTACCACCGGTTAAAATTCACTGTTCTGTTTTGGCAGAAGATGCTATTAAAAGTGCTATTCTTGATTATAAGAAGAAGAATGGTATCACTACAGGAGCTACTGTAGAGGAAATGGTGAAGTAGTTATTAGTTGTTAATTATTAATTGTTATTTTTCGTGTAACAATTAGTATCCAACTATCTGACATTTAATATTCTTTGAAGAATCAATTATTATTTTGGATTACCAGAATAATAATTAATAATTAATAATTCACAATTAACCAATGTTATTCGTCTCAGACCTTGCCAGAAATCAGATTGATAAGATAAAAACAAGCCAATCAATGGCTGATGATTATTTTATTCGTGTTACTGTGATCAGTGGTGGCTGTTCCGGCCTTTCTTACAAAATGGATTTTGACAATTCTGATCAGCCTCAAGATCAAATATTTGAGGACAATGGAGTAAAAATCGTCACCGACCTCAAGAGTTTCCTTTATTTGTTTAATACCACACTCGAATTTTCAGGCGGCCTTGAAGGAAAAGGATTTTATTTTCAAAATCCAAACGCTACGAGGGAATGTGCATGTGGGGAGAGTTTCGCAGTATAATTGTTAGTTGTTAATTGATAATTATTATTCCTCGACGCAAATAATAAGTAATGGGTAATGGCATGGATTGAGCGGACAAGCTTGATTTGGTTATTGTACTGAAGATCTAACCCATTTTTAAAACTAATAATTTTTACTGCCGCTTTGTTATTAGGAATTGTTCAAAATACTAGTTTTTAAATCAGAAATTTTTAGCAGAAAAAAATTCCGATTTAAACCATTGACAGAACCCCGAAGGTGGTGACATTATATTAGAAAAAAATCAGTAAGAATTTTCGAAACCCCGAAGGCGGTGACATTATGACTTTAATAATCGTATTTCATTTTTGATCAGGTAGTTCAGCTCGATCTCATTACTCATTTCTAATTACTCATTATTCATTACTCAACACTTTCTCCGCTGCTTTCTTCGCCACATTCACCCCATCAATTCCTGCAGAAACAATGCCTCCTGCGAATCCGGCACCTTCTCCGCATGGATAAAGATTCATTATCTGTGGATGATTCAATAATTCTTTTACACGGGGTATTCTAACAGGACTGCTGGTCCGACTTTCAACACCGACTACTACTGCATCATTCGTCAAATATCCACCAAGTTTTTTTCCGATGGTCCTAAAACCTTTTATCAGTCTTTCCGTAATAAATTCAGGCAATAATTTATCTAATCTAGCCGCATAAATACCAGGAATATAAGAGCAAGCCGGCAAATCCAAACTTTCTTTTCTATCCAAAAAATCCATCAACCTCTGAGCTGGTGCCTTTTGTGAACCATCACCATTGTTGAAGATCGTTTTTTCTATTGATGCCTGAAAAGCTAAAGCGGAAAAAGTGCTTTTCCCGAATTTTTCAGGTATGTCTTCGAGTTCAACAGAAGTAACAAAACCACTATTGGCAAATGCACTATCTCTTCTGGAAGGTGACATTCCATTGACCACGATCTCTCCTTCCTGAGTCGCCGCAGGCACAATCATACCTCCCGGGCACATACAGAATGAAAATACTCCCCTACCCTCTTCTTGCGCTACCACGCTATAAGGAGCTGCCGGCAAACCTTCGGGTCTCTCAGGACTGGAATATTGAATCTGGTCTATAAGTGCTTGAGGATGCTCTACCCGGACACCCAAGGCAAAAGGCTTAGCCTCAAGCAATATATCTTTCGAGTGCAATAAACTATATATATCTCTTGCACTGTGCCCGGTAGCAAGGATCATAGCATCACAATGAATTTCTGATCCATCCTCAAATATGCCTTTAGTTATTGAATCATTTTTTATTACAAAGTCAATGAGCTTCTTTCCAAAATGAATTTCACCACCAGCTTCAAGAATTGCTTCCCTCATAGATGCAATGATCTTGGGAAGTTTGTTGGTACCAATATGTGGATTGGCATCTATCAAGATGGACTGTTCTGCACCGTGGAAACAAAAAGTATGAAGGATCTGTCTTACATCACCTCTTTTAGTAGATCTTGTGTATAATTTCCCGTCAGAATAAGTTCCAGCTCCACCTTCCCCAAAACAATAATTACTATCCTCATTAACGATACTTTCCTGCATAATAGCGCGGATATCACGTCGTCTGGCCTGGACATCCTTTCCTCGTTCTACTACTATTGGCTTCACCCCGGATTGAATCAACTGAAAAGCAGCGAAATAGCCTGCAGGTCCGGCCCCTACGACCAAAACTTTTTTTAGATCAGCTCCTTCCTTGAGCGGTATCAAGTTTTCGAATCCATTTTTTATTGGAATCAAATCAATCGATTGAAAACGAAGAACATACTGAACTTTTCCTTTTCGTGCATCAATCGAACGACGTGTAAGTCTTAACTTTCCAAATGGAATTTTCAGTTGTGGAAATTTTGAGTAAAGAATCTGTTCGTGAACATATTCGTTATCAACCTGATGAGGCGCCACACTTATCTCGTAAAAAGCTTCTTCGTTTTCCTCCATTTCCTAAATTACTGCATTTCTTACTTTCACTAATTGATCCAACAATTCCTCCAACTTGTCTAATTTAAGCATATTGGCACCATCGGAAAGTGCAACTGCCGGATTTGGGTGAGTTTCAATAAATAATCCATCTGCTCCAACTGCAATAGCGGCTTTTGCAATCGTTCCTATCATGGCAGGATTGCCACCAGTGACCCCACTCGATTGATTTGGTTGTTGTAATGCATGAGTACAATCCATGACCACAGGCACTTCAAATCCCCTCATCACCGGGATACTTCTATAATCAACTACTAGATCCTGATAACCAAACGTGGTACCTCTTTCTATTAGCCAGACATTATCATTGCCGGTAGTTTTTACTTTATCCACAGCGAACTTCATGCCTTCTGGACTTAAAAATTGGCCTTTTTTAATGCTTACTACTTTTCCGGTATCTCCTGCAGCTTTCAAAAGGTCAGTTTGGCGACACAAGAAAGCAGGGATTTGAAGCACGTCGACATATTTTGCAGCCATTTCGGCCTGATAAGATTCATGAATATCTGTCGTAACTGGCAGATCAAAATGTTCTCTAACCTGGCGGAGTATATCGAGTCCAAACTCATCTCCCATACCCGTAAAACTATCACCTTTCGATCTGTTTGCCTTTTTAAACGAACCTTTAAAAATATAAGGGATATCACGTTCTAATGTAAGTTTTTTGACTTTTTCTGCCACTTCAAAACAAAGATCTTTACTTTCAACAGCACATGGTCCTGCGATTAGGAAAAATTGACGATGATTGCCTTGCTTAATAACTTCCAGTGTATTCATTTACTATTTTTGTAGCTGCAAAATTACTATAATTATTGGATGAAAGGTTAGATGATATTTTTCCAACGATATAAATGATCTTTTCAAAACAGTTTTTAATTGCCATTCAACGGATTTCTATTTTTTGTATGGGTATCGTTAACTATTAAATGTATATTGATAATTTATTTTACTTTAAGAAGGCCAGGAAGATTCTGATAATGGATAAAGTTGCACCTTAGTCAGGTCTTTATATGTCATTAATCGAAAAAACGAAGAAGCCTTTAATTAAATGTAGTTTAGATTTGTTGTAATGAAAAATACGCTGTAAAGATGATCGGAAGACTGAAAAAAATGTTGGGCATAGACGGACTTAAAGTAGAAATAATTGCATCGGACATATATGATGCTGATAAAGAATATATCGATGGTGAGTTAATTCTCCTTTCTAAATATCAATTAGTGATAGAATCAATTGAAGTCAGAGTTATTGAAAAATACACCAGAGGCCGTTTTAGGACTAAAAAAACTGATGAATATGACATTGGTTCGATCAAAACTGGATTTTCACTTCCTATGACTACAAACAAGTTAATCACAGTTCCTTTTAAGATCCCGGTAGATTACTTAATGTCCTCAATGGACAAATTCGGCAGCAAAAACTTTCTTTTCAAAGGCCTTGCCAAAGGTGCTAAAATGCTTAAAGGAGTTAAGTCTCAATATAGATTAGAGGTAGAAGTCAAGATTCAAGGATCTGCTATTAATACATTTACGAAACAAGATGTGACGGTAGTGTGAGAGTGTGATAGTATTAGAGTAAAACAGTTGACTGTAGGGATAAGGCTTGCCCTTGTCCGTCAAGTAGAATTTAAGTCGATAGTATTAGAGTAGAATAGTATTATAGTATAACAGGTGTTTTCAGGGATAAGGCTTGCCCTTGTCCGCCAAGCAGAACATAAGTAGATAGTATTACAATCCCCCAATCCTACGTATATATTTATCATTTATAATTTGTCATTATATATTTCCTTACTTTTGCAGCTTCTAAAAAAGAAATATCATGTATAGAACGCATAATTGTGGTGAATTAAGAAAGGAAAATGTTGGTCAAACAGTGACTCTGAGTGGTTGGGTAAGTACTAGTAGAGACTTTGGAGGACTGACATTTATTGACCTCAGAGACAGATATGGTATCACTCAATTAGTATTCGACACGGAAACAAATAAGGGCTTAGGAGAAAAAGCTCAAACACTTGGACGAGAATATGTCATTAAAGTTACTGGAATTGTACGGGAACGATCCAGTAAAAATGCTAACAGACTTACAGGTGATGTCGAAATAGATGTAAAAGAACTTGATATACTTAATGTTTCAAAAACTCCCCCTTTTACAATTGATGACAATACGGATGGTGGTGATGACTTACGCATGAAATACAGGTATCTCGACTTAAGAAGAAATCCTGTCCAGCAAAATATCATCTTTCGATCCAATATAACTATAGAAACCAGAAAGCATCTATCAGGAGAAGGATTTATAGAGGTAGAAACTCCTTTTTTAATAAAATCTACACCAGAAGGTGCCCGCGACTTTGTCGTTCCTTCCAGAATGAATCCTGGTACTTTCTATGCACTTCCACAATCACCTCAGACTTTCAAGCAATTATTGATGGTAGGTGGTCTGGACAAATATTTCCAGATTGTAAAATGTTTCAGAGATGAAGACCTGCGCGCTGATCGGCAACCGGAATTTACACAGATAGACTGCGAAATGGCCTTTATCACTCAGGAGGATATCCTGAACACTTTCGAAGGTCTAACAAAACACTTATTTAAAAGTGTTTTGAATATTGAACTTCCCTCTTTCCCAAGAATGACCTATGATGAAGCTATGAGTAAATATGGTTCAGACAAACCTGATCTTAGATTCGGTATGGAATTCATTAATGTAAAAGAAGCAGTGAGTGGAAAAGATTTTGCAATATTTGATCAAGCAGAGTCAGTGATTGGAATTTGCGCCAAAAGTTGCGAAGCTAACTTTTCTAACAAGGACATGAAAGAGCTGACTGAATGGTTGCAAAGACCTCAGATCGGTGCTAAAGGGCTTGTTTATATAAAGTTTGGAGCTGAAGGTATCAAATCTACAGTTGGAAAATTCTATTCAGATGAAGACCTTTTGGCAATAGGCAAATTATTCGGAGCTGAGCAAGGCGATATGTTACTTATCCTTTCAGGTGAGTTAGAGAAAACTCAAAAACAGCTTAGTGAATTACGCCTTGAAATGGGTCGCAGGCTCGGTCTCTTAAAGGATGGAGATTTCAAACCATTATGGGTAGTGGATTTTCCGCTACTTGAATGGGATGAAGATTCTCAAAGGTTCTATGCTATGCATCATCCATTTACATCGCCGAAAAAATCAGATATTGAGAAAATGAAGTCTGGTGACAGGGCCACATTAACCAGCCTGAGAGCAGATGCATATGACTTGGTTATTAATGGCTCAGAGATAGGAGGTGGTTCTATAAGAATCTTCGATAAGGAACTACAGTCTAAAAACTTTGATCTTCTCGGATTCACTAAAGAAGAAGCAGATATACAGTTTGGATTTCTGATGAATGCCTTCGAATTTGGTGCGCCACCTCACGGAGGTATTGCTTTCGGGCTTGACAGATTGTGTGCAGTAATGAGCGGCAGTAATAGTATCAGAGATTTTATTGCATTCCCAAAAAACAATCAGGGAAGAGATGTAATGATAGAAGCTCCCGCAGCTATAGATAAAGCTCAATTGAGAGAACTAGGTCTGGAACTTGGAAATATTTAAACTTATACAAAAATAAATAGGCACGCTAGGTCAAGATCTATCTTGATGATTTATTGAAATATTAAGGAATGTAATTTATCAAAATATCTATCTGATAAATACTATGGGATGGAATTATGGTAATCTGAATACTTATGCATAGTATTTGTTTGTAATCAAAATCACCGCACGACTGTTTTCATAAAATTATAGTTTATGATGCAAACTTACCTGCAATTGATTCTTTTTCCATGAATTTGTAGTTTGATTCATAACACCGAGCCGGACTTGCACCCCATTTTGTATGAAGTAACCGATTGCCATGTATAATCTATTCCTATCGAAGATTTCTACATGATTTCCATTTCCGATATTTTGCTGACCATTGATGAATAACTCATCGTAAAACGCCAGATAAATAGTTTTCCTCTCCATCCTTGTCTTATTTAAGGGAACATTTATCCCCACCTTGTATCTATATCTGATTCGAAAGTTTTGATTCTCAACAAATCTTTGCTCAAATCGAAATCTATGATTTGCATATATACGGCTTCCTAACTGAACAGGAAACATTACGTCTTGATAAATTCTACTTTCCTTGGTAGTCAAATTATTTTTACCATATGCTCCTGAATGAACATTGTTATAACCTAGTCCGAAATTTAATTTAGTACTTATGGGGCTGAACGTAAGCCCACCAGAAATTAATAACTGTTCAAGATCACCTCCAATATTCCAGTTTCGATATTGCACATCTCCCTGAAATCCACATTGACTATTATTAAAGTTGGCATTAATAAAATACATATACCAAGCCCCTAACTTGTCATTATTTAATTGTGCATTTCCCGATTCAGGAATGAGTATATAAATAAAAAGCACAAGCATAAATAAACGAGTCATATATAAAGTCAGAGTTTTGCTGCCGATTTGCAAATGTAAATTTCCAAATGACCTAGCTTTCCTCCACCTCTCCATCAAGTGTGAAGTTCAGCCATAAATACCCGATTATTCCCGCTATAACTGAAGATATAAGAATTGCAATTTTCGAATCGTTTATTATGGATGTATCATCAAAAGCAAGGAGAGTAATAAAGATCGACATTGTAAAACCTATACCCGCTAAAATACCAGCCCCGATAATATTTTTCCATTTTAAATCAGTCGGTAATGCACAAAGTCCTAAACCAGCACCAATAAAAGAAAAAAGAAAAATGCCCAGGGGTTTACCAATCAACAGTCCAGCCATGATTCCTACACTACTTGTATGTGCCATGCCGCTCTGCCAATTGTCACCTATAGCAATACAAGTATTAGCGATAGCGAATAAAGGCACTATAAAGAACCCAACCGGTTTATGCAAAATATGTTGTAGGATATAAGAAGGTGATTTATCTCCTCCATCACCAAAAGGGATCGCAAAGGCTAATAAAACGCCTGTTATTGTGGCGTGAACACCGGAATGTAACATAAAGTACCACATAACAATACCCCCAACTAAATAAGGAATTAAGTTATGCACTTTCAATCTATTTAGGACAAGTAATGCTCCAAATACTCCCATTGCTATGGATAGATCCACAAAAGAGATTGATTTCGTATAAAAAATTGCAATTATCATTATTGCTCCTAAATCATCCATTACTGCAAGTGCTGTAAGAAATACCTTTAATGATGTCGGAACTCTATTACCCAGAAGAGATAAAACACCGATTGCAAATGCAATGTCAGTTGCCATAGGAATCCCGGCGCCTGACTGTGTATTTGTTCCATAATTAAGAATTAAATATATTCCTGCCGGGACAAGGATCCCACCTAGTGCTCCTATTATAGGTAATGAGGCACTTTTTAAATTTGACATTTCTCCGTGATACACCTCTCTCTCTAATTCCAAACCAATCAATAGAAAGAAAATGGTCATCAACCCATCATTAATCCAATGTATTAAATTGTGTCCGCCCAGATCAAATTGCCAAAAGTTAATATAGCTTGTTTGCCATACTGAATTTGCAAAGACAAGTGAAAGAACTGTTACAAAAATTAATATCAGCCCACTTGCTTTTTCGCTTTCAAAAAATTCGTTAAAAAGTTTTGTTAATTTCATTCGTATTTCATTTGCACCATCCTCTGTTATCTTTAAGATAGCATCAAGGATAAAATCAATAGGCAGAATATGTATTTTAGCTATATTTCAATCATAATTACAGCAAAAAATCATAAATACTTGTCAAATATATTAATTCTTTTGATAATATTTTCCAATTCCAGACTTAACCAAAGTCAAGCATTCCAACCACCTTAATAAATTTACCAATGCAATATGCAACTCCAAAACTTAAGTTTAATCAGTATGTTTTTGGAAATTTTTGGATGCTATTTGAAGCAAAAAAAAGTGGCGGTTTAGGAAACTAAAACTTACTTAAGGCACCTGGATTTACTGGATACACTGAGATTTTTAGATAGACCTACCCGCCACTTTTAGAAATTACTTTCGAAAGCGCTTACCACTTATAATTTTAATTCACTAATATTTATCCCTAATGCGTTGGCAACACCAGTTCCATAAGCTGGATCCGCCTTGTAACAATTAGAAATATGTCTTTCTTGAATAAACCGCTCAGCACCGCCAACTTCACCGGCTGTATTACTAAACAAAACTTGTTTTTGCTCATCTGACATCAATCTGAATAAATTGCCAGGCTGAGTGTAATAGTCCTCATCCTCTCTATGGTCATAATGAAAAGCAGCCCCTTGTAATTCCAGAGATGGTTCAACAAACTCCTTTTGCTCCTGCCATTGTCCATAGCTATTTGGTTCGTAATGGATAGTAGAACCTTCATTTCCATCTACACGCATTGCTCCATCTCTATGAAAATTATGAAAAGGACATTTAGGTGTATTTACAGGGATCTGATAATGATTTACTCCCAATCTATATCTCTGTGCATCTCCATAAGAGAATAATCGGCCTTGTAGCATTTTATCAGGAGAGAAGCCAATACCGGGAACCACGTTTGCAGGATTAAAAGCTGCTTGCTCAACATCTGCAAAATAGTTTTCAGGGTTTCTATTCAGCTCCATTACACCAACATCGATTAGTGGATAATCACCATGTGGCCATACTTTGGTTAAATCGAATGCATCAAAACGATAAGTTTTAGCATCCGCTTCAGGCATGATCTGAACTTTTAATTTCCATCTTGGGAAGTCACCTTTATCGATTGAATTAAATAAATCTCTCTGATTACTTTCTCTATCCTTTCCGATTATTTCAGTTGCCTCTGCATTAGTCAAATTTTGGATGCCTTGCTCTGTTCTAAAATGAAATTTCACCCAATAACGCTCATTTTTAGCATTGATAAAACTAAAGGTATGACTACCGAAACCGTGCATATGTCTGTACGTCTTAGGGATTCCTCTTTCACTCATTACAATAGTTACTTGATGCAGTGCTTCTGGAAGAAGTGTCCAAAAATCCCAATTGTGATTTGCACTTCTCAAGTTTGTTTGAGGATCACGCTTTACTGCCTTGTTAAGATCAGGAAATTTATAAGGATCTTTTAAAAAGAAAACAGGAGTATTATTTCCGGCCAAATCCCAGTTTCCTTCCTCTGTATAGAATTTTATAGCAAATCCACGAATGTCTCTTTCTGCATCCGCTGCTCCACGCTCTCCGGCTACAGTTGAAAAACGAACAAATAAATCCGTCTTTTTACCAATTTCAGAAAATATTTTGGCCTTTGTATATTGGGAAATATCATGTGTAACAGTAAATGTCCCAAAAGCACCTGAACCTTTAGCATGCATTCTTCTCTCGGGAATTACCTCTCTGTCGAAATGAGCAAGCTTTTCAAGAAACCAGAAATCTTCCAATAGCATCGGGCCTTTTTTCCCGGCTGTCTTTACATTTTGATTTTCAGCTATTGGTCTACCAGAAACCGATGTTAACTTTTTCTTTTCCTCATTCATGTTGTATAATTTTAAGTATTTAATATGTTATCTATCTTCAATTTAAATCTTTTTACAAGTGCGAAAATATGCATAATTACTTATTTACTAATGGGTCGTGTTATAAGTAATATTGTTTCAACCATTACGAAGAATGCTGAATGGCAATGAGTAAAGACTTTATTTATTTTGGGTTAATAACCATTTTGTTATTTCTTCCAAAGCTTTTGGCGAAAACGTCTGTTCAATACTTGCATATTCTTCGGGTAAGCCCGTTTGGCATTCTTGAAACAAATGATTCAAGTTGGGAAACTCCATTGTCGTTAAGTTTTTATTTCCTGCGTTTTTAAGTATATTTTTTATTGCTGTCAAATTTTCTTTTGGTGGCACTTGCAAGTCTTTTTCACCATTTACTGCCAAAACCGGACATGATACTTTTCTTAAAGCATCTGCCGGATCATATTTAATAAAATACTGCATCCAGGGACTAGAAATTTGATTAACCTGGTAAGTAACAAATTCTTCTTGTGTCATTCCATTTGGCAATTTAGAAATTGTGTCTTTGCTAATTAAATCGTTTAACTCATTTGTCAAGGCTGTTTTGAGCTTAAGGTCATTCTCAGACTTATTAACAATTTCAAATAATTTTGAATTTGTCAATATAGTTTTATTAATTTCAGCTTCAGATGTACCTGAAGCTCTGGCAATGAGTTCTTGCTGAAGCAATAATAATTTATCTCCTTGAATTCCCGGGCCGGCCAATAAGACAATAAAGCTTACATCTTTTGATTTTGAGGCAACCATGGGTGCTATTAAGCCACCTTCACTATGTCCGATTAAACCAATTTTCTTTTTATTAATTTCGTTTCTGGTTTTTAGATAGTCAACAGCACTCAGCACATCAGTTGCAAAATCAGCTGAAGTTGCAGTTTTAAAATCACCCTTTGATTGCCCAACTCCTCTGTCATCATATCTAAATACAGCAATGCCATTTCTAGTTAAATAATCAGCAATTACAAGAAATGGTTTATGACCAAGAATCTCCTCATCTCTATTTTGGGGCCCACTTCCAGATATTAATATTACAACTGGAAAAATTCCATCCTTTTTTGGCAAAGTCAATGTTCCAGCTAATGAAATGTTTTCTATTGTATTTTGAAAAGTTATATCTTCAGAATAATAAGGATAAGGTTTTATGGGTTCTTGTGGTCGATTAATGACCACTTTTTCAATGTCTTTTCTTGACAAATTCATCGGGAATTCTTGCCCGCCTTGTTTAAAAGTTCCTTTAATTTCATTTTCCTTTAATTCCCCATTATATTCAATTCGCGCATTTGAAACTTCAAATTTTATTTTTGAATTTTCAAAAGTTGTGTTTGTAACCGGAATACCATTTGCGCCTTGATCAGGGCTATCCATCGTTGAAATATAGCCTATATCGGTCTTTGCGACATGGAAAACTAGTCTTAATTGCGTTCCTTGAACTTTTAGAACTCCATTCCATTGGCCAGTAATATCTTGGCCAAAAGAGTGAAAAGAAATTAAAAAAGTTAATAATAAAATTGAAACCCTCTTCATGGTAATTTTTTCTATTTTAAGTAAATACAGTAATTGTTAACATTTCGAAATCATATGCAAAACTTTCATGCTTCCATCAAGATTAATTATAATCTAATATCTTAGAGAAGATTATTGAGCTTCAATTATACGAAAAAATTATCACTCGAATTTAAAAATAAAGATTAATGATTTGGTAAAAAACTAAATGATACTGATTCATATAAGTATCAGTATCATTTTTGAACGTTAAAATGCAATTAATGTATCATTACTATCTAAAGTACCGCTGAGTAAAAATATTTAATAGGTTGAATGTTTATAAATCACCTTGAATAAAAAATTAGAAAGCTTCTCTTACAATATGACTATCAGTAATTTCCAAGACTGATAAATGATTTTCTACAGCCTGCATCATTGGCTCGGGACCACAGATATAAAAGTAGTCATTCTCACTTTTGATGTGATTTTTTATTAACTCTGCTGTAATATAACCATGCTCATAATGGTCCAATCTTTCAGCTGATAGCACATTTATGAAATTACAGCCTAAAAGTGTAATAAATTTGTCAGCTTGAATAATATCTGCTTTGGTTTTATTTGCAAAAATTAGCTTATTATCTCCAACTTTATGATCTTTTTCGAGTTGCTTAAAAATGGCAATAAAAGGCGTCACCCCTGCTCCTCCTGCAATAAATATGCCTTCACCTTTGTAACTTATATCACCAAAGGGATCGTGGATTAAAAGTTCATCACCTACTGAAAGCACAAGTAATTGCTCTGTAACTCCATGGTGAGAAGGGTATGTTTTAATCGTAAATTCAATATGGTCTTCATTTGGTAAAGAAGTAAATGTAAATGCACGCAATTTCTCTTCCCAACCTTCTTTATTTATAGATACATCTACTGCCTGGCCTGGCTGATATAGCAGATGCTCAGGTTTCTCTGCAACAATTTTTATTACATCATGCGTAAGATGTTCAATTGAAATAATTTTTACTACTTGTGCCATTACATATATTTATAATTTTAACAATTAAAGTTCCGTAATTGTTTGCATTACATGGTCAACAATTGCATCACAATAAATTAAATTAAATTCAAAAATTTCTTCTGCTGAATATGATTTTTCAATTTCTTTACGCAGCATAGTTTTTGCTCTATTAAGTCTAACTTTTACATTGGCTTCACTTATCTCTAACGCTTTGGCAGTCTCTGAAACATTTAATCCATTCATTTCACGCAATGAAAAAACCATTCTGTAATCAAACGGCACACTTCCCAATGCCTTTTCAATAATACAATGTAACTCTCTATTAGCTACCATCTTATAAGTATCATTTTCTGAGCGTTTGAACATTGGTTCTGAGCTATCCATAATTTCCGCCACGATTTCATTTTTAAAACTAAATTTTTGTTTCTTCCTGAAACAATGATTGAGCATTATTTTTATTATCCAAGATTTAAAACTTGAACGATTTTCAAATTTTGATAAATTTTTATATGCATCAATGAATGATTCCTGCATCAAGTCTTGGGTATCTTCGTGGTTGTAGTTGTAGGATCTTCCAACCTTGTACAAGAAAGGATTATTCCTCCGAATAAATATTTCATACTGTGCAATTTCTCCACTCAGAATATTCTCAATAATTTTTGCATCCGTATATTGTGTAAAAGATGTCATATTTTCAAAAATTAATTATGAGATAAATTTAGCAAAACGTCCCATTGAAAAAGCCGATATAGCCATTACAAAATCACGAACTGCTACATCAATAAAGTTGAATTCTCCTAAAAGTGTGAGTGCAATCAATGTAAGCCATGCAGCAACAATGTATCCTCCTAACTCTGTCTTTATCAACACAATTACACCAGCAATAATTTCTATTATTCCCACTATCATCATAAATGTTGAACCGGAAAACGGCAACATCTCCAGAAAGGCCGGATTAATGTATTGGGTCCAATCTGTTAGTAAATTTGTGAATTTATCAAGACCAGCTACAATGGGTACTATTACAAAAGTAAATTTTAGAAGATTAAATGGGTGCTTAATTGATTGTTGTAGTGTTATACTGTCCATGTGTTTGTAAATTTGAATTGAATAAAATTGATTGCTCTATTATATTGGAGTAAATGAAATATAGAAAGGTTACAATTTTATTTAATTAAAAAACTACAAACTAAAATATAACAACTTAAATTGCTGATATACAACAAACTAACACTTAAGAGACAGACTTTTTTTTAAAAAAAATTGGATAAAATGATACTTCTATTTTATTGACCTTGACCATACGAAATATATCATTTAATAAGAATTCTAAGACATCGATTATTACCAATTTATGATTACAAATGATAATACTTGGGGCGTGTTTAATAAAAAATGCCAGGTCAGAAATTATCCTTCCTGGCAATGAAAATTTTCAATTATATTCTAATCAACTTTTATAAAAAGTTTCTGACCAGTTTTATTTTCTGAGGTAATTATCATTGCATATGAGCCCTGTGTGCACGTGAAAGGAAGTGTAAGTGTTATAGTATTATTGCCTATAGATAAATTAGCCTCCCGTTCCAGTATCACTTTTCCTTGCATATCAACGACTTGAAGTGTAGCTTTTCGACTTGTCTCGGAAGGAATGCGGAGGAAGACCATTTGATGAACAGGGTTAGGATACAATGCGAAATCGATAAATCTATCTTCTTTGACATCTTTTGTAGCACTTGTAAGCGTATGTACCTCAAAAATATTATCTTTAATAATAGTCACCGGGGCGTTACGACGGATTACATCTGCAAGCCTTGTGGTTTTCGCTAACAATTTGTCTAAAGGTGATAATGCATCATCATTGAGATAATAGTAACGATCTCCGTCCCTTAAAGATATAAATTGCTGTTTTACGATTGTCATTGCTGTTTCACCGAAAAGTGCATTATGCATATGATTTTCAGCAAGCATACCAACCCACGGATCAATTTTGTTAACATCGCTGTACACAAACTTCAATGTTTGGTTCATAATCAAATCCGAAGACATTTGGTCGAAATCGTTAAGGCGCTCCAATCCAAAATCATTGCGCACAGTATTGTAATCCGGAAGTCCCCGTTCTCTGCCCCTTTCAATATTAATGACTGCCAAATCCATACCACCTGCTCCTGGAGCACCAAAAAGGAAGTTGCGAAGATCATCGATGATCTTGCAATCAAAATCTTGTTGAATCACCGTTGACATGCCAATCAAATATGGCTCTATACCTCCAATATCTTTTGTCGCTCCAGGATTAAAATAGGCATCTCTCAATAAGATATCACCTTCAGCCATGTAGTTCCCCGCATTGTCCATCCTCACTAACACACTATTGATAGTGGTATGACCATACCTGTAAGCTGCTGCAGAAAATACATTCATAATACCAGGATCAACTGAGGCATTGTAGCCCAGGTATGTATCCAACTCCATTCCTAGTTCAGGTAGCCATTCCTCGTAAGTAATAGCTTGGATTTCAGCACCTACAAGTTTACGGGCTCGCTGATATAATTCTTCATCATTCCATGATGGGAATTCATTAGCTAGTTTTGTACAAAGTCTGTTATGCTCTCGGGTAAATAAAGTATGCATAGCTGTAAGAAATGGATTCTCATTTGCTCGGACATCACCGGATACAAAAAATTTAGTTACATTGGGTAATGGCATTGCCATCTCGGGCGCAGATGGATCAATCACGTCATTATACTCGCCGGTAATGGTGTTCCATGGAAGAAGATTACCACTTGATACTTTGATTTTACCTCCTATGAATGTTCTTAACCATTTGGCACGTGACTCATCTGATCCATATATAGTCGAGGCATCTACAAAAGATGTTATATGGTTGATATACTTTCTTGGATTGCTAGGATCAGTTCCCGTGTTAGGATCAAATAGATTGCGTAATATATTCATTTTGGCAGTGCCTGTGGCCTGTGGATCGAAATAAACATCACCTTTAGGTATGGAAATTGCCAAACCTTCATTAGGATTGTCTGTAACAAGAGTGATATCGTGATCAATAAATTGGCCCCAAACCCAGCAGTAAGCACTAAGATTACGTGGATCGTTTTCAAGTGTATTTTGAACATTAAGCATATTGCTGATGTAACGGGCGTTAGGTCTGTCAGAACCCGCCGGTGAAGAATAGCCGTCACCAAAACCGATGGTACCGTATTCTAATTCATTTGAACCCGTCGTCCCCCACTCTTGATGGAGAAGATTGTTGCCCTTGCCATCAATAGTACGATTTAACTGGGCATAAGATGGAATTATCCATAAGATAATCGCCACCATGACTATGTAATTTGCTAAAAACTTCATGTAACATAAATTTAAAATGGATAAAATATAAAACTGAAAATACAGTCAACCTAATTGATTTACAATTAAGGACATATTTGTCCTAAATATATGAAAACTAGTTTTTAGATTTATTATAAATAATACTTTAGGGACATATATATAATTACATATGTATATTCATTTACTATACAATGTATTTTATATATCAAATATTCGATACATAAATTTTTATTGTGGATACCTACTTATCTTAAACGCTGGATGATGCTATTTAAGACCACCTTATTGATCTCAGCTAAACTATAAGAACTTGAATTAATAGACGCACTAGGATTCCATTCTTTCATAAAAAGAATGGCTATTAATTTACCCATCTTCTCAATTTTGATAGTGGGCAAACAATCAATTTAATCAATTTAATCAATTTAAAGTATTCAAATGGCTAAAATATTCAATTAAAGAATCTATTTTACGATTACTAACCTTTTATATTTAATATTTGAACCAGATTCAAATCGAATAATATAAATCCCTGGTGAAAAATTGCGAATATCAAATTTGAGCGCATGGCTTCCACTATCCTGCATTTCCCCTTTTACAGATGCAACTGAATTACCTAAATAATT
>ERZ724516.761-NODE-761-length-19643-cov-7.109761_pt1 | contig 19643 bp, 11 predicted proteins | sample MGYA00376049_ERZ724516 | MGnify/ENA primary metagenome ERZ724516 (study PRJEB28724, sample SAMN07190886) | activated sludge metagenome | isolation source: activated sludge of sewage treatment plant in Hong Hong | place: USA: Christiansburg, Virginia | collected... | reverse complement strand
CCAGTGCTAGCTTTGCGTACCGTCACTTATTGCACTGAAAACGAGGAGACCCCCATTCACAGCGCCCGATTGCGATGGGCCGGATCTAGTTTCCGATCCAGTTATTGTCGATGGTCACTCCACCCCCAGCGCTTTGAATACCGCATCCACCGGGTCCGAGTAAAAGCTGGTCTGAAACTTGGCAAACAACTCACCCGGTATGGTTGGAATGTCGGTAACGCTGGACATCGGTAACAGAATCCTTTTTGCGCCAGCGTCAAAAGCCACCTGCATGCATTCGGCCAGGTTGCGCACCTGCACCACGGTGCCACCCAGGCTCATGTCGCCCATCACCGCCAACTGTGATTGCAGCGGCTTACCCAAAGCCGCTGAGCAAAATGCGATAAAGCTGGCCAAGGTAAACGCCTGTGGTGCCCCGGTACCTTGCAACTCCACCAAATGCGTATGAAAATCCCGTTCGCCCGGCTTGATAGAAGCACTTACGCGAGATGAGTTTGCTTTGAAATAGTCAAACGCCACCCGCACCGCTTCGCGCGGGGCGACGCCAGACACATTGGCCTTGCCTGTTCCTGGGATCGATTGGATTTCCAGACGATAAATGCCAGGCATTTCTGATGAGCCCATGCTGATGGTGTGCAATGTGCCAGGTTGCAAACGCCCTTCTGGTACCAGTGCGCCACTGGACTGCTCCGGCACGTTCACAAACCGCTCCACGCCATCTTCGAGGTCGATGTAGCTGAAATGAACGTCATAGAACTCCATGCCGCCAATTTTCTTGAGCTGCTCCTTCACTCGCCGCCGCGTCTCCAACGCATATTCCAAACATTTACGAACGGAGTCTTTGGTGTACTCGCCGTTAGGGCAGACCAACTTGAGCAAGCCTGACGTTGTGCGACGAACCGCAATGGTGTCGCGCTGGTTTAAGTTGTTGCCAAGTTTGAAGAACTTGTCGATGGCATCCGCAAAGCTCTGCTTGCGCATCTCGCGCAAGTATTCCGCCAGGTAATCAACAATCAGGCCGTACTGGTTGGTAAAAAACTCAGGCCGCATCTTGGGGATCTCCCACCCCGGCACATAAGCATGAAAGCGATCAAAGAAAGCCGAATCAATCATGGCTTCGGGAAATGGTGCCAGCAGGTGCGAGGTCTTGACGAGTGATTCGACGCTTTGGTTGATGTTCCCGACAAACACCATGGCGGCGCTGGCATTGATGGACTCGCGACCCCGGCTGAATGAGCCAGACGCCATGTAGTCCTTCATTATTTGAACGCCATCGTGGTCTTTGAAGTTGATGCCTGCCACCTCATCAAAAGCCACTACGTCCCACAAGCCGACCAAGCCCACCTTGCGCGCACCCATGTTGTAAAACAGGTTGGCTACCGTTGTTTGGCCACCCGACACCAAAATACTATTGGGGCTGATTTCTTTGTAAATGTGACTTTTTCCAGTGCCGCGCGGGCCGAGCTCGCAAAAGTTGTAGTTGTTTTCCACCAGCGGAACCATCCGCGCCAACAGGTGCCACTTGACCCGCTCTTTGAAGTGACTGGGCTCCATGCCAGTCGAGCGAATCAGCGCGTCAATCCATTGCTCATCAGTGAAAGACTTTCGCGCTTCAAACAAAGCACCCATATCCATGTTGGGCATCTGGATCGGCTTGAGCTCGGTTACCGCAAAAGGCGACCCTTTCTGGTCTTCCTCAAAGTGGTATTTGAGGGTGACAATGCACCAGATTCCACCCACCAACAACTTCTCAAACTGGCGCACATAGGTGTCAGATATTTCAGCATTCTTGACACCGAGGTTGGACAGCAGCGCCTCGTACACATCCCGCTTTTCGTTCAGCTTGACGGTAACCTTGTCGATCACTTTGTAGGTGCCACTCTCGCGCACCTTGGATTTGACCTTCTCCGCCTCATCCGGGCGAACATAGTTTTCCGTCAGGATGCGTTTGACGTTGACCAGCCCATTCTGAATGACCGTCTCGTCATTGCTGGCACAGTACATGCCCAGCAAATACTCCAGCACATAGACCGGAACATTCGCCCCCTCCTTAATTAGTTTGGTCAAATCCTTGCGCACCACCTTTCCCGCAAAGTGGGTGTTCAACAAAGTGTCCAAGCTGGTGTCAGGCAGCGCTTCAGGGGTTAAGTTAGATTGCGTCATTTGAATTGATTAAAAGTCGTTGCCAAAGGCCAAATCCACCTTGATGGGAAGGCGCAGAACTTCCACCTTGCTGACGGCGTCGCGCATGACCAGGTCATAGCGCTTGTGCGGGTCATGCGCACCAGCCAGCACGGTTAATAAAACAGAGCGTTTACGCTCGTCCAACAATTGTGATGCGCTATCGAACGTGATGGACTGCTCATTGCTGATAGGCTGGTCCCCATTCGAGCCATCACGCAAGGAAACCACCACGGAACGTGCCAATACCCGCTCAGAGACGGAATCCGTCTGAATGAACTCGAAACGCTGGGTGTTGGTTACCACCTTGTTTACCGCTCCCAGCAAACTGACACTCACGTATTTGGTCTTGGCGTGGTCCGCCTCGCTCTCTCGCACCGTGATGACCGGGACTACAACTTCTTGCGGCATGGCGCTACCGTGAACAAAACGCGCACCACCGGCAAAATGGAAACGGCTGGCTCCCTTGGGCACCCAGAAATCGAGGCTACCTTCTGCGGTGGTTCCTGCGGTAACAGCGGTATTGCCGGACCAAGCCTTTGTAGTCGAACCCAGGTCACGACCGATCAGGTAGCGCTTCTTCGCCTTAATGGTGCCTGCGGGCTTCTCGTCCAAAGTGGATTTATCAGAATCATCCAACGCGGATTCCTGGTACATAAAGCCATGGTCAGCGGTGACCAGCACGGTAGAGCCATTCAAGCTATTAATAATGAAGCCCAGCACTTGCGACAGTTCCATCACGGTTTGTGCTGCAGCCTCAAATGTTTTGGTCTCAGATGCCTGCTTGTCACCGATCATGTCAATGCGATCATGGTAAATATAGACAAGCCGCTGGTCACGCACCAACTCCCTGCCCTTGTCTTTACCCAGCGCCATCAGATCTTCAGCTTTGATGGCGATGCCACCAAACGCCTTCAGGTGTTCGTTGCGTTGTTCCAAGGTGGCCACGGAATGACCATCGGCCAACACATCCAGGTTGGCATTTTCCTTATAGGCCAAGGTTTGGTGCGGCAACAGCGCTGCCATGCCAAGCGCCGTATAGCTTGGCAAAACGCCCAACATGCCATCCAGCGATGCCTTGAATCGGCTCTTGCTGTTGGTGTGTTGCACCAGCTCCTGAGCGACTTCGAACCGGAATGCATCAGAAATCAGCACAAAAACACGTTTAACCCCACCCTCAAAAAGTGGCAGCACTTTGCGTCCAAAAAAGGCCTGCTGCGGCGTCACTTCAGGCAGCTTCCAATGTGTGAGCAACCCATTTGGCCCCTCCACCACTTTGGCCCAAGCCGCACTTAACTGCGGGATGTACCAGCCGGAATACACACCTTCAATCGTCTCCCGCAACTCATGTAGCACCGCCCAACCAGTGGGCTCGACCGCGTCTGCCGCGGTGTGAAAGTGCCGGTACAGTTGGTCAAAGCGAAAAAGCTCATCGCGATACTGGGCAAAAGCAGTTCCAGCATCTGCAAAACTAAATCCTGCAGCGTGGGCCGCCTTAAGGCTGAAAAAGTCAGCAGCAGCGGTCAAGGCGTCGTAACACGCCGCTAGGGCGCGGGTACGTTCATTGGCACTGGCCAGCAAGGCATTGGCCCAATGCCCATCGCGGCGGCGCGCAATCAGCGCGCGCACCACGTCCATATTCGCACCGGCACCGGAAACGATGCGCTTTTTGAGGTCTTGCACAACCCGCAATTCAACCTCTTCAAAGGTCATGCATTCCAGCAATTGCTCGGCCGTCTGCCCAGACAACAAACCAACCAAGTTCAACTCGTTGGCCACGGCTTGAGCCAAAGCGTTGTAATTGCCGAACTGCACAATGTCAGATCGCCACCGTCCCACAAAAACCGAGGCATTCGCAGCCAGCGTGCGGTCGGGCAACACAAAATGCGCCAGTTGGCGGGGCACCTCACCCTGCAGACCATGGCAAAAATCCGTAACCATAATGCGCAACAATAAGTCACGCAGACTCGGGTCCGCATCCGCGTAGCCGAGTTGCAACTGCACCAATGCCCAAAATGCTGGCGTTAAATCATTGGTGGCAATGTCTTGCCACGCTCTAGGCTGATGCGATAAATCCGCATTGCCATCCACCACCATACTGGCATACAGGCGCTGCAGCATCGAAAACAACTCAGGCTGGTCTGCTCTGGTAAGGACCGCCAACATTTTTCGATCAAGGTCAGCAGCCAAATCTCCGGGCAGAACAAGTCGCTTAAGGCGATCCACCCGGTCCTTGGCACGTAAAAACTTTGCACGCTCTTTCAGATGCTGACGAAGCACCTGGGTCGTAAGGCCCAGGTCTTCAAGCAGGATCGACACAGAGTCGGCACGGAAAGACTTTGATCGCATACGAACGTCTAGCAACCAATCTTTTGCAGGTACAGGCTCCGCTTGGTTGCTGTAGAGCAACCAGCGCTGGCTTGAATCGCTTTCAATGTTCAATTTGACCTGCAGAGTTGGACATCCATCCAAACGAACCAGATTCACGCCATTGATTTGCAAACCATCAACGACCGCGTTGAACTCAGAGTCAACGTCATGCCAAAACACCACCGCTGTGGTCGAAAACAAGGTGGAAAGGCTGTCGAAAATTCTTTGATTACTCATAAATAATTGGCGTATTCACAGTGCATGAAAATCCCACTCCGCATTTTTTTTCACGCCATTCAAGTCGGCACTTTATCGATACTTCCATGGTTTAACTGAAGTAGTCTTTAAACGTGAACACGGCCTCGTTTGCTTTGTCCCAGTGATAGAAAATTTGCGCATCACCCAATTCATTCCACCCACGAATGTCAAACAAGCACGCTTTCCCCACCTGTGCTGAGCAATAGCGATAGGAATCAAACGAACCAAAAAGATGTAATCTGCTATCAACCGGCGACTCTTTTGCAAACAGCTTCAGCATGCCGATAAGCTCTTCCGAAAAGCCGTCGTAGTCAAATTCCTCGTCGTTAATGGTTGCTTGACTTTGAATGCCCAGTGCTGTGTAGCCCACTATCTGTGTCACGCACTCACCAAAAGGATCTGATGGCCATCTAAATGGAACTGGCACAGAGGCATACTTCTTCGGCTTCTTCAAATCAAACTTGGTCAATGACTCTGCATTGACCAAGTGGCGTGGAATCACGCGAAGGCAACTGGTATTGGAATCTTGCGCGTACCAAAGCTGTAGCAAGCCATCACCCAATGGCTGTTGAATCAAATACGAGGCTTCGCGCAAATCAAGCTGTGCAATGGGATACATCTGCAGTTTTCCCTCTACCGGCACAGGAAACTCTGCACAAGTAAAAAATGGCCCTGACAGCATACTGGCTGCACGGACTATTTTCTGAGGTGATCGCGCCTCCAGAATCAAATCAAACGCTTCGGCGCTTAATTCAATCTTTTTGAGAATCTGGCACTCTACGCAATAGCCGCCCTGCTTCTTCTTCATTAGCTTGCCGAAGTCTGTATTCATGCGGTCGATAATTTTCGACTTGAGCGCTTTCAACTTGGCGACTTTCGCATCTACTTCCGGAGTTCTAACGACCATTTTTGAACAGCCGTTGTCATCTGGTTTCGCACTTGTTTCTTCCGTCGGAATATTTCCAAAGGGCAGCGCAGACCCTTGCGCCGTCTTGGCAGAGACTGCTTTTGGAGCGGATTTTTTGGTCGTCATTACTGATCCTCGCACAAGTTATTCAATTTCAGACAGAACCACACTTTTGTTCCATTTCTGCCAAGGCCCCGGTTACTGCCAATCATTCAGCATCTCCCCGTGGTAAAACCTTGCGGTCAAAACTCATTACAAATCCATCGGGCACAGGTTTGAAAGGTTTACCAGCCGATCGGTAACTACTCTGGAACTGGCGCAGGGCCCACACGTTGATCTCGCCAATCACACAATAGTCAGTAACGCCGCCTTTGACCCGCAGAACATCGCGCATCCAACTATCCGCGAAAGGCGCACGGACACGGCTGTCGCCATACTGCCTGTCGTTGCACTGAATGATGTAGGCGTGCATATCCAGAGCTGCAGATTCGACCAACGCATTGAAGGTTTCGGTGTCTTGATTCCACTCCGGCACAAAAAGAGCGTCCACTCTGCCCCGCAAGGCTGCGCGGTAGCTAATGTTGGTCAGTTCACTGCAGACTAGTAGGGCAAAGCGGAAATCGCCGTGTTGAATGATCGGAGGAATGCCGCCTTTCCAGGGCGTTTCCGGCTTCAATTCCAGCCCGGCTAAGCGTTGCAGTTCTACCTCTTCATGTAATGCCGGTCTCTGCTTGTCTTGTCGGTAAATCATGACTGATGGGAAGCCAACCCCACAATGCGACAGGGCTGCCCATACCTGATTTCGAACCTTTGATTTACCTGCGTGCAAGTATTCGATACCGGAAATCAGCGATATCCCTCGGCCTTGCAACTTGCGGGCAATCCGAATGAACCAATGTGCTGGTAGTGCCAACTCCGGCAGGATGAGGTAACGACTGTGCTGCGGCTGCGAAAGCACGCCGTCAAGGAGCCGATTCAGCCGAGCGTACCGCTCTGCATCTGGGTCTGGCAAGTTCGTAACAGCGGCAGTCCAACTGTCCAGGTGAGTCTTCCAGCTGGATACGGCTATGCCGAATTTGCGAGGCGAATCGCCGTCTGGGATCTGCAAAACGCCGTGCTTGTCGAAACACGGCGTATTTTCATTTAATTTGAAGCCTCGCAATGCCAGCACGACTTTTCGCATGGCGCTTTGACCATGCTCTAAATAGGCGTCCTTGCACAGCACATACAGCTCCGCCAGATTGAACGGGCGGGTGGCAAAAAGTAGCCCGTTTGGACGTCCTTTGAGCTTAATCCACTTGGCAAGCTGGAGCGTACCCACGAGTACCGAATCCGGCAGTAGCGCAGCGGGTTCGTTGCAGATGGTGATGGTCTTCTTGGCCGGTATTCCGCGCTGAGCCACCAGTTCTGACGGAAGGCCAATGAATCGGAATGGCATGTGTGCCAAGTCGAATGAAAAATAGCGCGCATGCTGGGCCTGATAGCCCTTCACAGAAAACTCGCGCGATAAAAACTCGAACCCGAGTCCCATCACCTCATGCCAGTCTGCCATGTTCTCTTCCCAAGCCTGTTTACTGGCTTTGGAAAGACCACGAGGTGGAAAAGCTGCAGTAATACTTTCCAGCACCGTGGCGAATAGTTGCGTCCGCCATTCGGTGAGTGCTTGTTCGTCAGAAGGTTGATTTTCCGGTGGACATGATTTGATCGCAATACTGCATGTTTCCTTGACCTGCATGTAAAGCGAATCCAAGGCATTGATGATCTTACGCAAATCGCAGAAGTCCTCGCAGGCAGTTGCCAAGCGAATCACACGCGGCAGATATACCGCCAAATCGAAGAACTGCGGTAGTACCAATACATGCTGAGTGAAAGCGCGGAAAAATGCACGACGATGATCCTTCCATGCATCGGGGAGCAAGTCCCGCTCGTAAGCTTCAAAATCACGCAGCTTGATCGCAAAACCCGCTCGGCGCATCGTCAAAGCGTCAGCCTTGCGGAGGTTGTCAGCGGCCTCACCATCGCTTTGTGTCGCGGCCAGCAGGTCTGTTCCGACATGGCCAGGTGAACGCGGCAAACGCGGCATGGCCCGCCACTCGCTGGCACGCTCATGAATTTGATGTGAAATGGCATCCACAAGTGTCTTACCTGGATCCCCTGCCAGCATAAAGACCTTGTTCTTTGCATTGGCGAAGCGAATTTTGCTCATGCTCTCAGCTTGCTGGAGATAAGTCGGCTGGAATCCCACCGGAAGCCCCTTCTTCAGCGGGGTCTTCAAGGCCCATGCCTGCAGGGCTCGGACAAAGATTCGATGGAGTTTGCTCTGTTCGTCATTGAGTTCCAGCTTCAGAACATCCGTGACGAAGGCTGGGTCGAGCATGAATTGGGGATTGAGCTCGTGATAGAACGAAGTGACATCTGCAGTAATCGCGACAATTTTTTTGTTCGCTTCGAGCGCCGTGCGCATTGCAATGATCCCGTTGTCGCGCCAGTCGCGAAAGGGCTTCAGATACGGCTCAAATGATCCAAGTGATAGTTCATTAATTTGCTGGCCATTCTGCGTGCGCCGCAATCGGTTGCCTTTGGCAGAATTTGTAAGCTTGGCATCAAACTGATGACCCACCTGCATGATCCATAGCGTGGATAACACGTGAAAATCAAGACTGCATTTGGCCATCACCCGAAATTCGGCCTTTAGCTTTACAGGGTTTTCTTGATTCGCAAGTAAGGAGCTTGCATGCGCCCATTCATCTGCCGGGGACGAAAAGATCAAACCGTTTCCATGGTCTTCCCGATACTTCTGCCACGGCAGCATATCCACTGACTTCGTTGCGAGCGTCCAGGTTCCAAGGAACTCCCTCGACGTAACCCAGGATTCATCATCGCCGTTAATCCATGCCTGCAAAGCTAACAGATTCTCGTGTAGATTTTCCTCGTAATCTGCAATTTCCTCCAGGGATGCATGAGACGAATAGTAGAGGTCAACTTTGGCCTTTCGGTAGGCTAAGCCCAGGTCTTTGAGTTCAATCATTCTCCCTCCAGTTCTCTTTGGTCAACAGGCTGTTGACTAACTGGCTGGGTTACGTTGTCTTGATATTCGGTTAGTGATCCGAACTGGAGAACAACAAGGTTCGTCGTATTTGGCTTACTCATCCCCCGCTCCCCCCGTAACCGCCTTCACCTCCGCCAGCAAATCCCCAAACTTGCCATAGTTCACCTTAACACCATCATCCAGATCCAGGGTGATGCGCATGTCGGCGTAGTGGCGGAGTTGTTCGTCGTAGGCCAGTAGCTCTACGTGTTTCTTTTTGAGCTTTTCCACTTCTTTGGCCAGCTTGTTGCGGGCTGCGGTGCTGCTGGCGGCTGCAGCGTCTTTTTGCAGCATCTCGATGCGGCTCTGGATCTTGCCGGTGAGGGGCACAACGTATTCGGCGCGCAGGCGTGCCAGCGTGCCCTCTGAGTAACGGTGCAGATAGACCAGGGCCTGGAAGGCGCCTTGCTTTCCGCTGCTAAAGAGCCAGTAGATCGGGCGCTTTTTGTAGGTTTGCAGGTGGTCTTTGAAGAACTTGTCGGCAATGTAGCGGCGGATAGTCTCGTCTGGAGTTTCGGCAGGCTTGGCACCTAAGCTTTCTGCCAACCAAGCTATGTTTTCTTCCAAGGTATTAGGCCCCCAGACAGCACGCAAGAATTCGCGAATGCGGCTGCAGGCATCGTCGGCGAACCACAATTCATCGGTGATGGGGACAATGCCGTCGGCATCTGCGGGAAAGGTGGCGTAGCGGCCAGGCTCGAAGCCGACGTTGCCTGCGTGGGCGTAGATCAGACCGGGCTCGTCGAGGCTGTAGCGGCCCATCATGCAACCGACGGCGTAAGAGATCAGGCGCTGACAGTCTTTTTCGCGGTCAGCGCGGGCCAGGGTGATTTGTGATTCGGGGACTTCGGGGGTTAGTTCGTCTTGTAGTCCATGGGAATTAATGTAAAGAGCATTGATACTTGATTCGAGATCCTGAGTCGCTTCTATTGCAGAAATCCGCTCAAGTTCCCACCTTTTCCAAGAGTCAGCAAGGCTAAATATTTTCTGGCGTGAGTTAGCCCATGACAATTCTTTGAATCCCCATGAAACCTCAAAAGCGTCCCAATCAGTTTCTGCTATTGCGATACACCCTAGACAAAGTTCGCGAGCTTTATCTGCCAAGTTTTCTTCAAGTACAGGCAATGGCAGTCGCGAAATCGTTCCTACAGTGACATTTACTGATTCACCTTGAACTGATAGGAGATAAGAGAAAACAGAAGAGTTAAGGTATGCGAGCAACAGGGGGAGATCTTCTCCGAAGATAGATGGTGCTGCATCCGTGAATCCATGGCCCTTCGGGCGATACCTAAAACTAGACGCACCCAATCCGACTTTCCCCCATGAAATGGCTTCCTTGTAAAAATACTGGGTGTTCTGCGGACGTGATTTCAAACTGCCATCAGGGTTTCTGTAATTTTTAATTTCTCGGCCTTCGTCCGCCCAGTTCAAAAGAAGATGCAAATTGCCTTGCCATTTTCTGTATTGGCCCGCCTTATCAATTCTCAACCACTTTCGGTCATCCCCTTTCTTCTCCTTCGTGTTTTGAGAGCTAACCTCCCAAAAGCCACGAATGAAATATGGGTCATTTCTCGTGCCGAGACCTTCACGAACTTCATACTTTTCTCCAATCTGGGGCCCCATCAACACTTCACGCAGTCTCTCCGAAATATGAAAAGATATTGGCGCCCCAGGAAGGCAAAGAAAATCGCGCCCTCGTGCATGAAATGGATTCTCAATCAACGCGGAGTTACTTAGCGCCTCGTTAGAAGATACATCTACAGGTCGCTTGTAAAGTTTTTTATACCGTCCAACGTAATCCACTGATGGCGCATTGCGGACTACAAATGCACAACTGCCGAAATCTGAGCCAAATACACCTCGCCCGTTATTAATTAGTGCTTCAATTCTTGCCTTGTTGAGAAGCCACATCCGAAATGCAGAGAAGCCGTTCAACGTCATCCAGTTTGGGATCGTGATGAATGCTGCGAATCCACCGATTCGCAGCGATTCAAATGATCTCGCTACAAAACAACCGTAAATATCAGTCATTGAATCAGCGTACAAGTTTCGCGAGAACTCCTTTAGTTGGTCATTAAAAAATTTGCTACCCATATACGGCGGATTCGCCACCACCGCATCAAACTGCATCGCCAGCACCTCTGCCTGCTGTAGCAGCGGCAATAAATCCTGCGCAGCGGCTTGGGCATAGAGATCGCCAGCCTGCTGGGCTTGCTTCACTATTGATAGCAGCTCGCGCACACTCGACCAGCGCTGGGGGCTGATTTGTATCAAAGAACCAAAGGTCTTGGCGTGTTCAAAGGTGGCAATGAGATCGGCTATGACGGATTCGATGCCTGATGTAGTGGCGTCAGTTCGACCGGCCCCTACTACCGAAGATGGCGCTGATTCGCTTAGCGTCATTTGCCGGTGGGTATCGGGGAACATGTCGTCACGAGCGAACTCGCTGACAACTGAATTGCCGCCATTGCTGGAATGACGGTCGGGTTGCAAGGCTTGGGCAAGCGTTTGGGCATTCATGCCTTCGCTGCTTTGCATTGCCAGCACATTGAGCTTGGGCGGCTTCAGGTTGCCCGCATCATCCGTGGCAGTAAACAGACGGCGGTCGTCGGCTCGGGCTTTCATTGATAAAGCGAAGCCGGCCATTTGGGCGGCGCGGTCGTCAATGTCCAACCCAAACAGGTTCTTTTCCAGTATCAGGCGCGGAATAGCTCTGGGTTGGTAGCCGCGTTCAAGGTAGATTGCTTTGAGCACGTCATAGGCCACCACCAGGATGTGACCTGACCCACAGGCTGGGTCCAGCACAGTGATGGATTCGGGGTTGAGCGTGTCGCCATCTTCACGTACACGGGTCTGGATAAGCGCATCGAGCTGGGCTTGCACCTCGGGCGTTTGCTCGGCGGGGGTGATGTAGTACGGCCACTCTTTGGCCAAGGTGCTTTGCGGGTTGGCCATGAGCCACAGGCGGCCCACGCTGTTTTGCACCAGGTATTGCACGATCCAATTGGGCGTGAAGAGCTGGGTGGCGGCGGGGATGTCTTCGCTTTTGACGACCTTGCCAATGACCTGGTCCTTCTTCTCGCTGATGTAGAACTGGTACAGCCAGCCGATGATTTCGACCTCGGCCCAGTCTTCCTCCGGAATTTCCTCGACCAGCTTGGCAATGACGGAGTCGCTGCGCAACAGGTTGTCGGGCAGCAGCAGCTCGGAGTCGTCGTCAATGCGCTCAAACAGGAAGGGCATGGCGCGGGACAAGGCGTTGCACTGGGCCACCAGCAGCATGCGATACAGCTCGCCATCGCGGTTGCCTGCGAGTTTGAGTTCGGTGACTTTGGCGGCGTTCAGGCCGGGGAGTTCGTTGGTCAGGTCTGTGGCGTGGGTCAGGATGTCTGGCAGCCCGCCCGAGGTGCTGGACAGCGCCCGGTGGCCGTGGCCCAGGTAGTCGTGCAGCTCCATGTAGCGCAGCGCGGCAAAGCGGTTGAACCAGGTGTAGGCCACGGCTTCCATGGTGTGGGCAAAGCCGTCTTTGCGGATGCGCACGATCAGCTGGTCGCGCTGGATGCTGACCTTGGCGGGCCAGGCTTGGCCGGCAATGACGGTGACGTCGCCCTGGGTTTGGGCGGGGGCTACTTCCAGCGTGCCTGCCTTGTCAGACAGGCCCAGTAGGTTGGCGCGGGCGGTAACGGCAGAGATGAAGTCTTTGCGGGCCTGCGGGGCGTAGGACTTGAGGTTGGCTTTGTTCATGGGTGTGACAGCGTGGTTTTATGGGTCAAATCGGGCTCTAGCCCTCGTGGAACGTGCGCAAGCAGCTATGAATTTGATAGTAAAGTTGGCTACCACCCGTGGGTGGCGAAGGTCATCGATTCGCTGTCGCGCCGCCAGATGACGGCATCCGGGTGGACGGAGAGCCACCAGGTTTGCATTAAAGGGTTGGGTTTGTGCTTTGCAAACGCCTGCGGTACGAGCACGGCCATGCACCAAGCAGGGTTGGGGTCGCGCACCGACTGGTATTGGATTGCGCCCACTTGGGCTGTGCGTGCAACCTGGGCGATGGCCTGCGTAGCGGTGTAGTCGCTGGGGTGGGTCCAGGCAGCGGTATTGGCGCCAAATGGCGCTTGGCGGAGGTCAATAACCTGGGTGCTGACCTGCGCACTGAAGGCGGTGTGCGCGACGGGCTCCAGCCGGTCCAGATCGACTGCATCTTTTAGGAACTTCCAGCGCCAGTAGCCCAACTCGGCGCTGGCGGTGCGTGCCGACTCGGCGCCATAGAACACGCCGGGGTCAGTAACGGCCCGAAAACGCGATCCACCACGCAGTGGGTAGTAGCGAAACGGGGTGGCCAGCAAGTAGTCAAGATCCTGCGCGCTGGCAGGCTGTGTGGGTTTGCTCCCTTCCAGCAGGGTCTCCAGCAAGTCTTGCTCTTCGCTGTTGTCCACGATTTTCATGGTGGATGCGGTGTGCTGGGCTTCCACCATGCGCCACACCGTCCCCGCCCAGGGGCGCGCCTCAGACGAGACCGCGGCTGGCGTCAAGGTATTGAACGACACGGACTAGGCCTTCGGTGTTGCGAATGAGGTCGATGGGCTTGGCATTGAGGCCCAAGTTTTCGCTGGTGAGCCATTTGCGGGCGGTGGATTCATCCCCCACGATGGAGTCGAGCGACCGGAACACACGCACAAAAAGCAGGGCAAAGTCCCACTCTTTGCGGTTTTGGTCCAGTTGGTATTGGCCAGAGTAAAGCCGGGTTACCGTAGGGGGGCTAACGCCCAGCACTTTGGCCAGCAAGGATTTGGAGACATCAAGCTTTTCGGCAGCGCGGGCCACCGCTTTGCTCAAAACTGCGGAGGCTTCCGGCTTTTTGGTGGCTTGTGGAGCGATAGCGGGCATGGTGCGAACTCCTTACATTGAATTTCAGTAGAAATAATACACCAATATTATTTCTACAGGAGTTTCTATTGAATGCGGGCAATGTGCCCCGCACGCACGGCGGCCAACAGCTCGGACTTGAGCTTTGCCACGTAAGCATCCACATCCGCTTCTGTTTCCAGATATTTCTTGGTTGAGAGTTCTGCTGCACGAACGACGCGGGTGGTTTTTGCGACGGGCGGTGGCACATTGGGCTGGCCAGTTTGCACGGGTTTGGTGGCGTCGCCGGTTTCAGCCACCTGGGCTGGTTTGGCGACAGCCGCTGCGGTGGCCGCTTCAATCAGGGTGATGGCTTCGTCCATGGCATCACCACCCTGCCCTTGCAGGTAAAGGATCTGGGCGATGCTGGTTTGGCTGGCCACGCGGGTTTTAAGGTCTTGCAGTTGCCGTAGGGCTTTGTTGCTGGTGTCTGGTGTAGCCGCTGTGGCGGTGAGCTTGGCTTGCACTTCAGCAATTTTTTCGTCTATGGAAAGCAATGCCCGCTCACGCTTCTCCTGTGCCAACTGTTCGTTGATGCTGGTGACGGTAGCCAGCAGGGGCTCGATGCGGTTAACCTTGCCATAGGGCTTGGGGTTGTCACGGATCTGGGTGAGCTCGGACAATGCGGCTGCGGCCTGTGGCACCTTGTTTAAGGCTTCGCGGTTGTCCGTGAACGCACGCAGGCCATCAAGCAGTTTGCGCCAAGCTGTGATCTGCGTTTTGTAGAAATTGACCAGGTCGTTAATGTCTTCGGCCGCATCCAGCCAGTCGTCTTTAACGGATAGCAGTGCCTCGATGAAAGCGAAGCTGTCGCGCCTGTCCAGTTGCTGGGCGATGCGGGCAAGCGCGGCGTCAATGTCGACCTTGCCGGGGTGGTGTGCAGTGCTGGCCGTAAGCGTGAAGCCTTTCAGATCGGTCTGCCATTCTGTCAAGCGAGCACGAAAGTCGGCCACCAAAGCGTCTTCTTCCTCTCTGCCCAGCTTTTGAAACAGGTCTTTGTACAACTCGCGGGCACGCTTGAGGCTGTTGGCGTCGGCCACCTTGCGCTTGAGGATGGATACTTGCTTAAACCGTGCGGACTTGGTCAGGGGCTCTATCGCTGCGGCAGGGTCCAGGTCGGAGCCTTCAAGCATGAGCTTGATTTCACCAGCCATGAACAGGCGGGCGATGAGTAGCACGGTTTCCCACTCAGGTTTCCAACCCCAGGGAATACCGGAAAAACGATCCACCACATCAGACAGCAACACGCGGGTTTGGCTGGCTGCCAAGCCAAGGTGATCACGCAACTCTTTAACCGCCAATGCGTTGCCCTCTTCCCCATTCAGTCCCAAGCCGGGTTTGCTGAGGTTGTCGGCACTGAGCACGGCTTTGATTTCTGCAATGGGATCGACTTGGCGTACTTTTATGTACGACAGCTTGGTGTAGGTGTTGGTGACCAGGTAGTTGAGCAAGTCATCCAAAACTTTGTCAGGCCCCGCGGCTTTGATCTGCACGGATTGGCCGAGCGCGTAGAAGTCACCCTCGGCAATCAGGGTGGATAGCTGGTGCACCAAGCGCTGGCGGCGTTCGCGGTTCTCGTCCTTTCGGTCTGCCAGGATGCGCTTGAGGGAAGGCGTGGCCTGATCTGCTTTGGGGCTGACGATGTACTTCTCAATCTGCTGGTACAGCGCGAGTTCCACATCCAGTCGGTCGGCATCATTCAGGCGAACAATGGCCCGGCCATTGCCTTCGTTGCTGCGAAGGATGCATTTGGCACTCTTCATGTTTTCGTAGTCGTCACCCAGCGGGGTGATGACTTCAAAACTAAGGGCGTGGCTCGCTTGCCGCCAAGGGGCACCGTCAAGCAAACGGTTGAATTCGTAGTCGGCCTTGGTTTCTCGGTGGCGTACCTTGGTGAGGTTGTTAAAGATTTCGTCGTAAATCAGCTCGGCCAGCAAACGTGACTTTTCGGAGGCGGAAACTTCAACGTGGCCGATCTCGCGGGCGACATCGCGTTCTTCATTGGTCAAGAAATACCACAAGTCGCCATTGCGGCTGACCAGGCGCTGCTGTTCCAACCTAGCCAGGCTCTCCTGTATCTTGCGTCGCAGGGCCAGTTTGTCCGCATCGATCTGGTCAATGCACAGCGTGGCCAGGTTGTCGATGTTGGGCTTGACGATGTCGGGGATGTACCGGATCAGGAACATGGCCTTGAGCAGCAGGCAGTCATACTTCTGCAGAGCGGGGTTTTGCGGCGCTTCGTCAATGGAGCGTTTGGCCATACCGTCGATAAAGCTCTCGATAGACGGGTAAAAGTCATACAGGGGCACCAGCACATCGGTGCTGTGGTTGGCATTGCGCACCGCAGCGGACTGGAAAGCATCCAACAATGAACGCTCACCGCGCGACAAGTGCTTGCCGGTTGCGCCGACTTTGCGGATGGACTCGAATATCTTTTGCAGCAGGGTGAACTGGTACGGGGCGAACGGATAAACCGCCACGAACTCGGCAGCGTCTTTGTAGGCGCGCAGGCTCACCGAATTGCCAACAAAGCTAAGTTGATTGGTGATGATGTCACTCTTGCCAGCGTAGACATCACGCAAGGCAACATGCGCGGCTTCGGTTTTGGACAGGAGGCGCTCACCGATGACTTCATCAGTGTTGCTGCTGGCCAGGGACAGGCGGGTGTGGAAACGGCCTTGAATTTTTGAGAAGTCTTGGCTTTTGGCCTTGTTGGCTTCGCCAATGGCAGCGTCGATGTCTTCCTGGCTGGTAACGATGACCCAAGCGCGGCCCCGGCACTGGGTTCCTAGCTGCTCGGTGATGGTCTGCAAACTGAGCATGAGCTGAGAGTTGGCGCCAATGAACTGACCTACCTCGTCCACCAAGAAAATGATTTTGTGATTGGCGGGCTTGGTGGCGAGGTAGTCATTGACCACCTTGGCAAAGCCTTCAATATTGATGCGGTAGTCGTCGCGGGCACTATCGAACCACTTGCCAGCGGAGCCGGGCGACATTTTGAGGGCTTGGGCCAAGCCGACCACGATGTCATCACGCAAAAAATCTACCGCGTCGCGTTCCTTTTCCCAGGTGCTGCCATTGGATTGGGCGAACGCTGCCTTAAAGGTATCCAACGCACCTTTGGAGACCAGGTGGCGTTCCATGTCGGCGATGTGCGGCGCATCACCAGAATAGCCCAGCTTCTCATTGAACACGCGTAGGAAAACTTGCAGGATGGCGTCCCGATCAGTCTTGCTGTCGGCCTTGGCGTCGATATTGAACAGAATGACGTCGGCAGTGCCGGATACAGCGCGCTGCACGTCGGCCAGCAGCATGGCGTCTTTGATTTTTTGGTGGTCGAAGAACTGCGCTGCCCGGCGCTTTTCGCCGGTGGCGGGGTTGGAGGCCTCGATGTTCTCCAACAGGTAGGACAGGATTTTGATGAAGTGCGACTTACCCGAGCCGAAGAAACCGGAAACCCACACGCCCATGCGGTCGGTGATGGCCGCGTCATGGGGGCGGTCAATCGCAGCAAGATAGGCGTCGAAGAACTTGCGCAGGTATTCGCTAATCTGCTTGGTGACGACGTACTCTTCAAGCTCTTGCCACACGCTGGCGGCGTCCATCTGGTCGGCTTTGATGACGCCATTGATGGGGCGGTCGATGGGTTTGACGAAAAGTTGGCTGATATTCATTTTCTACTTATCCCTGAAAAACGCGGTCTCGGATCTTCTTAAATGGTCTAACTCACACAGACTCTGGCACCAGACGGAACGCCCGGTAGTAATGGTCTTCAGCAAGTGTGTTGAACAGGCGCAGCGAATGGCCGTCGTACCGTCCGGGGAAAAACATTAGCAGCGGCGTATTGCCCATGATGGGGTGCAAGGCGGATAACAAGGTGTGGGTGCGCAGCATGGGGTACACAGCACCTACACCGTGTAAGACCAGCAAGTCCAGATTGGCGATGTCATATTGGGATGCTATTTTTTGGGCAATCTTGTCTTCTTTGAGTACGGAGCGTAAAGCAGCCAAGGTGCTGTCGTCACCCTTGTTTTTTTGCATCTCCATGGCTTTGTCCAGAAGATTGCGTTCTTCCAATAAATCGGTCACCATCTTCAGCAGGTCGACCGCATCCGCTCTGATGGCTGGAACGTGCTTACCCAATGCCGGGAGAACTGTGCCCGACACGAATCCACGAACGTCCATCTCCCGCTCTGGCGGATAGTCAAAGATCCAAAAACCAATTTCATTACCCAGTCCCTTGCTATCCAAGAAATCACGGGAGGTGATACGTGGCAGGATCTGGTTCAGTCTCTCATCCAGAGTCAGTGTCATTGAAGTCTCTCCATGCAGTCGAGGACATAGCTTTCACCCCGCGCACGCAAATAGCTGCGCACATCAGGGTGAATGTATTGAGGTGTCAGCTTCATGGATCGACCACTTTCCAGGTATTTGGATTCCACCAAAATGCGCACAATCACTTGGAAGAGTTTGGCTTTGGTCGAGTCAGACCAACCAGCCACTGCCGCATCTTGGTGGGCACAATGGATCAAGAAATCCTGCCAGTCCACTGGTGACAAGGCAACTTCAAGGCGGCGCTGGCGATCAGCGTAGACATTGCGCATGAAATCGCCTAATAGTTCGCTGTGTTTTACCGCTGCGGCCAACAACAACTGACTGACGACTTCTTTCTCTCGCTCAGAAATCATTTTCCAAGCCTGGGCGTCAAGAGTTGTAAGCCGCCGCTGAATAAGTCTCGCCTGGCGCCGTGCAGTCGCTGGCGTCTTCTTTTGCAGAATATTATCCACTTCGATCGCGCGAATCCAAGCATCCTCGTCCGGATTCGTCAAAAGTAATGCGGCAACACGCCTACTTTCTGCGGGCATCAATGAGCCTGCTGAAATTTCTGCGTTGTACTGCGTCATCGGGACGCAGCGGCGATGTGTTGACTAGACATGACTCCCCTTCGTTTTATGGGGAGTTTAACTGGAGCGGCCGGGCAAACCTGGCACGAAATCCGCAGCGATGGAAGGTAGGTTGTGCCTCAGATTCAGCCATTGGGCACTTCATATGGCATTTTCCCGTACGAGTCCCACACCGCAATCGGTCAAGGTCCATTCGGGGCCAAAAACGCCTCCATGGCGTCGGCCAACACTTCATCTTCTTCAACCAGGTAGCGGCTGGTGGTCGAAATATTGTTGTGTCCCAGCAGCCTTTGAATTGCATTGAGCGGAACCTTATTGCGATTGGCGTGCACGGCACACGAATGCCGCAGCCAGTGCATCGACGCCAAACCCAGCCGTGCCGCCGACACCGGATCGCTTTCTGTCAGGGCCTGGGCTTTGGCTTCGAAGTGATTTTTGATCACCAGGTTCAAGGTCTGGTACGACATCCGATCCTTGGGAGTCGATGCCAGCCTTTTCCCGTCGTCGTCTCGCCTGCGTCGCCCCCTTTGGGTGCGCAAGATGGGCTGGCCAGCGCTCTCTGCATCCAGTCCGGATGACGCCCGGATGACGAATTCCAGATCGCACCCGATGGCGTCCATGTAGCTCATGGATGGCGTTTTTCACCGGCGTGGACAGCGGCACCGTGCGATTTTTCTTGCCCTTACCCTTCACCTTGAGGGACCACCGCTCCGGGGTAATCAGCAGATCGCTAAAACTCAGCCCAATCATCTCTGCGGATCGCAATCCACAACCAAATCCCAGCCACAAAATCAGCGCCAGGCGCGCCTGCAGTTCGTCCTCCGCATCCAGGCCCGCCATCAGGTAGTCGCGCTGTGCCTGCGTCAGGCTGCGATTGACGTACTGGTCGCTGTCGGCCCCAAAGGGTGTGGAGAAGTTGCCCTTGCCCATCAGCGACCACGGGTTGTGTTGGGTGACCCCCCCTCCAGCAGATATTTGGCTAAATGAGCCCATCCCCTCTACAGGGACTTCCAGTTAAAGCAAGAGCGGG